>WNFT01006048.1_pt1 | contig 11092 bp, 9 predicted proteins | sample 5400191 | NCBI WGS metagenome assembly WNFT01 (sample SAMN13153359, study PRJNA577476) | soil metagenome | isolation source: 80 cm saprolite under Madrone tree | place: USA:California | collected 2016-06-14
GTGAGGGCAACTTATGGAGATAACTACCAGCGCCTGGTTGCCATCAAAAATAAATACGATCCTGCCAATCTCTTTCGGGTGAATCAGAACATCAAACCTAGCAAGAAAAAGTCGGAAGCATCTGCAGCGTCTTAGATAGTTTTTTTGCGGCGGTACCTAAATCGCACGGAGTAGACCGATGAAAGCTGATGAGTTGAGATCTTTGCAGGCGCCCATCAAAGATGGGTATCGACAACATCCAGAAACCGCGCTCGTCACGTTGCGAGCGGAAGGGCGCACCGGCGAGGGTCTTACCTGCAAAGTAGAAACGGGAAAAGCGCTCATAGAAGCAGGGCTTCACCCAGCGACAGGAGGAGACGGCCTTAGCGCATGCTCGGGTGATATGCTGCTGGAGGCATTAGTCGCCTGTGCCGGAGTCACCTTGCGCACAGTGGCTACTGCCCTGGGTATCGAAATACGCGACGCAACGGTTCGTGCTGAGGGCGATCTCGATTTTCGCGGCACTCTTGGCGTCTCCAAGGATGTGCCAGTTGGGTTCCAGCAAATTCGACTACACTTCCATCTGGACACCGACGCCAGCGAAGAGCAGCTCGCCACGCTGCTTCGCCTGACAGAGCGATACTGCGTCGTTTACCAAACGCTTAGTCGAGTTTCATGAGCCCGTTGATTTGGACGATCTAGCGAAGGCTCACGTGGCCGATCTCGAAGCGCAGGAGAAGTACGGTGTTAATTATCTTAAGTATTGGGTTAACGAGAGTTGCGGAAAGGTTTTTTGCCTCGTCGATGCCCCGAGCGCGGAGGCAGCGGACCAAGTACACCGTGAAGCACACGGCCTTGCCGCGCAGAAGATTATTGAGGTACAGCCCGAGCTCGCAGAAGGATTTCTCGGCGGTGGCAAAGTAAATCCGTCGGGTGCGGTGCTGATTCCCGGTGGCGCAGCCGATGACCGAGATCCCGCGATCAGAACCATTCTGTTTACGGACATCGTGGAGTCGACGACGCTAACTCAATCGATAGGAGATGAGGCGGCCATGGTCTTGCTCGACGTGCATAACACTGTCGTCCGAGATGCCTTGGCGAATTTAGGCGGCCGTGAGGTTAAACACACGGGGGATGGTATCATGGCGTCGTTCGTGTCGGCGGCGGCGGCGGTTAAATGTGCAACCCGGGTTCAGCACGAGTTGTCCAAGCACGAGGAAGCGCACCCTGAGCACGCGCTCAAAGTTCGAATCGGGGCGGCAGCAGGGGAACCTGTCGAGCAGCATCAGGATCTCTTCGGATCTACAGTTCAACTGGCCGCCCGGCTCTGCTCCCACGCCTTGCCGGAACAAATTCTGGTATCGAACGTGGTTGCCGAACTCTGCTTGGGCAAAGGACTCTCATTCCAAGATGCTGGCGAAGTTGTTCTCAAAGGCTTTGACCGCCCGGTTCGAGCCCACGCTGTCGTATGGCGCGAGAGTAAAACGACTTGACTCGCTACCGCTGGGCGGCAATGGAGGGGCTGAGGCTGAGCGCGGCGCCGCGAGACTATCTCTACAGCGCTCGGGTAAGCTTCAGAACTTTGTTTGCGCAACCCCAGGACAGAGTAAAGCCGGAGCCGCCGTGGCCATAATTATGAAGGACGGTGCGGCCGTCGCGAAGACGCCCGCGGTCGAGGCGAACGCCTGATTTGCGGAACGGACGAAGACCGACGCGCTCGACGAGAACGCGCGGCTTGTCGATGTTCAAGACGCGGCTGCATTCGGCGACTATGCGAGATGTCGATGCTGAGTCGACGTCGCAATTATCGCTGACTTCATTCGTGCCGCCGAAGACGGAATCGCTCGTGCGCGGAATGGCGTACATGAGTGGAGCATCGTCGCACACAATCGCGCAGGAGAGATTGTCGATCTTGGGAACGATTGCGACCTGGCCGCGGTGCGGTTCAAGATCGACATCGGCCACAAGCGTCTTTGCGCCGATGCCCGAGCAGTTGATGACGAGATCGAACTCGCGGCCGACATCTTCGAGTCTTTCGAAGCGGACGTTGCCGTGGATCGAGCCGCCGGCCGCGACAAAACGTTTCGCGAGATAGTCGAGGTAGCTCGTGGTGTCCATGAGCGGGACGTTGAGCGTGAAGCCGCTCTTGAATACGCAAGGACAATTGGTAAGAGATGCCTCGGTCCGAGTCGGACTGGCATGTCCGCTCGACATGACAGAAGGGTGAAGTCGGCGTGCGCCTAACGAGTTTGCCCAATCTGAAATTTGGATTTCACCGGTGCGCGAGAACGAGCGCAGTTCGACCATCGAAACGCCTGTTTGCGAATCGCGGCTAAGATCGACAAGTACTTTGTAGGTTTCGAGCGCCCACGCGATCACTCTATCGACGGGTTCGGCATCGTACGGAAACCAAAGTGCACCGGCGGCACCAGAAGTGGTTCGTTGTCCAATCTCTTGCGCAAAAATCGCGCTGCGATAGCCGTGTTCGGCAAAAACAATGCCGCAGGTCAATCCCGAGACGCCGGCACCAACGATCGCGACTCGTTGTTTCATTAAGATGGTTTATGTCTCCAGCACCAGCTCAACCCCACAAGAAAGGCAAGGCCCGCAGTAAAAGAAATCCATTTTCCAATTTCGAATGCTTGCGACACGTACTCGATGCGGAGGCGGTGATGACCGGAAGCAAGTGGCACAGCGCGCAAAACGTAATTCGCCGGCAGCAATTGGTAGTCTGCTTGCGCGCTTCCAGGCAGAGCGATCGCGTGCCATGAGGGCGTGAAGGTATCAGTAATCAACAAGATCGACGGTTGCGCAACGTCTGCTTCAATGGTGAGCGCATCCGTCGAAGCGGCGACGATTTTCGCTGTACCAGCATTTTCGCCTGGCAGCGGTTTCGGCTCCGGCCCGGATTCCAAAATCACTTCGCGGGTTGGATCGAAGGTCGCTGAACGGAGCGTGTCGAAAATTGTATCTCGATCTCGCAGGACGCGATAACTTGAAACGAGCTGCACGCGCGGCAGCGGCGAAGCGGAGGCCTCTGCGATCTGAAATTCATTTTCGCGCAGCGCGAACACATAACGCAGACGCAGCATGGCGTAGAGCGGATCGAAGCGCGCAAATTTTACGTATTGCGTCGCCTTGTCGGGATCGATTTCTTGCGTCCAGGCGATAAATTCGGCGTACCGCCGCACTACGCTCGCATCGTAGCCCCACATGTCATGCGCGCCGACCGACATTGCGCTGTTGGGATTAAACAAATTGAGGATGCGGTAATCACCAGGACGCTTGTCGAGAAAGGATTTTTCCTCGGTGTTAGCGACCGTCGCGCTGTCAAAAGTTGCAAGGGAGGCGCGAGCGAATGCGAACATTTCGACCACGGCCAGCGCGATCACGCCGTAAAGCGCGCGATGATCGCGCTTCAGCAAAATCAATAGACCACCGAGCAGCGCGCAAGCTCCGGCGGCGAAAAAGATCGAGATGGTGGCGTGGTGTTGCGATTGGGCAATGAACTCAGCGCTCAAGTAAAGTTGCGGCGGCAAATAAGTTTCGCCGGTCGATTGTGTCGCATTCATCAACGCCGGCCAGGAACTCGTTTTGATCGCCCAAAGTCCGCCGATGCCCAGCAGACTCGCGAAAGCGAAGAGAGCGATGACGAACGTCGGCTCGATTTTCTTTTGCTTGAATAAGCGATCGAGCCCTGTTGCCCCGAGGAGAACTAGAAACAAAGAAGCCAGAAAAATGAATTTGGAAACGCTGCGAAACTTATCGAAACCCGGCACATAAGCGTAAAGAAACCCAAACAACGGCGTGTGCACGCCGAGCGCGAAGAGCAACGATATGAAGAGCGCACTCAACGGAACCCATTTTGTTTTGCCTTCGCAACAAACCGTCGCATAGACCGCAAGCGCGATGCCGGTCACCCCGACGAAGGTCGACATTTCCCACGAATAACAGCGGCCCCAGTAGCTCGAGATTTCGCCGAAGAGATTCGGGGCAACCAGTGTGAGAAAATTCTCCGGGGGAAAAGCAAACATCGACGCAAACTGGAACGGCAGCGGAACGCCGCGGACCGTTTCGCGCGTCGCTTGTATCGCCGGGAATAACTGCGCGGCCGCGAGCAAAGCGCCGCCCGGATAAATGAACATCAAACTCGCGGCGATCCGCCAATTCCAGCGTTTGATGAGTCGGAGCGCGGAATAAACACCGGCGATGATTGCTGTGTAAAAAAGATATTGTGGAAATCCGGCCAGCGCTTGCATCGCGACCGCAAACATGCCGAGCAAGCACCAACGGAACGTTCGCGCGCCAAGGAGTGAATCGATCGCGCAGAAGATCAGCGGAGACCAGGTCATCGTGTTGAGATGCGGTAAATGGCCGGCAAAAATATGCAAAAAAAACGCGCCGCTACACATTATGAGCGCGCCCGCAAAAAAACTCGGCGCGGGCTTCAGGCCGCGCTGTTGCATCCAGAAAAACATGAATGCGCCCATGAAAAAGACGTGCACCCCAATGCTCCAGTTGACTGCCACGGAGAGCGGCAAAATAAGAAAAATCCAATTCAGCGGATAGAGCAACGCGCTCTGCATCGAACCGAAATATGGTGCGCCCCCGTAGATGTGCGGATTCCACAGCGCCAGATTTCCCTGGGCCAACTCGCGAAATCCGAAGTCGCGCCAGGAAAGAAATTGCAAAGACAAATCGGTCGCCTGACCTCCGAGCACGCGTGTGCCGCCGGCAAACAGCACGTCACCAAACATCGCGAGGGTTAACCCGAGCAAACCGGCCAGTGAAATGAGCGTCGAACGACGATTTTCCATTACGCAAGAATCGGAGAATCGTGGCCAAGACTCCGAAAAGCAACGCGCGACAGTCTCGCCGAATGATGACGTGCAACGCACGGCAGAGTCATATAAAATGCGGCACGATGGTTTCGTTGAATCGAGAGGCGTTGACGGAAAGAGTGCTGGCGGGGGAACGAATTTCGCCGGCCGAAGCCGTACAACTTTATCAGCTGCCGCTCGAAGAGCTTGGCGCGCTGGCGGACGCACGACGGCGGCAAGCGAAACGTTCGTCCTACAACGGTCGGGGAAACCGAATTGTGACCTACATTGTCGATCGCAACATCAATTACACGAACGTTTGCAATGTTTACTGCAAGTTCTGCGCGTTTTACCGGACGGAGCGCGATGAAGATCATTACGTGCTCAGTTTCGAGCAGCTCGATCAGAAACTGGACGAACTTTCCGCCGCGGGCGGCATTCAGATCCTGATGCAGGGCGGGCATCATCCGAAATTGCGCTTTGAGTGGTATATCGATCTTTTGCGGCACATCCGAGCACGATATCCGCATATCAACATTCATGGATTCAGTCCGCCGGAGTTTCAACATTTTGCGGAGACGTTCCAGATGCCGCTGCGGGAAGTGATTACGGAATTTAAGAACGCGGGACTGGGATCAATTCCTGGAGGAGGAGGCGAAATTCTGGTGGACCGTGTACGCAAGAAAATTTCGCCGTTAAAAATCAACAGCGATGAATGGCTGGAAGTGATGCAAGTGGCGCACGAGCTCGGGTTGAAATCGAGCGCGACGATGATGTTCGGCCATGTGGAGACGATTGAAGATCGAGTCGAGCATTTGCAGCGCATTCGCGCTCAGCAGGACAAGAGCGCCGGCTTTACTGCGTTCATCTGCTGGACGTTTCAACCGCAGCACACCGTGCTCAAGATCAACAATCCCACCGGTGTGGCGGAATATTTGCGGACGCAGGCGCTGGCCCGAATTTTCCTGGACAACATCGAGAACATCCAAAGTTCCTGGGTAACGCAAGGGCCGGAGATCGGCCAGGTGGCGTTGAAGTACGGCGCGAACGATTTCGGTTCGGTGATGATGGAAGAGAATGTGGTGAGCAGCGCTGGGACAACATTTCGATTAAATGCGGCGCAAATCGAATCGCTCATTCGCGATGCCGGATACGAACCACGGCGACGGAATAACTGGTACGAGCTTTTGAACTAAACGCCGTGGCGGATTGTCTATGGACAAGCCGCCCGCACCCAAAAAATCCCGCCTTGACGATTGCCATCTTATTCTCTAATACGCGCCTGTCCCGCGTCCGCGTCGGCTCGCTGCGCGGGACTGTGCTTCTTAATTCATGAAACAGATTTCCCGATTGCTGCGACGCCCGGCGTTTTCGATTTCGCTCTTCTGCCTTTGCGTAACGCTCGGCGCAGCATCGGCTCGTGGGCAGAGCCTCCAGATCGTCCGGTCAATCGATATTCAGTACAGCGGACCGGCAACCGTGAGCAAAGAACGGATCCTAGCGCAATTGCGGACCGCGGTGGGGCAGCCGTACTCCGATCAAATCGTCGAGCAGGACATCCAAAATCTCTATAAGACGGGTTCCATCCTCAATGTTCGCATTTTCGCTCAGCCGGAAGGCGATGGCGTAAAGGTGGTAGTGGCAGTTCAGACGCGTTCCGTCGTGCGCGAGATAGAAATTGATGGCGCGCAGCGAATCACCCCAAAAAAGATTCGCAAGGACATAGCTTTGAAGATCAATCAGCCGGTGAACGAAGAAGAGATGGAGAAAGCGCGCCAGAAAATCATCGAGCGCTATCAGGCGAAGGGGTTCACTGACATCGATGTGAAGTATCGAGTCGATCCCATCGACGAGAAGCGTGGAACTGCACGTGTCGTCTACACGATCAACGAAGGAGTAAAGGGCGCGGTAAGCCGGATCCGTTTCGAGGGAAATGAGCACTTCCGCGAAAGCGTTCTGCGCAAGCAGATGAAAACGCGCGGCAAGACGCTCGTTTCGTTTTTCGATAAATCCGGCCGACTCGACGAGACGCAGTTACAGCAGGACCTCGATAGCGTTAAAGAATTCTACCAAAACCACGGCTACATCGACGTGGAGGTGAAAGACGTCAGGAAGGAGCGCCGCGAGAACGGGCCAATGATCATCACGATCGTGGTGATGGAGGGGCCGCAGTATCACGTCGGCAAGATTACAGTCTCGGGCTATAAGAACACAACGGAGGAAAAGATCCGCGTTCTACTCAAGATGAAGGAGGGCGCCGTCTATTCGCCAAAAGCTCTCCACGACGATGCGAAAGCGCTTGCCGATTCTTATGGCACGGGCGGTTTTGTCGATCTTTCAATCGTGCCGCAGGGCTCGCCAGCCGGTCCAGGGCGGATCGATGTCCATTACCAAATCGAGGAAGGTGATCGCTTTTTTGTTCAACGGATCAATATCGTAGGCAACGTTCGCACCAAGGACAAGGTGATCCGCCGTGAGGTTCTGATCGCGCCGGGCGACGTCTTCAACACCGTGCGGGTGGAAACGAGTAAGAAGCGTCTCGAAAACCTGGGCTACTTCGCCAAAGTCGAGACCTATCCAGAAGACACAGGGGTCGCAGGACGCAAAGATCTCACGATTGAAGTGCAGGAGAAACGGACTGGTTCGCTCAGTTTCGGCGGCGGGTTCAGCACGGTTGACCAATTGGTCGGTTTCGCGGAACTGACGCAAGGTAATTTCGACTTGATGAACTGGCCCGGTTTCACCGGCGCGGGTCAGAAGTTCAGACTGCGGGTGCAGGTCGGCACGCAACGCAAGGACATTATTCTCGCGCTGACGGAACCGTGGCTTTTTGATCGCCGGCTATCGCTCAGTGGTCAAGCGTTTTATAGTGAGGCGAATTATCTGAGCTCGATCTACGATCAGCGCACTTATGGCTTTGGAACTGAATTACGCAAGCCGCTTAACGCGTTTATGTATGCGACGCTGGGTTATCGCCTGGAAGAAATGGAACTTTTCAATGTATCCCCGGGAGCTTCCCCATTGATTAAAGCTGAAGAAGGAGCGCGTCTGAAGAGCGAAGTCCTCAGCAGTATCGTTTTCGACCGTCGCGACAGTCCCATCCTAACGCGTCATGGACAGCGGATCAGCGTGGCGCCTTACGTTGCCGGCGGTTTTCTCGGCGGTGATACTCAAATCTACGGATTCGACGTGGAAGCGTCGCAGTATTTCCATCTTTGGTGGGACAACATCCTTCTCTTTAATGGTGAAGTCGCCACTGTTAATACGTGGGGCAACGGCGATCACGTCCCGATTTTTGACCGGCTCTTTCTCGGCGGCTCAAACAATCTGCGCGGATTTGATTTCCGCGATGTCGGCCCGAAAGACGAGTTTGGCGAGCCATTGGGCGGCAAATCAATGGCACGTGCGACGGTTGAATATACTTTTCCGATCGTGGCGAAAGCGCGTGGTGCAATTTTTTACGACACCGGTTTTGTCCATGCCGACGCTTACGATTTCAGTGGAGACCACGTTGCCTCCGACGTCGGTGTCGGAATTCGACTTGATCTGCCGATCGGGCCGCTGCGCATCGATTATGGTATTCCAATTCAACGTGACGGGAACAGCAGCAGTGGAAAATTCAATTTCAACGTCGGTTATCAATTTTGAACGAATCCCGTCTATTACGGTCTAAAGCGTCTCCAACCACCCTTAACTCTGTCTTATGAAAAAACTTCTCTCCATGGCTCTGGCTTCTGCGCTCGCGTTTCCAGTCGCAGCGCTTGCCCAGAGCACACTCAAAATTGGCACTGTCGACATGCAACGCGCGTTCAAGGAATACACCAAGACCAAAGACGCGGAAGCGAAGATTAACGACGCCAAAAACGCGGCCAAGAAAGAGTACGACGACCGGGCCGATGCCTATAAAAAAGCGCTCGATGAAATCAACAATCTGAACAAACAACTCGACGCCCCTGCGTTAAGCGCCGATGCCAAAACTCAAAAGGCGAAGGAACGCGATGACAAGATCGCGAACATTAAGAACATGGAGCGGGAGATCACCGAGTTTCGTCAAACTCGCGAGCGGCAACTGCAGGAGCAGGCGTTACGGATGCGCGAGGGCATCGTCAAAGAGATCACCGATGTGGTGATGGACAAAGTAAAGGCGAACAATATGGACCTCGTGTTTGACAAATCCGGCATGAGTCTGAATGGCGTGCCTGTTTTGATGTATTCACGCGATACCACCGATTTTACGACCGACATCATTTCCGTTCTCAACAAACCGGGGCGCGCCACTACCAGTTCGAGCTCAGGCGAGAAACCGGCGACAAACCCTTCCGCCAGCCCCGCGAAAGCTTCGAAACCTTAATCTTTTACATCCGACAAATCAGAACGCACACGCGAGTCAACCTCGCGTGTGTTTTTTTCCGCAAGGGTGAAGATTCAAGCGCGCTTGCCGACCGGACGGCGCCGGTTCCCCGGCATACTGAGCCGCATGGTCGAATCATCTAATCGCTCGTCCGGGATCGCTCTGCTTCTACTTCTCGCTTCATCCTTCACAGCACTCGCAGCAGGCTGGCAGTCAACTGTTACCAAAGATCCGCCCGGTCCTTTCCCGGAGCTCCGACCGCTCCGCGCTACCTATCATTTCGGCTGGGCTGGAGTCACCGCCGCGACTGGAGAAGTTCATTTTACAAAACCCGCGGAAGATCGCTTCCAACTCGATGCCCTCGGACGGACGACCGGCTTCGTTCGCGTCTTGTGGAAGTTGGACGCGAATTATCGCGCGCTCGCCTATGTCGATACACTGCGCCCAATCGAAACCAGGCAGACGGAGACTTATCGATCCAAAAAAATGACGACCCATCTGACTTTCACGAACAATGGCGTCAAGCGGGTGAGGACCGAAGATCAAATCAAGCCGGGCCCCACAAAAATCCGCGAGTTTAGCTTTCCGAATCTATTCGACTTGCATTCGGCCATGCTTTATCTGCGCAGCCAGCCGCTCCGGGACCGCAACGTCTACCGGGTCGTCGTTTACCCTGCGACTTCAGCCTATCTTGCCACTCTCACAGTGATCGGCCGCGAGAAAATCTCGGTGCGGGCGGGCTCATACAGCGCAATCAAAATCGATTTGCAGCTCAGTAAACTCGGCAAGAATCTCGATTTGGAGCCACATCGTAAATTCCGGCGCGCCACCATCTGGGTCTCCGATGACGCGGATCGGCTGGTCCTGCGCGCCGAAGCGCAAATTTTCATCGGAACAGTTTTCGCCGAATTACAGTCGCTCCGATTCGACAACACAAAATCTTAGCCCCTGTTTCACCGTCACCTCGCGGGCAAAGATCGACATTTAGGGCCGAATCCATTCGCCGCGCACGGGCGGTTCGCGCCAAGTGCGCCGGCGCGGCCTATAAACCGGCGCCTTTGCCCCGGGTAGCAATTCGAGAGCGGCCAGCGTTTCCAGATTGAGCTGTCCTGTGACCGGCAGCCCGACTCGTGATTGATAGGCACGCAACGAAAATTCGAGCGTTGAATTATAAGCGCCATCGATCTCGCCGCGGTAAAACCCGCGGCGCAAAAGAGCCATTTGCGCGGAAACTACGATATCGCGTTGAACTTGAGGCGGGACATTCTCGTAAGGCGTGCCGGCAAACAATCCTGCAGCTGGAGGCGGAACAGCTCCGGGATTTGACGGATACACTTGTCGATCTTGCGGCGGCGCAATCGACGGTTGGACAGGCGCCGGAGTGACGGCTGCGTTTTCCCGCGAGGATTCATCGTGTATAGCGGGTCTGTCCGCATTTGGGGACGGCGCATTCGTTGCCGCCGGCTGTGTCGAAGCAGATGGAGCGCTGCGAAGTGAGCGAAGAGTGTCGTCACTGAGCTCTCCTGTAATTGCCAAGCCGTTGCGAATTTGATAGCGCCGTATCGCGGCAATCGTATCGGCATTTTTCTCGCCTGTGATTTCTCCGTAATAAAAACCCTGGTCCTTTAGCACCTGCTGTGCGTTCGCGATGGTTTGGTCAGCATGAATCGGCACTGTCCAGGCAATTAAAAGTAGAATGGCGATTTTAGTTCTCATCTCGATCCTTGCGGTTTGACGCTCGCATTTGGCAATTATTCGCCTCCTCCTGGCGCGCTGACAGCAAGCGCTGGCTGACGCATCTTTATGAGATCGCGGTAACGAAGAACCCCTTCGCCGATGGCCGCAGCAATTTGCTCACGATAATCAGCGCTGGCGAGTTTCGCGATGTCCTCTTTGTTTGTGAGGAATCCTCCCTCTACCAGGACTGCCGGATGGCGCACAT
>WNFT01013310.1_pt1 | contig 11092 bp, 6 predicted proteins | sample 5400191 | NCBI WGS metagenome assembly WNFT01 (sample SAMN13153359, study PRJNA577476) | soil metagenome | isolation source: 80 cm saprolite under Madrone tree | place: USA:California | collected 2016-06-14
GAGCGCATCATGGAGACGACCATCCGGCAGGCGTTGAGGCACGGGGTGTGCATCGGCGCGCACCCGGGATTTCCCGATCGCGCGAACTTCGGCCGTCTGGAAATTTCGATGACCCCTGCACAGATCGCCGAAACCGTCTGCCGGCAGGTCGACGCCTTATCCCAGGTCGCGCGGCGATGCGGGGCGACGGTCGGACATGTCAAGCCTCACGGGGCGCTGTACAACCTGGCGGCGCGGGACGCCGGTGTATCGCGCGCCATCGCCGAGGGCGTGGCGCGGTGGCGGCGCGACGTGATCCTGGTCGGGCTGGCCGGCTCGCCAATGCTGGAAGCGTTTCGGCAGGCGGGCTTTGAAGTGGCCGCAGAGGCGTTCGCGGACCGCTCGTACGAACCCGACGGCAGCCTGCGTTCGCGCCGGCTGCCGGACGCGCTGATCCGCGATCCTCAAGTCGCCGCTGCGCAGGCGCTGCGGATCGCGCAGGCCCATCGCGTGGTCGCAGCCGACGGCACCGAAATTGCTCTGCAGGCGCACACCCTGTGCATACACGGCGACACGCCCGGCTGCGTGCAGATCGCCGCGGCCGTTGCATCCGCGCTGCGCCAGGCCGGGATCGAATTGAAGGGGTTGCCGCCCATGACGTGATGGGCGGTCGCCTCACCCCTTCACGCACACCACCTGCTTCAGGGTGTGCACCACCTCCACCAGGTCGGATTGCGCGGCCATCACGGCGTCGATGTCCTTGTAGGCCGCCGGCGTTTCATCGATCACGCCCCGGTCCTGCCGGCATTCGACCCCTTCGGTCGCCGCGCGGTGGTCGGCGAGCGTGAAGCGGCGCCTGGCCTCCCCGCGACTCATCGCGCGGCCCGCGCCATGCGAGCAGCTCTCGAAGCTCTCCGGGCTGCCCTTGCCGCGCACGATGTAGCTGCGCGTGCCCATGCTGCCGGGAATGATGCCCAGCTGCCCGGCCCGGGCGCTGACCGCGCCCTTGCGCGTGACGTACACGTTCTGGCCGAAATGGCGTTCCTGCTGCACGTAGTTGTGATGGCAATTGACCGCTTCGACGTGGCTGCGGAAGCTCTTGGCGATCGCCGTCTTCGCCGCCTCGATCACGCGACGCATCATCACCTCGCGGTTCAGCGCCGCGTAGCTCTGCGCCCACCCGACGGCGCGCACGTAGTCCGCGAAGTGGCGCGAGCCTTCCTCGAAGTAGGCCAGATCGCGGTCGGGCAGCTGGGTCTCGTGGCGTATCGCGTCCTGCCGGGCCAGCTCGATGAACATCGTGCCGATCGCATTGCCGACACCTCGCGAGCCCGAGTGCAGCATGAACCAGACGAAACCGTCCTCGTCGAGGCACACCTCGATGAAATGGTTGCCGCTGCCGAGCGTTCCCAGGTGGCTGCGGTGGTTGGTCTTTTCGAGCTTCGGGGTGTGGCGGCACAGCTCGGCGAACTCCGGCTCGAGCTGCGCCCAGGCGGTGTCCACCGAATCAGGCACGTTTTGCCACGAACCCGGGTCGCGTTTGCCGGGCGCGCGGCCGTGCGGCACGCTGCGCTCGATCGCGGAGCGCAGCCGAGCCAGGCTGTCCGGAAGGTCTTCGGCCCGCAGCGTTGCCTTCGCCGCCATCATCCCGCAACCGATGTCGACCCCGACCGCGGCCGGGATGATTGCCTTGAAGGTCGGGATCACCGAGCCGACGGTCGCGCCGATCCCGAAGTGCACGTCGGGCATGGCGGCGATGTGCTTGAAGACGATCGGCAGGCGCGCCGCATTGGCCAGCTGGCGCCTGGCTTCGTCCTCGACCGGCACGCCGCGCGTCCACATCTTGATCGGCACGCCGCCCGGCACGTCCTCCCGGATGTAGTTCGCTTCCATATCGCAGGATCCCCCGACGGCACGATACCCCGGCCCGTCCGCAGCAGGGCCCGGGTCCTGCGGAATCCATTTAGAGGGCCGTCGCCCGCGCGAGCTGACCCCGATAGATCGCGCGGACGGTTTCCAGCGTGTCCGCATCCTCACCCGATTTGTCCGTACGGTAGCGCTTCACGCGAGCGAAGCGCAACGCCAGTCCCCCTGGATAGTGCGGACTGGCCTGCAGGTCGTTGAACGCGATTTCGACGACGAGTTCCGGCCGCACGCGGACAATCCATTCGTCGCGATAGATCTCTCGCGCCAGCATCGCTTCGGTCTGCCAGGCGAGCATTTCGTCGGTCATGCCCTTGAATGTCTTGCCGAGCATCACGAACCCGCCCGCGGCTTCGTCGCGGGCGGCCAGATGCAGGTTCGACAGCCATCCTTTGCGCCGGCCATGACCCCACTCCGCGGCGAGCACGACCAGGTCCAGGGTGTGCACACGCTTGATCTTGAGCCACGACGCCGCGCGCCGACCCGCCTCGTAGGGCGCGCTCGGCGACTTCGCCATCACGCCTTCGTGTCCGCGCTGCAGCGCATCGTCGTAGAAAGCCTGCGCGGCAGCCGTTTCGCCCGTCACGATGCGTGGCATCAAGAGGCGGGCAGGCAGCGCGCGCGACAGGATGTCGAAGCGCTCCGACAGCGGGGCTTCGGTCAGCACGTCTGCGCCGTGCCGCAGGCAGTCGAAGAAAAATACCGACAGCGGCAGCGACGCCTGCATGGCCGACACATCGAGCGTGCGCCCGAACCGGCGCATCGTGACTTGAAACGGGTGCGGAGCGCCGTCGGCCTGCAAAGCGATCGCTTCGCCGTCGAGGATCAGCTGCGGCGCCTCGACCGAACGCAACGCGTCGACGATCTCGGGCGCCGAGGCCGTCACGTCGTTGCGATTGCGCGTGAAGATGCGCACCTGGTCGGCCGCCTTGTGTACCTGCACCCGCGCTCCGTCGAGCTTCCACTCGAACGCTGCGCTGCCGAGCATGCCGAGAGCCTCGGCGACGTCGTTCGCGGGTTGCGCGAGCATCGGCGCGATCGGCTGCATCAGCTCGAGGGCGAATCGCCGCAGTGCGCCCGCGCCCTCCGTCAAAGCGGCATGCGCGACGGCGGCGATGCCGCCGGCGACCATGGCGGCCTGTCGCACCGAGGAAGCAGGTAAGGACGAAGCCGCCGCGACCGCATCGATCATCAAGGACTCGAGCGCACCCTGCCGCAACTCGCCCAGCATCAGCCGGCCGAGGAAGTCGCGCTCCTCGGTGGTCGCGCGCCCCAGTAATGCCGACAGGATGCGCGTGCGCTCGCTCCTCGAGCCTGCTCCGGTGGTTCCGGAAAGGCGCTCCAGCGCTGCATCGACCTCGGCAATCGTGAGCGATGGCGCCCCGACCACCAGGTCCGGACGCGCGTCGCGCAGCAGCCCGTAACCGATGCCGCTTCGCCCCTGGCGAGGCTCGCCGGAAAGATACGCGGCGCCGATCCCGATTTCCGCCGGCGCCAGCGTGCGCAGCAACGCCGCAAGCTCGGCGATCTTGGCGTTGCGACTTGGCGTGTCGGCAACACGGCGCGACGTTGCGACCACGTCGGCCAGTAGCGTCATCCGGCCATTTTACGGCTCCTCCCGGAGCGGAGCGCGTCCGGCGACGCGCTCCGCTCCGAGCTCAGGGTGCGAACGGCGCTATGTCGACCGCCATGCCCATCGCGTTATAGCCGGCGTGGTTGGGGTGCAGGTAGTCCCACGGCAGCTGGGTGAATTGGCTGTTGGGCAGGAACTCCGCGCGCATGTTGCCCGTATTCGGGTCCAGCGTGGCCGCGTCAAAGTCTTCCACGCCGTCGAACAGCCCGGACGTACGAATGAAGTTGTTAAGGACCTTCCGGCTGGCGTCGTGCCCCGGCCCGTTGTCGCCCCGGTCGACGCCGCTGATACCGAGCGCGGAGGTCATTGTGCCGGCGAAGACTTTGATACCCCGCGCGTGCAAGCGGCTGACAATATTCTGATAGCCGGCGATGATCGCGTCGGTCGTGTGGCCGGCTCCGAGGTCGTTGATACCCTCGAGCCAGATCACATGGGTCAGTCCTGACAGCCCGAGCACGTCCCGGTCGAGCCGGTCGACCGCAGCGGGACCAGAGGTTGCATTCGGGTTCACAGGATTGACAACGCGGTTGCCCCCGATCGCCTCATTGACGATGCTGACCTTCCTTCCGTAGGCGTTGTGCAACCGGCGCGACAGCGTGTTCATCCACCGATCGTTGATGTTCAGAGTCGTGTGGGTGCCATCGGTGATCGAGTCGCCGAAGGCGCAGACCACCACCGTGTCTTCCGGAGCCATGACATCCACGGCGTCCAGGAAAAACCAGGATGTCGTGGTGAACTCGAAAGCGAACACGTCCAGGTCTTCGGTGTGGTTGCCGCTGCCGGGCGCCGTGATGTAGGAAGTCGTGTTCGCCCCGCTGTGAAAGCTCATCGGCCCGCTGTTGCCTTGAACGGAGTAGCTCACCGCAAGGTTGCGACCTTGCACACCTGCCGAATCGTCGTCCCGGGCCCAACGGAGCTCGATTCCGTCGCTGAAGACTTCCTGGCCGGCCGGGATGGTCACCGACGCCTCGCCGTTGAACGTCACCCGCGTGAGGGTGCCCGGAACGACGTTTGCCGAGTATTCCTGGAGGGCGACGGTGACCTCGTCGAAGGTCACGGACTGGCTCCCGAAGACGTTGGAAAAGCGAAATCGCATCCGCTTGCCCCAGAGATCGGGTTTGACGATGGAGCGGAATGTCTGCTCGGTCGCCCCCAATGTGTTGGCGGTCGGAAAGGGAAAGGCCAGGTCCGGTTGAATGTTGGCCGGAGCGAATGTAGTGGGCGGCCCAGGCGGCGCCGGCGCGACGGGCGGAACGTATACGAAGCTGGTTGCCGGAGCCGTGGCCCAGGTCGCAACCCAGTGTTGCTCGGCGAGAGCGGCCGGGCCGCCGGCAAAGACGGCCAAAGCGAACAGGAACGGTTTGATGACGTTCATCGTGTATTTCTCCTCGAATTTCGCGAACACTCGACTCTGCTGGTGCGCGAGCCGACGCGCAGCATCCGACGAGCGTCATGCGCCGTCTATCAAATTCGTCCGACTTTTATCGAATCTTTCCGCCGCGCGCCGGGCGGGCGGCGGGGTCTGCGACCGAGTCAATAGATCTCGGGAACGAACATCGATGCCGGCAACGGATGGCGAATGTAGTCCGGATGGCGCTCGCGCTTCAAACGACCGAATGACCGTCCCGTGACGAATCCCAAGGAAGGATTCGGGCTTCTCGCCCCTCAGGCGAGGAACTGCAGCGTCGCGGGCACCTGGCGCCGCAGCAGCGCGGCGCGGGCGGACCATTGCGTTTCAGCGTCCAGCGCCTCGAGAAACCGCACCTCGTTGGCCGCGAGCAACGCGATCGGCACGCCATCGCGGTAAAGAATGCGATTGCCGGTCAGTGCGGGCAAGCGCGGTCCGGGGGTCAGGACGCCGACCAGGTTCAGCGGATCGGCGCCGCTCAGGCTGACCAGAGCGCCGGCGCGTTCGCGCCGGCGCACGTCGCGCATCAGGCCGATCGCTTCCGGCACGGCAAACTGTTCCCCGGTGACGCCGGACACGAAGCGCCCGCCGCGAATCTCGCCGCGCGCTTCCAGCCTCCGGTAGCTCCTGAGCAGGTTTCTCCACGGTGGCAGCCAATCGGCTTCGCGCGCGACCAGGCGCCAGAACACGACGCCGTAGCGCCGCAGCAGCGTGCGTGCCACATGCTCGACGACCTCGGGATCCTCGACGGCGTCGCGCAGGCCGGCTGCGCTTGCCGGCCGCATGCGTCGCGCGAGCGCCCAGCGGCCGGCGTCCTCGATCCCGAACAACGCCGTGCGGCGCAATCGACGGCCGCGGTCGATGCCGCGGCCGTCCAGGCTGCGGCGGCGCTCCGAGGGCACCAGCAGCGCGCGCAGGCCGCCGAAGCTGTCGGCATTGACCAGGCCCTGCGCCACCAGCTCGCCAAGCGCGTCCTCGACCTGCGTGCGCAGCAGCCCGGTGCCCTCGACGATCTCGTCGAAGAACGACGCGCCGTGCGCCGTGATGAACTCGACGACCCGCTGCGCGCGCGACGTCGGCGGCGTGCCGGTGCCGTCGCGCGCGAGCGCGGCCCAGATCGCGAGGTTGCGTCGCGACGCCAGCACGATCGGCGTCGTGCGGACAGGGCTCGGAGTGCGTTCGCCGCTCGCGTGAAGCGGCGCGATGCGCGTCCACACCACGCGGCCGGCGCGGCTCAGCTCGTCGAGCCACACCGGGTCGTACTCGTTGACCCGCGCGGGCAGGATCTCGGTCTCCCAGGCGGCGGCGGGCGCCTCGAACCCCTCGAGCTGCGCCACGATGTTGGCCACCGCGTCGGCGCCCTCGACGCGCGCTTCGGGCGCCACGCGCTGCCATTCGAACAGGAAACGCAGGAAGTCGCGCGCTTCGACGGGTTCGATCTCCCGGCGCAGCCGGTTCACCGTGTAGCGGTGGATGCGCGCCAGCAGCCGGCGTTCGCACCATTCGGTCGCGCCGGGCCCCGGCCCGATGCCCGCGCTGTTGCTCAATTCGAGCGGCGTGAAGCTTCCGCGCATCACCGAGCCCTCGGATTCGAGCGCCAGCAGCGCGGCATCGATCTGCGACTCGGGCAACGCGAGCGAGGCGGCCAGCTCGCGCGCGCTGACGGGCCCCAGGCCCTGCAGGCGGTCGCGCAGGATCTCGACCAGCGCCGCCTCCGCTGCCCACGGCTTGCGGGTCTCGGCCGGCGGCTCGACGGCGGGGATCCATTCGGCGGCGGGAAAGACCGCTTCGAATTCGGGCAGCCGCTCGGCAGCGACGAACAGTTCGCCCGCTCCCAGGCCGAGCCGGGTGGCGCGCCGCGCCGCTGCCAGCTCGCCGATCAGCGAACGCCAGGACGGCTGCGTGTCCATCTCCGAGCCCGTCAGGAAGGCGAGGCTCAGCAAGGCGTCGTGCAGTTCGTCCGCGTTGCGGGCCTCAGGCCATACCTCCTCGCGCACGCGCCGGATCGCGTCAAGATCAAGCTTGCCCAGGTCGGCCGCCGTTTCGGCGTCGATCCAGCGGCGGGCCAGTACCGCCTGGGTGCGCCGCTCTTCCAGGGGCGCATCGTCCAGATAGGCGTACGGCCGCGCGGCCAGGATCTCGAGCGCGAGCGGCGAAGGCTCCGTCAGGTCGCGTGCGACAACGCGGATTTTGCCGTGCTCGATCGCGTCCAGCACGCGCTCGAGCCCGTCGATGTCCATCGCTTCGTGCAGGCAATCGTCGATCGTCTGCCGCACCAGCGGATGGTCGGGAATCTCGCGGTCGCCCACGATGTTCTCGCCGCAGGCGACCTGGTCGGGGAAAATCGTCGCCATCAGGTCTTCGGCCGCCATCCGCTGCAGCTGGGCAGGGACCTTGCGACCGCCCTGGAAACGCAGCAGCGCCAGCGCCACCGACGCATTCCAGCGCCAGCGGGTGCCGAACATCGGCGCATCGAGCAGCGCCTGCACGCGCAACGTCCGCCAACGGAAAACTGTGGGCGGTGGCGAGCGACAGCACGATCGCATCCTCGGTCGCCGCCGCCTGCAGCTCGAAGTCGAACTTGCGGCAGAACCTCTTGCGCAGCGCCAAGCCCCACGCACGGTTGATCCGGCTGCCGAGCGGCGAATGCACGATGAGCTGCATGCCGCCCGATTCGTCGAAGAAGCGCTCGAGCACGATCGTGTCGACGGTGGGCAGCACGCCGAGCGCCGCATTCGCGGCCGCCAGGTAGTCGACGACCTGTTCCGCGGCCGCTGCCGCCAGGCCAACCGCGCCGCTCAGCCAGGCGAGGGCCTGGGCGCGCCCGCCGGCGGCGAGGCGCTCTGCGATCGCCTGACGCAGGTCCGAGACCGCCTGCGACAGCTCGGCCGTGCGGCCGGGCGCCTCGCCGAGCCAGAACGGCATCGTCGGCGCTTGGCCGTGGGCATCCTCGACGCGTACGGTGCCGCGCTCGATCCGCATGATCCGGTAGGAATGATTGCCGAGCTGGAACACGTCGCCGGCCAGGCTCTCGACCGCGAAGTCCTCGTTGACGGTGCCGATCACCTGCGCCTGCGGCTCGAGCATGACCGTGTAATCGGCCGTGTCGGGAATCGTTCCACCCGAGGTGACAGCCGCCAGCGCGGCGCCGCGCCGCCCGCGCAGCACGCCGTTGACGGCATCGCGATGCAGATGGGCGCTGCGGCGCCCGCGCCGGGTGTGAAAGCCGTCGGACAGCATTCGAACCACCTCGGCGAACTCCTCGTGCGTGAGCTCGCGGAATGGGGTAGCGCGCCGCACGCGCTCGAACAGCGCCTCCTCGCTCCACTCCTGCGATGCGACCTCGGCAACGATCTGCTGCGCCAGCACGTCCAGTGGCTTGGCCGGCAGCGAGAGCCGGTCGAGCTCGCCGCGCCGAACGGCGTCCAGCAGCGCGGCGCACTCGCACAGCTCGTCGCGCGAAAGCGGAAACAGTCGCCCCTTCGGCACTCCCGCGACGGCATGACCCGAACGGCCGACCCGCTGCAGCAGCGCGGCGATCGACCGGGTCGAGCCGATTTGGCACACCAGATCGACCTCGCCGATGTCGATTCCGAGCTCGAGCGAGGCGGTCGCCACCAGCGCGCGCAACTCGCCGCGCTTCAGGCGCCTTTCCGCATCGAGCCGCTGCTCGCGCGCGAGGCTGCCATGGTGGGCGGTCACGTATTGATCGCCGATGCGTTCTGACAGGTGGCGTGCCGCGCGTTCGGCAAGGCGGCGCGTGTTGACGAAGATGAGCGTCGTGCGGTGCTCGCGCACCAGCTCGGCGAGCCGGTCGTAGACCTGCTGCCACACTTCGCCCGACATCACCGCTTCGAGTGGGGAAGACGGGAGCTCGATCGCGAGGTCGCGCGCGCGGACGTGACCCGTATCCACGATCGCGCAGGCCGGCACGCCGCCCGCATCGGTTCGGTCGCCGACCAGGAAGCGTGCGATTTCTTCGATCGGCTTCTGCGTGGCCGACAGCCCGATCCGTATGGGTTCGCGCCCGGTGAGAGCCTCCAGCCGCTCCAGCGACAGCGCCAGGTGCGCTCCGCGCTTGTTCGGCGCCAGCGCGTGGATCTCGTCGACGATCACCGTGCGGGTCGTCGCGAGCATGCGGCGGCCGGACCGGCTGGTCAGCAGGATGTACAGCGATTCCGGGGTCGTGACGACGATGTGGGGCGGGCGACGGCGCATGCTCGCGCGTTCGCTCTGCGGCGTATCGCCGGTACGCACCTGCGTGCGGATCTCGACATCGGGCAGGCCCAGCCGCTCCAGTTCGGCACGGACTCCGGCCACGGGCGCTTCGAGGTTGCGCTGGATGTCGTTCGAAAGCGCTTTCAACGGCGAGACGTACAGCACGTGCGTCTCGTCGGTCAGCCCATGCTCGATGCCCTCGCGCACCAGCGCGTCGATCGCGGCCAGAAACGCGGCCAGCGTCTTGCCCGAACCGGTCGGCGCGGCGACCAGCGCGTGCCGCCCGGCCTTGATCGCGGGCCACGCTTCGAGCTGTGCGGCCGTCGGCGCAGCGAAGGCCGACGCGAACCAGGCCCGGGTCGCCGGATGAAAAAGCTCGAGCACGTCGTTGCCCTCACTGCTTCCCATCCGCGAACGATACCGCCGAATCCCGATCCCGTTTCAGGGCCGGGCCGGCACGACGTTCGTCGCTCGCTAATGGTTGCCAACCTGCTGCACGTTGGCATTGCCATCTTCGTAGACAGCGACACAACCGTTATTGCTGCCGCAAATTCCCGCACCCACGGTTGTGGTATCCCCGCCGGCGCGGATCACCGCAAACGGCGCCACTTGCGGAACGTAGATGCGGTTGAGCTTGGAATCAGCCGCCACCGAGTGCGAGTTCTGAGATTGCGGGATGGTCTCGATCAGCAGATTCGTTTTCGCGTCGATCACCCCGAGCACGGCCCCGCCAAGCGGCGCCGGACAGCCACCCGGCAGTCCACACGCCCGGCTGGAGGCCGTGTAATAGCGCTCGTCGCCGTCGCAGTACCAGACCTCATCCGAGCCCGTAATCCCGCCGATGGCGGCAGAATGCCCGTTCTTCGCCTTGATGACCAGCGTGGTGGTGTTGCTGGGGTTGTTCTGCGGGGTACAGCCCAGGAGCAGATTGCCATTCGGCCCGACCGTGGCACCGTTCGGTCCACACCCGCTGAGGTTTACCACCCCCGTGTTCGTTTTCTTCTCGAAGGCTCCGATCTGCACGGACGCCGTCGTCAGGGCGGTCGGATCGACCACCAACAGCCCGCCGTCGCAGGTAATGGCGCCGGGCAACTGTCCGTAATTGCAGCCCGCCGGGTTGTTCGCGATGACCGGAATCGACACATAGAAGCGCGCGGTCTTGGGCTCCCACGCCGGCTGCTCAAGCGACAAGCCCAAGCCCGGTGGAACGATGGCAGGGTCGACCGTGATCCGGCTGATCACATGCGCATTGCTGGCACTCATATCGCCATTGGCCGCCAACAGTGTCGCAAACGGCGGGTCGTCTGCGTTGTTTGCCGCGAGCAGCAAGGTGCCGTCCGCCGTCAATGCCATTTCATCCACTCTCATGGTGCCGCCGGTGCTGACGACCTGTTGGGTGGCGGACTGGGCGGGGGCATCCAGATCGATCACATGCAGCGTGCTGTCGCCGTCACCGGCGTAGAGCCACCTGCCATGCGACGTGACGCCGTCGGGGCCGGAGATATTGTTGTTCACGCCGCCGGCGGCGTTGAGCTTGACGCCGACGAAACCGCCGATGGTCCGCTTGAAGGTGTTGCTCTTCGTGTCGATGACGTCGATGCCCGAATTCGAGCGGTCGCTCAGGTAGTACTCAGAGCGATCCGCGTCGACCCAGCTGATATCGAACGACCGGAGCGGATTGCCCGGGATCTGAATCGCGGTAAGGCACCTCGTTTCGGTCGTGATAGGTGCCCCCAGGCCGCTGCACGGACCTGCGAACGCGATACCGGGTACCGCCAGCGACGCGGCCCCGATCAGCGCTGGAGCAGCGAAAAGCGCGGCCACGCGAGTGCAACATGGCGCGGATACCTGCTCCTCCCGGATGGCGTCCTGAGCAAGGCACTGGCAAGCGAAAGTCCCTACGGTCAGCTTCCGACCGCCCGGCCAACCCA
>WNFT01017735.1_pt1 | contig 11089 bp, 15 predicted proteins | sample 5400191 | NCBI WGS metagenome assembly WNFT01 (sample SAMN13153359, study PRJNA577476) | soil metagenome | isolation source: 80 cm saprolite under Madrone tree | place: USA:California | collected 2016-06-14
GTCAAGCTACCGGCTCTTCTCCTGGTGAACACGTTTGTATTGCTGCTCAGCAGCTTGGGCATGGAACTGGCACGACGCCAGTTTCGAGGGGAAGCTGCTCTTGTTTCCGGTGGGACGGCTTCGGAGGTTTCTTCCACCGAGCAGAACAAGATGCCTTGGCTCGGCATGACGCTTGTCCTTGGACTGTTGTTCCTGTTCGGGCAGTGGACGGCCTGGAAACAGCTTGGCGCGTCCGGTTTTTACGTCTCCTCTACGCCCAGCAGTTCGTTTGTTTATTTGTTGACGGGAACGCATGCCGTCCACTTGATGGGCGGGATTCTCGCGCTATGCGTGGCCAGCATCGCTGCATTATTTGGAAAGGCTTTGGCGAGGCGCAGCATTGTGATTGACGTGACCGCTTGGTATTGGCATTTCATGGCCGCGCTGTGGGTTTACATTTTGTGCTTGCTGGAGTTTGCTCGTTAGCAGAACGATTCTGACCAGGAGGCCGAACGCATGGCTGATTCCGCAGTGCACGACATCCCGTCAGTTTACGAACCGTCGCTGTTCGGCACGTACTCCAAGAAAATCGGAATGTGGCTGTTCCTGCTTTCGGACTCGCTGACGTTCGGCGCGTTGCTCTACGCGTACAGCTACGGGCGGATTTCGACGACGGGGTGGCCGACGCCGTTTCATTCCGAGAGCATCGTCAACGCCACTATCATGACCGCGTTCTTGCTCACCAGCTCGTTGACCATGGTCCTCGCGGTCAGAGCTTCGGTGGACCGCAATGCCAAGGCGCAAACACTGTGGCTGCTTGCCACCATGCTGTGCGGCACCGGTTTCATCGTTCTCCATGGCCGCGAATGGAGCAATCTGATCGCGGAAGGCCTCTCTCTCCCCATGTTCCCCAAAGTTCCGGGGCACGAAGCGGTGAGTGAATTCGCCAATGTCTCCAAGAATGTGCCGCAGTTCGCGGCAACATTTTTTGGTCTGACCGGCATGCACATGCTGCACGTGACCCTGGGCGTGATCTACCTCGGCGTAGTGGCGCTGCGGCGCAAATTTATTCCCATCCTGCTGGCCCTCTGGCTGGCGGCATGGCTGCTAACTCCGTCCTACAGCCCCTTCCACTACGGCGCGCATGTGCTGCTAATCGCGGCCATCGTGATCTCCATCATCCTGTGGCTAAAGCCCAAGGTGTACGATTCATCCGACGTGGAAGTTGCCGGTTTGTACTGGCATTTCGTCGACCTCGTCTGGATGTTCATTTTTCCATTGGTCTATCTGATGTCGGCCAGGATTTAGGAGCAGGAGAGATATGGATTCCACTCAAGTAGCTCTCGCTGAACGCGCCGCCGAGCAGCAACGCCATCACAGCAAATGGCTTTTCTTTTACGTCTGGGGCGCCTTGCTGTTGATGACCGCCATCGAAGTTTACCTGACCTACCAAAACATGCAGCCTCTAAAGATGCTGACCATATTGATGGGATTGTCGCTGATCAAGGCCGCGTTGATCATCGGCTACTTCATGCATCTGAAATATGAAGTATCGAGGATGAAGTGGCTTACCATGTGTTCGGTGGTCGCTTGTCTTATCTTGATGACTATCTTCTTCTTTCCGGATGCTCGGCGTATTCTTGAGCTTGGAGTGAAATGAAAGCTCGTTTGGCACTTTTCGTCTTACTGTTCTTCTTATGGGCCGCGCCTGCGTTCAGCCAGGGATGCGCCATGTGCTACAGTTCAGCGGTTGCTGCCTCCAAGGATGGACAAAAGGCCATCAGCAAAGCCGTTATCGTCCTGGTTCTCCCGCCGGCCGGATTCATGACCCTTGGCGTTGCGCTGGCATATCGTTACGGAAAGAAGCGCGATCGGGAGAACTGTTGAGTAGTTTTTGAATGAGATTGTCGAACGCTCTGCCCGGTCGACGGCGGACAGGTGAATCCCTCTGGGGTCAGGCTTTCGCAGCGAACGCTTTCACTACAAATATATCGGAAGACAGACCACGCCTGTCATCGAGTTGCAGTTAAGTCGGCAGCAGTCCGATTACTTCTCTGAGGCCGACTTCCCGATGGACAGCAAGCTGCTTGAAGATCCTCGGCGCAATCCCAGCCGAGACTCTCATCTGAGCGACACGAAATTCCACAACAATTTGCGTAAGCACTAATGCAATCCAACAGACTGACAGTGTCCAAGAGATTCGACAGACAATTCCCGCCAGCTGAGGGTTAAGTCGGCCTGGCTTAACTCCGTATCCTCCTTGCCGCCAATATCTTGCATGAATACTCGGTTCTCTTCGCGAAACGGTACAACGCGTGCTTTCGACCAATGTGGAAGTTGAAATCGAAATCGCAGCTCGGCCTAAGGGCGATCCGTCATGAAACCAATCACGCAGGAAAACGATAGGCTTGGATTTGTAGGGATCGGCTATATGGGCCGGCCGATCGCGCGGAGGTTGCTTGAATCCGGCTTCAAGCTGACAGCGTACGACCGGGACCACAGTAAGGCAGAGGAACTAATTCAATATGGCGGCACCATTGCGCATAGCGTTTCAGACCTTTCCTCCAGTTGCAATGTGGTGTTGTCGTGCCTACCAAGCGATGAAGCCGTCTTGGACATTTATAGAGGACCTAACAGCGTTTTCGCCAATGCGCATCGCGGCTCGCTGGTCATCGACCTGAGCACGGTGTATCCCGAGACCTCGCGGGAACTCTCAAGACAAGGTTCAGAGCGTGGAGTTGAGGTTCTCGACGTGACTATATCGGGGAGCACTCCTGCCGCCGAAAATGGGTTGCTGACCCTGTTCGGAGGTGGAAACAAGGAATGCTTCGACGCTGCCGAGGCGGTCTTTCGCGTTATCGCCCAAAGATATTTTTATCTCGGGCCGAGCGGGTCCGGAGCGACGATGAAGCTTGTTGTGAACACTCTACTGGGAATCGGAATGCAAGCGATTGCGGAAGCTGTCGCACTCGGTGAGAAGGCGGGGCTTGATCGCAATCGTTTGCTGGACGTGTTGTCCCAGACAGCAGTGGTCGCTCCAGCGCACGTTGGCAAGCTGCAAAAAGCGATGAAGAGCGACTACAGCCCGCAATTTCCGATTCGGCTAATGAATAAGGATTTCGGGCTGATTCTCAATCTCGCGGCTGCCGTTGGCGCGCGAATGCCCGCCGCGGGTGCTGCTTTTGAGATCAATGCGAGGCAATCGGACGAAGGAGCGGAGCAAGATTTTTCGGCGGTGATTCTGCAAATGGAAAAACGCGCGCATCTGGGTTCCAACGGCAATGGGCGGACGTGATCCGGCGTTAATTTTAGCCGGGATTTGATGTAGTTGGCTGAAGTTCATTCCCTTTGCATACGTTCTGGGCGAGGGCAGGAAAATGATTCAACTTAGGGTGAACGGTGTTGAGCAGTCTTTCGGCGGTGAGCCTGAAATGCCACTGCTTTGGTATCTGCGAGACGTTTTGGGACTGACCGGATCGAAATTTGGCTGCGGCGTTGGGCTTTGCGGCGCCTGCACGGTCCACCTGAATGGGCAAGCGGCGCGATCCTGCGTAACAACGATGCGCGACGCGGGCGGAAAAGAAGTCACGACGATCGAAGGCCTTGATAAGAATGGATTGCATCCCGTTCAGAGAGCTTGGGTGCAGATCAACGTGCCGCAATGTGGCTATTGCCAGGTGGGACAGATCATGCAGGCAGCGGCGTTATTGAACAGCAAAAAGAAACCTACCGACCATGAGATCGACGAGGCCATGTCCGGGAACATCTGCCGATGCGGAACGTATCAGCGGATTCGCGCGGCGATTAAAGCAGCGGCGGGAGAAATGACATGAGCCAGATTGAGAATGTCAGCCGGCGCCGATTTCTGACAGGGGGCATCATCGCGGCAGGGGCGCTGGTGCTGGGTGTGCGTTATTACCACGAGCTTTCGCCCGGTGACAAACTTCCGCACGATAAAAACGCAGACCACGCCACCTTACATCCCAGCGTGTACCTCGGAATTGACCCGGACGGCACTGTCTGGATCGTCGCTCATCGCTCGGAGATGGGCACAACAAGCCGCACTACGCTGCCGCTCGTTGTCGCCGATGAACTAGACGCGGATTGGAAGCGAGTGAAGATCGAGCAGGCGCTTGGCGACAGCCGATACGGTGACCAGAATACGGACGGATCACATTCGATACGCTCGTTCTACGACGCGATGCGTGAGGCCGGAGCAACGGCGCGATTCATGCTGATTCAAGCGGCTGCTCAGCGGTGGGGCGTTCCCGCGACGAAATGCGAAACTGACTTACACGCTGTTGTCCACCGCTCGACGGGCCGTAGCGCGGGTTACGGCGAACTCGCGACCGCTGCGGCGAAATTGCCGGTTCCCAAAAGAGAAGAGCTGAAGCTCAAACCAAAGAGTGCCTGGCGGTTTATAGGTAAAGGGCAAGTAAGCTACGACCTCGAAGCGCTTGTAACCGGGAAGGCCATTTATGGTATGGATGCTCGCGTGGACGGCATGGTGTACGCGTCCGTTGAGCATCCGCCCGTTCTCGGCGGCAAAGTGAAATCGTATGACGACAAGGAAGCCTTGAAGGTAGCAGGCGTGCGTCAGACTGTTCCGATCGACCCATTCCAGCAGGCACCGGCGTTTCAGCCGCTCGGTGGCATCGCGGTGATTGCGGATAACACGTGGGCGGCGTTTCAAGGCCGCAAGAAGCTGAACATCGCATGGGACAACGGACCAAACGAATCCTACGACTCGGACTCATACAAGAATGAATTGCGAGCGACTTCCCACAATCCCTGCAAACTAGTGCGCAATATTGGTGATGCGGATGTTGCGTTCGCCAAAGGCGGCAAGGCATATGACGCGGACTACTACGTCCCGCTTCTGGCGCACGCTTCGATGGAGCCGATGGTCGCGTTGGCAGAATTTAAAGACGGCAAAGCCACGCTGTGGGCTCCGACTCAGAATCCGCAAGCTGTGCAGGACACTGTCGCGAAAGAGCTAGGGATCGCGAAAGAAGACGTGATTTGCCATGTGACCCTGCTTGGTGGGGGATTCGGGCGCAAGTCGAAGCCCGATTACGTGGCTGAGGCTGCAGTTTTGTCCAAAAAAGTGGGACGGCCGGTGAAAGTGGTCTGGACACGTGAGGACGACATCAAGTTTGACTACTACAATGCTGTCGCTTCTATGTATATGAAGGCGGCCCTGGGTGCGAACGGCAAGCCGACGGCGTGGCTGCAACGGTCGGTCTTCCCTCCGATTCCATCTATTTTTGATGTGAATGCGGTTTACGGCGATCCTGCTCATTTGCAGCAGGGGTGGACGGACATTCCTTACGATCTGCCAAATCTCCGCATTGAGAATGGACCGGCGAAAGCTCACGTCCGCATCGGGTGGTTACGCTCGGTGGCGAATATCTATCACGCTTTCGCTATTCAGTGCTTCACGGATGAACTGGCACATGCGGCTGGGCGCGATCCGCTCGATTATTTGCTCGACCTGATTGGAAACCCGCGCACGATCGATTTTAAGGGCGTGGAATACCCGAATTATGGAGCTTCGATGGAAGCCTACCCATGGGAAACCGGCCGTCTGCGCCATGTTACGGAGATGGTCGCCGAGAAATCGGGATGGGGAAAGCGGAAGCACGGTAAGGGCACTGGTGTCGGGATTGCCGCACACCGTAGCTTCTTGACTTACGTGGCCACGGTGGTTGAAGTCGAAGTCAATGACAAAGGTGAGGTGCGAATCCCTCGCGTGGATACGGTTCTGGATGCTGGCTTGGTGGTCAATCCAGAGGCGACTCGCGCCCAGTTCGAGGGCGCCGCGGTGTTCGGTACAAGTATTGTGCGAAGCGGCGAGATTACGGCGACGAAGGGTGTAATCGACCAATCGAATTTTCAGGATTATCCAGTAGCTCGAATTGGAGATGCGCCCTATCAGACGAACGTGTACATCGTGGATAGCGACGCTCCTCCAGCGGGCGTCGGTGAGCCAGGGGTACCGCCATTTGTGGCGGCGTTCTGCAACGCCATTTTCGCAGCAACCGGCAAGCGAGTGAGGGATCTGCCGATCACGAAGCTCGGCTTAAGCTGACGGGCTCTGCGCCTTCTGGAGGGGAAGCGTCCGCAGACTGGAATGAAAGATTCTAATGGAAGGAAAAGCCATGAAAGATAAGCCTGAACATCACGTGCTTTTTGTCTCTTCGATTCTGCTACTGCTTTTTGTTGGGCTTGCGCTTTTTGTTGTCTCGATTGTGCGGGCCAACCCCGTTCCAGACGGAGCGGCCAGCAGTGCGACCTTTCGGACGAAATGCGCCATGTGCCATGGTCCAGACGGAAGTGGCTCCGAAGTTGGAAAAAGCATGAACGTTCCGGATCTTCGCTCACCGGTAGTCCAAAAGCTACCCGATGCGCAACTCGCTCAAGTCATTGCCAATGGCAAGGGCGGAATGCCCTCGTTCAAGAATTCGCTCAGCGAGCAGCAGATTCACGCTTTGTTGGCGCACATCCGCTCGCTGCGCCAGAAAAAGTAACTCTGACTTTGAACTGACTTTGAATGCTGTGTACCGTCAGTGCTTTTTCAAGAGAACGTGGGATTGCTGAACCCCCACATGAGCGCCGGACAACGCTAAGGGAGAATTTTGGGGGTCAAATATGAACAAGAAAGAACTTTCTGCAGGTTTGGCTGGTGATGTTTCGCTTGACAGGGAAACTTCCGTGCATCGAGTCGGCTTCGGGGCGATGCGCCTTACCGGCGAAGGCATCTGGGGACCGCCAAGAGATCACAAAGCGGCGTTAGCGGTTCTTCGCCGGGCGGTGGAGCTTGATGTGAATTTCATTGATACTGCGGATTCCTACGGCCCCTACGTAAACGAGGAACTGATTGCCGAAGCGTTGTTTCCTTACCCGGCTAGTCTTGTAATCGCAACCAAGGGAGGCTGGAACCGACCCGGCCCGAATCAGTGGACTCACGATGCCACTCCCGCGCACCTTCGCAAGGCGGTTGAGGGAAGCCTCAAAAGACTTCGCTTAGATCGCATCGACGTTTATCAACTGCATATTCCGGACCCGGTCGTCTCGCTTGAGGCGTCGGTGGAAACCTTGGCTCAACTGCGAAACGAAGGCAAGATTCGCCTGGTCGCGTGTCCAACGTCACCCAAGAGCACATCGAGCGCGCACGCAGAATTGTCCCAATCGTTTCCGTACAGAACCGCTATAGCTTTGCGGACCGCGAATGGGACTATGTGGTGGATTATTGTGAGCGCAATGGAATTGCTTTTATTCCTTGGTTCCCATTGGGAGCAGGCAAAGTTGCCGGCGACGTGCTGAACCGGATCGCGCAGGCACATCACGCGAGCCCTACACAGGTAGCGCTGGCCTGGCTCCTGCAGCGATCCCCCATCATGCTGCCCATCCCAGGGACTTCCTCGATCGAGCATCTTGAGGAGAATGTTGCGGCGGCTTCAGTGCGCTTAACTGACGAAGACTACCAAATGCTATCTAGAGTCCCCGAGCTGGTCGCTTCAAGGTGAGAAGGTTTGCCACTTCCTGAAAGCTCGCGAAACGGTCCACCCCACATGTTAACAGCACTGCGCGTCCGGCTGACCGGCTGTATAGAGTCCGCGCAGGAATCCAGTATTCAGGGTTCTACGCAACTTCCGGCGTCCTTGGAAAACGCGTGCCTTTACTGCGGTAATTGAGGCGCCCAGAATCTGAGCCGTTTCTTTGACAGATCGTTCTTCAATGTCACGAAGCAATATGGCTGCTCGAATTGTCGGACCCAGGCGATTGATTGCCTCGGTTAAGAGTTCCGTTCGCTCGCGTTGCGAACAGGATTCTTCGGGATTGGGGCTCTGGTCAACGAACGCGTCCAGACTAGAGTTCATGCCATCGTCAGGGTTCTCGGGCAAGACTTCGACACCTACTCGCCTCCGACGGAGCAACATGAACGCTTCATTCATGGCGATGCGTGTTAGCCAAGTAGAGAACCGCGACTTTTCTTGAAAGGCGTGGAGATGAAGGAAGGCTTTGTGAAAACTCTCCTGCACGACATCTTCGGCATCCTCCCGGTTATTCGTTATCCTTTGCGCCACGGCCAGAACTCTCTGCTTGTGACGAAGAACCAATTCCTCGAAAGCCTGCGTATCTCCGCGCTTTGCGGCAGCGATCAGCGCGCCGTCCGAGTCTTTGTTTATACCAGTTCCACAAGACGTTTCCATGAATCCGACCCTCCCCCCGCCATTTCGACACAAAGCAAGAGAAACCAACTAGCGCGCCAGCCAGAGCGCATATCGAATGGACTGGAATATCGTCCACTGATGGTGTGCGCGCAGAATGCGATACCAGTCGACAATGGATATAGGTTTCATGGTTGTACTCCTCTCTACGTCCCGTCTCCCGACCTAGCGTCGCTACGACGTTGACGCTTGCTGGCTGCGAATTCTATTCACCGGGAAAATCCCAGCCGCAACTAGAAAGGCAATCTGCATGCCAGAGACTGTGTGTAACGAAAACGGGTGAAAGTTGCTGGCAATGCGGGAGATACACCGATTCATGAGGACCTTGGTCACGTCAGTGCCGCGCCAACCTGTCGGAGTCTTGGCATTCCGTCCATCGGATTGGATGAGCTGAGGTGTCTCCGCGAGGGAAGGCTGACATGCGCTACATGACCGACGCAGCCGGGGCAAGACACTTTCTGATGTTAAGATTTTGATGGCAGAGAGTAATACCCTCTTTTGCTGGAGCAGAAGCATGCCCAGGTCAAATCCTCTTCTGTGGCCCAAGCCGCCTGCGATTTGGAGCTATGGGATTGCCGCCCTTGCGGTCGCCGCCGCCCTGACCATTTCACGGTTGCCGGCGGTTCATTTGCAAGATGCTCCCGTGTCACTTTTTCTTTGCGCCGTCATATTGAGTGCGTGGTTCGGTGGAGTCGGGCCGGGATTGCTTGCGACGGCACTCTCCGCTTTCGCTTTCAATTACTACTTCCTGCCTCCGATCCATTCGTTGGGTCCAAAGCCCGAAGAAATACCACGCCTTGTCATATTCACGGTATCAGCCCTGTTTGTTGGGTCGCTGAGCGCCGCCGAAAGGAGGGCCATAGAATCGCTCCGGCGCGCGCGCGATGACCTGAGAAAAACAGTTCAAGAACTCCAGAGCACCAACGAGGCGTTGCAAGCAGAGAGTCTTGAGCGCAAGCATGCGGAAGAGGCGTGGCGCGAAGCGCAGGCGGAACTGGCACGCGTCAGCCGCGTGACCACCATGGGAGAGCTGACGGCTTCCCTGGCGCACGAGGTGAATCAACCGATTGCCGCCGCCGTCACCAACGCTAATACCTGCCTGCGCTGGCTTACGCGCGATCACCCCGATCTGGAAGAGGCGCGCGAGGCTGCATCGAGAATCGTCAAAGATGCAACCCGTGCGGCGGGCATCATCAGTCGGGTCCGCCTGCTCTTCAAGAAGAGTCCTACGCAGCGGGAGCTGGTGGACGTAAACGAAGCCATTCGAGAGATGATCGTCCTCTTGCGCAGCGAGGCAACGCGATACAACATAACAGTCCGGATGGAGCTAGCCGGAGATCTTCCCCGGATTATGGGAGATCGTGTGCAATTGCAACAGGTGCTGATGAACCTAATCGTGAACAGCATTGATGCGATGAAGGAAGTGGATGGGGCGCGCGAGTTGGCCGTCAAGTCCCAGAGAACGGAGAAAGAAGAAGTTCTGGTGTCCGTCAGCGATACCGGCATAGGGCTTCCTCTGGAGCAGGCAGACCAGATCTTCAACGCGTTTTTTACAACGAAGCCTCACGGGACCGGCATGGGACTTCGCATCAGTCGCTCCATTGTTGAATCGCATGGTGGGCGCTTGTGGGCTGCCAACAACTCACCGCGCGGCGCGAGTTTTCATTTCGCTCTACTTACGAAAATCGAGGCAAGGGAATGAGCGCCGCAGGCGCTCCCGAGGGTTCTCGGCAACGGGTTCACCCAGAAGACGCAGCCCTCAAGTCGGCATTTGGTCGGTTCAAATGCTTCTCATCGGGATTGAGACTGCGGGTCAAAATCGGGGCGCGCCTGGCGGGCGCGCAATGAGCCTATAAAATCTCTATTGATACCACAGCAGCCGAGTCGCATGATGTGCCGGTGGCGGGATGTTTGACGCTGGGTGCAGGCAACGGTGTCCGTCGATTCTTTCCGTGCCGGGAGCGGCTGGACCGTGGCGGCCGCCTGCCCAAGGAGGACCCTATGGTTCCCACTCAGAATCGTGTGAAGTCCAGTGGAGGAACGCCGAATGTGGCCAGCCAACCCATTCGGTTTGCAGGCTCGGTGCTTGATGCGCAACGTCACGTCTGCGCCTTTTTTCATAACCCCGACGAAGAATACCGGGTGTTGCTTCCATTCATCAAAGAAGGTTTCGAGCGGGGCGAGAAAGCGTTCCACATCGTCGATCCGAAGCTTCGCGCCGAGCACCGCCTACGGCTCACGTCAGCCGGCATCGATGTGGAGACAGCGGAATCGAGTGGTCAGTTCGAGCTACGCAACTGGGCTGACGCGTATCTACGCGATGGTCACTTCGATCAGGATCGGATGCTCGCTCTGATCCAGGAGGTCCTCGACGGGGGCAGGCAGCAAGGGTTCGCGCGGACCCGGCTGGTCGCCCACATGGAATGGGCGCTCGAAGATCGGCCTGGCGTCGACGACTTGGTGGAGTACGAGACGAGACTGAACTATGTTTTGCCTCGGTATAAGGACCCGGTCATATGAATCTACGATCTCGCCAAGTTTGGCGGGCAGATCGTCGTCGACATCATGCGAACCCACCCGATGATCATCATCGGCGGCATCCTCCAGGAGAACCCCTTCTTCGTTCCGCCGGACGAATTCTTGCGGGAGCTGCGTAAGCGGCAAACCACGCGCAACCCAGTGCCCCCGTCGCCGGCTTGACCCGGAAGTGGAAAATGGGAAGAACGGCCGAGATCAAACGCCTTCAGAGCTGCATCAATGATCTGATCAGTGTTCTGGCGCTTCCTGCGATTTGGAGTGGCAGCGAGCCGTCCCAGATTTTAGGCACTCTGCTCGACGTGCTCCTTACCATGTTGCGCCTCGATTTCGCGTATGCG
>WNFT01011814.1_pt1 | contig 11087 bp, 9 predicted proteins | sample 5400191 | NCBI WGS metagenome assembly WNFT01 (sample SAMN13153359, study PRJNA577476) | soil metagenome | isolation source: 80 cm saprolite under Madrone tree | place: USA:California | collected 2016-06-14
GGAAAAGCAATCCAGAAGAACAGGCCCAGCGGTCCAAGCTCTCCAAGTACCTGGAGATATCCATCATGCGCTACACCCAGTCCCGTGCCGTTGAAATTACGTAACGTCCTCGGCAGGTTCGTGAATATCTGATCGTATTCCCAGAAATTCCCCGGTCCCACACCGAGCACAGGCTGCTTGAGCCAGACGTGGAATGCATCTTGCGCAATCAAGAGGCGCACGGAGTCAACCTGCCCCTTTACAGCCTGCACCTTGGTTACTACAGACTTCACAACAGGCAGCAGTGGCAGGCACAACACGAAGAAAAACGCGACCAGCCGCCAGGAGTAGGCGACAGTTATGACTACCAGGGCCACAGCCAGTTCCACCCACCAGCTATTTTGCAGTGTAATGATGACCCCCGCCGAGCACAATACAGTAATGATGCCGTAGAGAACGCGCATCCGGCCATAGCTCAGGTTGACTTTGGAGAGAAAGACGCGCTCGCGGATACGGATGGTGCCGCGCAACAAGGTAATTTGCGGCATATGCAGCGGTCCGCGCCAACCCGGTGCATACAGAAAGCGTACGTAAGCAAGCATGGCGGTAAGGGCAAGTATCTGCGACAGTGCGTGTAAGCTCATCCAGCCAATATGCGGCTCGGTGAAGCGAAACGAGTAAATATCGCCCCCGATACGCTTAAAGTCGATGCCAACGACCACAGCCGCGACCAGGCCAGCAATAATGTAGCAATTCTGAACGATCTGGAGCAGCCGCTCATTCTCGGTCAGTATAGTCGTCGTGACGAGAAAAGTGATCAGCGGCAAGAAAAAAGTCAACACGCCCAGAATCTCATCATAGTAGATGGGATTACTATTGATTTTGTGTGGAACACCGTGCGTCCAGGTGAGCTGTATCATGATCGTCGAGACAAGTGCCAGTACAATCAGCCCAATATGCGGCCAGATAGCCCAGAAGGACGGCAAGATAGGCTTGCGCACGTGGAAAGCAGTCTGGACCAGAAGCCCGAAGAAGAGCACAATGATCATGGGCATCATCGGATAGATATATAACGCCTTAATTTCAAACAATTTACCGAAAAATGCAGTGCATACGATGGCAAACAGCACGAAACCGAACTGGGGTCTCCTGACAACCCAGACGACAATCAGTATCCCCAGCGCAGCCCCAAAGAATGCCAGGGAATAGGTTGGCGAGGGCAGCACTGTCGAGACTTCGCCCAGAACGGCTGCGACAACGACCGCAAGAACAACCAGGACGATACGATACCACCAGAACTCTATTGCACGCTTGCGCAGTACGCGCGTGTGCTCCTCTTGCTGGCGACGTAGTTGACCGGCGATATCTGGTGCGCCTCCTCCTTGTAAGGGGGGAAGCGCGGTGTGCGAAACGTTATCCGTGATCCGCATGGATGACTTGCTCACTCATCTCTTCCTGGGCGCAAGGATGGCGGTGGCGCCATATCCATGCGCCGTGCTGCGGGACGTGACGATGGAGTGCTGGGTTGTTGCTGTAGCAGCGGGTTACCCCCCAACTCCTGCGATTGTGCCCTGGGCACAGGCGCCGGGCGAGCAGGCGCGTTAACCACGAATGATGGTGGAGTTGACGTTCTGACCGCCTGCTGCTGGGGCACCGGCAGAGAAGGGGGGGTAATCAACATGACAGTATCTATCTCTGTCTGCTGGCTACCGGCGACAACCTCAAGGCTGTTCCGATTGCCATTACCATTAGCAATGCTCTCATACACTTCAACCGGTGGTACCCGTTTTTCACCGGCAGCGCTGCCAGGATAAGCAGCTACAAAGTAGCGGTCCTTTTGACGGCTCGGCAGGTGGTTCAAGATAATGCCGGCCGGCTTATTGCTCAAGGAGGAGAGTATCTCTTTAGCCCGCAGTAAAAGTGGCATCTTGTCATACCTGGCATCGACGACGATTGCCACGCCGTCAACCATCGTTGCGATCAGGACGGCATCTGCCCCACTGAGCAACGGGGGCCCATCAATGATCACCAGGTCGGTCTTTGTACGGAGCTGGGCCAGGATGCCTGGTAACCTCTGGCCGAGCAGGTACGTAGGATCGTCCATCGCACTGCCGCTGGCCAGCAGCCAGACGCCAGGCAGGGCACTGCGCTGTACTACATTATCGATATTTTCTGTTCCATTTCCCCGCAGCAAACCGCTCAGTCCAGCCCCTGCAGGGCTGATACCAAAGGCCAGGTGAGTAGTCGGATGGCGCAGGTTGCCATCGACCACGGCCACGGTGCCGCCTCCACGCGCCACCGTGGCGGCCAGGGCGGAGGCAATTGTGGTTTTACCCTCCGCTGTACGGTTACTGGTGACGAGGAGTACAGCTCCCTGTGGAGCTTGCCACCGGTCTGGGAGGACTTCTGTGAGGCGCAGGTTTGCGCAGATATCTCCAACGTCCTGCATTGCAGCACCCCTGGCCTGCATAGGCGAGAGCTTGAGCCCGTGATCATTCGCAAGGCCACCCAGGTACGCAAAACCAAGCTTATCCTTTACCCTGTCTTCACCATAGAGGCGATTATCCAGGAAGATCACCAGGAACATGATCAGTAAGCCAAGCACCAACCCCAGGCCAAAAGTCACAGCTATAACCAGAATAGTCTTAGAAGAGGCCGTGGCATCCGTGACCTTGGGCAACTGCGTGATGAAGACATCGCTCTGAACATTCTGCGGCAGGAGCAGGAGCTGCGCGTTCACTGCATCGATGTTGTGGATTGCATCGTTCAAGTCCTGGTTCAGCGCGGCAAAATTGCCGCCGGTAGTGCTGGGAAGCGCATTGATCTTGGTTTCATCGGTGTTCTCTCGCGATTGATATTGCTGTAATTGAGCTTGCAGGTTGGCGCGCATGGTAGACAGCTGCTGCTGCACCTCTTCATCCTTATACTGCTTGTAGGTCCGGGCAACATCGGTGGCGAGCATGACGGCATCGGCAGGCGTTACAGCTGTAGCGGTGATGACAATGTTAGAAGCGGTTGTGGATGGAGCAGCCGCGGTGATATCTACGAGCAGGTCATCCGGTGTGTAGTGCCGCGCATGGATTCTCGGATCAGACTCCCAGACTCTCTCCATAACCGAGCGCGTCACGATCTCGACAACATCATCGGCGGCCTGGGGAATACTGTCAGAGCTGCTGGCGGCAACTCCTGTAAGGGTGGTCCCAGCAGCGCCAGCTCTCACAAGAAGTGAAGCCGTTACGATGTAAGCCGGCGGCTGTGACTTGGCCACAACTGCGCCAGCAGCGGTCGCCAGCACGACACAGATCACGACGATCCAACTATAGTGCTTCATGCTTGGAAAATAACGTTTCAAAGGGCCTTCCTCCTCATCTTATGCACGAACTTTAGTCTTGATCTACACCTCAGCAACTTTGTTTCGCGAGTTATTGCTTATGTACCTCATAGTGTATATTGCTATCCCCTCAAACGTCTCGTTACGATCTGGTAATGATTTTTAGCCAGCGGTTAAGTTTTCTTAACTCACCCGGGCAAGCATCAAGCCGAGAAGAATACCTTGACCATAGCTACCTGGTTACTGAGCGAGGCGTTGTTCTGGTTAGTCCCAAGAAATGCGACAACTCCTTCTTGCAGCCCTGGAGCATTCAGTTGATAGCTCACCGATTGCGTGAAGTTCACATAACCACCGGAGGCCGTACTGGGAATGGCGCCAGAGTTGCCAACAATCGTGTACGTGTCGTCATAGATCATCACCTCTCCAAGCACACTGCCGGAGGCCTGAGAAGTGCCGCTCACACTAACCGGGCTGCTGAGCGGCACACCAACACCAGGAGCAGGGTTGCTAATGCGCGTGCCGGTGTCAAGAGGAGCGATTTGCGAGATTTCAAAGATATTGGTTGTGACATTATCCAGGTGGAAAAGGGTCGCTACAAAACCACCTCCGCCAGTCCCCGTATTCGTTTCCTGCACAATGTAGGTGCTTGTAGGTGGATTAAAGGTGACCGTCTTGGTCGTCGTGAGCGTCCAGTGAAAGATATCTGATGCCAGCTTGTTCACCACCGAATTAGCCGAGTCTTGCCAGGGGGTCTTCCCCTGGGCGGCATAAGTATTGGCCACGAACTGCGCATGTTCAGCCTGGTAGTGGGTGACATCGGGGTACAGGCCCGGGAAAAGTATCTGTGCAAAGCTCGCTGTCGCCGCGCTCCATTGATATTCTTTAAAAACGTTGGGCGGGATAGGCACGTTAGAAATGAGTTGCGAGGTGATGATCGTGCCGGCCGGGCTGATCTGCGCATCACCTTGAACCAGCCCCTGTACGGCAAAACGTCGGTTGGGAGTTCCCGTCAGGTTATCATAAACGAAGAAATCCATCTTATAGTCGGGCGTGTAGTAGCGCGCTATTACCAGCGCATCCAGGCTCCCACTCCCCTCCAGGCTGCCACACATCACCTTCTGCACCTTAGCGACGCCGGGCTTCGTCCCTACTACATGGTCCCAGCTGTTTGCAAGGTTGGAAGGGCATGGGCCAACGACCTGCAGGGTAATCGTTGTCAGCGTCGGTGACGGCGTCGGTGACGGTAGCTGAGTCGGTGTAATCGATGTTAAGACCGGCGTGCCCGACCCACCAGTTTGCGAAGGAGTGCCAAGTAGATTGCACGCACTTAACAGAAGCACCAGGGCACCCAGGCAGGCGAGCATACCAATGGATGGCAGCCTGCCATTGTGGGGCCGTCGTTGCTTATTTCTTGCTTTCCTATACAACCGCCTGAATTGCACCTTCATCAATCCCTCCAATTTTCGGAGACCCCAGCATTATGGGTTTTAAAAAATACCCCGGATACCCGTAGGTGCCGATTTATCGTGCACCCGATTATGCACATTGACAAATTACTTCGATCAGCAGTAGGTGCCGATTTATCGCGCACACCGCCGATTTATCGGCCCTCTCGGTAGATGTGATGGTGTCGCATCTAAAAGTTACTCTGCATTATCGCGCACACCGCCGATTTATCGGCCTTTGCTGGCTGTTCCGCTCTCCCGGTTAATTTAGTAAACTTCATTATGCCTGGAGAGGAGAAAATTGCCCGCGAAGCGGGGTACATTTTTTACAGGAACGTACAAACCTGTTTGCCTGATTTCAGGCCACACGGTCAAAGCTATGGTAAAATGACCCTTCCCGATTGCAAGAGAGGCGTAGGACATGTACACACCCGTCTAATTGGACAAACGACGCTTATTACGCGATGTAACATCGACCGATAACAATAGGTAATCTTACCCAGCGAGGTTAAGCTCCAAATGGTTATCATTTCTTTACCCCAGTCCGGGGATAATAACCAATTCATTACCGATTTGGTATTCACTTACGCGCCTGAATGCGCTATGCTATGCAGCCGGCAGGGTATTGAGGGTGGATAACAGACACTTTTTATTCAGGTAGCAAACGCATGAAGATCGTAGATAACATTAAGCCCGCGTACTGGACTTTAAGGTCAACCTATAGACTGCTGACCAATCGTATCCGGCTTTTACCGGACTACATCATCATTGGCACGCAAAGGGGAGGCACGACTTCCCTGTACTTTTACCTGACAGAACTCTCGGGCATCGCCGAAGCTCAGAACAAAGAGGTGCACTTCTTTGACGATTACTATCGGGAAGGACTCCGCTGGTATCGATCCCAATTTCCAACATACTTCCAGAAGTATTACTTTGAACGCATACGCAAGCAACGTTTTATCACGGGAGAATCCAGTCCCTACTACCTGTATCATCCAGTTGTGCCTAAAAGGCTTGCTGCTGTCCGGCCCAACGCCAGGTTGATCGTTCTATTAAGGAATCCCGTCGATAGAGCGTACTCGCATCACTGGCTCGTGACGCAGGAGGGCAAGGAGCCATTGCCGTTCGAAAAAGCCATCAAATGCGAGGCAGAACGGCTTGAAGGAGAACGAGAGAAAATTCTCGCAAACGAAAACTACGTAAGTTTTAACCACCGCAGTTATGCCTATCTCTCGCGAGGGATTTATGTAGATCAACTCCAACATTGGATGAGCTTTTTTCCAAAAGCACAGTTTCTGATCCTGAAAAGCGAGGATCTCTATAATGACCCGGTGACCATTGTGAAACAGACCCTCGAGTTCCTGGAGATGCCCACCTCTCTACTGGGCACAACAAAAGAGTTCAAGCAGTATAGAGAGCCAACCAGTAAAGGATACAAGAACAACGAGAAACCGCCCAGGATGGACCCGGACGTGAGAAAGTACCTGGTTGAGTACTTCAAGCCGCACAATGCCCGTTTGTACGAGTTCCTGGGACGCGATTTTGGATGGGACAAGTGAGAGACTATGCGCCACGCATCTACTGATAGACCCACGCCGCTGCTAGAGAAGCTTTACAGAGCAACAACCAACCTGCTACGCTTGCTGCCCGACTTTGTGATCATTGGCACACAAAGGGGAGGGACGACTTCGCTCTATAACTACCTGGCAGAGCACCCATCGATGGGAGCGGCCTCGATCAAAGAGGTGCACTTCTTCGACACGTCTCATTACAAACAAGGGCTTGCCTGGTACCGCGCGCATTTCCCACCGTTTGTCCAAAAGCACTATACGCAGCATGTGCAGAAACAGGCATTCATCACAGGCGAAGCCAGCCCCTATTACCTGTTTCACCCTTTTGCCGCCCGGAGGATGGCAAACTCATTACCACACGTCAAACTGATCGTCATGTTGAGAAATCCTGTAGACAGAGCATACTCGCACTTCTATCACGAACTTGAGGGTGGACATGAAACGCTTTCAGCGTTTGAAGAGGCCATCCAACGCGAGGAAGCAAGGCTTGCCGGAGAACGAGCAAAGATGCAGGCCGATGAATACTATGCGAGCTATAACCACCGCCATTTTTCCTACCTGGCAAGAGGGATATACGCAGACCAGCTCCAAAGCTGGATGAACCTCTTCCCAAAGGACCAGTTCTTGATACTAAAGAGCGAAGACTTCTACGCGGATACAGCAGCCGTCTTCAAACAAACGCTGGCATTTCTCAACCTGCCCGGCCTTGATTCAAGCGGAAAAAAGGCAGAGTTTAAGCAGTACAATACGACCAGGCCCCCTAAGATGCATCCTGCCACGCGCAAGCGTTTGATCGAGTATTTCGAGCCACATAACGCCCGCCTCTACGAACTGCTGGGAACTGACCTCGGCTGGGACAACTAAAGAGAAATCTCAACCGGATTGATTTTTTCATAATCATTTCTCAACTCATTCATTACCGACAACGATTATCGCTTCTGTTAAACTTTAGCCGTCGAGAGGGGAAAAGATGAAGGAGAGAAATTCTTGGATCATATAACGGTGGCCGTACCGAAGCTCACAGAAGAAGGGCCAGCTTCTCAATCAGTTACCGGCGTTGTGGACACTGAACCACTTGCATCAGTTGACCAGAGCGATTTTGCTGTTCGCAAAGCTTCGAAGCTTTATCTCGTCTCAAAGCAGTTATTCGATTTCGTTATGTCGCTGGTTGGCATCATTCTTTTGTTACCGGTCTTCTTCATCATTGCTCTTTATATCAAGCTTGATGATGGCGGGCCGGTCTTGCATTTCCGCGAAATCATTGGTCAGCATGGCCGGCGTTTCTTCGCGCTTAAGTTTCGCACGATGATACCCGATGCCGATGCCTACCTGGCACAGCATCCCGAGTTGATGCGAAAATACCAGCAAAATATGAAGCTGAAGCATGATCCACGTATCACCCACGCAGGAAAGTTCCTGCGCAAGACGAGCCTGGATGAATTACCGCAGTTGCTCAACGTACTGGTTGGGCAAATGTCGCTGGTAGGACCGCGGATAATTCATCCAAGCGAACTGCCGCGTTATGGCGAGTACGCGCCAAAGCGGCTCTCTGTTAAACCCGGCATTACCGGCTTGTGGCAGGTCAGCAAACGCCAGCACGTCAGTTACGATGAGCGTGTTCAGCTTGATATGCACTACATCGATACCCGTACGTTTGTGTTTGATCTCGCCATTCTTGTAAAGACGCTGAAGGTCTTCATCGTCCACACAGGAGCATAGCGGGAGCTAGCCAGCCGCAGTTGGCCGCCTTGCAAAGGTGTACATCTTTCTGGCCCAGATTTCTTTGAGCATACAGTCCATAAGTTCTACATACTAATGGACTGTATGTTCTTTTTTTCTCAATTTTTTTGCAGATGACTCGTCACCGATCAGCCTCCCAGGCAAATTGGCTTCGCCGCCACGGTCATTCCAGATGGTATTCCGATGCGTGTGCTGGCGCGCAGCAGGGCAGTCTACAACGCTGCATGAGAGACTATGAATATTGAGTTTTCATGGGGTAAACTATCCGTAGTGGATAATTCATTTCGGCCTGGCATAACAGGGAAGGAGGCACACAGCACGAATGAGTTCCAGGAAAAAGTTGCCGAGGTAACAGGTGCAGCCAGAGTGGAAAGCAGCGATTCAACAGCAATCCAACAGATATCGTGGCTCTATAGTGAAAAGGAGGACACTTCATGAAACTAGGACGCATCCTGCGTGAGTCGTTCGAGGGGGCCGTACCACGCCTGGTAGTGGCTCAGCCAGAAAGCGAGTGTGTGATTGATCTTGCCAGCACCGAATATCAGCGGCTGCTGCGCACTGGAGCTTCTGCTGATGCAGCGCGCCGCCTGGCCTCAGCACTGTACCCGGCGAGCATGAGCGCTGCGATTGCCGAAGGGCCAACCTTCCTCGCGTCGGCAGCACGCACAGTGGCAGCGTCTGCCGAGGACGGGAGCGCGCCGCTGCCATTTGAGCAGGTGCAGTGGTTGGCACCGCTTGATCCGCCCGTAATGCGCGACTGCCTGGCGTTCGAGCAGCACCTGCGTAACTCATTTAAAGGAGATATGGTACCGCCCCAGGCGATTCTCCAGCACTACCAGATGCCCCTTTACTACAAAGGTAATCCCCTCACGCTCATCGGCCATGAACAGGAGGTGCCGTGGCCTGGCTACACGCGGAAGATGGACTACGAGTTGGAGCTTGGCTTCGTAATTGGGCAACCAGGCAAAGACCTCACGCCTGAAAATGCTTTCTCGCACCTCTTCGGCGTCACCATCTTCAACGATTTTAGTGCGCGTGACATTCAGATGCAGGAGATGATGGGACTGCTAGGGCCGGCCAAGGGCAAGGATTTTGCGACGGCACTGGGTCCCTGGATCACGACGATAGACGAGCTGGATGTCCATAATCTGACGATGGTCGCGCGGGTGAATGGTGAGGAATGGTCGCGCGGGTCGAGCTCGACGATAATGTGGCAGGTGGAGGAGATCATTGCCTATAGCTCCAAAGGAGAGGGCCTGCAGGCCGGCGAACTCATCGGTTCCGGTACCGTCGGATGGGGGTGCGGATTAGAGCTTGGCAAATTACTCAAGCCGGGTGATGTGGTAGAGCTTGAGGTTGAAGGGATTGGGGTGTTACGCAACAGATTGGGAACGCCTGCTCCCACCGGTTGGATGCCGCAGCGTCGCACACCTGCAGCGGTATAGAGCGCCTGATTCCCTATATAATGTGCGTTTATCCTCTGCAAGATGGCAAAAGTTGCAGTGACGAACATGCCATTAATAGAAAGAGGAGATAACATGAGCAAATGGTCCTACACCAAAGGCCTGCACGATCTTGGCAACTCCGTCTACGCTTATCTTCAGCCGGACGGCACCTGGGGGTGGAGTAACGCGGGTCTGATCACCGATGGCGAGGCGTCCCTGCTTGTAGATACCCTTTTCGATCTGAAACTTACGCAACAGATGCTGGACACCATGCGCAAGTCCGTCCCGGCAGCAGCCAGGATCGATATGGCCGTGAATACCCACGCCAACGGCGATCACTGCTATGGCAACCAGCTGGTTGCCGATGCCCAGATCATCGCATCGGCGCGCACGGCAGAGGAGATGACCGAATTACCCCCGCCAGTGTTTGCCATGCTACTGCAGCAAGCGCCACAGCTCGGCCAACCTGGCGCGTTTTTCAGCTATGCCTTCGGACGTTTCGATTTCGAGAATATTACATTTACGCCGCCGACCAGGACGTTCGAGGGTCAGTTGAGCCTGAAGGTGGGGGATAAGGAGGTGCATCTCATTGAGGTGGGGCCTGCGCATACTCGTGGCGACACGCTGGTTCACATCCCCGCTGACCGCGTCATTTTCACGGGCGATATCTTGTTCATCGGCGGCCATCCTGTCATATGGGCCGGACCTATCAGCAATTGGCTGCGGGCGTGTGATCGCATCCTGGCAATGGATGTGGAGACGATTGTGCCCGGCCACGGTCCGATCACAGATAAGCAGGGAGTGGCGGCGGTCAAGGCTTATCTAGAGTACATCTTTGAAGAGGCCCACAAGCGCTTCGAGGCCGGTATGCCAGCTTTCGAGGCGGCGAAGGACATCCCTCTCGACCGCTATGCTTCTTGGACCGATGGCGAGCGCATCGCCGTGAATGTGGCATCGATCTATCGAGAACTGAGTGGCGATCAGACACCCCCTGATATGGTGAGTTTGTTCGGGCAAATGGGAGCACTACTGCGGCTATAAAATTGGATGCGACGACAAACTGGCCGAGGGGCACGGTAAAATGACGAAGAAGCTCGTTTTCCAGGCGTAAAGGAGACAAGGAACATGCTCTTGATACCGAGATCTTGTTGCTGGTACTCGGAATGTTCGCCCCTGGTGTCTATCTGGCCTGTCAGCGGCAAAATTGATAGTTGTCAGACAGAGGTATGATCGGGATTCATGTTTTAGACATATCCCCAGCTATCACTGAGACTGAGAAGGTGTTGAAGATGCCTATCTTGAAACGACCCGGCACATGGAGAGGTTTTGTGGCCGCCCTGGTACTCGCTGCCTTGCTCGCAGCGTGCGGCGGCTCGCCATCAGCGCAAGGCACCCCTACACCGCTGCCATGCAACACGTCGGCTGCAGCCAGTGCTCCATCTGTACCGCCCGGTGCCCCCGTGGAGGATATCTGCTACGCGACGCAGTGGCCCTCCCCGAATGAGAACCTGTACAACACGCGGGTCGCGCACTCGACCATTGCTTCGACGAACGTGTCGAAGCTGGGGATGGCCTG
>WNFT01005511.1_pt1 | contig 11084 bp, 8 predicted proteins | sample 5400191 | NCBI WGS metagenome assembly WNFT01 (sample SAMN13153359, study PRJNA577476) | soil metagenome | isolation source: 80 cm saprolite under Madrone tree | place: USA:California | collected 2016-06-14
GCTTGTACGCGATGTTTCCGAGCTTGAAGTAGACGTCGTCCCCCAGGTCGGGCGCGAGCTCGATCGCGCGACTGTACGCCTCCCACGCCTCGTCGTAGCGCGAGCCCCGGTACGCCAGATCCCCGAGGTTCTTCGACAGCTGGGGGAGCGACGGCTCGCTCTTGCGTGCGGCGCGCACCAGGTCCTCGGCGCCCGCCAGATCGCCCGAAAGCTCCTTCAGCACCGCGAGATTGTTCTGCAGCGCCGCGTGGGAGGGGTAGGCCTCCGCCCCCTCGTCCGCCAGATCTTGCGCCAGCTCGAATTCCCCCGCGCCCGCGGCGGCGAGCGAACGGGCCCAGAACCAGGCGGGCGGCGGCGCTTTCCCGAACAGCTCCCGCGCGCGGTCGAGCCGCCCGGCGGCACCGCCGTAGTCGCCGCGCTTCAGCGCCACGACGCCCCAGCCCAGGTACACCTTCGCGTCGGTCCGCGCGCGCGCCGCCGCTTCGCCGTAGGCGGCCTCCGCCTCGTCGAGCCGTCCCAGCTGCTCGTAGGCGAAGCCGAGGTTGTGGAACACCGCCGGTCGGCCGCCGCCTTTCTCCGCGGCCAGGCGCAACGCGTCCATCGCTTCGCGCCAGCGCGCCTGCTTGAGCGCCACGAGCCCGATATAGAAATGGGCGTTCGGCTCCCCCGAGCGCAGCTCGGCCACGCGGCGGAACTCGCGCGCCGCCTCGTCCAGCATCCCCGTCTTGTAGAACGCGATGCCCAGATTGCGGTGCTCTTCCACCCGCGCGTCGGTGATCTGGGCGTCCGCCGGAGACGCGGTGCGCCCCGCGCGGTGCACGAATCCCGCCGTGATCAGGCCGTACAGCGCCTTCCCGATCTCGAACTCGCCCAGCCCCGAGTCTTCGATCACCTGGTTCACGTCGCGCGACGCGTCGAGCAGCGGCAGAATCCGTTGCTGCGTGTCCGTCAGCTTGGCCTCGCTGATGGCGAGCCGGTCCTTGTCCACGACGAAGATCAAATCGAACGAGGGAATCTTCTTTTCGATCAGACTCCACTCGTCCACCCGCCGCGCCCCTTCGAGGAGCAGCGACTCGGGATTGATCGAGACCAGGAAATCCTGGCGCTCGGGCCGAACGTCGGCCTCGAAGTTGAAGGTGCCCTGCGTCCAGGTGAACAGGTAGTAGACCGATTCCTCGATCTGCACGCGCATGTAGCGCTCGAGGTCCGCCTGGGAGATCACGGCCATCCCGACCAGGATCTCCCCCAGCTTCTTGCCATGCTCCATGGTCTGCCGCTGGACCGCCGCTTCGAGCTGGCCCTGGGTGATCTTGCCGTGCTTCACCAGGATGTCGCCCAACCGGTCGCGGCGATTCACGATGGAGGCATAGCAGATTCGTCCCTTCTCGAAGTAGATGTAGCCGAAGTTCGAGCGATCGGCGATGGAGAGGCATCCCGTCTTCTGTCCCAGGGCGAGCAGCTGAAGCACGTCGGGAAGCGATGCCTCCTTGAGCGAGCCTTTGATGGCCATCAGCGGAAATCCTCGATCACGCGGTCCGCCACATCGACCCAGTCCCACACCACCTTCTCGCGACTCTTGATGCCGCCGAGGCTCGAGACGACGAGCCCGCTGGCGCGGAAGCCGCCGGCGCGCCGGGTGTCGCGCGGCGCCTGGCCTTCGAGCACCTCACGCGCGAGCCCGGCCGAGAGCGGCCCGTCCTGCGCGGCCGCCGCGCCGACCACACGCTGCAAGAGACCCACGAGGGTGCGCACCGAATCGGTCGGGCGATCGGCGAGATAATCGATCAGGGCCGGCTCCGGATGAGCGCCCTGCTGCGCCAGCAGGCGCTCGAGCACGGCCCGCTTCACGTCCCGGTCCGGCTCCTTGAGCTCCGCCACGAGTCCGCCTTCGAGACGCGACACGATGCGCTCCTCGAGGCCGGACAGCGTGTTGGGGTGCGCCGGCGCGGTGAACACGAGCTGGCGATCCTTGTCCTGGAGCAGGTTGAAGAGGTTGAACAGCTCCTCCTGGGTGCGCTCCTTGCCGGCGAGCAGGTGGATGTCGTCGAGCAGCAGCGCGGTGGCGCGACGGTAGCGTGCCCGCCACCAATCCACGCGGTTGCCGTCGATCGCCGCAATCAGCTCGTCGATGAACGCCTGCGTGGAGAGGCACGCCACCACGGCGCGCTTCCCGCGCGTCAGCTCGAGCCCGATCGCGTTCAGCAAGTGCGTCTTCCCCAGCCCACTCTTGCCCACCAGCACGAGCGGATTGTACTTCTTTCCCGGCCGCTCGAGGGCCGCGCGCGCCGCGCTCACCGCCACCTGGTTCGACGGGCCGACGGCGAAGGCCGCGAGCGGGAACGCCGCGGACGGCCCCGGCGGTGGCGCGGCGCCGTCTCGCACCTTGGCCGCGGCCTCCTCCGCCTCGCCCAGCCGCTCAGGGTCGCGGAACACGCTCTGGCCCGCGGCCTGCGGATCCAGCTCCGCCACCTCCTCTTCCAGCGCCTTGAGCCGCTCCACGTCCTCGGCAAAGGCGGCGATCGCTTTGTCCACCGCCGCAGGGGCGTCGCGCTGGAGTAGCGCCTCGAGCCGGTGGGTGCGATACCCCTCGCCCTCCCATCGCAAGACCGCCTCTCCCACGCGCGCGCGCCACGCCTCGACCGCCTTCCCGACCGTGACGGTCACGTCGGCGAGGAACTCTCCGAACTCGTCGCCTCCACCCGTCCCCCCGGCCTTCCCGCCCTTGGCGGCGGCACGCGTACGCCCGTCTCCCGGCGGGGCGGCGGCCCCCTCCTCGCCGACCAGCCCGAGGATCTGCTTCACGGTCTCCGCGTTGATCGATGTGTCGTTCACCGCCTGGAACGCCACGAGCCGGTTCAGCGCGCCCATCAGCTCGCGCACGTTCCCGACCTCCGCCTGCGCCACGGTCTCGAGCACGCCCGGCTCGAACCGCGCGCCGCGCTCCTCGGCCTTGCGCCGCAAGATCGCGACGCGCGTCTCGTAGTCCGGCGTGCCCATGTCCACCACCAGCCCGCCCGAGAGCCGCGAGATCAATCGCTCGTCCAGATCGGCGATGTCGGGCGGCGGGCGGTCGCTCGTCAGCACGATCTGGCGTCCCGCCGCCTGCAGCGCCTCGGTGAGCCGCAACAGCTCCGACTGCATCTCCTTGCGGTTCGTGAGGAATTGGACATCGTCCACGAGCAGCACGTCCACGTTCTGGAAGCGGCGACGGAACGCGTCGCCCTGCCCCGCGGCGACGCTCGCGTGGAACGCCTCCACGTACTCGTCGAGCGTCAGGTATTCGATGTTCAGCTTCGGAGCGGCTTTTTTAGCCGCATGGCCCACCGCCATCAGGAGGTGCGTCTTGCCGAGGCCGGAGCCGCTATAAATGAAGAGCGGGTTGTACGCCGCCCCAGGGCTCTCGGCCACGGTGCGTCCCGCCGTGACGGCGAGGCGGTTCGCCGCGCCCACGACGAAGCTGTCGAAGGAATACTTGGGATTCAGCGCGCTGGTCATGCCGCCGTCCCCGCCGCGAGCTTCTTGAGCACCAGCTCGGAGATTCCCTTGAGGGTCTCGAAGACACCTTTGCCGTGCAGCGCGTCCGCGCCGAAGCTCGGCACTCCGCGGAAGTTCAGGGCGTCGTCCAGATCCGCCGGCGAGAGGATCAGCTCGCGCGGCAGGTCCTGCTTGTTGTATTGCAGCACCAGGGGGATGGTGCGGATGTCCACGCCGTGCTCCAGCAGGTTGCTCTGCAGGTTCTGCAGGCTCTCGAGGTTCTCGTCGAGCTGGCGCGCCTGACTGTCGCCCACGAACACCACGCCGTCCGCCCCCTGGAGCACGAGCCGCCGGGTCGCATTGTAGTAGACCTGGCCGGGGACCGTGTACAGCTGGAACCGGGTGGAAAACCCCGAGATCTGGCCCAGGTCGATCGGCAGGAAGTCGAAGAACAGGGTGCGGTCGGTCTGGGTGGCGAGGGAGACCATGCGCCCGCGGCGGGAGTCGGGCACGCGGCCGTAGATGTAATGCAGGTTGGTCGTCTTCCCCGAGCGCCCCGGCCCGTAGTAGACGATCTTGCAGGTGATCTCGCGCGTCGTGAAGTTGACCAGAGACACGGAGCTATCTCCCGAAGAGCGTGTTCAGGCTGTCGCTGAGCTGACGCTCGAAGTCCGCCGCCAGCACCTGCTTCGGCACGCTGTCTTTGGGGCTCGCCGCCTGCAGATCGGCGGCGAGCTGCTCAAAGAATAACTGCACCAGACCGAGCGACGAAACATCGAGGTCGTAGACGACGAGCGCCACCAGCCGGCCGCGTCCCGTCGCCAGCGCCGCGAGGAAGATCCCGTGGCGCTCGCCCTGATGATTCAGCGCCGCGAACGGCGGCTGGCGCAGCTGGCGCGCCATCTCATCGGTCGACGCCATGATCGCGGCGCCGAGCGCCGCGGCCGACATCACATCCACGGCGCGCGAAAAGCCGTGCTGGGCGAGTACCTGGCCCGCCGATGTCATGACCAGTACCAGGCGCGACCCCGCCTCTTTCACGAACTTGACCAGCGGCTCGAGCGTCCAGGTTTCCACCGCGCGCGTCGTCATCCCACCACCTCCGCCGCCCGCAGGAGCTCGAGCCGCACGAGTCCCACGTTCACGTCCGGCTCCGCCACCGCGACCACGAGCGTGCCCCCGGGCGTCGGCACGACGAGCAGCGCACCTTGCTCGGCCTGAAGATGCCAGAACAGGCTCGCGCCTACACCCGCCGCCTCCATGGCGCGCCGCAGCCGCGTGGCGAGGCTCGCCGCCAGCGCCGAGACGGCGGGGCCCTTGATCCCCTCCATCAGCTGCTCCGCCACGACGATCCCATCCTCCGCCGACACGAGCATCGCGCCCCGCACGCCGCGGACGCGCGTGATGAGGTCGAGCGCCTTGCCGTACCCCGCCGGCGCGGCCGTCACGCGTGCGACTCCAGCCAGCGGCGCGCGGCGAGGGCGGCGCGCTGCGCGATAATGGCGAGCCGCCCCATGGGAACCCCGCGGTCGCGCACCACGAGCAGCAGCGCGTCGCCCGTGGGCGGCGTGAGGTGCACATGACCGAGGTGCCCTTCCGCGGCGAGTCCGGTCCATTTGCCCAGCCCGAGAAGCTTGACGGTACGCGCCGCCTCCTGGGAAACGCCCGCGAGATAGGCGGCCACCGCGTCGGTGACGTCCCCGCCCGAGGGGTCCTTGAGCGCGCCGCCGAGCACTCGCCCCGACGGGTCCAGCAGCAGGAGTCCTTCTTGTGCCCCTTCGAGGCCCGCGAATACGCGCGCCTCCTCCAAGGGCTGGGCCGCCGGCGCGATCGGCTCCGATTCAGTCAGCGAATCCTTCGCGCTGCCCCCCGCCGCGGCGGCACCCATCTCCCCGGTCCCCCCACCGCGGGCCATGGCCAGGGCCTGGGCGACTCCGGGATCGTTCGGCGCGGCGCGCTGCGCCGCCTCGAGATGGGCCGCCGCCTGTTGGACGTCGCCGACCTTGAAATAGAGGAACGCAAGGCCCTTCAGGGCTCCGACGTGATCGGGGGCGATGCGGAGCGCCATGTCCCACTCGTCGAACGCGCGCTCGTAGTCGTGCTTGTCGGCGAGGATGCGCGCGAACAGGTCGTGCGCGTCCGGGAGGTGCGGATGGCGCTCGAGCCCCGTGACGGCGACCCGGTGGGCGGTGTCGAGGTGCCCCTTCTGGCGCAACAGCTCGCCGAGCCGCAGGAAGACGAGACTGTCCGGGTCCTGCGCGAGCTGGGAGGACAGGGTCTTGATCTCGTCAGGCATGCGTCCCCGTCCCCGCCAGGGTCTGGGCTGCCGCTTTCGCGCGACGCACCTCGTCGAGCTGCGCCAGCTCCGTCTCCGACCGCCCGGCGAGCCGTTCCCACTGGTCCCACTGCTCGACCGCTTCGCCGAAGCGGCCGGTGGCGGCGAGTGCGTAGCCGAGCACGCGGTACGCGGCCACGGCCAGCGGATCGAGCCGGAGCGCGCGGCGCAGCTCCTCGACCGCGTCGGCGCCACGTCCGGAAGCGAGCGCGATTCGGCCCAGCAGCAGGTGGACCGTCGGGTCGTGGGGATGCACGCCCGCCGCCTGCTGGGCCACGCCGCGAGCCTGCTCGAAGTCGCGGCGCGCGAGGGCATCCTCCGCGCGCGCCACGAGCTCGGCCAGATCGGCGGCGAGCGTGGTGCGCTCGCGTTTGGTCGTGCCCGGGTCCGCCAGGACGATGACGCCGGCGCTTTCGAGTCCGAACAGCGTCTTCGCGACCTCGAAGTCCGAGCGCCCCAGCTCCGATGCGATGGCCCGCACGTCGCGCACGCCGTTGATCATCGCCAGCATTTCCCACTCCGGCGGCAGGAGGTCGAGCTCGCCCTCGCTCGCCTGCTGGGGCGGCGCGAGCATCGGCACGACGCCGAGATGGGGGATGCGCCCTTCGATGCGGGACCACTCGTCGATGCGCCGCGCACCTTCCATCAGCAGCGCCTCGGTGGGAATGCGCACGGTGGCGTCCGTGGGCAGCTCGCTCGGCGAGCCCTCGCTGAACGAGAAGTAGCCTTCGCGCCAGCCCATCACCTCGAAGACGACCTCTTCGATCTGGAAACGGACCTGGCGCTCGAGCTCGCGCGGAGTGAGGGCGCCGAGCGAGACGAGGATCTCGCCGAGCCTGCGCCGGTCGCCCTGGCGCTCCTGCATGTCCCGCGCGCGCTCGAGGTCGGCCTCGCTGATCTTGCCGGTCCGGAGCAGCAGCGCGCCGAGGGGATGGGGGTTCGACCGAATCTCGGCGAAGATAATGGCGCCGCCCTCGAACGAGATGGTGCCGGCGTTGTGCCGCAGCTCGGAGGTGACGCGCAGCACCCCCGTCTTCCGGCTCAGGTCGAGGAGCTGGAAGACGTCGTGGATGCCGAGCTCGCGGAGCGGACCTTCGATCGCCATGGATCAGGCCACCTCCGACGCGAAGATGTGCTTCAGATCGAGTGCGGTGCGGGCGTGCGCGCGTGCGGCCTGCGCGAACGGCCCAGCGTGGTCGATCCGCGTCACCTTCTCCCACGCCTGTACCGCCTCACCGTAGCGATGCAGTCGCGCCAGGGCGACGCCGAGCTGGAACAGCGCCTCCACCTGCTCGGGGTCGAACTTGAGCGCCCGCTGGAACGCCTCCAGCGCCTGGGCGTCGCGCTTGTCGTCGAGCAACGCCCGCCCGAGGAGCAGGAGCGCCAGCAGGTCGTATGGGTCCTGCTCGAGCATCTCGGCCAGGCGCACGATCGCGTGCCGCACGTGCCCCGAGCGTCGCAGCAGATCCGCGAGCGCCAGCGCCGCCTCGTGGAACGTGGGCAGCGCGTCGAGCGCCCGCTCGTACGCCTTCCGGGCTTCACTCCACGCTTCCTTCTCCTCGTGCAGCCGTCCGAGGTCGAGCCACACCTGGACGTATCCGCGATCGAGCTCCAGCGCCGACCGGTAGGCGGCGAATGCGCCGGCCTTGTCGCCGACTTTGAGCGCGACGTCTCCCTGCAGCTTGTGGAGGTCGGCGCGGCCGGGAGCGCGTGCCTGCGCCTGCTGCAGCGCCGTGAGCGCGCCGGCGGCGTCGCCACCGGCGGCGCGCCCCTTGGCCGCGGCGACGAGCGCGTCCACGTCGTCCGGCGTGAGCTCGAGCAGCTCCTCCGCCAGCGCCCGCGCCTCCTCCGCACGTGGGCCCCCCAGGGCGAGCAACGCCTTGACCTCCCCGAGCCGCGCGTCGGCGCGCCCGGGCTCGAGGCTGCGGGCCTCGCGGTAGCGCTCGAGCGCCTCGCCGTGCAGGCCGCGCTTCGCGAAGATGTCCCCGAGCAGCACGCCGGCTTCCGCGCGGCTCGCGCCCCGCTGCACGGCGCGCACGGCCTCGGCGGCCGCCACGTCCATGAGCCCCTTGCTCACGTAGTCGCGCGCCAGGGCGAGCGGGTCGTCCGCGGCCTTGCCGGCCGGCGGCTCGGCAGCGGCCGAGGGAGCGAGCTCCTGGAAGATGTTGTCCAGCAGGCGCTGGTCGAAGTTGAAGTCCTCACCGATCGTCTCGGCCGTCACGTCGGCCGAGATCTCGGGCGCGATCCCGATCGTGCCCTTTTCGTACTGGAGGTCGATCGTGAGGGCGAACTTCTGCGAGACGTAGTAGGGATCGAGCTCCAGCGCCCGCTTGGTGGCGCGCAGCGCGCCGTCGAAGTCGCCCAGGTTGGACAGCGTGAAGCTCAGGTTGTAGTGCGCCCCCGCATGGTCCGGATCCACCTCGACCGCGCGCACGAACGCGTTGCGCGCATCGGGAAAGCGTTTGAGCTCCACCAGCACCAGTCCCACGCCGTTCCACGCGGCGGCGGAGTTGGGCTCGCCGGAGAGGACTTGACGGTAGGCCTCGAGCGACAACTGGAAGCGCCGCAGCTGAAACAACAGCAGGGCGATGTTGAGGCGGGCGGCACCGAAGCTCCCCTGCAGCTGCAGCGCGGTGCGGAACGACTCGATCGCCGGATCGGCGGCGGTGCCATGCGCCTGCACCACGCCGAGGTTGTTCCACGCGAGCGCGTACCGGGGGTCCACCTCCACCGCCTGCCGATAGGAGGCAAGCGCGTCCTCGGTCCGGCCGGCCTGATGCAGCACCACGCCGCGCTCGTTCCAGAGCTTGGGGGAATCGGGGACTTCGCGCAGCAGCGTGTCGTACAGCTCGAGCGCCGCCGGGAAGTCGCGCTTCAGGAGGTGGAGCTCGGCCATCGCCTGGAGCGTGAGGCGCCGGTCCTCGCCGCGCTCCAGCGCCAGACGGTATTCCTTCAACGCTTCGTTGTAATAGCCCTTCTGCCGGAACGCGAGCCCGAGGTTGTAGTGAGCGAGCTCGTTGCCCTCCACTACCCCCGGCTCGGGGGCGAGGCGCTGGCGCCGCTCCTGGCTCTTGCGTTCGGCGTTGTACCGCTCGAGCGAGAGGTTGGTCTGCGCGCGGGCGAGCGGCGGGTTCAGCTGGATGGCGCGCTTCGACGCGACGCGGGCGTCCTGGTGTCGGCCCAGGTCGCCCAGCACGAAGGCCATGAGATAGTGGGCGTTGGCGTTGTCGGGGTTGAGCTCGACGGCCCGCTCCAGGGCGCTCAGGGCCTCGGCATTCAGGCCGCGGTTGTAATAGATCTCACCCAGGTAGAAGTGCACCACGGTCGAGTCGGGCTCGAGCTCGACCGCGCGCTGGAACCAGTCGGTGGCTGCTTCGGGTCGCCCCCGGTTTTTTTCCGCGAGGCCGAGTTGGATGATCGCGGCCACGTCCTTGGGGCGGTGGGCGAGCAGCTGCTCGAACTCGGCCGTCGCCTCTTCGTGCGCGCCGAGAATCGCATAGGCGCGTCCCAGCTCCCAGCGGGCGTCGCGGTCGTCCGGCGCCTGGCGCAGCTGCTCCTGCAGCTGTGCCACCCGCCGGTCGTAATAGCCGGTGTCATGATACGCGATCTCGAGGTTGCGCTGCGCGACCTGCATCTTCGGGTCGAGCTCGAGCGCCCGCGTGAACGCCGCGATCGCGTCCTCGACGAGACCCTTCTGGTAATACAAGACGCCGAGATTGTTGTGCGCACCCGCGTCCGACGGGTCGATCCGGCGGGCAAAGGATCGGAGGACGGCGAGGTCGCGTTCCGAGAGCGCCGGCGCCGTCACGGGTCAGGTCAGGCGGATGGCGTCAAAGATGGCCTTGAGCGACGCCAGATCGGGGAGCAGCAGGAAGTCCCCCCGCAGTCCCTCTCCCGAGTCGATGTGGAACTCGGTCTCGACGCAGAACACGAAATCGCGCTCGTGCCCGAAGTTCAGGTACGTGGTGGTGAGGACGGCCGCGGAAAGGTCCACCACGAGGCTGGGCACCGAGGGCAAGAGCAGCATCCCCATGAAGTCCGACAGCGCGTTCAGGTACGCTCCCGCGAGGATGTTGCCGGCCTCCTTGAGGCAGGACTGTTCGAGCGCGTCGAACACCGCGGTCGTACCGACCGGCCGGCGCAGCAGCATGTCGCACACCCGCCGTCCCACCGACTCCGGGAACAAGAGCAGCGTGCGCCCGGTGAGGTCGCCCAGCATGTGCATGAGAACCGCGGCGACCACGTCCTGCGGGTTCCCGAGCAGGTCGGGCACTTCCTCCAGGCGGACGATGTTGATCTGCGGCACGCTGATCATGATCTTGCGATTCGTGAGCTGCGACAGGGCGGTGGCCGCGTGGCCCGCGCCGATGTTCGCCACCTCGCGCAACGCGTCGATCTGCAGCTCTTTGAGATCCCGCACGTCTTCCATGCCGCCTCCCCTACAGGAGCCCGCCCGCGTCGAGAATCAACGTGGGAACCCCGTCGCCCATGATCGTCGCCCCGCTGAACACCGGCAGCGTCCCGGGCGGCGCGTCGAACCCCTTCACGACGATTTCCTGTTGACCCAGCATCCCGTCCACCACGATGCCGCTGCGCCGCTCCCCCATCTCGAGGACGATGATGGGACACCGGGTGGGGGCGTCGCCGCTCACGCCGAGCAGACGTCGCAGGTGCACGAGCGGCACGACGCGATCGCGCAGCACGATCGCCTCGCGACCCTCCACGATGGTCGTGGCCTGAACCCCGAACTCCACCGTCTCCGCCACGTAGGTGAGCGGCAGCGCGTAGCGCTCGGCGCCCACGCCGGCGATCAGCGCGCGCACGATCGCGAGCGTCACCGGCAGCCGCATCACGAAGGTCGTGCCCTTCCCCTCTTCGGAGCGGACTTCGATCGAGCCGCCCAGCGCGCGGATGCGTGTCACGGCCACGTCGATCCCCACTCCGCGTCCGGACACGCTGGTCACCGCGTCGGCGGTCGAGAACCCGGGTCGGGCGAGCACACGCAGCAGCTGATCGTCGGTCAGCGCTTCGGCGTGCGGGTCCACCACACCGTCCCGCTTGGCGCGCTCCAGGGTCTTCTTTCGGTCGATGCCGCGCCCGTCGTCGCTGACGCTGATCGCCACGCTGGCGCGCTCGCGCACCGCCGCCAGCACGATCTCCCCTTCCAGCTTCTTGCCCCGCCGCCGCCGCTCGGCCGTCGACTCGACGCCGTGATCCACTGCGTTCCGCAACAGGTGCAGCAGCGGGTCCCCGAGCTCGTCCAGGATCGCGCGGT
>WNFT01005512.1_pt1 | contig 11084 bp, 7 predicted proteins | sample 5400191 | NCBI WGS metagenome assembly WNFT01 (sample SAMN13153359, study PRJNA577476) | soil metagenome | isolation source: 80 cm saprolite under Madrone tree | place: USA:California | collected 2016-06-14
TCCCCGGGGGTGAAACAATCGCACTTGCGGCAAATTCCGAAGCCTCGCTTTTAGGCTTTCCCGCAGCCAAGGCTTCCGGTAGTTTGCGCAAGATTCCTATCGGCGTGTTTGATCCGGTCTATGACCATCTCTCCCTCGACACCATGCTGGACAAGATCACCACCCTTGGTCTCGAAGCCATGGAGATCGGCACAGGAGGCTATCCGAACAATCGTCATTGTCCTCTCGATGAACTTATCGCCGACCGCAGCAAAGCCAAAGCCTGGCAGAAAAAATTCGAAGACCGCGGAATTCGCGTCGCCACTCTCAGTTGTCATGGCAACCCCATTCATCCCGATCCCAAGCATGCCCAGAAAGACATCGATACCTTCCGCAAGACGGTCCTCCTCGCCGAAATCCTCGACGTAAAAGTCATCGTCGGTTTTTCCGGCTGTCCGGGCGGTACTCCGCAGGATACCCAGCCGAATTGGATCACCTATCGCTGGCCCCCCGAATACGCCCACATGCAGGACTGGCAGTGGAAAGAAAAAGTCATCCCCTATTGGAAGGAAGCAGCCAAATACGCGCGCGATCACGGCGTCAAACGTCTTGCTTTCGAAATGCATCCGAACTTTGTTGTCTATAATCCCGGAACATTGATGAAACTCCGCGAGGCCGTCGGCGAAGAAATTGGCGCGAACTGCGATTTGAGCCATCTCTTCTGGCAGGGCTGCGATCCGGTCGAAGTCATCCACTTTCTCGGTAAACAGGGCGCCCTTTTCCACGCGCATATGAAAGACACCGTTTTCTTTCCAGAGAACGTCAATAAGTATGGAGTGCTGAACTTTGCGTTTGAAACCAGCGAACTTGACCTAGCCTCGGAGACGTTCCGCGCTGTCGGCTATGGCCACAGCGCCAGTCTTTGGAAGTCGATCGTCAAGGCTTATATGGACGTCGGCTTCGAAGGCATTCTCAGCATTGAAAATGAAGACCCTATTCTCGCCGGAGAAGTCGGGGTCGAACGCGCCGCTTACGTTTTGAAAAACGTGCGCAAAGAACTTTTGGGTGAATGACCCGGGTTGCCGTGCGAGTTTTTTAACACGCGCGCCCCTCGTGCTGAGGCATTCGAATCGTGCAGTAAAGTCAGGGAGGAATTATGCAGCGGCGTGAAGCGTTGAGGTTGCTCATGGCTGGGGGTGTTTTGCCCGCACTGCCCACGAATCTTTTTGCTTTTTTCCAGGGAGCGCACCCCGCATCCGGATACACGCTGCGCACGCTCAACCCGCACCAGAACGACACGGTTGTCGCGATGATCGATCAGATCATTCCCGCAACGGATACTCCCGGCGCCAAAGGTGCGCGCGTCAATGAATTCATTGACGTCATCCTCACAGAATGGGCCGACGCCGAAGAACGCAAGAATTTTCTCGACGGTCTCGCCGGAGTGGACAAACAAACTAACGACCTCTTCGGAAAGAATTTCGTGGACGCTTCGCCCGCCCAGCAAGTCACATTGCTCCGTTCCATGGACGAATCCGTCGCCACGCAACGCACCCGCAGGATGCGCCATGGCAACACCATCCCGGAAGAGCGCGACAAACAGTTGCGTGGCGAATTTTTCAACGTCTTTAAAGGCATCACCGTTCACGGATACTACACTTCCGAAATCGGCTTTTCACAAGAATTGAATCTGCAAATCATTCCTGGCGCCCAGCATGGTTGTGTGCCGTTGCCCGCAGAGAAAAAGGCATAGGGGAGATCCATATGGCTGCAAATACTTACGACGCAATCGTCGTCGGCTCGGGCATCACCGGCGGCTGGGCCGCAAAAGAGCTCACCGAAAAAGGACTCAACACTCTCGTCCTCGAAGCGGGGCGCTCCATCGTTCCGGAGCAGGATTACGTCGAGCACGTTCCCGTCTATGATCTGAAATACCGCGGCTGGGATGACCGCGCCGAACGCCAGCGCACGCAACCTATCCAGCGCGAGGTTTATTACGCTTGCGATGAGTACTCCAACAAATTTTTCGTCAGCGATAAGGAAAATCCTTACACCTACGACCCCGGTAAAAAGTTTTCGTGGATTCGCGGCCGCCAGGTTGGCGGAAAATCCATCACTTGGGGACGCCAGAGTTACCGCTGGAGCGATCTCGATTTCGAAGCGAATTCCAAGGACGGAATCGCCGTGGATTGGCCGATCCGCTACGCGGAGATCGAGCCGTGGTACGACTACGTGGAAGAGTTCGCCGGCATCAGCGGCCAGGCCGAAGGCTTGCCGCAATTGCCCGACGGCAAATTTCTCCCGCCCATGGAAATGACCTGCGTCGAACAGGATTTCCGCGCCGCGCTCGCGAAAAATTTCGATGATCGCATCATGACCATCGGCCGCTCGGCCGTGCTCACTCGAGTTCACAAAGGACGGGCTGCCTGCCACTACTGTGGTGTTTGCCACCGCGGCTGCATTACCAGTTCGTATTTCAGCAGCCTCAATTCGACCCTCCCCGCCGCGCAAAAAACCGGCCGCTTCACCATTCGCCCGTACAGTGTTGTGCACAGCCTGGTCTTCGATCCGCAAACGCGCCGCGTCACCGGCGTTCGCGTGATTGACGCACAAACGAAAAACGCGCTGGAATTCAAGGCACGCGTCTTTTTCATTTGCGCTTCCACGCTCGAATCCACGCGCATTCTGCTGAATTCCGTAACGCCGGAATTTCCTGACGGCCTCGCCAACTCCAGCGGCGAACTCGGCCACAACCTGATGGATCACCACATGGGCGCGGGAGCCGGCGGTGAAATGCCCGGTCATGAAGACAAAATGCCTTTTGGCAACCGCCCCAACGGCATTTACATCCCCCGGTTCCGCAACGTCAAAACAAAGCAAAAAGAATTTATCCGCGGCTATGGTTACCAGGGCGGAGGAAGCCGCGACGGCTGGTCAGCAGCCGCCTCCCGTGCCGGAATCGGCGTGGACTTCAAAAACTCTCTCAAGATGCCAGGCCCCTGGCGCATGGGAATTGGCGGATTCGGCGAGTGCTTGCCCTATCACAGCAATTACGTGGAAGTGGATAAAGAAAAGCTCGACGCCTGGGGGATCCCCACTTTGCAGATTCACTTTGAGTGGCGCGATAACGAACACGCCATGTCGAAAGACATTGCAGTGCAGGCCGCGGAAATGCTCGCGGCGGCCGGCGGCAAGGAAATTTTTGTCTATCAGGAAATTTCTACGCCCGGTCTTGGAATTCACGAAATGGGCACCGCACGGATGGGCCGCGATCCCAAAACGTCCGTTTTGAACGAGCACAATCAGGCCCATGACGCGAAGAATCTCTTCCTGCCCGATGGCGCGTGCATGACCTCCGCATCGTGCGTGAACCCTTCGCTCACGTATATGGCGTTGACGGCGCGCGCTTGCGATTTCGCGGTTTCCGAAATCAAGAAGAACAATCTGTAGGGAGATAGCATCGCATGGCTCAAGTGACCCGTTCTCCAAAGCAGTACGACGTTTGCATTATCGGCTCCGGCGCCGGCGGCGGCATGGCGGCAAAAGTTCTCACCGAAGGCGGCCTCAATTGCGTGCTGCTCGAAGCCGGGCCAAACCTAAATCCCGAAAAAGATTTCAAGATGCTCATGTGGCCGTACGAATCGCCGCACCGCGGCGCGGGCGTGGGCGGCCACGCCCGCGAAAATTTTGGCGAGTTCCTCGCGCCCAACGGGGCCTGGCAGATTGAGGGCGAGCCTTATACTTCGGCGCCGGGCGCGAATTTCCAGTGGTTTCGTTCGCGCATCGTCGGCGGCCGCACCAACCACTGGGGCCGCATCGCGCTCCGCTTCGCTCCCATCGATTTCAAGTCGGCAACGCGCGATGGCCTGGGCGACGATTGGCCCATCACCTACGATGATCTCTCGCCGTACTACGACAAGGTGGAATCCTACATCGGCGTTTTTGGAACCAAGGAAAATGTTTCCAGCGCGCCCGATGGCGTCTTTCTTCCTCCGCCCAAACCACGATGCACGGAGTTACTGGTCAAGAAAGCCTGCGACAAGCTGGGCATCATCTGTATTCCTTCGCGGCTTGCGATCTTGACGAAATCCGTGAACGGCCGCGCGCCTTGTCATTACTGCGGCCAGTGCGGCCGCGGCTGCGTCACCGCATCGAATTTCAGTTCCAGCCAGGTTCTGCTTCCTCCCGCGATGAAAACGGGAAAACTCACCCTGGTCACCGGCGCGATGGCCCGCGAAATTATCGTCACCAAAGAGGGAAAAGCCGAAGGCGTCTCTTACGTTGACAAAGCGACGCGCACGGAAAAGCGCGTAAACGCGCGCGCCATCGTTGTTGCCGCCAGCGCTTGCGAATCCGCGCGCCTGCTCCTGAACTCAAGATCCTCCACGTTTCCCACCGGCATCGCCAACTCTTCCGGAACGGTCGGCAAATATCTCACCGATTCCGTCGGCAGCGGTGGCTACGGCTATATCCCGCAACTGGAAAAGATGCCGCCGCACAATCACGACGGCGTTGGCGGCATGCACATGTATATGCCGTGGTGGAAATTCGACCGCAAGAACGATTTTCCGCGCGGCTACCACATCGAATTCGGCGGAGGCCGCGAAATGCCCGGGGTCGGAATTTTCCACGGTCTTTGCCACGACGAAGAAGGCTACGGCCTCAAATTAAAGCAGCGCGCGCGCCAGACTTACGGCACGCATATCGGCTTCGCCGGCCGCGGCGAAATGCTTCCTAACCCGGACACTTACTGCGAGATCGATCCCGATGTTGTCGATCAGTGGGGCATTCCCGCGCTGCGCTTCCACTTCAAATGGTCCGATTACGAATTGCTCCAGGCCAAGGACATGCAGGAGACTTTCCGCGCCATTGTCGAAACCATGGGCGGCGAATACCGCACCAAAACTTCCATCCACGGACAATATCCTTTCGGCATCGAGGCCGGCGGCAAGATTATTCACGAAGTCGGCACTGCGCGCATGGGCGCCGATCCGAAAACCTCCGTGCTCAACGGTTTTTGCCAGGCCCACGACGTGAAAAATCTTTTTGTTACCGATGGCGCACCGCTGGTCACCAACCCGGACAAGAATCCCACGCTCACGATCATGGCGCTTTCCTGGCGCGCCTCCGAATATCTTCTGGACGAAGCCAAGAAAGGCAACCTCTAACATGCCGCTCCAAAACGCATCTAAGCCATCCCTTGTAGTGGCGCAGCTTGCTGCGCCCTGTCTCGGCAACGCGCATCAGCCTGTGGGGGCGCCTGTCGCGGCGGGCTGTACCCCATCTTGTCGTAGGGGCCGGACTTTCCCCGCCCGTCCGATTCTTTTCCCCCTCTTCTCTGCGCGCTCTGCAAACTCCGTGCCCTCTGCGTTAAATCCTTTTTCTTACAGTTGTGAGGCCCACCATGCCTAACGAATCCATCAGCCGCCGCGACATCCTTCGCACCCTCGCCGTTGGCGCGGCCGCCGGCTCGGTGCTGCAAGTCATCCCCGCGGAAGCCGCTGAATATATCCATCAGATGGTGCACAAGGAAAAGGCCGCCGCTCCGGCGGGCGCCTACACCCCGAAATATTTTCCCCCAGCGCAATACGCCATGCTGCTGTTTCTGTGCGATACCATCATCCCCAAGGACGAAAAATCCGGCGGCGCGGTGGAGGCCGGCGCCCCCGAATTCATCGATCTGCTTACCAGCGAGAATCCGGAATTCCAATTGAAGCTCGGAGGCGGGCTCTTCTGGCTGGATGGTGCTTGCACGGATCGCTATGGCAAGGTCTTCATGGATTGCACTGCTGAGCAGAAGAAAGAGATCCTGGACCTGATTGCCTATCGCAAGAATGCCAAGCAGGATGCCACACTCAGCCAGGGAGTGTCCTTCTTTGCGTTTCTGCGCAATCTCACCACCGACGGCTTCTACACCAGCAAAATCGGCATCGCCGACCTTCAATATATAGGTAACACTGCGCTGCGCGAGTTCCCCGGCTGCCCATCCCTGCCGGAATAAAAACAGAAAATAGGAATTTGAAAGCGGAAACTGGCTGAGCGCGTGCGTGGTGTCCGGAGTTATCTGTATAAATACATTTTCCAGTGACAGGGGGCACTACGTGACTTAAACTTCTAATTGAGCTGTGGAGCTATCTCATGACTCTGGACGTAAAACCCGAAATTGCCGCCGCGCTAGAAGCCCTAGCTTCTGCCCAAGGGTTGTCTGTGGAAGGCTACCTGGAGCAGCTCGTAGAAAAAGAGCTACCCTTCAAGCGGGAAGGTGTCACGCCTTCGGAGGGCAGTGGCATGGTTTGGGAAGACGGGCTGTTTGTCTACCGTACCGGCAAGCCGCTGCCATTGCGCGTGGTCGATGATGCTATCCGCCAAGTCCGCGAGGAAAGGGCGCAGCACATCCTGAGCAAGCATTCTTGAAGCGATTCTTCGACAGTTCCGTCCTAGTTCCTGTTTTTTACGCGACCATCCGCAACATGCATCTAGCACCAAGACATTCCTTGCCGCAGGGAAAGACGACTTCTGCGCGCTCCGCACGCTCGGCGAGGTCTACGCTACGCTCACTGGCCTCCCACTTCGGCCGCGCATCACTGGGCTGGAGGCATTCGCATCGTGAGTCAGATACGCGAAAGGCTCACTCTGATTACACTCAGTGAGCAGGAATATGTTTCCGCTCTTGAGGCGGCTTCCTCTGGGACCATCGTCGGTGCGGCCGCCTATGATGCACTCATTACTCATTGCGCTCTGAAGGCAGGAGCAGATATTTTGCTGACCTGGAATGTCCGCGATTTCAGAAGGCTCGGGTCTGCTGTCGCCCAACTCGTGAAAACACCGCTGGAACTATAGTTGCGGCAACGAACCTCCACGAGTTCCAAAGAATTCCCGGCCTGTCCGTGATCCAACTCTGAACGATTGACCACTAACCTGTCACGTCTCATCGTCGAATCCCAAAGCCAAGTGTTCCGGTGACGGCTGTTACACCGCTGCGTGCCAGGTGTGGGCGTGCAGGAGAGAGTCGCTGATGATTTGGGGCTCGCCGTGCGCGGGGATTGTGAGCCCAGTTAGCGATGATTGGCAGTGTGGGAGTAGAGAAGCTGGTTGGTGATGTAGACCAGGATGGACGCGCGGCGCGGAGAGATGCGCCCTCTGGTTACAAGGAGGAGAAGGCGGGATAAGAATTGCTTCACTTCGATGGGGGATGCTGACCCCGACGATTGGCCGAGGAGCTCGGCAGAGAGATCTTCCGAATCGTCATGCGCTTGCTGAGAAGAGAGATTGGCAGCAGCATTCAGAGTGAAGTGGCGGAGACAAAGACCGAGCTGCAAGTCCACGCCGGGAAGGCGGCAACGCTTGCCATTGGCAAAGCGATGCCGGCAACGGGATGGCTCGTTATCGGCTGTGAGTGCGGCGCGAATGGCGGTGAAGCTGGGACTTGCTGTGTTTGTGTTCATCGGTTCCTCGCATGGGGGGTACCCCCATGAAAATGCATGAATATCAAAACAAAGGAGTTAGAAAAAAAGCATGTTGTAAGTGTAAGAAAAGAAAGCGACGAGGTAGAGGTTGCTCGGAGGGGAAGAAAACTCCGAACAGGGAATTTCCGGCAGGACATGCGCATGAATTCCCAAGGGCAACTATGCACTAGAAACTAATACTTGTCAAGGATAACCTTTTAGTGATTCGAAAGAATGTGGCAGCGTTGACACAGTGGGGTCCAAGTTGGTCGAGAGAAAGGATTTGCGGGAGGGTGGGATTCGAAAGAACTGTGGAAATCGGTGGAAAGGTCAAATTCCCCACGTACAAAGCGGCACGTAGGGCACTCGCACCCGCGCGGAGTTCCTATTTAGCGACGCGCGGGGTCGAAGGTTTGGTCGAGATAGATCCAGAGGACGCGGGAAAGAAAAGTTATGGACGGAGCGAACGGCAAAATCAAGACGACCGTCCAGATCATGGTTTTGCCGATTCCCCAGCCGGTGATCTTCCAGAGAAGAACGGCGATCAGTGCGACGATGGGCAGCGCCAGTCCGTAGCTGATGTACATGGCGCCGAGAAAGTAGCCGGGTTCGCGATCGTAGCGGAGATGGCAGATGGAACAACTTTCGTGCATTTTCGGGAAGCCGAGAAAAATCGAGTGATGAAAGATCTTTCCGACGCGGCAGCGGGGACAACGATGGTGAAGAATGTCGCGAATCGTCGCAATAGCAGTGGGCTTCATGGGCGCGAATAGTTTAGCGCGATACCTGGGCAGGAAGAGAAAAGGGCACGATCCCGACCGGGTCGGGACAAGTTGTATCGTGCCCCCACAGGCAAGTTAGCGAGAGCGGGCGCAGCTAAGATTTGATTTGGTTGGAGGCGGCGTCCCAGGTGACGGCGCTCTTGCGAAAATAGGATTCGTTGGCCATGTGGCAGGCCAGGGCCGCGTTGTGGCCGAAGACGGCGTCTTCGGTGACTTGCTGGCGGTTGCGCACGCCCTGAAAGAATTTCCAGAGGTGCGGCTTTTCTTCGTCGAAGGGAACGCCGCGATAGGTGAATCCCTCGGTGATAGGTTCTTTGCCAGGCTTGGCGTCGTGCTCTTCGTGCCATTTCTTGAGATAGGGTTCGCGCAAGGCGCGAGGAAAGCTGTAGGTGTAATAGCTCGGAGATTCGTCTTCGCCGGATTGCGGGAAATAAGTGATGGCGGATTCCGTGACTTCAAGAATTCCTTTCGAACCCTGGAAGCGATAGATTTCCGGAGTATCGCAGCCGAGATTGAGGCGCAGATAAACCGGCGCGCGGCCGTAATCGAAAAGTGTGGCATGGACGTCGGGCATGTTGCGGCCATCTTTGAAGCGCAAGATGTCGCCGAGAGCCAGGGCGCGCTTGGGCGGCTCGTTCCAGCCAAGCATGTAGATCATGCCGCTCACAAGATGCACGAGCAGGTCACCGGCAACGCCGGTGCCGTATTCCTTCCAGCAGCGCCAGCGCGCGAAATATTTCGGAGAAGAGACCGGGTCCCAGGGTCGCTTGGTGGCGCCGCCTTGCCAGGTGTCCCAATCCAGATTTTCCGGCGAAAGATCGGGCGGCGGAGGATATTCCCACGCGCCGTTGGGATCGTTGCGGCCGAGGGAGCCTTCCACCAAAGTGAGAGTGCCGAGGATGCCGGAGGCGAGAAGCTCTTTTGCTTTCGTGCAAATGACGGAGCTGACGCGCTGCGAACCGATTTGCACGATGCGGCCGGTCTTTTGCGCGGCGGCAACCATGGCCACACCATCGGCGGCGGAGTGCGACATGGGCTTCTCGCAGTAGATGTCCTTGCCGGCGCTCACGGCGTCAATGACAATTTGGCGGTGCCAATGATCGGGGACGGCGGCGATAAGACAATCAATTTCTTTGTTAGCGAGAAGTTCCTTGTAAATGCGCGTGGTGGTGATTTTGTCCCCGGCGATTTCCTTGGCGAGAATGTGGCGGCCGTCGTAGAGGTCACACGCAGCGATGCATTCGACGCCAGGGAGTTGGATGGCTTCTTTGAGCAAGCCGGAGCCCTGCATGCCAACGCCGATGATGCCGAAGCGCAGGCGATCGCTCGGCGCGACCGTTTGCAGCGGCAGAGGGATATGCTCGGGCTCAAGAAAAATTGCCGGGGAAGCGGCGAGCGCGCCGGCGGCGCCTGCCGTGCGGTGGAGAAATTGGCGGCGGGAAAGATCTTTTTTCATGGCACGTTCCTTGAAAGAGGTGTCAGTTGATAGCTCTCAGTTGCAAGCAAACGAAGAGCGCTCCCGCCGGGCCGGAGCGCCCCTAGAAAAGAAAAATTAATACTTTAGATCGCGAAGGTAGTTGAAACTGATTTTGATGTCGTCGAATTCTGATTTGGGATTATCGTTTTCGACGAAGTAATGTTTGATGCCCGCTTTCGCTGAATGCGCGAAAAGATTTTTCCAGTCAATGGAACCCTGGCCGACATCGGCCATGTGGCCGCCAAACTTGACGGACTGGCCCATGGCGCCCTGGTAAGCGCTGGAGGAAGAAGCGTCCTTCACCCAATCTTTTACGTGAACGAGCGGAAAGCGGCCAGGATATTTTTGGAAATAAGAGAGAGGATCCTTGCCGGCGACGCTGATCCAGCAGAGGTCCATTTCCATGGCGACGAGTTTGGGATGCGTTTCGGCGAGAAGAAAATCGTAGGGGAGTTTGCCGGCGAGCGCATCGGAGGGATCGAATTCGAACGAGTGATTGTGATAGCCGAACTGGATGCCGGCCTTGGCGCTGGCTTCGCCCGCTTTATTAAAAAGTTCAGCGGCGCGCTTCCAGCCGTCCGGCGCCGCGCGCTGCTTTTCGTCAATCCACGGACAAATTATGAAGCTGTGGCCGACGATTTTGGCGGCCTCGAGAGTTTCCGGCCAATTTTTCTCGACGACATCATAGCCGACGTGGCAGGACGGCGAGGCCAAACCATTTTTGTCGAGGATCGCGCGAACGTCCTTGGGAGCATGGTCGAAGTAGCCGGCGAACTCGACTTCCTTGTAACCAGTGGCGGCGACTTTGGCGATGGTGCCTTCGAAGTCGGTTTTCATGGCTTCGCGTACGGTGTAGAGCTGCAGGCCGACGCGGTCAATGCTATGCGCGGCCGCAGATCGACCGGCTGAATGTGCGGATTCCGCAGCCCAAGCTGGTTTGGCCGCGGCGGCGAGAGTTGCGGCGATGGACGTACCGATAAATGTTCGTCGATTCATGCGTCGCATTTTACTCCTTCTGGGAAGAAAGGGCATAGGGAATCGTTGAAGAAGGGAAGGGCTCTCATGGATTGACCGCAAGAGCACGCTCCGCATCGCTGGTTGGGGTCAGCCTTCTCATCGAATCAGCGATTAGGCCTATACTGCGCACTGCGATGAGGGACATCTGCTCCAGGTCCGGGTAATGGCCTTCTTCATCGGGTTTTCTTTCAGCGGGCCGGATCTGTTGAATCGTCGTTTGTGCCGGCAGGGTTCCCTTGAAATATTTCCCGTACACTTTCTCAAATACCGCCGATTCCGAGAGATCATCCAGGTAAACTGTCGTCGAGACAACTTGATCGAAGCTCATGTCCGCTTCCTCCAAATTGTCGAGGAGATTTCGCATCGTCTGGCGAGCCTGATCTG
>WNFT01005513.1_pt1 | contig 11083 bp, 11 predicted proteins | sample 5400191 | NCBI WGS metagenome assembly WNFT01 (sample SAMN13153359, study PRJNA577476) | soil metagenome | isolation source: 80 cm saprolite under Madrone tree | place: USA:California | collected 2016-06-14
CGCGAGCAGCTGCAGTTTCCGCCCTATGCGCGGCTCTTGCTCGTGCGGCTGACCGGCAATGCGGAGCCGCGGGTGCGGGGCGCCGCGGAGCGCGCGGCGTCGCGGGCCCGCCGCCTGGCCATCGGAGGCGCGCCGGTCGACGTGCTCGGACCCGTTCCGGCGCCGCTGGCGCGGGTGCGGGGAAAACACCGCTGGCAGCTCCTCTTGCGGGCGCGCGACCACGCTCCCTTGCATCGGCTCGCCCGCGCCCTCCAGGAATCTCACGATGTTGCGGGGGTCCAGCTCGCCCTTGACGTGGACCCCGTGGCGCTGCTCTGAATCGGCTGTCGCACCGCGGAATCCATTCTGGCGACGCCGATACTATATGAATATACTCGTGCTTTAGCGCACGAAGGCACGCCCGAGGAGCAAGGAAGCATGGCATCGCGAGAGATCCTGATCTGGCCCGACCCCCGATTGAAGCAGAAGGCCAAACCCATCGGCGAGGTCGACGCGAAGATCCGCAAGCTGTGCGACGACCTCGCGGACACGATGTACGAGGCCAACGGAGTGGGACTCGCCGCGCCGCAGATCGGCGTACACCTCAACATGATCGCGATGGACGTCGACCAGCGCCCCGCCGCCGAAGGGGAGCCGCCGAAGAAGAAGGGCGAGGGCCTCTTCTGGCTGATCAATCCGGAGCTGAAGCTGGCCGAGGGCGAGTTCACCTACACCGAAGGGTGCCTCTCCGTCCCCGACGAGTACGAGGACGTCACCCGCTTCGGCCACATCGTCGTCGAGTACACCGACCGCGACGGCAAACGGAAGCAGAAGGAAGCCACCAACACGCTGCTCTCCGTCTGCGTGCAGCACGAGATGGACCACCTGCAGGGGAAGCTCTTCGTCGACCATCTCAGCGCGCTCAAGCGCGAGCTGATCAAGCGCCGGATGAAGAAGCTGAAGACCCAGCGCGAAGCCGAGCGCAAGGGCGAGGCCACCGTCCTCTGACGGCGCGTCCGATCCGCTGATTCGGGAGGGAGGTCGCCATGCTCGCCCTGGTCGCTCTACTCCTCTGCACCCCGCCCCCCCGGCAGATCCTCGATCTGCGCCAGGGAACCCTCACCTACGCGGTGGTCCACAAGCTTCACGAGGTGCGCGGGACCAGCACGAAGATCGAAGGGCGCGCACTGGCCCTCCCGAACGGGACCGTCAAGGTCCAGGTGCGCGCGAAGGTGGCATCGTTCGACAGCGGCAACCCGAACCGGGATGGGAACATGCGCGCGGTCACCCACGAGGCGGCGCATCCGTACACCGAGCTCCGCGGCACCCTCTCCGGCGTGCGCCTCCCGCTCAAGGGGCCGCGTGAAGCCGTCCTCCATGGCACGGTGGAGCTGAACGGCCAGAAGCGGAGGCGGAACGTTCCCGTCAAGCTGAAGCCCGAGGGCGGGGGCATCCGGGCGACCTTCTCGTTTCCCATCAGCCTGGAAGGGTTCAAGCTGGAGCGGCCGCGGTTGCTCCTGGTCAAGGTCGACGACCGCGCCGTCATCTCCGGAGATCTGCTCTTCGCCGCGAAGAGGTGATCCGCGCCCTCGAGCGCTACGGCGTCACGGCGGCCTGGACCCAAGCCTGCAAGCACGCCACGTCACCCGGCGACAGCGGCGGCGCCCCCAGCGGCATCTGGAATTGGAAGGGCGGATCCGCGGAGACCTTGAGCAGCAACACGCTCTGCGAAGGGTTCTGCGCGTCGATCAGGAGACCGGGCCCGCCATGGGCCGGCTTGCCGACCAGCCGCTGCGGGAGACCCGCTGATTCCAGGTCCAGGTTCGCCTGCTGGCTCTGCGCCGAATGGCACGCCGAAGTGCTGCAGCCCACCGGAAAGATGTCGACGACGGGGTTGCAGCCTCCGTCGGACGGAGGATTTTCCGGGCCCGCGTCCGGCGCCTGCCCGAGATTCGCGAAGCGCTCGGGATGATCGAGCGACCCGGCGCAACCCAGGAGCGCGAGCCAGACCGCGCTACAGGCGAAAGCCGCACGCCAGGTCGACGGTGAACAGCTCATCGAGAGCGCCTCCAGCGACGTAGGGATCGTAGGGTTCCGGATGCAGCGAATAGAAGAAGCGCTGGTAGCGCCCCGACAGCGTCAATGCGACCTGGCCCACGTCCATCGAGGCGCGCACCGACGCTTCGACGCCGCCTTTGCTGGCGCGTGGGAAGAACGTGGAGAGGAAGTCCTGGCGCACGACGAGCAGGTACGCGGCGCCGGCGCCGAGGACGACGGGGCCGACCGAAAGCTTCCCTTCCAGCCCCGGCCGCCAGTACTGGATGGTGCCCGCGGGCAGGAGATAGCCGGGAAGGCGGGCGCCGCCGAAGACCTGGCGCAGGCTCCCGTAACCGATGCTGACGGCGCCGCGCTCCTGGCCGCCGAACATCGCGCGCCAGCGCAAGCCGCCTTCCCAGGAGATCTCCTGCGTGCTGAACGCCAGCACGCCGTCGGCGGTCAGCGTGCTCGACTCGAGCGAGCGCCGGTACCAAGCGTACGCGCCGACGTCGTCGAGGATGGGCAGGCGTCCCGTCGAGGGATAGGCCTGCAGCGAGAGCCCCCACACCGCCAGCGCGCCGCTCCGCCAGGTGGCGAGCGTCGGCGTGATTCGATCGCGATACAAGAGCCGCCGCACGGAGGTCCCGACCGACACCGACGCGTCCAGCGAGGGGAGCGCGGCGGCGAGCAAGCACAGGAGCGCCGTCACCCGGGCACCTTCACCACCACCAGGGTGCCGTCGAACGTCACTTGAAGCGCGGTCAGCGGGCTCGTCGCCGGGCCCAGCTTCACGCTCCCGTCCAGGTTGAACAGCGAGCCGTGGCAGGGACAGATGAAGAGCTGCTGCGCGCCGCTCACCGCGCAGCCCAGGTGCGGGCAGCGGGCATCGAAGGCGAGCATCTGCGAGGCGCTCGCGCGCAGCACCACCAGCGGGAACGGCACGCCCGCGGAGTGCCCGGTCACGCTGCCTCCCACCCGCGCAAGGGCGGGAAGCTGCTCCACCGGGAACGTCACCGCGCCCCCGGCGGCCGCCGGAAAGACGCCGGCGCTTCCGCCCAGGTCCACGATCAGCGTCTGGCCGTCGGTGCTCAGCTTGGCGGGATAGCTGTCGAGGTCCTGGACCGCGGGCGGGTGCGTGACTGAGCCGTCCACCGCGAAGCGGGAGAGGTGGCAGGGGCAGACGATCGAGTTCTCGGCGTCGACCCAGGCCACTTCGCATCCCGCGTGGGGGCAATAGGCGTCGTAGGCCCGCAGCCCCACCGAGGTGGTGTTCGCCACCAGCACCGAGACGCGGCGCCCGAGGAAGTCGCCGGCGTCCGCGTGGAGGATGACGCTGCCCCCCGGGCTGGTCAGCTCGGGCATCCGCGCCATCGGCACCGAGAGCAGGCCCTTCACCGGCGCCCCGGTCTGGATCGCGACGGGCTCGTCCACGAATTTCCCGCAGGCGGCGAGCGCGCAGGCCGCGCCGCAGCGAAGCAATGCGCGGCGCCCCAGGTCGTTGCCCATTCGAGAAGCCTACGCGGCGAGGGCGCCAGCGACGACTTTCCCGCCGCGGATGTCGAGGTCGAGGGTCGCGCTGTCCACTCCGCAGGCGACGCCCAGCGTCTTGCCCATGGCCGAGAGCGTCTCGGAGAAGGGCACGTTCCCGCTCCCGCCCGCGACCGCGCTGCCAGTGGCGGCGTCGATCGAGGTGGCCCGGTAGTCGCCACCGCCAGCCTCCACGCCGCCGACCACACCGCCCTTGAACGGCTTGCCGATCAGCACCGCCACGTGGTGGTCGCCGTGGTGCGTGCGGCCGCCTCCGTTGCCCTTCGCGGCGCTGAGCGTGCGGCCGAAGACGTTGAGGGTGGCGAAGGTGACGCGATCTTGAAGAGCCGCGCCATTGAGCGCGGTCCAGAGCTTGCCGATGCTCGCGACTCCGGCCACCGTCTCCCGGCTCTCCCTGGCCAGCGCGGTATCGGTGTGGTTGTCGCCGCCGAAGGGAATGTGGATGCTGATCACCGGGCTCACGTTCATGCGGAAGAGGATCAGCGCCGCGGCCACCTGCGAATCGGAGCTGTTGTCCTTGATGGCGGCGAGCGAGCTGAGCAGGCTTTCGGAGACGCTGCGCGCCTGCTGCTGCGAGAGCGCGTAGCGGTCGATGAACGCCCGCTGCGCCGAGTTGCCGTTCTGCCGGTACCAGTCGTTGAGCCGGTCGAGGTCGGCGTCGCGGATCTGCTGGATCTGTCCCAGCGGCCCGGTCGGCGACGAGAGCAGCGAAGCCAGCGCCGAGGGCGAGAGGATGGGCTGCGGCCGCCCGCCCACGGTCAGCCCCTCCGAAGCGCTGCGCGGTCCCAGCGCCAGCGGCTGCGCCTGCACCGTGCCCAGGCACCCGGCAAGCTGCGACGAGATCAGCGAGACCAGCATCTCGTGGTGCGAGACGAAGCCCTGCAGGGTCATCACGTTCGCCATGTCGGGATGCACCACCGTGTACGTGCCGTGGTGGAAGAAGCAGGTCCGGTCGAGCATCGCCTGCGGGAGCTGCGCCCAGGGCGTGGCCGCCGTCCAGGCCTGACCGGACAGCGTGAGCGGCGCCGGGGCCATGGCCACGTCGGGCGGGTGGGCGATGTCCGGGATCTGGTACATGCCCGGGACGTTGGCGTTGAGCGGGTCGCCGTCCGCACTGGAGCTGAGCAGGATGTATTGCGCCGCGGGGTTTCCGGCGCAGCCCGTCGCCTGCGCCGCCGCCCGGCGCGGGTTGGCCAGCACCGCGAGCGGGATGCCGGTGGCGAGCGAGCGCAAGCCGAGCCAGCCGGCCCCGAAGAGGGTGTCGAGCAGCACCTTGCGGCGGGAGAGTTGCACGGTCATTGGCCCATCCCCACCACCGAGGGCGAGAGGCAAGCGATCACGAAGGTGGACTTGAGCGCGTCGGAGGCGGAGAGCCCCGCCGCTTTCGCCGACTGGAAGTGCTCACCGAGGATCGCGAGCGGGGTGGCGTCGCGGCCCGCGCCGACGCCCATCACCCCGTGCACGAAGTCGGCGATGGCGGCGTCGGGCGAAGCGCTCGACCAGCGCGAGCCCGCGCTGCCGTCGATCAGCCGGGCGGCGAACGTGGCGCAGATGTTCTCCATGCCCGTCCGGAAGAAGAGGTTGGGGTCGTTGGCGAGCACCGGCTCCTCCGCGCCGCGGCTATACGAGTCGGAGGGCAGCACCCGGGCGATGAACTGCACCGTTTTCAGGTCCTGTGGCACCACGGTGTTCACGTCGAGCCCGCAAGCGTCGGGGATGCCCAGCCGGTTGGAGAGCGCCCCGCAGAGGTGGTCGCGCCGGGAGACCGGGAACACCTCGCCGCTCTGCGACACCGTCCGGGTGGGCGCGAGATAGGTGACGATCGGCGAGGAGAAGAGCGTCACCTCCAAGGTCCTCCAGTTGTAGTAGCTGTCCGAGAAGACCGTGACGATGCGCGCGAACTCCCCGTCGGTCTCGTCGCAGCGCGAAGAGTTCGCCCAGGTGCACAGCTTCTGCACCCAGGCCGCGGCGAAGTCGGGGTGGGCGGCGAGTTGGCTCCCGAGGTCGAAGACATTGCGGCCGGACACCGAGACGCCGCGGAAGCCGAACGATCCCGGAAGCGAGGTCTCGTCGGGATCGGTCTGCGGATGGAAGTAGTAGCTGTACTGCTGCCGGAAGAACTGCCGCATCGGATCGAGCGACTGGTGGCAGGCGTAGCAGGCCGTGCCCAGCGGCGCGTGCGTCTGATCGACCGATGCGGTCGAGGGCGGCAGGGTGGCGTTCTGCGGATTGATCGCATGTCCCAGCGCGACGATCAGCGTCTGGTTGGCGGTGACGCGCGCCTGGTTGCTGTTGTTGGTGTTCCACTCCGCCAGGAACGAGGGCGTGGTGAAGAAGCCGACCCGCGGCGTGCGCAAGAGGAGGTTGCCCCCGGTGCGGAAGTTCACCAGGTCGAGGACGCTGCTGACGCCCTGGTCCGGTCCGGCCGGGACGATCTCGACCATGTGCCACTGCTGGCTGTCGCCCGCCGTGAGCGGCTGGTACGCGGCTGGGAACGCCGGCGGCTGGCAGCTGTGCTGCTTTCCATTGCCGTCGAGCACCGAGAACGACTGGGGTCTGCCCTGCAGCGTCACATAGAGCGAGACGCTCACCGAGGACTGGCCGGTGCCGCCGTCGTAGACGATGGGGTCCTGCGGACACAGGCCGTCGTACGGCGCGCCGATCAGCTGGGGAGCATAGAAGATCATGTAGTTCGGGCTCGCGCGATCGAAGGTGTCGCTGAGGGGAATCACGCCGCTCTTCGCGGTCAGCGTGAACTTGAAGCCGGGATTCGCCTTGGCGAACAGGTCCACGCTCCCCCCCGAGTCGCCGACCTGGATGCCGTCGAGATAGGCGTAGAGCAGCATCAGCCGCGGCGTCAGCATGAACCGCCGCGTGGTCATCGTGGAGGTGAACGGTTGCCCTTCCTGCACCAGCTGCAGCGCGGTGCGGGCGAAGCTCTCGCGCAGGTTCGCCAGCAGGCGGGCATCGAGGGCGCCCTGCGCATCGTCGAGCTGATCGTCGAAGTCGGCCGAGACGGCCTGGCTCTGCTGGAAGGCGTTGGAGAAGAAGCCGAGCATCTTCGCCGTGTGTTGCGGAGTGGCGATCCACTGCTCGACCAGCCCGCGCACCGCCTTCGGATCCGCCTGGACGGCTTGCACCTCGGCGTCGGTGGGAGGCAGCCCCGTGAGCAGGCCCTTCACCTTGGCGAGCGAAGCGGCCACGGTGACGGGCTCGATCTGGCCCTCGGTCACCGGTCCCGGCAGGGTCGCGTCCAGCTTGCCCGTGCAGGACACGAGCCCCAGCGCGGCGAGCGCGGCAGCGAACGATCGCATCGGCCTGTCGGACAAGCCGCTCACCCTTCCTCCAGAGCTCTCGAATGACGCCGTGGCTACCATCAACGGCCCTGCAGCCACCCGCCGCAGTGACGGGGCTCACGGCCAGACCGCGGCGGAGGTGACCGGGTCGCCGCCGGAGTGGTCGCAAGTGGGAGCTTGCGTCGCCCGGTGGGCGGGGCTCGCCGTTTCGAAAGCGGTGCGGGAATGCGAGAAGGATCGAGGAGGTCTGCAATGGTCCTGCTCGCCTTGCTCCTGATCGCCGCGCCGTCGGACTACGCCACCAATCGCGGCACTGCCGGCATCTCGGTCTCCGTGTCGGGCCAAGGCACTCCCAGCGTCGGGGCCACGTATTTCGTGTTCAACGACTTTGCCGCACGCATCGACATCGGATTCGACGCGCCGCTGACTCCGGGCGGAGCCGGCCAGAACACCCTCTACAGCCTGGGCGGCGGGCTGCGCTTCTATCCCTTCAAGCGCAATCACGCCGCCCTCTTCCTGCAACCCGCCGTGACCGTCGGCAGGGAAAATTCGCCCGCCGTCAGCGCCGAGGCCGCGTTCTTCATGCTCTTCGGCGCCGGGATCGGCATCGAGTACTTCTTCGCCAGCAACTTCTCCGCCGGCGCCGTGCTGCAGCTGTCCCTGAAGTTCGCCAACCTCGACGGCCCCGGCGGTACGCCGATCTACACGACGCTGAGCACCGCCACTTCGGGGTTGTCGGCGAACATCTACTTCTGAGGGCGCGGCGGCGCGCCTAGAACGTGAGGACGGTGAACCCCGCCACCGACGCGGCCAGCGTCGTGTAGCCGATGATCTGGTGGGCCAGCGCAAAGTCACGTTGCGAGTATTGCCCTTCCTTCGAAGCGGTGACGATGCCGAGCACGATCTGCGTCGCCATCCCGGCGGCCGCGACCGTCATGGCGATCTTGTGCACCGTCGCCGTGTCGAAGCCCGCCGGCTTCTCCACCTGGACCGGCGCGAACACGGCCAGCGCGGCCGTGCCGGCGAAGATGACGGTGCTGGCGACGGCCGTCCAGCGGTGCCAGGCGTGGTAGGTCCCGACGTCCCCTCCTCCGCCGTACTTGTCGTTGTAGTCGAGCTGACCGAGCACGGCCGTGGCGGTGAGGCTGCCCAGCGTGAGGAAGCCGCCGATCTGGTGGTAGAGCAGCATCTTGCGGCGCTTCTCCTGCAGCCGCTCGAGCTCCCGCTGGCGCGCGACCGCTTCGGCGCTCGGAGCCGAAGGCTTGGGAAGCAGATCGATGTCTTCGCGCGGGGCGGGCTTCGACGCCGTCTGCCGTTGCGCGAGCACGAGCCGCGGACGCGGGGCCTCTCCGGCCACCGGCGCGATGAATGCAGCGAGCAGCAGGACCACCGCCATCAGTTCCGCTCCGGGGAGAGGGCGCTCATCGAGGTCTCGTAACACGAGGGGAGATGGAGCACATTTTCGCTGCCGGGGTCCTTGTGGCGCCGGCGCGGACAGTGCGAGAACTGCCCCATGAGCGATGCCCGCCGCGCTTGCCTGGCCCGGCTCCAGGAGATGGATGCGGCGCTGCTGCGGATGGAGGACGAGCTGCCCGACGACGTGCGCGCTTACGGAGCGGAGGTCCGCCGCCGGGTGGCGGCCTGGCGCGAGCGGCTGGCGGTGGGCGAGGCCGACCTGTCGCAGCTCACCGACGTCCTGCGCGAGATCTCCGGGCTGATGGACGCGCTCACCGCGCGCCTGTTGCTCGCGCCGTGGGACGGGCCGGAGCGGACAGGCCCCAAGAGCTGACCGCGGTGGAAGACCCGAATCGGGAGCACCATCGCCGCGACCGCCTTCCGGCGCGGCGCCGCTTCGACGAGGTGGAATGCACCGTCTCGCACTTGCTTCGCTTCCCTCATCCGGCGCTGGGAGGCCGCCGCTACGGCGAAGCGCTGCTCTCGGCGCTCGCCGCCCGCGGCCTGCGGCCCGGCCGGAGCGGCGTGATCGAGATCGGCGGCGGAGCCGGCCACCTGGCGGAGGCGGCCTGGCGAGGCGATGCGGGAGCGTTCACCGGCGCCCGTTGGACCGCCGTCGATCTCTCCCCCGCGCTGATCGGGGCACAGCAGCGGCGCGCCCTCGAGCGGGCGCAGCCCCGAGGCCCCCACGCGCGCTGGCACGGCGTCCGCGCCGATGCGCTGGACCTGCCCATCGCGTCCCGCTCGGTCGACGGCCTCGTCCTCGCGAACGAGGTGATCGCCGACCTGCCCGTCGAAGGCGCCCGCAACACCGGAGCGATCCGCCTCGTGGGCGAGCTCTCGCGCGTGCTCGCGCCGGGCGGCGCCGCGGTCCTGACCGAGTTCGGCGGCGACTTCGAGCCCGCTCCCGTCCGGCTCCTCGGCGCGCGGGCGCAGGGCGAGCACGTGGAGTGGTCCATCGACTTCCGCCAGCTTCGCGCCGCGGGCGCCCAGGCCGGACTCGAGGTGGAGGAGCTGGCTCTGCACGCGCTGCTCGGCGCCGACCTGTCGGTGCGCTGTGCGAGCTATACCGACCTCTGGCGCCTGCGCCGCGTGGCCTCGTGCGAGGTCTTTGCCGCCCCGGAAGCGGAAGTGCGGCGGAGGTTCCCGCTGCTCTCGCGCGTCCTGGCCCTGGAGCTGCCGCCGCTCGGCTCGCCCCGCTGGCCCGACGCGCAGGCGGCCGGCGGATTCGCGCAGCTCTTCCGCGCGCTGATCCTGCGCCGAGCCTGACAACCGCGCCTGGTTCCCCACCGCGGCGCACGTCCTGCGCGTGGCCGGTGCGGTCCTTTTCTCGCTCCGACTAGAGACGTTCAGTACCGTCCAGGGACCGGAGGGGGAAAATGCGACTGCGCATTCTCGGCACGACCTTGCTCTTCGCCGCCGCGGCGGCGGCCCAGGAACAGGCCAGCGGCGGGCAGACCCAGCCGAATGCGGCCGCCGCGAACGGTCAGGCGTTCGCGGATCCTTCGCTGCTCTTCGGCGGCACGCCGGGCGCGTACGTCGGCCTGGCGGTGAACAACATCCAGGGCGAGGGCTCCTACGCGGCGACGGTGATCAACACCGAGTTCAACCTCGGGCCGGTGGGGCTCGGCCTCTCGGTGCCGCTCAATCTGTTGGTCTGGAACAACGACCAGTGCTGCGCGGGCGCCACCACGCGCGACTCGAAGACATACTTCGGGGTGCTGCGCCGGCGCGACTGGGACGAGGCGCAGGACTACACGAAGTTCGTCCGCTACGTCCGCTACGGCAACAAGCGCGATCCCCTCTACGTTCTCGCCGGCCAGCTCTGGTCGGCGTCGATCGGCCACGGCACGCTGGTCAGCCGGTATTCGAACTCGCTGAGCCTCGACCACCCGAAGGCCGGTCTCGCCCTGGACGTGAACACGGACTTCGTCGGGGTGGAGACGCTGACCGACTGGATCGGCAATCCCAGCCTGATGGCGGGCCGCGCTTACTTCCGTCCGTTCGGCGACATGCCCATTCTCCGCGGCTGGGCCATCGGCCTGAGCGGCGCCACCGACCGGACGGCGCCGGTGGGCGTCTTCGGCCCGCTGCAGTCGGACTCCACCGGAAACCCGATCGTCAACCAGCGCGCGATCTACGCCGCGGGCATCGATACCGAGTTCGAGGTGCTCCACAACTCGCTGATCAGCGTGATCCCCTACATCGACTTCAACCGCATCGCCGGCGCCGGCAACGGGCTCCACGCGGGCGTCCTCACCGACGTCCGCATTCCCGTCCCGCTGTTGCAAGTCAACGTCTCGGCGAAGCTCGAATACCGGAGGATGCAGCCGGGATACATCCCCGAGTACTTCGACCAGACCTATGACCTCGGACGCGTCCAGTACGCCGTCCAATCGGGGAGCTCGGTCAACTACGTGTCGAAGTTCGACGCGGCACAGGGGGCGGCCGCGGCCGGCGGCACTTCGTACAGCCAGGGCGGCTACTACGGCGAGCTGGCGTTCGCCTTCGCCGGGCTGCTGCAGATCGGCGGCCTGTACGAGGACCGCGACGGCGCCCCGAACGGCGCCTCGATGGGCGTCTTCGCTTCCATTCCGGCCTTCGACACCATCAAGGCCTCCGCGTACTGCCTGCGCAAGAACATGAGGAGCGGATTCGACGATGCCTTCCGTCTCGATGAGCGCTCCCTGCTCGCGGCATCGCTGGCCTACAAGGTGATGGGGCCGCTCTACTTCCGGGCGGACTTCCGCCGCCAGTGGGTGCTGTTG
>WNFT01005515.1_pt1 | contig 11081 bp, 10 predicted proteins | sample 5400191 | NCBI WGS metagenome assembly WNFT01 (sample SAMN13153359, study PRJNA577476) | soil metagenome | isolation source: 80 cm saprolite under Madrone tree | place: USA:California | collected 2016-06-14
GGACTTTGGCAAACTTCGCCGGCAGCGCGGCGTTTCCAGCTTCGTCAGTGTAAAGGTTCACGACCGAAACGGTGACATCGTGCTTTACCTGACATTCGCCGAGATCATGCAGGTGCCGCTGCCATTGGCGGTACTGCGCGAGATCTTCGGCCACGCGTTTCGATAAGAGAATGTGACCGGCGTCGCCGCAATCCATGACGCGTTGCGCCATGTTGATGCCGCCGCCGGCGATGTTGGAGCGATCATTAACGTCAGTGATTGCGCTAACGGGACCGCTATGAATACCCATTCGCACGCGAAGATCCGGGCGACTTTTTAACGCTTTGCCGATCTCCAGGGCACATTGCACCGGAGCGTCCGGCGTTGTCGAAAAGACCAGAGCCATGCCGTCGCCGGTTGGAATACGAGTGAGCTGTCCCGCTGTCTCCGCAGCTCGAAACGTTTCGGTGCCGCGCACGATCTGGTTTAGCTCCTGGAGGGATTCGCGCTGCTCGTTGATGAGCAATTTTGAATAGCCGACGATGTCGATGAAGAGGACATGCGCGATTTCGAGCCGTAAATCTGATTTAGTTTCGGCGGACATTCGGGGCTTGAGCGCGAAGAATCTACGCGTTTGGAGCGAAAATCAAAAAATCCAATCCACCTTCCCGAATGCTTCAGTCTCTACGGAAGGATGCGGCGCAACAAGCAAATCGGTGCGTCAGGTGAATCACGGCGTAGCGGTTGGGGGAGAGGGAGCCGGTTTGGTTCGGCTCCGGGCAAGATCGAACGCCAGCAAACTAGCCGCCAGCAGCGCGGCAGCAATAATGAAAATGGCAAATTTCCGGCGACTCCAAGATGGGAGCACCGTGTCGGCCGAAACGTTCGCGGTCCGTTTCATTCCCTGCGGCGTCGCTTCAAAGGCCCAGGAAATATACAGCGCGATGGCAAATCCAACCGCCAGGATCACGACCAGCGCCGCCACCGCCGAGGTTCGTTCTTCATGGCCGAAAAGCAAAAGCGACACTGCTTCGACCGCCAGCCATGCGGTCACCGCGTAAGCGGCCGCAACTTTGTAAACATTGCGCCGCTTAAGTTCACGGAAGAAAGTCTTCGCATCCATTGATTTGGTGTTCTGCCACAAACTGCGAAAATTCTTAAGTCTTAATTTTTGAGCTTCAGGCCTTGTTGGAGCGGCGAGCGTTTTAAACATAGGCAGCGGCTGTTTCGTTTTTGTCTTGTATCACGCTCTATAAGCCGACAGAAATGTCGCCGTAATCACGCGACCAGGAGGCTGGCGCGCGCAGTTTCTCGCAGCCAAAGCAAGATGAAGATTCTCACCTTTTTAATCCTATGTTTCGCGTCAGTCGCCCTCGGCGACGACTTCAAAGCGATTGACGGGAAAGAATACAAAAACGTCAAGGTAAGCCGAGTCGAACCTGACGGCATTGTGCTCATAACCAAATCGGGAATCTCGAAAGTCTACTTCACCGAACTGCCGAAAGAGGTTCAGGAACGTTTTCATTACAATGCCGCGCAGGCCGCCGCATACTCGGCCGAACAAGCTGCCAGTCAGGATGCGTTTCAAAGTCAGCAAGCGGAATTACGACGGAAACTGGCTGAAGAAAACAACAGATATTGGACCGGACAAGCGCCAGCAAAAAATCAGCAAAACAAGCTTCCGGCAGTTGCTCCGGTCGTCGCTGGTCGGGGCCAACAAGTCGAAGTGATCTCTCACGGCGCGCAGGTGGACATCGCCAGACATCTCGCGCTCGGCAACGTGACCGTTGTCGATTTTTATGCGGATTGGTGCGGCCCGTGTAGGCAGCTCTCGCCAAGCTTGGAGCAGATGGCAAGAACCGATCCGGAGATTGTGCTGCGCAAGATCGACATCGTCGATTGGAAGACAGCGGTGGTGAGGCAATACAATATTCACTCGATTCCGCAGGTTAACGTTTACAGTCGCGGCGGCCGTCTCGTCGGCACAGTGGTTGGTGCCGATGTCGACAAGGTCAGGAGTTACGTCGCGCAAGCCAAAACCGGCGGCTGAGGGATCTAACATGACGCACGCGCTGACACATATGCGTGCGAATTACAAATGGGAAACCGCTGGGTCAAACCTCCGGCCATGAAACGAACAATACTGCAACTTGTCGTCGCCCTATGCGTTGTCGGCTCAATGCGTGCCGATCAGACGATCCAATCCGTGCAGCAAGCTCTTACAGATCAAGGCTTTTACTATGGCAACGTTACTGGCGAAAAGAGCGCCGAGACTACCGCGGCGGTTCGGCGTTACCAAATTCGCAACGGCTTGCAAGTCACTGGCGAGATCAATTCGGAAACACTTCGCTCACTTAACGTGAGTTCGAATTCAGCCTCATCGCGTCCGGTCACGCCTTCCTCTCGTGTCACTCAGCCAACCGGCTCCCGTCGTGATTACGGCTCGCACGCTGCGTCGGATTCGTCGCCGCGTTCATTTAGCGAGTCTGGACGGCCGGTCGAGGTGGACCGAGATTTCGTTGGCACGCCCTATGAATTAGGGCCGGCTGAGGTGCATGTGCGGGTGCGCGTGGTCGCAGAAGTGCAGCGTCAGCTGAGGAGTCGCGGATATTATCGAGGCTGGATTGACGGCAGGTATGGGGGCGGCACAGCGTTCGCGGTGCGCACGTTCCAATATCGCCTGGGAATTTCGCCGACCGGCCAGCTTGACATGAGGACGCTCGACGCGCTCGGGTTGCCTGCCGAGAACGTGGCGTATTTGGAGTCGATGCCTCGGTCGTCTGGAAGTGGAGTATGGGCGCACAAAAAATTCAAACACGGAAAGTGGAAAGCGAAGTGGAAAAAGCATCATCACGACGACGATGGTTATGAATACGCTGATGAGGATGAGCGGGGGAATGATGATGGCCATGGGCATGGTCACGGTGATGATGACTAGTCTGCGCAGGGATTCTTGCTGCAGGTGATGTTGGCTTCGCGCACCGGAAATCACCGGCCGGGCGACGAGATAAGCGGGATTACCTCACGTTTTCAGCGGAAGATAGCTTCGGGATTTGGTCGAGCATTTCCGCGAGACTCATATGCGCATCGTAAGCTTGGGTCACAGCATGGGCAGCAGCTGCTTTCCACCTTCGCCAAGGCTTCCTCCTACGCGCAAGGCTTCGACGTGACGAGTCGGTGCGGCAAGTGATAAGTCACAGCATCGGCAAAGGTTGCTTTGATTTGGGTGGCGGGAATTCACGGTCGATGTCCGCGAAGTCTTGGTCGGTTAACTGAATATCGACCGATTGGGCGTTGTCGCGGACGTGGGTCTTGTTACTGGCTTTCGGAATGGCGATGACGTCAGGCTGCCGCAGCACCCAGGCGATCACGATCTGCGCCGGAGTGGCGTTCTGGCGTTCCGCAATTTTCTTGAGCGTCGCGTTGTTAAGCAGCCTTCTACCACGGCCGACGGGCGAATAAGCCATGATCGGAATCTTATGCTTTTGGCTCCAGAGCAGCAGGTCAGATTCAATAGCGCGCTCGCCGACGTGATAGAGAACTTGATTGGCTGAGCAGGCGGAACCGTTTCCGATCGCGAGCAATTCTTTCATGTCTTCGACATCGAAATTGGAAACGCCCCAGCGCCGAATTTTTCCAGCGGATCGGAGTTGCTCGAATGCTTCCACGGTTTCCGCGAGCGGCGTGTTGCTAGGCCAATGCAGCAGATAAAGATCGATCGCATCGATGCGAAGACGTTTGAGACTTCGCTCGCATGCTTTCGGCAATCCCGTGCGCGACGCGTTGCCCGGCGACACTTTCGTGACGACGAATACGCGATCGCGTTGATTCTCGATCGCATCAGCCACGACTTTTTCCGAGCCGCCGTCGCCGTAAATTTCCGCGGTATCGATCAGAGTCATACCGAGATCAATTCCCAAGCGGAGCGCCGCGACCTCATCTGCGTGTGCGCTTTTACTTTCGCCCATGCCCCAGGTCCCTTGACCCAGCGCCGGCACACCCCACTCAGCGGGGCCATCCGCCAATTGAACTGTTTTCATATCGTGCTCATGATCGTAATCGATCCGCAATCAGGGTAAGATAGCAGTCATGCCGAGAATCGCCGAGCGACGACAGACTTTTCGCGAACTGCACCGGAGCGGTTGCTTTGCCATTCCGAATCCATGGGATATCGGCTCTGCACGCTATCTGCAGCATCTTGGCTTCAAAGCGGTCGCGACAACGTCGGCTGGGTTCGCGTTCTCGCGCGGATTGCCCGACGGCGCTGTCGGATGCGATATGATGCTGGCGCACATCCGCGAAATAGTAGAAGCGACTGAGATTCCAGTTAACGCGGACTTCGAGAATGGTTACGCCGACGATCCGAGCGAAGTAGCCGAAAACGTGCGGCTATGCGTCGACACAGGCGTAGCGGGGTTATCGATTGAAGACTCGACCGGTCGCAAAGAGCAGCCCCTCTATGGTGTCGATGCCGCAGTGGAGCGGATTCGCGCCGCGCGCAAAGCGATCGGAGACAGCGGAGCGTTCCTTGTTGCCCGGGCGGAATGTTTTCTCGTCGGCGTAACCAATATTGACGAGGTGATCCGCCGGCTCACTGCGTACGCGGATGCGGGCGCCGATTGCCTGTATGCGCCGGGCATTCGAGATCGCGAGCACATTTCCGCAGTGGTTACGGCTGTCGCGCCGAAGCCGGTCAACTTGCTGATTGGCGGTATCGTTGGCCTAACGATGTCTGATGCCGCCGCGCTCGGGGTGCGGCGAGTGAGCGTCGGCGGCGCGCTCGCTCGCGTAGCCTGGGGTGGCTTCATCCGCGCGGCAAAGCAGCTCTTCGAAGACGGACGCTTCGATGGTTTCATGGATGCCGCGTCGCACGCCGACCTACAGGAGTTTTTTCGCGATGACGCGAAACGGCACAAAGGATGAACCGGCGGATGTGTGTTCCGCATCGCTCAGAGTCGCGACGCAGTGGAGCTAATGGCTGAAGCGCGGAAAGCGCCCGCTCGAATTTTCGTACGTAGCGCCAACGGTGATGTGAAATTTATCATTTCCTACATCGCCGATGAAATATCCCTGCTCAACCTCGCCACCGAATTTGCCGGTGGATCTCCCGTACAAAAAGCCCACTTCCCCGCTGGCATAATCAAGAAGATTGGACCGCTGTATATCCACGAGCTCTTTGGATGAATCCTTGGGAGGCGCCGCTGAGGCAGTGGCTCTCCGTGGTTCCGTCGCGCTTAAAGTCGGAAGAAAATCAGGCAGCGTCGGTTCCATCCAGTTGAATAACAAAGGTGGAGCAACCGTTCCCGAGAAGGAGAAAAGCCGTCCATCTGAGAGCGTCAGCGACGGAAAACGAAGCGACGAGTTATTCAGCGCGCTCAAGATATCCGGGCGACCTGCCTGCTGCGCGGACAATGGAAGGCAAAGACCAAGAAATCCCGCAACGGCAGAAAGTGCGCGTTTGGTCATGAGAGAATCCTCGGCCAAAAAGTCGGGAGCGCGAGCGAAATCTTGAGGCGAACATCATGACAAAGGAGCGCGACGGCGTGGCCCACCGCCAAAATAAGACGTCGTGATTCCCGGCGATACCAGATTGCTTGAGATTAGAGACTTCTATTCGTGACTGTCCGGAGAAAATCTGTGTAAATCTGTCATTTGTGGACCTTAAGCTCGCATGAAGTCACATTACGACGTGGTCATTCTCGGCGCCGGCCATAACGGGCTGGTGGCGGCGACTTATCTTGGGCGCGCGGGGTTGAGCGTGCTGCTCTTGGAAAAGAACGATTACATCGGTGGCGCGACGACTTCGCAGAAAGTGTTCCCCGATTATGACGCGCGGTTATCGCGTTATTCGTATCTCGTCAGTTTGTTCCCGGACAAGATCATTCGTGATCTAGGGTTGAATCTCAAGCTGCGTAGACGTGCGACCGCATCGTTTACGCCATACGTGATGGCTGACCAACATAACGGCTTGCTCTTGAGCAACGTGTCGGAAGAAACGAGTCAGCAGTCGATGTTCGAGCTGACCGGAAATCACACGGAGTACGAGCAGATGAAGAAGTTTTACAATCTCTCACGCGTTTTTGCCGAACATGTCTGGGACACGATGCTGGAGCCGCTCGTTGCGAAAGAAGATTTTCGGCGCCGGTTCGATGTCGATGATGTTTCACGTGAGGCCTGGCGCAGTTTGGCCGAAGAGCCGCTGGGGCGCGCGATCGAACGTTATTTGCAAGACGATCTGGTGCGCGGCCTCGTGCTCACCGACGCGAAGATCGGCGTCTTGACGCATCCGCACGATCCGTCGCTCGTGCAGAACCGGTGTTTCCTTTATCATCTTATCGGCAATAAAACGGGCGAATGGAAGGTGCCGGTCGGCGGGATGGGCGCGGTCGCGCGCGAGTTGGAACAGGCGGCCCGCAAAAGCGGCGCCGAGATGTTAACGAATGTCGATCTTCGCGCGCTGGATCTGACCGGGCAACAGCGCAGCGTCGAATTTGAGGTCGACGGAAAACGAGAAACCGTCGATGCCCGATTTCTTCTGGTAAACTTTGGCCGGAACGTGCTGGCGAAGTTTGTCGGTAAACTATATCAGCCAGATGCCACGGACGAAGGGTCTGTGTTCAAGATCAACATGCTCTTACGGCGATTGCCGAAGTTGAAAGCGAAAAAATATTCGGGGCCCGAGGCGTTCTGCGGGACGTTCCATAGCGACGAAGGCTACAAGCAAATGAATGCTAGCTATGATCAGGCGGGCCAGGGACGGTTGCCAAACAAAACACCGTGTGAAGTCTATTGCCACACACTGACCGACGACAGCATTCTTGCGCCGGAACTGCGAGAAAAGGGATTCCATACGATGACACTGTTTGGACTCGATACGCCGTGGCGTTTGTTTGCGCGGGATAATAAGACGATGAGAAAACTCGCGGAAAACAAATTCCTCGAGAGCATGAACCAGTGGCTGGAGGAGCCGCTGGAAGATTGTCTCGCCGTGGCGCGCAACGGGGATCTCTGCATCGAAAGTAAAAGCCCGGTTGATATCGAGGACGCGCTCGGGATGTACCACGGCAACATTTTCCAAGACGCGCCGACGTTTCCATTTACGGAGAAAAAATCGCAGATAGGCAAATGGGGCGTCGAGACGGAGTTTGAGAATGTCTTTCTCTGTGGCTCGAGCGCGCAGCGCGGCGGCGCAGTCAGCGGCATTCCGGGGCACAATGCAGCGAAGAAAGTGCTGAGTGTAACGGGACAGAGCTGAGAGTTGATCGTTGAAGACGGGCGCTCGCATCAAACGTCAAACCTCGAACGTCAAATATGCCATCGGCCAATCCAGCTGACGTCGCGTCGATCGACGCAATTATCACGGCCGCATACGATTCAATTTCGGGTCCGCCGGGCAAACGTGATTGGAATCGAGAGCGCTCATTGTTTATTCCTGGGGCGCGTTTGATTCCAACGGCCGAAAATGCCGGGGAGAACAGCCTCGGCGGCGAGATTGCGCCGCAGATACTGGACATCGACGGTTTCATCGCGCGCGTCGGCGATTATATCGAAAAGAATGGATTCTTCGAAAAGGAAATTGCGCGTCGCACCGAGCAGTTCGGTCACATCGCGCATGTTTGGAGCACGTACGAGTCGCGCCACAAAGGCGACGATCCCAAACCGTTCATGCGCGGAATCAACAGCATTCAGTTGTTCCACGACGGCAGTCGCTGGTGGATCGTGACCATCTACTGGCAGCACGAGAGTCCTGAACAACCCATTCCAGAAGAATATCTCGAAACAGAAGATTGAAGGAGCTGCTAGTCGAGAATTTAGCGAAGTGCCTCAAAATTGATCCCGTGCTGGTTGGAGTCGGCGACGGGGAATAAAAGCGAGAAGGGTACGTTTTCTGGGATGGTGGCGTTATCGGCTGCGGATGCGCGTCCCGGTAACATTTTGTGCCGAAGCCGAGCGCGAACGCGAGCAAGACAAAAGCAATGACGCGCTTTTCCTCTCGAGTGAGAACGAAACGCTGCCGGAGCGTCTCAAATCGTAAACGCCAACGTCGCTTCAATTCGTCGGTTTGTCTTTGATCCTGGGTCGAACGTGCACGGAGCGATACTTTCCCTTAATATTAAAATCGTAGAACCGTGTCCTCGACTCCGCCGACATTAAGTCGCGATAGACAGAAGGCGATACATCGAGATACCGATACACCGCGCCGTTCGCGAATTCGATTTCGAGAATGTGACGGCGTTTGCTGTAGCCAACCCTCGCAATAGCAGTTGAATCAATCGGTTGTCGCGGAATGTGGGAAACGATCGGCTGCGAATTATTGGATTCAGGCGGATCAGCACAAGGGGCTGACGCAACAGCAGCCAGTGTTCCGAGGAGAACCATGATCCAAATGCGTCCCATGATCGCAGATTGTTTTAGCTTCCGCTCGATATGTGGTCGAGCAAACTTGTACTCGGATCAGGACGGCGCGCGGCGGGCGCGCCATGTCATTATCGTCCGAGCGGCGTCGTAACGTCGGTGCCCGGCGGCGGTGTGAATTCGAATGTCGAAGTAGGAAGCGGAGCGCGTGTTTGATTTGAATAGCTGGTCACAATCCGATCGCCATTCAGCTGCAACATTTCTGTGCGCTCGGCCCTCAAGTTGTCATTGATGCGCAGGTTGAGTTTTTGAAAGACCCGTTTCATTGACGGCGTGCGCGGCGTCAGCTCCAGCTCATAGCCGTTGCCGATCTTCGTGGCATTGATGGCGAACGTGTTTTCGACATCTTCGAGATTTAGCGCCGAATTGATCGCTGCAATAACCGAATCGAGCGGTGAGCGTTTGCCCAAAGAATAACGCTCGGCGGATTTAAAGTTCGGATAATAAATCCAAAGCTGATGACCGTCGCTCACCGTCAAGCTGGGCGAATTGCCCTTCACTTCGCGGCGAAATTTTTTCGGCGGCTGAAACCAAACCTTGCCTGAATTCACGACCGGTTTCTTCATCAAATGCAAGAACCGTTCTTCCTGAAAATCGGCTTGGGTGATTCGGTTTTCCCGAATTCGCGCGAGGAGAGTCTTGAGCTCGGCGGGAGAAAGCGGCCCAGGGCCGGCGAGGATCGTAGACGAAATGAGACTAAGAATTATTGGAAGAATCCTTCGCATGAGATTATCGATCTTAGCCCATTTGGACCTAATCTTTGCTTGAAGATTTCGGTTCTGTTGCCGCCATCGCAGGCAGCGTAAAGAAAATCGTCGCAACCAGGCTCCAAAAAATGCCGATCGCGCAAGCACTGCCCAGGCTACTCAACGACGGATTGCGCGCCAGCACGAGTGAGCCAAAGCCGCTAACAGCGGTTAATCCGGCGAGCAACACCGGCTTCACCACGCCCGCAACATCGTGCTCGATCTCATGTGTCTTCTGCCAGACCAGCACGACGTAAATTCCGTAGTCTACTCCGATCGCTAGGACGAGACGAAAAGAAAGCACATTGAGCAAGTTCAAATCGATACGCAGCAGTTTCATCGACGCAATCATCGCTCCGATCGCAAACGCGAGCGTGATGACTTGGATGACCCAGAGGCGCAAGTTGCGGTATAAAATCGCGAGCAGCGAAACGTCGAAAATCGCCATCAACGCGCTAATGATGAGGAGTTGCCGGTGTGACCATGGCAGCAAATCGGCAAGCGCGTAACTCCAGCCTGAGAGGGTCATTGGAATCCCCGTCACCGGGAGATCGCCTCCAAGATTTACTCGCTGCGCATATGTGGAGACTGGTTCGTTGGTAGTAACAAAGCCAGTGGTAAGCAGCGGATCTTGCCCGAAATAGCGATCAACCAAAAACCACCAGCTCGATGACGCTGGCAACTTTTCTCGCCAATTCGGCAGAGGAGCGTTCGGATCGACCAGATGTTGCAAATTATCGAGCAGCGTAAAAGCCGGTGCGAACGCGTCGCGGCTGAATCCTTCGGTATCGAGTGTTTGGTCGAGTGTTTGGCGCGCCGTTTGAAAATCAATCTCGCTCAACTGTTCGCGATTTCGTTGCATCGACTTTGGCGAAAGACAAAGGGCTGCGGGCGTGGAAAAGCTTTTGATTTTGCCCGCAGCCTGAAGCTCGCTCCAATGTGCGGCAATTTTCTGCCAGTCGTCGTGCAATTCTTGCGGATTGCTCGCCTGCACGATTGCCAACACCGGCTCCCAGCGCATTGGCATTTTGTGCATGATCGCTTGAAGCGCGCGACTGGCACGACTGTTTTTCGGTTCCAGCGAACGTGTGCTCGCCTCGAAGTGAAGCGGTGGGACAGGCGATAATCCGATTACGGTCAGCAGCAACAAAAGCGCGCTTGCGAAAATCAACATGGGCGCCGGGCGCTCCACACTCCAGCGCACATATTTTTTTACCATCTCGAAGACCCAATCATGACGGAGGGGCGGCTGCCGTTCGCGAACGAAAAGAAATAAAATCGTGCACATAAAAAGGCCGGCAAAGAAAATGCCGATGGCGATGAGCACACCGAGCTGCGAGAAGCCCATCGATCCGCTCAGGATAAGTGCCAGAAATCCGACCGCAGTAGTGAGTGCACCAAAGAAAACCGCGCGACCAAGCTTTGCAACCGAGGTGGCGATGCCTTGACGATGTGATTGTCCGTCGATCCGTGCTTGCTGATAACGTCCAAAGGTGAGGATGGCGAAATCAACGCCGAGGCCAACGAGAATGGCGCAAAAGCCTACGCTCACCATGCTGAGTTGTCGAAAAATGAGAAGGCCGAACGTAAGCGCCACCAGACACGAGAGCAGCAGTGAAAATCCCATGCCGAGCAACGGCAGCCATCGACGAAAACCGATGAAGAAAATGCTGCCTACCAGCACGGCTGATCCGAGCAACGTTGCGACAATGTCGTAGCGCATGCTGAGGGAGATCTCGGCCACGTAAGCGGAACGTCCGGTCACGAGAACTTCCAACCGGCCGCCATCCCAGCCTTCGCGTGCGTTTGCGCGAAAGGCGTTTACCTGACGCATCAAACGCTGGCACGCGAATGCGCTAATTGATTCCTGGTTTGTCACCGCCAGGAAAACCCGCATCGTGCGGTCGGAAGACGCGAGCGGCTGGTCTTCTTCGATCGCGG
>WNFT01025610.1_pt1 | contig 11081 bp, 9 predicted proteins | sample 5400191 | NCBI WGS metagenome assembly WNFT01 (sample SAMN13153359, study PRJNA577476) | soil metagenome | isolation source: 80 cm saprolite under Madrone tree | place: USA:California | collected 2016-06-14
GCGCGTCTGGACGCTCCTGTACTTGCGCGGCGACGCGCTCTCCGCCGCCGAGCTGTGCGAGCAGCTCTCCATCTCCTCCGGAGCGGCGTCGATGGCCCTCGCCGAGCTGGAGCACTGGGCGGTGGTGCGCCGGATCCGCCGGCCGGGCGACCGGCGCGAGTACTTCGAGGCGGAGACGGACATCTGGAAGATGATCTCGCGGGTGATGCGCGAGCGCGAGCTGACGCAGATCGAGCGGACGCTGGAGGTCTTCGAGCGGGCGCGGGAGAAGCTGCGCACGCTGCCCTTGCCCGGAGAGCGGACGCGGCTCGACGACATCGTGGAGCGGTTGGGGAAGCTCGTCGACCTGGCGCGTGTCGGGCGGGGGCTGCTCGTCGCGTTGGTGCAGCAAGGCCGGGTCGACCTGGGGCCCCTCATGCGCTTTGCGAGGCCCCGGCGCTGACATCTACGGGGACACCATGAGAGGCGACTCCGTCCAACACTCGCGGCCATCTTGAAATGGTGTCCCCAGGTCGCAGTCTTCGATACGAAGATGTGAGCTAGAACTCGACGGCGAGGCCGAAGCGCCAGGCATGGTCGCTGAGGACCAGGGCGCCGCTCTTGTTGAAGTTGTTCAGGTGCGTCCAGCCGTATTCGGCGAACAGCGACGTGCGCTGGATCCCGCTCTCGTTGTAGGCCTCGCGCGCCAGGCCGGGATCGACGGCGTTGAGGTTGAGGGCGATGCCCAGGGCGGTGGTGTAGCCGTTGACCCAGCCCGCGCCCCGGCCCCCGTTCACCCGATCGACGGAGATGTCTCCCGTGCCGTTCAACGAAGCCCAATACGCCCGCATCAGCCCGATCTGCGCGTAAGGGATGAAGGGAAAGCGTTCCCAGCGATTCGCCAGCCAGTCGAATCGGTAGGTGGCGATCAGGCCGAAGGGAATGATGTCCAAAGTGGCCGTATCGCCCGAGGGCTGCGGGTTCCCCGGCGTCGAGCTGCGCAGGATGGCCTTTCCGTAGTTCTGCCAGAAACCGACGGTGGCGCCGACCAGCAGCGCTCCGAAGGGGTGCGCCACCTCCCAATCGAACTCCAGCTGGTACCGCGGCGGAGCGCGGCCGTGGAAGATGTCGTGGTACGGCCTCCCCGTCAGCCCGGGCTCCGAATCGATCTGCGGATCGTACCGGTCCATCTTGAAGGCGATCAGGAACCGCGGATGGAGCTGCTCGTCGGCGCGCGCGGCCGGGGCGAGGAGAGCGAAGAGCGCGATCAGCGCGGAACCATTGCGGGCGCGGCGCCGGCGGCGAAGCAGCAACGCCAGCGCGAGGGCGGCGACGGCGATGGAAACGGACGCTCCGGAGCTGGAGCAGCCGCCCTGGGCCCTGCCGCCCAGATCGCGGTAGTGGTCGTAGAAGTCCGCGGTCGCCACCGGGAACCCGGTCACCTCGATCGAAGGGTCGGAGACGTTCGAATAGGTGTCCTTCGCCACCACGGTGACGACATAGCCCGCGTCGTTCAGCAGCGTCTGCCCGTCGTCCGTCTTGCTCACGTCGGCGTTGGTGCTGGTGACGGTCTGCACGGCGTTGCCCGGCGTGCCGCCGTCTTCGGAGACCACGTGGACCTGGTACTCGGCGATGTCCTCCGCCGGATCTCCCTTGCTCCAGAAAATCTTGAGGTGCCGGTCCCCCGGCGTGATCTGGACGTTGTCGGGGGGGAAGGGCGGGGCCAGCGCGAACTTGACGTTCACCGAGGCCGACTCGCCCAGCGAGCGGTTGCCGAAGAGGTCCGTGGTCAGGCGCTGCACGCAGAGTGTGTTGGTGAGCGGGTTCGCGGAGGAACGCTGGGTCACTTGCGGGTCGTCGCAGGGCTGGACGCCGGCGTCCGTGTTGATGAGCACCATGTCCTGCGCCTGGATGGCGAACGATTCGGACAGGCTGGTCGGCGTCTTGTCGGGGACGAAGGTGTGGTCGGGCGGGGTCGTGGCGGTCGTCGAGCCGCACGCGCTGCTCCCGCTGCTCGCGCCGATCAGGCGGACCCGATCGGCGGCGGCCGCGGTGCTCAAGGTCCAGTTGACCGCGAGTCCCAGGCTCTTGCACTGGTCGAAGCCGATCCGCACGTCCTGGCTCGAGCCGTTCACGGTGAGCGTCGCGGCGCTTGCCGCGAGCGGCGCCAGCGCGGCGGCCAAGGCGAATGCGATGCGCATGTCGCGACCCGTCATAGCAAGGAAGGGGCCAGCCCGGCAGCCGGTCCTCCGCCGGCAGTCCGGTAGGCGCCGATGACAAAATGTCAGCGGCGCCTACGCGCGGGCGGACAGCTTGTCAGCGTGCTCGCGGACGAGGATCTCCGCGATCTGCACCGCGTTCGTCGCCGCTCCCTTGCGCAGGTTGTCGCTCACCACGAAGAGGGCGAGCCCGTTGGGGGCGGTCAGGTCGGTGCGGATGCGTCCCACCAGCGTGTCGTCGTTGCCGGCCCCGAGCAGCGGCATGGGGTAGATGTGCTTCTCGAGATCGTCGACGACCTTCACGCCGGGCGCCTTGCGCAGGATGCTGCGTGCCCGCTCCGGCGCGATCGGATTCTGGAAGAAGAGGTGCGCCGCCTCGGAGTGGCAGTAGAAGACGGGCACGCGCACGCAGGTGGCGGCGACCGCGAGGCCGGGCAGGCCCATGATCTTGCGGGTCTCGTTGACCATCTTCATCTCCTCCTCGGTGTAGCCGTTCGCGCCCGGCTTGCCGATCTCCGGGAGGAGGTTGAAGGCGATGCGGTGGGGAAACTTCTGCGGCTGTATCTCGTCCATCCCGAACAGGGCGCGCGACTGCGTTTCCAGCTCGTCGATCCCCTTCTGCCCGGCGCCGGAGACCGACTGGTACGTGGAAACGATCACCTTCTCCAGGCCGGCTTCGTCGTGCAGCGGCTTCAGCACCACCACCAATTGGATGGTGCTGCAGTTCGGGTTGGCGATGACGCGGCGGCCGCCCGGCTTCAGCGCTTGCTCGACGTCGCGCGGGTTCACCTCCGGGACCACCAGCGGGCAGTCGGGCTCCATGCGGAACGCGCTGGAGTTGTCGATCACCACCGCGCCGGCGCGGGCGGCGTGGGGCGCGAACTCCCGCGAGACCGTCGCGCCCGGCGAGAAGAGCGCGATGTCCACCCCGGCGAAGGAGTCCGGCTTCAGGCGGCGCACCACCAGCTCGTCGCCCATGAACTCGAGATGCTGCCCTTCGCTGCGCTCGGAAGCGAGCGGGACCAGCTCGGCGACCGGGAACTCGCGCTCCTCGAGCACCTTGATCATCTCCCGGCCGACCGCGCCCGTCGCGCCGGCGATCGCCACCTTGTACTTCTTCATTCTCATCAACCTTTCGCCGCGGGAAATCCCTGCACGTAGTTCGGCGCCAACGCGAAGCACGCCTGCGCATCGTACGATGCCCGGCGCAGGGGCGCGAGACAAAGTCTAGCGACGGCCGAAGCTCCGGCGACCTCCCCCGGGCCGATCAGCCGCGCATCCCGCGGCAGCTCGAGACCCGCCGCTTGCACCACCTGGATCCCGCCCTTCGGCTCACCGTCCTCGAATGGCTGTACGAAGAGCTCGCCCTTCCGGGCCTCGGTCGCCGCGTACACCAGACCGGGCTGGCCGGCGGCCAGCGCCTGCAAGCTGGAGAACCCGACGATGGGGATCTTGCGCGCGTAGGCGATCGCCTTCGCGCACGCCAGCCCCACGCGCAACCCGGTGAACGAGCCGGGGCCCAACCCGACGGCGATCCCCCCGACCCCTTCCAGATCGCCGAGGGCGCCGGGCAGCACGTCGCCGGCCTTCGCCGGAGGCGCGTAGACGCGCTGCCGGACGGGCCTCTCTTCATCGAGGAGCAGGACGGAGGTGAGCGGCGTCGAGGTGTCGAGCGCCAGGAACCTCACTCGAACCACTTCCGCATGGCGTCGTTGCGGAACGCGTAGAGCATCAGCGTGAGCAGGAGCGCGATGCCCACCACGTTCGCCACCTCGCGGAAGCGGAGCGAGAGCGGACGGCGGCGGATGCCCTCGATCACTGCCGTGAGGACGTGGAAGCCGTCCAGCACCGGCACCGGGATCAGGTTCATCAGCCCCAGGACGACGCTGATCGCTCCCATCGTCACCACCAGCTCGCGCCAGCCGCTCTCCGCCGCCTTGCGGGCGACGTCGGCGATCATCAGCGGGCCGCCGATGGCGCGGCTGGAGATGTGCCCGGTGACGATGCGCACGATGCCGATGGCCTGGGCCCGCACGAATCCGGCGGTGTTGGTGACGGCGCGGCGTGCGGCGTCCGGCAGCGCGTAGCGGACCCAGATCCGCTCCGGCTCGGCGAACGCGTTCAAGTCGGGCGCAGCGCCCAGATCGGGGACGTCCTGGAGGACGCCGGCCTCGTCGCGATCCTTGCGCAGGTGGGGCTTGACGGTGGCCGTCAGTTCCTTGCCGTCGCGCCGGACGGTCATTTGCAGCGGATTGGTGCCCGCCGCCTTGACCGCGCCATCCACCTCGTCGCTCCAGGAGAACGCGGGCTTGCCGTTGACCGCCAGCACGCGATCGCCCCGCTGCAGCCCCGCTTCCTCCGCGGCGCTCCCGGGCTGGACGGCGAAGATCGTCAGGTCGCTGGCTTCCACCCCGTAGTCGCCGGGCTTCGCGGGGGCGGGGACCGGCAGGGACACCGGCTTGAGCGACCAGAGCGTTCCGCCCGGCGCCGCCACAGCTTCAGGGCGCAGCACTTCCAGGCTGAGCGCGCCGGAGCGCGCCGCCAGCTTCTCCTGGAGCTCCTCCCAGTTCGGCACCGGAGCCCCGTCGAGCTTGGTCACCTTGTCGAAGGTGCGCAGGCCGCCGCGGCCGGCGGCCGACTCCGGCGAGACCACCGTCACCTGCGCGGCGCGCGGCACCGCGGAGATCCCGATGCGCCCGTGCTTCACGGTCTCGATCGGGTTCGTCTCCTCGTGCACCGCGGGGACGATGCGCACCAGCAGCCGCTGGCCGCCGCGCTCGATCTCCATCGTCACGGGCTGGCCGGCGCGGGCGCGGATTCTTTCCTGCAGCGTGCTCCACCCGTCGACCGGCTCGCCGTCGATGGCCAGGATCCGGTCGCTGTATCGCAGGCCGGCCTGCGCCGCGGGCGACTGCGGCTTGACGTATCCCACCTTCGCCGCGAGGTCCTGATGCGGCGCCGCGAAGACCACGAAGTAGAGCGCGATGGCGAGGATGAAGTTCGCCGCCGGCCCGGCGAAGGCGATCAATCCCTTCTTCCAGGGCGGCTGCTCGAGGAACCCGCGCCCACGGTCCTCGGGCGCGACCTCCTCGTACGGGTTGTCGCCGGCGAACTTCACGTAGCCGCCCAGCGGAAGGAGCGAGACCCGGTACTCCGTCTCTCCTCGCCGGAAGCCGAAGAGCTTCGGGCCGAATCCGATGGAGAACCGGATCGCCTTCACGCCCAACGACTTGCCGACGATCAGGTGGCCGAGCTCGTGGAAGAAGACGACGACGCTGATCACCAGCGCGAAGGCGAGCGCCAGCGAGGGTCAGGTGAGCAGACGTGCACACAAGAGGACAAAGGGCGCGTTGAAGAGGAGCGCGTCGATGCGGTCGAGCAGGCCGCCGTGCCCCGGCAAGAGGCGGCTGCTGTCCTTCGCGCCGAAAGCTCGCTTCAGCATCGACTCCGACAGGTCGCCGGCGGGCCCGAGGACCGCTGCCCCGGCCCCGATCAGCGCCGCCCCCAGCGCGGGCAGCTCGGGGATCCAGAGGTGGGCCACGACCAGCGCCCCCAGGACGCTCCCGGCGGCGCCGCCGAGCGCGCCTTCCCAGGTCTTGCTGGGCGAGACGCGCTCATAGAGCTTGTGGCGGCCGAAGGCACGGCCGGTGAAGTAGGCGAAGGTGTCATTCAGCCAGGTGACCGTCAGCGCCAGCACGATCCACCACTCGCCCCGGGGAAGCTTGCGCAGCGGGATCAAGGCCGCGAGCAGCAGCCCGGGATAGGCCGCGCCGAGGAGCGCCAGGCTGACCCGGCGGGGAGCGTTGAGGATCTCGCGCTCGAACAGCAGCGCGTCGGCGAATGCCGCGATCACCAGCGCCGTCAACACCGATGCGTCCTCCAGGCCCTGCACCGAGCCTTCCCGCAAGAGCGGCAGGAGGAAAGCGGCGGCCATCGAGCAGAGCGCGGCGCCGGTGATCGGGACCCCGGGCAGCTGGTTCAGCTCCAGGGCGCAGACCGCGGTAGCCGCGGCGATGAGCAGCGCGAAGGGAAGCCCTCCGCGCCCGATCAGCCAGAGCACCCCGGGCAGGAGCACCAGGACGGTCACCACCCGGACGACGAGGTTCCGGTTCTTGTCGGTCATGCGGTGCGGATCTGGGCGCTCGTCTTGCCGAAGCGGCGCTCCCGCTTCTGGAAGTCTTCCAGCGCGAGCAGCAGATCCAGCTCGCCGAAATCGGGCCAGAGCGCGTCGGTGAAGTGGATCTCCGAGTACGCCAGCTGCCAGAGGAGGAAGTTGGAGACCCTGAACTCGCCGCCGGTGCGCACCACCAGCTCCAGGGGAGGAAGGCCTTCGGTCCACAGGCGATCCTCGACGGCCCTGGCGTCGATGTCGGACGGGTCCAGCCGGTCCGCCGCGATCCTGCGCGCCATGGCGATGATCTCCTCGCGCCCGCCGTAGCTCAGCGCCAGCGTGAGCGTCATGTCGGTATGCAGGGCGCTGTCGCGGCGGAGCGCTTCCAGCGGGTCGCGCACCCGCGAGGGCAGCCGGTCGAGCTCGCCGATGGCGTGCAGGCGGATGCCGTTCTCCATGATCTCCGGCCGCTCGCGGTTGAGGTAGTCGCGGAGCAGGTCCATCAGCCCGGCGACCTCCTCGGGCGGCCGCTGCCAGTTCTGCGAGGAGAAGGCGTACAGGGTGAGCGCCGGCAGGCCGAGCCGTCTCGCCGCCCGCGTCACTTCCCGGACCGAATCGCTGCCCTTGCGGTGGCCTTCCAGCCGGGGAAGCCCCCGCTGCTCCGCCCAGCGGCCGTTCCCGTCCATGATGATCGGATCATTCGACGGCAGGTCATCCCACGTGTACTAGTTTATGGGCGTGCGCGGCTGGCTGGGCCCATTCCGGATCGAACGACAGGTCGGCCGCGGCGGCCTCGGGGCCGTCTACCGGGCGGTGGACTGCCGCAGCGGCGATACCGTCGCGCTGAAGATGCTCCCGCCGGGAACGGACCCGTCGGCGGCGCGGCGCCTGCGCCGGGAGTTCGACGCCCTCCGGCACCTGCACCATCCCAACATCGTGCGGGTCCTCGACCTGGGCGAGGTGGACGGGGTCCCCTGGCTCTCGATGGAGTACGTCGACGGCATGCCGCTGCGGGAGTGGCTGGTGGTCGCCGGCCAGCCCAAGCTGCTCGAGCCCGAGCCGGAAGCGGACGCGCCCGAGGGCGTGGACCTGGACGTGCTCTTCGAGGAACCGGATTCGGGCGCGCTGCTGGCCGCGGCGCGGAGCGGCAAGCTGCGGCTGGAGACCGATCTCGGCTCGCTGCTCACGCTGGACGAGCAGATCGAGCAGAACAACCCCGACCGCCTGCACGCGCTCTGCGAGGCGCTGGCCCAGGTCTGCGACGGCCTCTCCTTCATCCACACCCGCGGGCTCCTGCATCGCGACGTGAAACCCGGCAACATCCTGGTCCGGCAGGACCGCCGCGCCACCCTGGTCGACTTCGGGCTGGCGAAGCGGCTCACCGAGGACCCGGAGATCACCGACCACGGGCACGTGGTGGGAACGTACCGGTACATGTCGCCCGAGCAGGCCCGGGGCGAGCCGCTCGACCGGCGCAGCGATCTCTACTCGCTCGGAGCCACCCTGTACGATCTCCTGGCCGGGAGGCCCGCGTTCCCGCAGCGGAACCAGCTCGAGCTCCTGGAGGCCATCGTCTCCCGGGACGCGCCGGAGATCTCGCGGATCAATCCGGGCGCTCCCGCCGCGCTGTGCAGCCTCGCCCACCGCCTCCTCCAGAAGCGCCCGGAGGACCGGCCGCAAAACGCAGCCGAAGTGGCGGTGCTCCTGCGGGTGATCGGGCGCGGCGTGTGGGGATTCTCCGAACCGCTCCTGGTGCCTCGTCCGGCCGAGGAGAGGCAGTAGCCCGATCAGCGGGCCGTCTCCCGCACCCGGCGGCGGAAGTCGGAGATGAAGTTCCCCCGCAACCAGCGGTGTTTCCAGCCCTTCACGGCGAGCCAGAGCCCGACGACCCCGCCCAGCGCCACCGCGTAGGGCCAGAGCGGTCCGGCCGGATGGTCGCGGGCGGCCAGCACGAGCGCGAGCGAGATCCAGGCGGCGGCGGGATTGTGCTCCTTGCGCAACGCGCGGCGGAAGTCCCAGGCCCTCGAGGAGGCGGCAGCCGCGGGGCGAGGCCAGAAGCGCGGCACCCGCGCGGCCCAGGCGTCGTACTCCGCCCCGAAGCGCTCGCGCAGGAACCGCTCCTCGGCCGCGATGATCGCCCGGTACTGCACGGCGAAGAGCAGCGCGACGATCGAGAGCAGCCAGGGATCGTGCGCCATCAGGCAGAGCCCCAGCGCGATGCCGAGGTTGCCGAGATAGAGCGGGTTGCGCGTCAGCGCGTACGGTCCCTCGGTGTTGAGCGAGGTCGCGATCAGCTTCTCGTTCTGTCCCGAGGTGCCGTCGGGAACCTGACCGAGGACCCAGGCCCGGAGGGCCTGGCCGGCGAGGCAGAGCCCGAGCCCCGCGGCGAACCAGAGCGGAGAGGCCGGCCCGCGGCTGCGCCAGAGCAAGGGGATGGCGACGAGCACCAGCAACATCGGCGTGAAGCTCCGCCATCGGAACAGCAGCCGGCCTGCCCGCTCCATCATCGCGCGGCCTGCCGTACCAGAGGACCCGCCGTGCTACAAGTCGGCCGTGCGGGAATACCGGCGTCTGCTCGCGGCGTTGCGGCCGCATCTCGGCCTGCTTCTGGCGGCCGTCGCCGCCATGGCCTTGCTCTCCGCCGCCACCGGCGCGTTCTCCTGGCTGGTGGGGCCGATGTTCCAGTTCGTCTTCAAGGGCGGGGCCCTCGACGCGGCGGCCCTGCGCAGCGCGCTGCCGTTCCTCCGCGCCCCGGAAACCATCTCGCGCGAGACGGCGCTGCGCGCACTTCCCCTCTTGATCCTGCTGATCGCCGTGGTGCGCGGGGCCGCGTACTTCTGCCAGTTCTATTGCATGGGGATGCTGGGCCAGCGCGTGGTGGCCGACCTGCGCCTCGCGCTGCACCAGAAGCTCTTGCAGCTTCCGCCCTCGTTCTTCGCCCGCAGCGCCTCGGGCGACCTCCTGGCGCGCTTCGCCAACGACGTGGCGGCGGTCGAGTTCGCGGTCACCTACGGATTCGCCGCCTATCTCCGCGACGGCCTGCAAGTCCTGGTGTTGCTGGCGATCTCGGTGGCGCTCGACTGGCGGCTGGCGCTGCTCGCCTTCGTCGCGGTGCCGCTCACCGTGGTCCCCATCGTGCGGTTCGCCCAGCGCCTGAAGAAGATCGCCACCCGCGGACAGGCGCAGATCGGCAACCTCTATACCCTGCTGCACGAAGCGCTCCAGGGCGTGCGCATCGTGCAGTCGTTCGGGATGGAGCGGTACGAGCGGGAGAAGTTCGCCGCAGAGCAGGATCGCTTCCTCGGCACCATGCGGCGCAGCTTCTTCGTGCGGGCGATCTTCACCCCGACGCTGGAGCTGATGGCGGCCGCGGGCATCGCCGCCACCGTCGTGTTCGCGGCGCGCGCGGTCGCGGGCGGCGAGCTGCAGCCCGACCGCGTCATCTCCTTCCTCGCCACCATCGTGCTGCTCTACACGCCGCTCAAGTCCCTGGGCGGCACGGGACAGGGCGTGACGCAGGGGCTGGTGGGCGCGCGGCGGCTCTGGGAAGTGCTGGACGAGCCCGCCGAGCCAGTGGCCGGGCTGGTCGAGCTCGCTCCGTTCCGGCATGAGCTCCGTCTGGAGCGCGTCTCCTTCCGCTATCGCGAGGACGGCGCTCCGGTGCTGCGCCACCTGGACCTGACGCTCCGGCGCGGCGAGGTGCTCGCGCTGGTGGGGCCCTCGGGGGGCGGCAAGACGACGCTGATGAACCTGATCCCGCGCTTCGCCGATCCGGTCGAGGGGAGGGTGACGCTGGACGGGCGCGACATCCGCGATGCCACCCTGCCCTCGCTGCGGGCGCAGATCGCGTTGGTGGCGCAGGAGACGTTCCTCTTCAACGACACGGTGCGGGCCAACATCGCCTACGGCCTCGAGGGAGTGCCCGCCGAGAAGCTGGAGGCGGCGGCCAGGGCCGCGCGCGCGCACGAGTTCATCCGCGACCTGCCCCGCGGTTACGACACGCCGGTAGGGGAGCGCGGAGTCACGCTTTCCGGTGGCCAGCGCCAGCGCATCGCCATCGCTCGCGCGCTGCTCAAGGACGCGCCCATCCTCCTCCTCGACGAAGCGACCAGCGCGCTGGATACGGAGAGCGAGCGCGAGGTGCAGAGGGCGCTCGACCGGCTGATGGAGAAGCGCACCTGCCTGGTGATCGCCCACCGGCTCTCGACCATCCGGCACGCCAACCGCATCGCCGTGCTGGCGCAGGAACGGATCGTGGAGCTGGGGACCCACGAAGAGCTCCTCGCCCGCAGGGGCGAATATGCGCGCCTGTACGAGCTCCAATTCGCGCCCAGGGACGACTTGCGGGAGCCGGCATAGAGGAGTACAGCAAACTCCCGAATGGCGATCCGTCCGCCCACCAAGAAGGAGACGCTCCTCGGGTTCCTGGCCCGCGGAGTCGCCATGGTGCACCTGGACGCGCGCAGGCCCGGCGTGATCGTGCCGCCGCAGTACGCCTCCGACGCGCACCTGCGCTTGAACCTCAGCTATCGCTACTCGATCCCCGACCTGGAGGTCTTTGACGACCGCATCCAGGCGACCCTTTCTTTTGGGGGCCGGCCGTTCCGCTGCATCCTGCCCTGGGGCGCCGTCTTCGGCATCACCAGCCACGGCACCGGGGACGGACAGGTGTGGCCCGAGGACCTGCCGGTCGAAGTGGTGCACACGATGGCGGACCGCAACGGCGCGCGCCGCCGCGACGACGACGCTCCGGCCAAGGCGCAGAAGAGGCC
>WNFT01005516.1_pt1 | contig 11080 bp, 11 predicted proteins | sample 5400191 | NCBI WGS metagenome assembly WNFT01 (sample SAMN13153359, study PRJNA577476) | soil metagenome | isolation source: 80 cm saprolite under Madrone tree | place: USA:California | collected 2016-06-14
GGGGGTAGTTCCCCAGAATTGAGAAGAACAAATGTCATTGACTGATCAAACCCTGTATTGCCGCGACTGCAATCAAGAATTTACGTTTACCGTTGGTGAGCAGGAATTTTATGCAAGCCGGGGGCTGACGAATACGCCGAGTCGCTGTCCAGAGTGTCGTGCCGCGCACAAGCAGTCTCGTGGGCAGAGGGATTCCTTTGGCGGAAGTAGCGGTGGGTTTCGCGAACGGGATACAGCACGTCAAATGTATAGTGCCATCTGTGCGAGCTGTGGTAAGGAGACGCAGGTACCTTTTCAGCCGCGTGGTGACAGACCCGTGTATTGCAGCGAATGTTATCAATCGCAACGTACTGATCGTACGAACGACCGACGATCGCGTTGGTAATGTTCATGACAGAGATTGTGGTTAAGCCAGGTGATTCATTTGAGTGGGTCCTCAAACGGTTCAGTCGCAAGGTGCAGGAAGCTGGCATCCTGTCGGAGGCGCGGCGGCGCAGACACTACGAGAGTCCACAAGCTCGGCGCAAACGCAAAGCCGAGGCACAGCGTCGTAGGCGTCGGCGCGCTCGTTAATCAGAGCAGCATCGTAATGAGCGTCTGGCACCGGGAAGAGTGGTAGGGGATTGTTTCACGTTCTTAATGCGACGGGGGCTTCTCTTTGTGAAGCGATCTTCATCAAAGACAGCTCCGGCTTAGGTATCCTCACAAGAGAAAAATGGATCACGGCTGCTCTTCCCATGAAGCCGCGCTTGTGCTCTCCTGGTCTGCAAACGCGGCTGTTAGAGGGGATTTCTCATGAAGCTGAACGGTCAGTCCCGATCTTTTGTGAAACAAGTCCAGGTGGACTTATTAGCGCTCTGCGATGCTGACCTTTTCCACACCGTTCATCAGTGGATAGATAAGAGCGATTCGTCTGAGGTAGCTTTTGACGTACCAGAAGATACGCGCTTTGCATTAGGATATTCCCGTGTCTTCGACGCCAAACCGCTCTCTCATCACCATCCTGACATGCCTGGTATAGAACATGAAGGGCCGACGCAATGGCATGCACCTGCCCCGCAGCATCTACGTACCCTCCTTACTGCAATGGATGTGCATGTGTTTGCTCAGCATGTCATCACCTTCGCCTTCAAATCGCTTCATCCAACTCATCCTGAATGGTATGACGGGATGACCTTCAACGCGCATCTTGCCAACTACCTGCGTCGGATGCGGGATGAAACGGCAAACCAAGGGACAACGCAGAAGCACATAAGTAAACTCCTTTAAACCGGATGCACACGCAGCCGGGGAGAAATAGCAATCAGGGGTGCAAATTAAACCCACGTACCGCTCCTGGCACTTCGGAAAATCGCTTCGATCACCTTCATATTGGCAAGGGCATCTTCAATTGGTGTCGGTACGTCCGTGTTGTTGAGTACTGCGCGAGAAAAGGCATCGCCCTGGATGGTATATTGGTTGCAGATCTCGAATTGGATCTCCTCGGTCTCATCTCCATGTCGATACCAGATGGTGCAAGGCTTGTCGGGAGGGGCGTTGAAAGGGATCTCGATCTCAACCTGACCCTCTGTGCCAAAGATGTTGACCCGTTGGTACGGCGACAACTGTGTCGCGCAGGTGAACGTCGCAGTGCCGCGTCCGAAGTCCAATATACCCGAGGCGAGGCGATCGGTCTTGAACTGGGGATCGTACTCGACTATGCCGAAGACGCGCCTGGGTTCAGCGCCAAAGAGAAAACGCGCCGACGAAATCGTATAGCATCCGATGTCCAGCATTCCTCCGCCTCCCAGGTCGCCCCGATTGCGAATGTTATTCGGATCAGCGAGAAAGTATGAGAAGAATGACTGAATTGTCCGTAGTTCTCCGATGTTCCCTTCGAGAACCAGTTGCCGGGCTCGCTGCCACTGTGGATGGAAGCGATACATGAACGCTTCCATTACCTTCAGATGGGGGTACTGCCTGGCAACATCGACCAGCAATTGCCCTTCCGCAGCGGTTAAGGCAATTGGTTTTTCGCAGAGTACATGTTTGCCGGCATGCAGCACATTGATCGACCAGGGGACGTGCAGGTAATTGGGTAGGGGATTGTAAATCGCATCGATGTCTGGATCAGCGAGGAGTTCCTCATAGGAACCGTATGCTTTTGGGATACCCAATTGCGCTGCCACGGCCCGTGCTTTTTCTGGAGTGCGTGAAGCGATGGCCGCGATTTCACAGTACATGCCCTGCTGCATGGCGGGAATAACCTTTGTAGTAGCAATATCGGCGGTGCTCAGCACCCCCCAGCGAACTTTTTCCATTATATTACTCGCTCTCCTATTGAAATACCTGCTAAATTTAATGGGTGTTTGGGGCCATAGCGTTGAGAGGCTGTGCGAGCGTGTCGGCTAGCTGGCGTGCACTCGCGCCGATCGCTGCAAGCTCTTGCGGTGCCCCTGGCCGCTCGATGAGTCTATCACTGTACGTCGCCAGTTCGAGCAGCCGCTCGTGGAGTACCATCCAGGCCCCATAGCGGTGCGGCAGGATGTTGCCCGCCCTGTACATCTCGAAGCTCGGACCCGCCATCTTACCCGGCAGATCAGGGCCTACGGGCAACCTCGTAAGCAGCTCACCCAGGGGCTTGATGAGCAGGAACATCGTGTCTACTGCCACGTTGCTCAGGATGGTCAGATCTTCGTCGCTCTCCGTCCCGTGAATAAAATAGCGGATGAGCACTTGCAGCAGCACCTGGTAGCTCGCGTTGAACGACTCCGAGATCTCAGCCGTCAAAGGATCGGAAATCAACCTGAAATGGCTCGTGTCGCTTGGAGGGCGAACGTAGGCAGCTACAACGGGGCGTGCAGGTTCAAAGCCCGGGTCCTGCTCTTGCAACTGGCGGTATTCTTGCGCAATCTGCAGGAATTTGCCATAGTGTGCCTCGTGCCAATCTCCGCGCGCCCCTTCTCCCTGCTCGATAATGGTCTCAATGGCTTTGACCGCCGAGGCCAGATCGGTGACCTGGATGAGTTCGGGCCAGGCAAAGTGCTGTTGACTCGCTTGCGCCCGCGGCGGACCGATGAAGACCTGCTGTTCGCTGTACTTGTCCACGAGGTAGCGGAATCCTTGCTCGATCCCGCGGTAGAGGTGCCCAACCGTCGCAAACTCCTGCGTTTGGGGAACGATTTGCCCAGTATCGATGACCAGGCTGGGTTTGGGAATGGCCAGCACTTCGAATTCTGGTGCGTCCTGCAGATCCATGCCCTCGGGCCGCTCCAGGAACAGAAAGTGCTGCAAGGTATCACGGCCAAAGGGCAACAGGCTGAGCTGGACTCCCGGGGGGTAGTAGCGGGCGTGCTGCGGGAAGTTTGGCCGGCCAAAGAACGGGATCGATCCGATGGAGGAGAGCAGATTGTTCACCAGGGTGAGGTGGAGCATTTCCTGCGTGGCGACAAGGGAGACCAGGCGCTCCCAGCGTGTGATCGCTTCCAATTGCGCCGCCGTGACACCCTCGCTCACATCGCGCTTCAAACTGAAGGCGGCAAACAGGTACTGGCACATGATCATATGCTCTAAAGACGCGGCCTCAGAAAGCATGTAGATCAGCTCTTCCCGGTCCTCAATCACAATCGGATTTTCTTGCGTCACAGATGCCTACTCCTTTGCTAACTTGTTATTCAGACTGTCTGAGCACTCTAGTTCGGGTTCTCCCTCACTCAGCCTACCGCCCAAGCACTTCGTGAAGCGCTCACGAAGAGCTCATTCTACGCGAGAACGTCGTTTTCCTCTACATTATAGCTTCCGCTACGCCTTTTGAAAACATCTATCGCCCTGATCTCAGAGCGATTTGAAAGTTCTGAAAGAGAAACACGCGAGTTGCACGCACAATATGGAGGTGTGCCCCGTTTAATCTGGCACAGCTTTCGTCCAATTCAGGAAAGGCCATTGGAGCGCCTGAAAAAAGGGAATAGACCACGTGCTTGAGAGCAATAAGAACCTGACACACAGAATGAGCTTGTCCTTCACATGGATGACGGATTGCCATAGAATAAGAGCGCAATGATGCTTTCCGATTGTACAGTCACTTTTTGTTTCTTTGCAAGGAACGGTGGTTCAGCAAATTGTTCTCAATATACCTGAACGGATGTCCCAAGTAGCCAGTACAGGTCGATCGACGTCTCAAAAGGCGTGACTTTCTGAGTGTAACATATGGAAGTAAAGCAGCAATATGATTATATCATCGTCGGGGGAGGAACAGCGGGATCGGTTGTTGCGGCCCGGCTGGCGGAAAATCCAATCATCACCGTCTGTCTTATTGAAGCAGGACCTACCGACGCTGGCAACACGGAAATTTTATCTGTAAAAAACTGGCCCAATAACTTAGGGACGGACCTCGATTACAATTACGCCATCGAACAACAAGCACGAGGAAATTCCCTGATCCGCCATAGCCGTGGACGTGTTCTGGGAGGGTGCAGTTCTCATAACTCGTGCATCGCATTTCGTGCGCCAGAGCATGATATGGATACCTGGCAACAATTAGGGTGCGAGGGTTGGAACGCCCGTGAGACGAAACACTATTTTGATAAGGTATTTGAACAGGTCTATATTGAAAAAACCCCCACCATCAATCCTTTGAGTCAGACTTTTCTAGAAGCAGCGCAACAAGCCGGGTTCGATCAGGTTACCTTTAATACCGATGGCGAACTACACGAGGGAGCTGGAATATTTCAGTTAAATGCGCGGAACGATATCCGCCAGTCCAGCTCTCAAGCGTACATCCACCCTATGCTTCCATCAGCCAAAAACCTCACTGTAATCACCGATACCTCTGTGAACAAAATACTGTTAGATGAGCACAACGTCGCTTATGCGGTTGAAACGGATACCGCCATTTTTGCAGCCAGGAGAGAAATTGTTCTTTGCTGTGGCACCTTCGACACGCCTAAATTGCTCCTCTTATCAGGTATTGGTCCACGCCAACACCTAGATGAGATGGGTATACCGGTAAAAGTAGAGCTAGCAGGTGTTGGAGAGCATCTTCTCGATCACCCCGAGGGAGTGATCATTTGGGAGGCGAAGCACCCCGTTTCAGATGAAACGACACAATACTGGGAGGTTGGCCTCTTTGGCAAAATATTTTCCGCCTCACCTCTTCCTGATGTCATGCTTCATTTCGGATTAGTGCCTTTTGATTGGAACACCGTTCTATCAGGCTATCCGACAGCACAACACGGATTTTCCATGACGCCAAATGTTCCCCGGGCTAAAAGTGAAGGGACTGTAAGACTGCGTTCTCCCGATCCGAAAGATGCACCGCTGATTGACTTTCGTTATTTTACAGATCGCGAGGGCTACGATGAAACGCTTCTCCTCGAGGGAATGAAGCTTGCACGAAAAATCGCCAAACAACCTGCGCTAAAAAGATGGATAAAAAGAGAACTCGCGCCCGGTAGAGAAGTACAAAACGACCAAGAGCTTTCTGAGTACGCGCGACGTACTGCAAATACAGTGTATCATCCAGCAGGCACTTGCAGAATGGGTGATATACAGGGCCCACTAACAGTTGTTGACACACAACTGCGTGCAAAAGGCGTTCACCGTTTGAGAGTAGCTGATGCCTCCATCTTCCCTACCATAGTCAGCGTCAATCCATGCATTACCTGCATGATGATTGGCGAAAAATGCGCCGACCTTCTGAAGCAGGCGCAAGAATAACGTATCGGGACTTGAAGATCTGCGCAATCGCCTCATGCGCAAGGTCTTGATGCATACCACTAGCATCTACTTCGATCAACTCGATCATGCTCCAGTACTCCAGTTCCCCCACCCACTCTACACAGAAACTTGCACATCGCATGTATTCGCCTACGCTAGACTTTGCGTGATCGACAAGGATGTACATCACCCCTGCTGAGATGGCACTTCCAACGCAGCAGGAGCCTGATTGGTCTGTATGGCGACAAAAGCGGCATGATCGCGCTGGGTCTGGTCGGCGTAGGTCTCGGCGAAAGCCGCAAGCGCGCGGTCAAACACATCACTTCTCCCCAGGTAGCCGCTGATGGGCGCAGCGTCACCGGAGCGAGCATGGGCGCGAGCAAGGGCCCATCCACAGAAGCGACAATACTCGATGAAGCCCTCTGGGATCAGGGTCTCGAGATCCACCGTCAACTTCATATCGCGTAGCTGGCGTAGATAGTAGTCGGTAGCATCCAGTCCCGTCCACCCCAGAAACAGATCGCTGGCCGCCTGCATGAGCCGTTGCCCGCAGACCACTCGCTGTGCGTGGTTGGAATAGGCGCTTGGGCCAAGGTGGCGCTCGAGAACCGAGGCCCGCGCTTCCTTGATCTGCAAAAAGAGCGGGTCGTTACCGTCGTTGCCCAGCAGTAAGACGACATAGCAACGCGTGCCGACACTCCCCACACCGACGACTTTCTGAGCGATATCCACAACACGGTATTTGCTGAGCAGCACCCGCCGGTCCTCCTGCACCGTTGGCCGGTAGGCTTCCACCAGTCCTCTTAACCGTTCGGTGAGCGCCTCGTCATCCAGGTGTGCGATGAGAGGAGGATCATCCTTGATTTGGTACCCGCCATCAACTTCCACGACGATTCTTGGAAAGACCTGTAAACTCGAGCGCTGGCGCGACTTTTCGCGCTGTTTATCGATGTACCAGCGAAATGGGCGGCTCACGAATTGGAGGGAGCTCTCGTAGTCAATGCGGGAGTACCAGACCTCGATATGGCGCATGTCGCTGTACTTCCACATGTGCTCGCGATACGACTGGGCGCAATTCAAGACCGCCCGCCTGTTCGTCGCGGCAGGGAAGCCGTTCGTGCGCCCGGCGACCACGATGCTGGCGGCTAGCCGCTTGATATCCCACTCCCAGGGACCCGGGAGGGTCTCGTCAAAATCATTGACATCGAAGAACTGGTTGCGTTCCGGGGTAGCGTAGATGCCGAAGTTGCTGAGGTGCGCATCGCCACAGATCTGCACCTGGATCCCGGTGACGGGAGTCGCGGCCAGATCCTGTGCCATGACGATCGCCGACCCGCGCAGAAAGGTAAAAGGTGAGGCGAGCATGCGTTGATAGCGAAGCGGCACGAGGTGCGCCAGCCGGGAGCGGTTCTGTTCCTGCAACAGGCTCAGCGGGTCTGGGCGATCAGTAGCCGGGGGCCACTCGGCATGGCTGGAGCGCGGTACCCTGTTGCGAAGTTCCTTGCCAGCAGCTCTGCGAGCAGCCAGCGTTCCAGCGAACCGCTTTCCTTCGAAGGGAGCTTGTAATTCATGCATGGCCAACTGCCTCTTTGTAGCGACGGATAGCCTCGATGTGTTCGCCAGGGGACTTGAACCCGGCACCCATCGTATTAATGGAGATATGCGTCGCCCCCAGATCCTGCCATCCCTCCGTCTGGCGCACCCACTCGTCGAGGTCACCCTCTCGTGCATTCATACGCGCCTCGATCCCCACCTTGCTGGGGTCGCGCCCCGCTTCCCTGATGTAGCTCTGCAAGCGCTCGACAGCCTCACGCATTCGCTCGTCCGGTTTCCCCTGCGGTAACCAGCCGTCTCCCAGGCGTGCCGTACGCCGCAGCAGCGCGTCCGCTCTCCCACCCATCCATATCGGGATGGAACGGCGTACCGGGAGGGGATTGAGCCCGGCCTCAGTAATGGTATGAAACTGGCCTTTGTAGCTGACGATCTCCTGGCTCCATAGGAGGCGCAGTACCTCGATCTGCTCCTCCTCGACGCGCCCTCGCGTGTGGAAGTTCATGCCCAGTGCCTCGTACTCCACCGGGTTCCAGCCGACTCCCACGCCAAGACGCAATTTTCCACCCGTGAGGACGTCTACTTCCGCGGCCTGCTTGGCGACAAGCACTGTCTGCCGCTGGGGAAGGATGATGACGGCCGGAAGCAGTTCCAGGTGCGTCAGTGCCGCAAGGTAGCCGAAGAGCACGAAGGGCTCGTGGAACATGTCCCGCGAGGTATAACCGCTCCAGCCTGGGCGGCGTGCCGGGTCCGCGCCCAGGACGTGGTCAAACACGACCAGGTGGCTGTAACCCAATCCCTCTACTGCTTGCGCGTAGTCACGAATAACCAGAGGGTCCGCTCCAATCTCGGTCTGCGGGAAAGTAACTCCTATCTGCATATCTAGATACCTCACAATCTTACGTACATGATTTCACTTACTGCCCAGTTTTGCGAGCCGCTCTTGCACCTGCCGTAGGAGTTCGTCGCTTTTGCAGAACGCGAAGCGTACATACCCCTGCCCAATATGTGCATGTTCCCGGCTGTAAAAGGTCTCAGGCGGAATGCAGGCCACGCCGATCTCCCTCGTAAGATAGCGCGTAAATTCAAGGGGCGATCCATTAAACACTTCCGAGTAATCTGCCATCACGAAGTAGGTGCCCTGCGGTGCGAAGTACTTCAATCCCGCGCTATCAAGCGCGGACAGCATCAACTGGCGTTTCGTTTCGTACATCGCCTGGAACGCCTGGTAGTACGTTCCTGGCAGGTTGAGCGCGTAAGCGATCGCCTCTTGCGATGGATGATTCACGGCAAATGTCACGAATTGGTGCGAACGCGCTACACCCTCTACAAGGTCGGGAGGCCCATACACCCAACCAACTTTCCAGCCTGTGGCGCTGAACAGCTTCCCGGCACTACTTACCGTAACGGTCCGTTCAAACATGCCGGGAAGCGAGACAATGGGGATATGCTCTGCATTTGCAAAGATCAGATGCTCGTACACTTCATCAGAAATGACGGTCACATCGTGCTCAATGCACAACTCGGCGATCAGCGTTAATTCCTGGCGGGTAAACACACGCCCAGTGGGGTTTTGCGGCGTGTTCAAGACGAGGGCACGTGTTTTGCTGGTAAACGCAGAACGCAGTTCGTCGGGGTCGAACGTCCAGGTTGGCGGATGCAATGGCACGTATACCGGTAGCGCATGCGCCATCACTATATTTGGCACGTACGAATCGTAATACGGCTCGATAATAATCACCTCGTCACCGGGGTCAACCAGCCCCAGGATCGCGGAGAAGATCCCCTCAGTCGCCCCCGCAGTGACGATAACTCCGCTGACGACGTTGATATCCAGATTGTAGAAGCGTGCTGCGTGATTGACGATAGCCTGGCGTAGCGATGCGGTTCCAGAACCGGGGGCATACTGGTTATGCAGTCCAGATTGGGCAGCCTGTACCAGGTGCGCAACGATATCTGGCGGCGTGTCGAAGTCAGGCTTCCCCTGACCCAGATTCAGTGCGTTGTACTGTTGTGCCAGTAAATTTACTTCGGTGAAGACGGTCGTACCAAACGTCGCTACACGACGAGCAGAGGTGGACATGGGGAATACTCCATCAGGCTGAACATGCAGGACCGGACAGCGACAAAGTCATGGCCTGTTAGGCATAGAAAGCTTTGTACCGGCCCTGCAAGCACTACTCTTCAACTGTCGGTGATATAGAGTCCCCTGGCTTCAGACAAGGGGAGGAAATATCGCTCTCAAGCTTGTAAATTACTGTTGAAAGTGGAGGACTCCTTAAGATAGGCTTCATGCTCGCTCCTATTTATTGTATTGACGCAAGTTGCAGAGAATATGGAGTTCGTGCTACTAAGTTTTCTCGCCTTGCTTCTTGCCCAGGCATAACGGTGCCATCAGGTGTTGCTACGGTGCATATGTAGTATATCAGAGTGTTGCAAAATGTGAAAGCAAGATAGTGGCTCAGCATTCTATCCCTATCTCGAGCACTTGACACCTTTTGGGCAGCGGAAACAGTACTTTGTTGCATGCTTCGTCCGCAAGGTGAGATAGAGTGCGAAATCCTGACGAGGTCTTCCCTCGTTTGAGGGAACCTCGGAGATTTTGGTAGAACTTGCATAAAGCTTCATATTGACGACCTCTATACAGGCTTGTTATAGTGCAGGAGTACCGCTGGGAAGAAGTAACCATATTCTTTCATGAGGGAAACGTGCAAATGAAAAAGAACCTGTTGCGCCCATTGCGCAACACAATCGCAGCCATGCAGAACACGAAGGGAAGCTGGATGCGCAAAGGAAACGCGCATCGCAGGGCCAAACGATATGAGCAAGCGCTGATAGCTTATGAGACTGCGCTGCTCATGGATCGCAAGTATGTTCCAGCCTATTGGGACAAAGCAAAGGTTCTGCGTCTCCTCAAACGTTACGAAGAAGCCCTTGCCACTTTCGATGAAGCGCTTTCGCTCAATCCCTACTCCGCTGACCTTTATAACGATAAAGGAAATGTGCTTTTTGATCTCAAACGTTTTGAAGAAGCGATTACTGCCTATGAGTGTGCAACTCAACTTCAGCCTAATTTTTTTTACGCCTTTGGTAACAAAGGCCTTGCTCTACGGGAACTCAAATGCTATGAAGAAGCGCTTGAAGCTGTTGAGCGAGCAATTCAAATCGATCCTCTGTGGGCTGCTGCTTACTTTTTCGAGGGGCTGGTATTCCTGGATCTCGCACGTTACGACGAAGCGCTTGCAGACAGTGAGTATGCAATCAAACTTAACCCCAAAGCGAATTTCTTCAACTTGAAAAGTACCGTGCTCTCTCAATTGAAGCGTCATGAGGAAGCTCTAGCTGTTAGTGAACAAGCGATCCAACTTCACCCAAACCATGCCGTAGCCTATAACAATCGGGGAGATGCGCTCAGAGCCTTGAAGCGTTACGATGAGGCTATTCAGGCATATGAGCATGCCAGTGAAATCGATCCCGATCTTGCCGTTTTTTATTATGGGAAAGGACGGGCATTTGCAGACCTCGAACGTTACGAGGAAGCGCTTGGGTTGTACGTGAAAGCGATCCAGCTTGAGCCGAAGGAAGCAGATTTTTACCAGAGCATGGCCGATGCGCTCAAACACCTGGGCAGAATAGAAGAGGCACAGCGGGCTTATGCAGTAGCAGAAAAGTTGAAATGACTTTGAAGGGTCTACCAACGGAGCGAAAAAACCCTCTTGTTGCATTTCTCATGCGCAGTGAGATGATTACCGTGAAACCCTGGTCATGTATTGCTGGGACATCCGCTCCACGTTGCGCTACAGTTCCGCAATGAGGAGTACGAGCAAGAAGAAGA
>WNFT01005517.1_pt1 | contig 11080 bp, 10 predicted proteins | sample 5400191 | NCBI WGS metagenome assembly WNFT01 (sample SAMN13153359, study PRJNA577476) | soil metagenome | isolation source: 80 cm saprolite under Madrone tree | place: USA:California | collected 2016-06-14
CTGAGACGATATGACACCTGCGCTCTTACTTCTCTTAAATCTACGAAGGTCGAACTGAGGAACACGCGTATTTCAGTTGCTAAATCGGCCATTCCATTGGCACCGCACTCCGGGATCTTTGCACAAAGCAGCTATATCATCGATGAGCTTAGCAGGGTGCCCCATTCATGCGCAGCATGAGTGGGAATTTTCTCTTCACTATTTTCTAATTTCACTTCTGCAGTTTCTATTTGCTCTCCGCATTCCCATGGCACCAGCCAGCCGCCAACTTTTCCAGCTGCTCCAGCGTGTCGGGATAGCGGCGCACCGGCAAAACCAGCGCCGCCATAGAGGTTCTTGTAAGCAAATGCTACGGCGCGGTTTGCGTTGGAATGGCTTTGGAGCCGGATGGCGAGAAATGGAAGCGAATGAGCCATTCGCTGGGGGCGCTGTGGCCGCCGACTTCGGGTGAAGCGAATTGCCAGCGGCGGGCGGCTTGCAGGGCGAGGTCGGCGAAATACTTGCTGGGGCCGGAAGAATCGAGCGCGGCTTGGGAGACGTTGCCGGTGGGATCGACGTGAACGCGGACGGCGACGCGAACGACTCCATGAATGGTGGCGAGGGCTTTCTCGGAGACGTCGGGCAAAACCTGGTCGAGGACTTCACCGCGCGCGCGAGACGACGCGGAGGTGCTCGGCGCGTTTGCGGGAGGGAACGTATCGGTGCGCACGGAAGCAGGAGTTGGCGCGGCCACCGGCGAACTTTGCGGCGGTGGCGGAGTCTTTTTCCCGGCGGCAGTTTTCAGCGAGTTTTGCGATGCGGACGTTTTTGGAGCTGGCCGGGTTTCACGGCGCGCTGGCGGCTCGACCGGATTTTGCTGCTCTGCGGCTGGAGCAGAAGCTGTTGAAGCGGACGAAGAAGAATCGGACCGATGGCCGAGGATTCTCGGTAACGCAAAGATGGCGACGAGAACTAGAAGAACAGCGGCGACAGGAACGACATAGTTGGGGAGAACAAGAGTTTGCTTCGGCGGGTTCGCGGCTTGCGGACGCGTGGCTCGCGCTTGCACGACTGCCGGAGGTACGTCGGACTTTGGGACTTGCAGCTTTGCAACAGGCACCGCCGGAACCGGAGAGAGCGGAACGGCCAAAGGAGAAATGGAATGTGCGGCAGCGGCAGCGACGGCCATGGGATTGATGCGCGCGGCGATTTCGGGGATGGTCCAGCGGCGCCGGGGGTCGCGGCGGAGTGCGTGGCGCGCGATGTCGAGAAAGGGCTGCGTGAGTGTATCTGGGACGCTCGGGTCGGCCTGGCTTCCGGATGGCAACGCCGGCGTTTGCTGCGTAAGTGTTTCGACCAGGGTCATGCCGAGCGACCAGACGTCAGCGGAGGCGGCCAGCGGAGACGATGTGGTTTCCGGAGCATCGTGAGCATCGAATTTGCGGGATATTTTGCGGGATTCGCCGATCGGGAAGAGAGCGTCGCTGGATAGCTTGAGCTGATCGGCGGTGGCGAGAATGTTGGAGGGCTTGATGCGCGAATGAACGAGGCCATTGCTGTGGAGATAAACGAGGGCATCGAGCACCGGTTCGAGCATGGCGCGAGCTTCGGTATCCCTGAGCGCACGCTGGGGAATAATCTGGGAAAGGTCTTCCTCGGCGTACTCCATGACCACGTAGAGACGATCCCTGTTCTCGAGGCGGCAGCGGCCGATGGCGAAGATGCGGAGCAGATTGGGATGAACAAGTTGCATGGAGCGGCGCCACAGAGAGAGTTGGAGGTCGGCGGTAGGACCGGCGGGAATGAATTTGATGGCGGCTTTTTGAGTTTGGGGATCGGCGAGGTGCGTGAAGAAAACGGCGGAGTCGTCCGTACCGCCTAAGAAGTGCCGCAGCCGGAATCGATTATCGATGACCTGACCTTCGCACTCTTTCCAGACATCGCTCATGTTGCACCTCCAACTGCGAATTCCAGTGAGCCGGCCGATGGAGACACTCCCACCGGCAAGGCGTGCGACCGCCGAGAGAACACCGCGGCGTCTAGAGCAGGGCTGGAACGTCTCGAATAGCGATTCGCAGGCGCCTGGGGCCGGGCGCTCGTCGTCCACATTCTGGCATGAAACAGGCTCCAATGGGGAGGGTCGTTCCAATCGGTTATGGAGAGGCTAACGGCGACGGTGCGGGAGGAGCTTCGAAGGAGCGGCTTTTGTGGAGGCGGCAGGGATCAAGGCTTCGCAAGCGGAAATGCAGGCGCGGCGGAAGTCGCGGGAGATTTTCTTATGGATGTCCACGGAATGAAGGAGCGTTGCCGTGCCATGCAGGAGGGCCACGAGCGCCAGAGCCAGGGGAGTGTGTTGATCAGGCGCACCACCAAGTTCGGTGGCCAGACGCCGCTTCAGGAATTCGAACGAAGGCATGTGTTCTTTACGGGCGAAGGCGATGGCCCAATCTTCGGAGATGAGGCGGAAGTCGTTGGGACGCGCGGCAAAGAAGTCCAGAACGCGGCGGCAAACTTGCGCGGGAGTGCGTGAGGCTTTGATGGCCGAGAAGAGATTCAGGCGGGCGCGGCGGCGGAGGAGGGAGAGAAGGTCTTCTTTGTTGGAGAAGCGCTCATAGAGAGTTGGAGTAGTGGTTCGAGAAGCGAGGGCGACCGCGCGCATGGTGAGAGCATGTTCGCCGCGGGTGCTCCAGATTCGATAGGCGGCATCCAGGATGCGGCCTTCCAGACGAGCATCAGCCTTGCGAGGCATGCAGCAGCCCTCCCACCTTTGTTGCTCCAGATTATATCCTTTACATTGTTAAAGAAACAATGTATAAATAATTGCTCCCCAACGGGCCCACGTTTGGGAATCCCATAGCAAATAGAAAGACTGGAGTGCCAGACGGCAAGTTATGTATCGATTTCAATATGGTGTGACGACCAAGGCCAGCCGGAAGCTCGTCTGGGAGGTTTTCTCGAATTGGCGGCGATGGAATGAATTCGCAAACATTTATGGCGATGTGAGCTGGCGCGAAGGAAGGCCGTGGGAAGCGGGAAGCCGGCTGGAGATCGAAATACTGGAGCCGGTGAAGACGGTGGTGAGCCACGTGATTACGAATTGCCAGCCGGCGCACAAGGTGGGATGGATCGACCACTCGCTTGGGGTGGTGCTGGCGCAGTGGGTCAGCTTCGAAGAGCACGCGCGAAAAGGCACGCGGGTACACACCTGGGGAGATATTGTTCATTCCGGGGTGAAGATCGCGGGGCGAACTGCGGAGCAGATCATCACCAGCTTCACGGAGACGTGGTATGAGAATTTTCGGGCCGTGTGCGACGGGCTTGCGGAAGCAAGCGGCGATTGAGCAGCAAAGTAAATTGTGGGTTATTTGGATGGAGATGAGCCTTGGTGATTTTCTTGCCCGTTCTCTTTATCCATGTTCTCCGTGCTCCGTTTATCTCCTGACGTTTCGATCTTCCTGACCTTCCGCGTATTGAAAACTACAAGACGCGCATCGAGCGAAGGCACTCGGGCAGGCTTCCTGGTGCAATCGCAGAAGAAACAGGGCAGTGAGGCTGTTGGGAACTGCGCGTCGAGATGGAAGCACTCGGCGAAGAAGTAGAGCCCGGGCTGTTCCGATCTGGCACATGCACCCATTAATGACCAAACGCTGAACCTCCACGAACATTTCCAAAACAGGAAGACATTGATAGCAAAAGAGATGGCGGCCGATTGACATGCCAACACTGGTGAGTCGCGTGCGGAGAACTCCCTGGGGAAGAAGGGGGTGTTTGCGGTGTGTACAAAACATTGGAAGAGGCGGTTACCAGTTCGGGTGCGGGGAGCGATGGCATTGCTCCTCCTAGTTGGATGTGGAGGGGCATGGGGACAAGCCCCAGACTCGCAGAAAGGTGCGCAAACCCCGCCGGGCGATCTGACGCAGGTAAGCATTGAAAACCTGATGAACATGGAGGTGACTTCCGTTTCGAAGAAAGAACAGAAGTTATCTCAGGTAGCGGCGGCGATTTACGTCATCACTCAGGAAGACATTCGCCATTCGGGAGCGACGAATATTCCGGATCTGCTGCGAATGGTTCCCGGAATGAATGTGGCGCAGATCAATTCCAGTACCTGGGCGATCTCAGCGCGAGGATTTAATTTTCAGTTTGCAAGCAAATTATTGGTGCTGATTGATGGCCGAGCCGTGTACACGCCTCTTTTCGGGGGTGTGAATTGGGACACGCAGGACGTGCCGCTCGAGGACATTGAACGAATTGAAGTGATCCGTGGGCCGGGCGGGGCAGTATGGGGCGCCAATGCCGTGGATGGGGTCATCAACATCATCAGCAAGAAAGCCGAGGCGACCCCGGGCCTGCTGGTGACGGGTGGCGGAGGAACGCAGGCGCAGGGATTTGGCACAGTGCAGTACGGCGGGAAAATCACTGGAAGCACCAGCTATCGAATCTTCACGAGCTACCAGAGCAATGATCATTTCCCCGATCTAAACGGGCAAAACGCGGAAGATGGCTGGCATTTGCTGCACGGCGGTTTTCGAGCAGACACCAAGCTGTCCCAGAAAGATTCCCTGACGACACAAGGAGACCTGTACACCGGAAGCGAGGGAGCCATCATCGTGCATTCCATCTTCTCGCCTCCCGACAATGTGAACGTAGAGAGGCTCGCTACACTCTCCGGTGGGAACATCCTAGGCCGGTGGAATCACATTTTTTCAAGCCGGTGCGACACGACAGTGCAGTTCTATTTCGACAGATTCAAGAGAGACGGTCCGTCGGCCGAGGAAACTCGCGATACGATCGATTTTGATTTTCAGAACCACGTGGTGCTGGGCGCCCGCCAGGACCTCATTTGGGGTTTGGGATATCGCCATAGCGTGGATGACACCGAAGGCACCGTGGACCAAGCGTTTGTCCCAGCCGACTCGTCCAGGCAACTTTTCAACCTGTTCGTGCAAGATCAAATCACGCTGAAACCCGGTCGCACGTACTTGTATGTTGGCACAAAACTCGAGAACAGCTATTTCAACGGCTTCGAGCTTCAGCCGAGCGTTCACCTAGCCTGGACTCCGAGCACTCGCCGTACCTTCTGGGCGGGCATATCGCGCGCCAGCCGCACGCCTACGCGGCGTGATGTGGGACTGGACGCTGTTCTTGCAGCGTTGCCCGGGCCTAGCGAAGTAGTTCTGCTCGGCAACCCGAAGATGAAGTCGGAACATGTGATCGCGTATGAGCTGGGCTACCGGGCGCAGCCCACGGAGCGGTTTTCTATCGACGTGACAGCGTTCGTGGACACCTATCATAATTTGGAGAGCACGGAACCGCTTCCCTCCTTCATGGACACGGGCTCCGTCCCACCGCTTCTGGTCTTCCCGAAGTTGCTAGACAACAAATTGCATGGCACGACCGACGGCGTCGAGGCTTTTATCAAATGGAAAGTACTGAATCGCTGGACCATCAGCCCCGGCTATTCCTTCCTGCAAATGCATCTGCATACCGACTCCACCAGCCTCGACACAACAAGCGTGGTGGATGCGGAAGGCTCGAATCCAAGACACCAGGCACAATTCCGTTCACACCTTGAACTGTGGCGAGGTTTTGCCTGGGATGCCAACGCTTATTTTCTCGGACGACTGCCGGCGCAGGCTGTGGCTTCCTACACACGGCTGGACACGCAACTGACGTGGCGACTTATGGAATCGGTGAGCTTGGGTGTGGTGGGACAAAATCTGCTAAAGGATCACCACGTGGAGTTCAACGACGCATTCCAGAGCGTGAATTCCTCGCAGGTCAAGCGCAGCGCCTACGCCAAATTGACCTGGCAATTCTGAACACGGAGCAAGTGGCTTTGAGTTTTCATGACAAAGTGCGAGAGGACCGGCGGGGACCGGGCGATCGGACCCAGGGAAGGAGAAGAGTTCGCGGAGTCTGCCGGTTCGGAGCCGCGATTCTTGCGGTGCTCGCGGCACTGAGCGGGGTGCGCCTGGCGTCAACGGAAACCAATCCTACTAGCGAATATCAGGTCAAGGCGGCGTTTCTGTATCATTTTGCCAAATTCGTGGAATGGCCGGAGGAAACATTCAAGGACGCCAACAGCCCGGTGACCTATTGCACGCTCGGAGAGGATCCGTTTCACGGGTCGCTGGACGCGGCGCTTCACGGCAAGACGATTGGAGCGCGCTCGTTTCGAGTGCAGCATTTTAAGCAGCCACAAGTAATTCAGGGATGCCAGGTTTTGTTCATCGGAGCCGGAGAGAAAAAGCTCCTACCTGCAATCCTGGCCGGCGTCAATGGAAGTTCCGTGCTCACAGTGGGCGAGTCGGAACACTTTGCTCAGGAGGGCGGGATGATCGGCTTCTGCCTGGAGGAAAACAAAATTCGCTTCGAGATCAACCTGGAAACCGCGCAAAAATCCAAATTGAAAATCAGCTCAAGGCTGCTAGCTCTCGCAAAAAGCGTAATTGGCGGCCAGAGAGGCAATTAGTATGTTGCTCTTTCGAGATTCATCCATCCGGCGCAAGCTGAGCATGGTGATCTTCTGTACCAGTCTTCTTGGCCTAAGCATTGCCGGCCTAGCGTTCGAAATTTACGAAAGAGCGAGCTTTCGGGCATCGCTGGTCGAGGATCTTACAGCTCAGGCCGACACGCTGAGGTTGAATATCACAGCCGCCCTGACCTTCAACGATCGAAAGTCGGCACAAGATTTGCTGGAGGCCCTGCGAGTGGAGCCCCATATCGTCGCGGCCTGCCTGTACGACAAGCGCGGAAACGTCTTTGCCGAATACCGGCGTGACGCCGCCGCCCTGGGGTGCCAAATGACGGCCCCGCCCGAGGAAGGTGCGCGGTTCAAAAAGGAGTTCGTCACCTTTTCCCGAAGCATTTCCCTGGATGGCGAAAACACCGGCGCTGTTGCGATCATCTCGGATTTTTCCCAGCTTAATGCCAAAATGAAGCGATTCAGGGAAATATCCGTTCTTGTTCTGATCGTTTCCCTGCTCGCAACAGTTCTCGTCTCCCAACGTCTTGTTGGCCTAATCACCGAGCCCATCCTGCAGCTTGCCGGGCTGGCCGAGAGAGTTTCCATGAAGGAAGACTACACGTTACGGGCAGTTGCGGTAGGCAAGGATGAGCTGGGAAAACTTGTGGGATCGTTCAACCAGATGTTGGAGCGGATACAGGAACGCGACGCGGCATTGCAAAACGCCAAGGATCAGTTGGAACTCCGCGTCCGGGAGCGGACGGAAGAGTTGCAGAAAGAGGTCATCGAGCGTATGCGGGCCGAGAAGTTGCAACGGATTGCGTACGATGCGACACGCCTTTTGGCCGAGGCAGATAGCATGGAAGAGGCCATGCCGGAGATCCTGGAGGTTATTTGCGAAGGGATGGGGCAGGAAGTGGCGGCCATCTGGAAATTAGACGAGACAACCGACGTGCTGCGATGCACCCACACTTGGCAGCGGTCCGGGGCATCGGTTGAGGAATTCCTAGAAGCAACTCGCAAGACATCGCAGCCTGCCTCCACAGGCTTGCCTGGCCGCGTCTGGGTCACCCAGCAGCCCGCGTGGATCGAGGATGTAACGAAGGACGCCGATTTCAGTCGGGCAGAGGCGGCCGTTGCCTGCGGGCTGCGCTGCGGTCTGGCCGTTCCCATCTTTCAGAATGCTGAACTCGGAGGCTTACTGGAGTTGTTCAGCGGGAAGGTCCAAAAACCGGATCAAGATTTGCTTCGGCTGGGCGTCGCGCTCGGTGCTCAGATCGGGCAATTCATGAGCCGCAAGCAAGCGGAAGCAAATTTGGTCAAAGCCAAGGAAGTAGCGGAGGCCGCGAGCCGCGCAAAAAGCGAGTTCCTGGCCAATATGAGCCACGAAATTCGCACGCCGCTGAACGGCGTAATGGGAATGACGGACCTGGCCCTGGACACGCAGCTTACTCCGGAACAACGCGATTACCTGGAAACGGTGAAAATGTCGGCGGATTCCTTGCTGACGGTTATCAACGACATTCTTGACTTCTCCAAGATTGAAGCGGGAAGGATCGATCTGGAAGCGATTGATTTCAACTTGCGGGATTGCCTGGAAACGAGTTTGAAAACGATGGCGATAAGAGCCGACGAAAAGGGCCTGGAGCTCTTGTGCGAGGTGGCCCCGGAGGTGCCGGATGTTGTGCGAGGAGATTCCGGCAGATTGCGCCAAGTCATCATCAACCTCGTCGGGAACGCCATCAAATTCACGGAAAAGGGTGAAGTGGCGCTGAAGGTTCAAGTGGAGGCGGCCCATACGCGCGATCGCACGTTGCGGTTCACGGTGGCAGACTCCGGGATCGGGATTCCCAAGGAAAAACTGGAAGTGATCTTCCATCCATTTTCCCAGGCGGATACCTCGACGACGAGAAAATACGGGGGAACGGGTCTGGGTCTGACCATCTCGAACAGGCTGGTAGGGATGATGGGAGGGGGAATCTCGGTGGAAAGCGAACCGGGACGAGGGAGCCAATTCCACTTCACCGTGAGGGTCGGGATTGCGGATACGAAAGTGATTGAAGTCGGGGCGATTGCTCCGCCTGAGATATTAAGGGCTGTGAGAGTTCTCGTGGTGGACGACAACCGCACGAACCGGCGAATCCTGGAAGGAATGCTGGGGCGCTGGGAAATGAAATCGAGTTCAGTGCAAGACGGAGAAGAAGCTCTGACAAAATTGTCCGAAGCGCAGGAAGCAGGAGAGCCCTTCGCGCTGATTTTGATGGACATGCACATGCCCCAAATGGATGGTTTCGAATTGATCGAAAGAATTCGGCAAAGCCCAGGCTCGTCCGCGGCCACCATCATGATGCTTACTTCAGCGGGCCATCGCGGAGATGCGGCGCGCTGTAAGGAACTGGGAGTGGCTGCGTACCTCATGAAGCCGATACGGCAATCCGAACTGCGGGAAGCGATTGCCCGGGTGCTTGGCGCACGCGTACAGCAAGGCGCAATCCCGCTGATCACGCGGTACGCACTGCACGATGCCCGCGAGCCCGGGACTTCGTTGCGCATTCTGCTGGCGGAAGACAATCCAGTGAATCAGCGGTTGGCGAGCCGGCTGCTGGAAAAGAGAGGACACTCCGTGGTTGTGGCGGGGAATGGACGCGAGGCGCTTGAGGCGCTCGAAAAAGAGTATTTTGACCTGGTCTTCATGGATGTGCAAATGCCGGTGATGGATGGGTTCGAAGCGACTGCGGCGATTCGAAAGAAAGAGGGAGACAGCGGAATCCACTTGCCGGTCGTGGCATTAACGGCGCACGCCATGAAAGGCGATCGGGAGAAATGCCTGGCCGGAGGGATGGATGGATATCTCACAAAGCCGATTCAGCCACAGGAGCTGGACGAGCTTCTGCAGAGCTACATCGCGAGGCGAGCGGAAGCTCCGGAAGGCCGAGAGAGCATTCTGAGCAAGAAATAGTAGGCGAGAGCGGCACTCGGAATCGGGAGGCGCGAGGAACTCGACGTTGGGGCCAAAGCGCATATTCCGGGTCACATCAAATTGACTCGAAAGTCGATTTCCCCCGGGTTGCGACGGAGAGGAGAAAGCGCTTGGGGCCGCTGACGAACGGATTATCACGTTCGTAGAAGCGAAGGAGTTGATCGGCGGCACGGGTAATGCCGATACGGACGGTTTTTCCGATGGGCCCGGTGGGATGACTGGTTTCGCCCAGCCAGAGCGAGCCTGGTGCGCACAGGTCGAGGCCATCGTGGCGGCGGTCGATTCGAAAGGCGGCAGCGAGCCGTCCGGGGCCGCGGGTGAGATCGAGAAGTCGCGTGGTCTTGCGGTGGCGCTGCATGAGCTCGATGCCATCAAGGGGTTCGAGGGCGCGAATGAGGATCGCGGCGGCGGTTCCGGGGGGCTCGCTAACGACATTGAGCATGAAGTGCGCGCCATAGTTGAAGAAAATGTAAGCGTGGCCGGGACCGAGATACATCGAGCGGATGCGTGGAGTCGGGCCACGGAAGTGATGTCCGGCGGGGTCGCCGGGCGGATAGGCCTCCGTTTCCACGATACGGCCGCTGAGGCGGCCCGCAAGGAGATCGTGGACGACGACTTTTCCGATGAGGAAGCGAGCGAGGCTGACGGTGTCCGGTGGAAGTTCGGAGCGGCGCAGGCGGCGAAGTGTGAATTTCTCCGGAGAGGGTTTCAGAGCGGCGCGAGAGGAGGACATAGGATGCCGAATCAGCGGGAGAGCAGCCTCTGCAGGTCGTCGGAAGAAACGAGATCCTGATACTCAGGGTGCTTGCGAATGAAACTGGAGACGTAGGGACAGAGTGAGACAACCCGGAGATGATTGGCGCGGGCGAAATCGAGCGCAAAGCGGGAAAGTTTTGCCGCCAGGCCGTGGCCTTCGAGCGGCTGCGGCACTTCGGTGTGGACAAGAACGATCCGGTCAGGAAAGCGGCGATACGTGAGCAGGGCACGGAGGCCATCGACGAGCAGCTCGAAACGCTGCGCCGCTTCGTTGTGGGTGACGGTTAGTTTGTTGAGATCCACGTTCACGGATCACCCCGCGGATTTGCTGATTTTTTCATTGAGGAAATAACTGAGCGCGCCGGAAGGGCACTGGTCGACCTGTTTGATGATGCGATCGGTTCCAGCGCCGTCCATGTTGATCCAGGGGCGAGCGCTGACGTTGAAGACTTCGCCGAGGCCTTGCACGCACTTGGCGGAATGAAGGCAGACGCCGGGTTTCCAAATGACGGTCATTTCGCCGTTCGTGTAGATCTTTTCGGATTCGCTCATGAGGACCTCCGGGTGACCGGGAAAGTCTATCAGGGAATTTGCAAAAACTAAGGGGTAGATGAGTCGGGAGGCTCGTTGTTGAAGAGACGTGCGAGCTCGGCGTGGTCGATGACTACGGCGGGGTCGCGCTGGATGGCGTCGAAGTATTTTTTCTGGAAGGCGTCGCCGGATTCCGTGGGAACGAAGATTTTCCGGGCGAGAGCGATGGCGCCGCTGGTGTATTCAGGGGTGACGGCTTCCTTGGCAGTCAGGGTTTCATCGATGCGGACGACGAATTCGGAGATGTTGTGCAGCCAAGCGAATTGCGCGTGGTCGATGACCAGGCGGAAGAGCTCGCCGGTATT
>WNFT01018962.1_pt1 | contig 11080 bp, 8 predicted proteins | sample 5400191 | NCBI WGS metagenome assembly WNFT01 (sample SAMN13153359, study PRJNA577476) | soil metagenome | isolation source: 80 cm saprolite under Madrone tree | place: USA:California | collected 2016-06-14
TCGCGTCCGAGGAGGCGGAAGTACTCGCGGGTCGCCTCGTCGGAGGGGAACACGCTCGTGGTGAGGGTGAGCTCGGCGCCCATGTTGCAGATGGTGGCCCGCTGCGGCAGCGAGAGCGTGGCCGCCCCGGGTCCGCCGTACTCGAAGATGCGCCCGCTGCCACCGCGCACCGTGTAGCGGCGGAGCAGCTCCATGATCACGTCCTTGGCCGAGATCCACGGGCGGAGGCGGCCGGTGAGCCACACCGACGTGACGCGCGGCATGGTCAGGAAGTAGGGCCCGCCGCCCATGGCCACCGCCACGTCGAGGCCGCCCGCGCCGATGGCGAGCATGCCGGTGGAGCCGCAGAGGGGGCTGTGGCTGTCGGTGCCGAGGAGCATCTCGCCGGGGACGCTGAACGACTCGAAGTGCACCTGGTGGCAGATGCCGTTGCCGGGCTTGGAGAACCACGCGCCGTAGCGCCGCGACGCGGTCTGGAGATAGCGGTGGTCGTCGGAGTTGCGCGAGTCCACCTGGTAGACGTTGTGGTCGATGTAGGTGACGACGCGCGGCGGGCGCACCCGTGGGAACCCCATGGCCTCGAACTGGAGGAACGCCATGGTGCCGTTGGTGTCGGTGAGCAGGGCCTGATCGACGCGCAGCCCGATCTCGTCCCCGGCCACCGCCTTCCCGGCGACCAGATGGGCGTCGATGAGCTTGCGGGTGAGGCTCTGGCCCATGGGCTCGGGCCTAGCGCTTGTCGACCGCGACGAAGGCGCGGCGGGGACGGCCCTTGTAGTCGGCGCGGGGCCGGATCAGGCGGTTGTCGTCGTACTGCTCGAGCAGGTTGGCGGTCCAGCCCGCGATGCGGGAGGTGGCGATGACCGGGGTGAAGAGATCCACCGGGATGCCGATCGAGTAGAAGAGCGGCGCCGAGTAGAAGTCCACGTTCGGGATCAGCCGCTTGGTGGCCTGCACCTTGGCGTGGAGCTTGACCGCGAGGTCGTACCAGAGGGCCTGGCCCGATTGCCGGCAGGCTTCCTCGGCCATGCCCTTCAGGATCGCGGCGCGGGGATCGCCCGCGGTGTAGACCCGGTGGCCGAAGCCCATCAGGCGCCGCTTCTCGCCCATCGCCCGGTCCACGAACGCGTCGACGTTGTCGAGCCGGCCGACCTCGAGCAGGGTGCGCATCACCGCCTCGCCGGCCCCGCCGTGGAGTGTGCCCTTGAGCGCGCCCACGCCGCCCGCCACCGCCGAGTGCATGTCGGAGAGCGTGGCCGCGATCACGCGCGTGGTGAAGGTCGAGGCGTTCAGCTCGTGCTCGGCATAGAGGGTGAGGCACGCGTCGAAGGCGCGCGTGGTCACCGCGGTGGGCCGGGCCCCGGTGAGCATGTAGAGGAAGTTGGCCGCGAGGGACAGCTCGGGGGCGGGCGGCACCGGCGTCTGGCCGCTGCGCACCCGGTGGTGCGCGCAGATCGCGGTGGCGAACTGGCTGGTGAGCCGCACCGCCTTGCGCAGGTTGGCCGCCCGCGAGTTGTCGGTGGCGTCGGGGTCGTGCATGCCGAGCACCGCGACCCCAGCCTGCAGCACGCGCATCGGGTCCGCATCGCGGGGCATCAGGGCGTAGGCCCGGATCAGATCCTCCGGGATCGGGCGCACCGCGGCCAGCTCCATCTGGAACCGGTCGAGCTGCACCCGCGTGGGCAGCTCGCCGTGCCAGAGCAGGTAGGCGACCTCCTCGAAGGTGGCCTGCTGCGCCAGCTCGTCGATGTCGTAGCCGCCGTAGGCCAGCTGGCCGTTCTTGCCGTCCAGATCGCACAGACGCGTCTCGGCGGCGACCACGCCCTCGAGACCCCGGATGAGCTGGCTGCTCTCGGTCATCGTCGACCCCCCTGGGCACTCCGGATGCTCCGCGGACGGCAGACGCGGGCGAACATGACGCAATCGACGGTATACCGCGTCCCGCAAGTGCGCAAGAGCATTGGAGACGGACGGCTGCTCCGCGCCTCGCCGCGCGTGTTTTACTTCTCGGGCTACGTGCAGGACGCCTCGCCCCGCGCCGCCCTCGCGAGCGAGACGTCCGCCTTCGTGGCCAAGCCGTTCACCCCCGAGCTGCTGACCGACCGAGATCCGCGCCACTGCCGAGGCGGAAACCGCCTAGCGCCGGTCGGCTCAGCCGCGCAGGTTGCCGTCGATGCGGACGTCGAGGAGATAGGGGCCGCCGGAGGCGAGGCCTCGACGGAGGGCCGTCGCCACGTCGGCCGCCTTCTCCACGATCTCGCCCGGCACGCCCTGCGCCCGGGCGAGGCCCACGTAGTCGAGGCCCGGCTTCACCAGGTCCATCGCCACGTAGTGGTTGTCTTCGGCCGAGAAGCCCTTCAGCGCCTGGGTCCGCTGCTTGAGGATGCGGTACGACTGGTTGTTGAAGATCACGAACACCACCGCGATCGAGTCGTGCGCCGCGGACCAGAGCGACTGGATCGTGTACATCGCGCTGCCGTCACCGACCAGCGCGACGACCGGTCGGTCGGGCTGGGCCAGCTTCACCCCGAGCGAGGCGGGCAGGCCCCAGCCGATGCCGCCGCCGCGGAGGCCGTAGAACCCGCGATGGTCGCGCGCGCGTAGCAGCTCGCGCACCCCGTGGCCCGAGGAGATCGACTCGTCGACGATGATCGCCTCGTCGGGCACCGCGCCCGCCACCGCCCCCACCAGCGCGAGCGGGCTGATCGGGGACCGGCTCGCCTGCGACGCCGCCTCCTGGCGCAGTGCCTCGCGACGCGCCTCCTGCGCGATTCGCAGCCGCTCCACCCGCGCGCCGACCTCCTTGGCCTGCGCCGGGCTCAGGCGCCGCCGCAACGCCTCCACCAGCTCGGGCAGCGTCGCCTTCGGGTCGCCCTGGATCGCCACCTGCGCCGGGTAGTTCTTGCCGATCTCCCACGGGTCGAGATCGAGGTGGATGAGCGGCAGGCCTTCCGGCATCGGCTCCACGTCGGACGGCAGCGAGAGGGTGAAGAGGTCGCCGCCCACCGAGAACAGCAGGTCGTGCTGCATGAGGAGCTGGCGGATCGGCTGGCCCAGGCGCGGGAAGGGGCCGTGGTAGAGCGGATGCGTGAACGGGAACGAGCAGGTGGACGGCACGCACTCGGTGTAGACCGGGGCGCCCAGCGTCTCGGCCAGCTCCGCCATCTCGGCCAGCGCGTCGCCGTGGGCGACCGCGTCGCCCGCGATGAGGACGGGCCGGCCCGCCTTCACGAGCAGATCGGCGGCCGCCTCGATCGCGGCGCGATCGCCGCGGATGCGCGGGGCCACCCGGGTCGGCTGCAGCAGGTCGAGCTCGCGCTCCGCGTTCAGCACGTCGACCGGTAGCGAGATGAACACCGGCCCGGTCGGATGGGCGAGAGCGGTCTTGGCCGCGCGGCGCACCGCGCGGGGCAGGTCCTCGATGCGGGTGATCTCGTGCGACCACTTCACGTAGGGGCGCGCCACCGGCGGCAGGTCCGACCAGAGGATCGGCTCGGTGAGGTTCATCGCCTGGTCGTGCTGGCCCGCGGTGATGAGCAGCGGCGTGCCCGCCTCGTGGGCGTCGTAGAGCATGCCCATCGCGTTGCCGAGGCCGGGCGAGGTGTGGACGTTCACCACCCCGAGCTTCCCGCTCGCCTGCGCGTAGCCGTCCGCCATGCTGATGGCCACCGCCTCCTGCAGCGCCAGGATGTAGCGGATGCTCGGCTCGCGCACGAGGCCGTCCATCAGCGGCAGCTCGGTGGTGCCCGGGTTGCCGAACATGGTGTCGACGCCTTCCTGCTTCAGGATCTGGAGAAACGCCTGCTTGCCGGAGAGAAAGGGCATGGGGAAGCCTCCTGGCGCGGGATGATAGCCCCGCTTCCTTGACTGCGCCAGACCCCGCCTGTAGGCTCGGAGCAGCATGGCGTCGGGTGCGTCACCTCCCTTCCTGCAGGCGTGTCTCCGCCGGCCCGTCCCGTTCACCCCGATCTGGCTGATGCGGCAGGCCGGCCGCTACATGCCGGAGTACCGGGCGGTGCGGGCGCGGCTCGGCTTCCTCGAGCTGTGCAAGAGCCCGGAGGCGGCCGCGGAGGTGACGCTCCAGCCGGTGGAGCGCCTGGGCGTCGACGCGGCGATCATCTTCGCCGACATCCTGCTCGTGCTGGAGCCGCTCGGGGTGGGGCTCGAGTTCACGCGGGGCGACGGCCCGCGCATCGGCCGCCCGGTCCGTAGTAGCCAGGCGGCGCGTGCTCTTCCGCACATAGACGTCGACGACGCGCTCGGCTTCGTCTACGAGACGGTGGCGCGCGTGCGCAAGGCGCTCGCCGATCGCGTGCCGCTGATCGGCTTCGCGGGGGCGCCCTTCACCCTCGCGTCCTATCTGATCGAGGGCGGCCCCTCGCGCGAGTTTCTCCTGACCAAGACCTTCATGCGGCGGGAGCCGGAGGCGTGGGCCGCCATGATGACGCGGCTCGCCGACGTCACCGCCGACTATCTGAACGGCCAGATCGGCGCCGGCGTGCAGGCGGTGCAGCTCTTCGACTCGTGGGTGGGCGCGCTCTCGCCGGCCGACTATCGCGCCTACGTGCTGCCGCACAGCCGTCGGGTCATGCAGGCCCTGCGTCCGGGCGTTCCGGTCATCCACTTCGGTGTCGGCACCGGAGGCCTGCTCCCTGCGATGAAGGAGGCGGGCGGCGACGTCATCGGGCTCGACTGGCGGGTGGAGCTCGGGTCGACCTGGGCGCGGCTCGGGCACGAGGTGGCGGTGCAGGGGAATCTCGACCCCGCGGTGCTGCTGGCGGACGTCGACGCGATCCGGGTCGCGGCGCGCGAGATCCTCGACGCGGCGGCCGGTCGCCCGGGGCACGTCTTCAACCTCGGGCACGGCATCCACAAGGAGACGCCGGTCGAGCACGTGCGGGCGCTGGTCGACATCGTCCACGAGCTGTCCGCGCGATGAGCCCGGTGGACTCGGTGCTGCTCGTCGCCTTCGGCGGGCCCGAGCGGCCCGAGGACATTCGCCCGTTCCTCCAGATCGTGACCACCGGGCGCCCGATCCCCCCCGCACGCCTGGAGGAGGTGCTGCCGGTCTGGGTCGGCATGCGCAACTGGCATCCCTTTCTCCACGAGACTCTCGCCGAGATGAAGGACCGGGGCCGGCGCCGCGCGGTCGGCATCATCCTCTCGTCGCTGCAGAGCGAGGCCTCGTGGGCCCGCTACGTGGACGATGTGGCCGCCGCGCGAGAGAAGGTTGGGCCCGACGCGCCCGAGGTCGTCTTCGCGCCGCCCTGGGCCGATCACCCGCGCTTCGTGGACGCGATGGCGGACCGCACTCGCGCTGCGCTGGAGGCGGTCGAGCCCGTGCGCCGGGCCGCCGCGCGCCTCGTGTTCACCGCGCACAGCGTGCCGGCGGCCATGGCTGCGGGCTCGCCGTATGCGGCGCAGCTGGCAGCGGCGGGGCGGGCGATCGCGGGGCGGCTCGGCCGCGCGAGCTGGACGATCGCCTACCAGAGCCGGAGCGGGTCGCCGCGCGACCCGTGGCTCGAGCCCGACGTCGCCGACGCGATCCGTGCGCTCGGCCGCGAGGGCGCGCGGGACGTGGTGGTGGTGCCGGTCGGGTTCGTCTGCGACCACGTGGAGGTGCTCTACGACCTCGACGTGGAGGCGCGCCGAGCGGCGGAGGCCGTCGGGGTGGCATTCCATCGCGCGCCCGCGGCCAACGACCATCCCGACTTCATCACCATGCTGGCCGACCTGGTCGATCGAGTGACCGAGCGGTGAGGCTCGTCGTCGTCGGCGCGGGGATCTCCGGGCTGGCCGCGGCCCACCGCGCAGTCGAGCGGGCGCGGGAGCAGGGGCGGCCGCTCGAGCTGACCGTGCTCGAGGGCGCGGACCGGGTGGGCGGCACCATCCAGACCGAGCAGCGTGACGGCTTCCTCGTCGAGGGCGGGCCCGACTCCTTCCTGTCCGAGAAGCCGTGGGCCCTCGCCTTGTGCCAGCGGATCGGGCTGGAGGAGCGGTTGATCCGCACCGACGATCGCTTCCGGCGCACGTTCGTGGTCTGGGGCGGCCGCCTGCATCCGTTGCCCGAGGGGTTTCAGCTGCTGGCGCCGACCCGCCTCGCGCCGCTGCTCGCCTCGCGGCTCTTCTCCTGGCCGGGCAAGCTCCGGATGGCCTGCGACCTGGTGCTGCCGCGGGGCGGCGATCCCGACGAGAGCCTCGGCGCCTTCGTGCGGCGGCGCCTCGGCCGCGAGGCGCTCGAGCGCGTCGCCCAGCCTCTGGTCGCGGGCATCTACACCGCGGATCCCGACGAGCTGTCGCTGTCGGCGACCATGCCGCGCTTCCTCGAGATGGAGCGGCGCGAGCGGAGCGTGATCCTGGCCCTCTGGCGCGCGGCGCGGAAGGCGCCGGCGCAGCACGCGGGGACGAGCGGGGCCCGCTGGTCGCTCTTCGTGACCCTCGCCCGGGGCATGGACGAGCTCGTCCAGGCGCTCGCCGCCCGGCTCCCCGCGGGGGCGGTGCGCCTCAAGGAGCGCGTCACCGCGGTGGCACGCGAGGACGGGCGGTGGCGGATCGCGACCGCGGGCGGTGTCGCCTACGAGGCCGACGCGCTCGTCCTGGCGCCCGAGGCGCACCAGGCTGCGCGCATGCTGCGCTACGTGGATCCGGCGCTCACGCACCTCCTCGAGGGCATCCCCCACGCCTCGTCCGCGACGGTGAGCCTGGCCTACCGCCGGGCGGACGTGCGGCACCCGCTCGACGGCTTCGGCTTCGTGGTCCCGCACGTGGAGCGGCGCCCGATCATCGCGTGCACCTTCTCGAGCGTGAAGTACTCGGGGCGCGCGCCCGAGGGGCACGTCCTGCTGCGGGTCTTCCTGGGCGGCGCCCTCAACGAGGGCGTGCTGCAGGGCGACGACGCGACCCTGGTCAGGACCGCGCGCGAGCAGATCGGTCCGCTCCTCGGCATCACCGCCGAGCCCGAGCTCGCGCGGGTGGCCCGCCACGCGCGGGCGATGCCGCAGTACCACGTGGGCCACGCGGCCCGCGCGGCGGCGATCGAGCAGGCGGTGTCGCGGCATCCCGGCCTGCGCCTGGTCGGCGGGGCCTATCGGGGCGTGGGAATCGCGGACTGCGTGCGCTCGGGCGAGGAAGCCGCCGAGCGGTTGCTGGAGGAGGCGGTGGGAAGGTCGGGTGTCGGCTAGCTCGACTTCGGGTCGATGTGGTCCATCAGCATGTGGACCTCGAGCACCGAGTCGAGATACTGGAAGCTGAACGGCTTGGTGACGTAGTCGGAGGCGCCGAGGGCGAGCGCGCCGCGCGCGGAGTCGATGTCCTCGACCGCGGTCACCATGATCACGCAGGTCTCGGGCGCGCTGACCTTGATCCGGCGCAGGGCCTCGATGCCGCCCATCCCCGCCATCATCACGTCCATCAGGACGATGTGCGGATGGAAGTCCGGAATGCGGTCCAGCGCCTCCTCGCCCGCCTGCGCCTCGATCACGTCGAAGCCGCGGTCCTCGAGATATTCGGCCAGGACCTTGCGGAACTCGAGCTCGTCGTCCACCACCAGGATGCGCGCGCGGACCGGCCGGCGCTCCGGCGAGGTCTCGCCCCTGACGAAGGCGGAGGGGGCCACCACGCCCGCCCGGGCCAGCGTCTCGGAGACCTGCATGAGGTCGAGCGGCTTTGCGAAGGCGCCTGCGACACTCAGGCCGGCCTCGGTGACCAGCTCGAGGGCGTTGCCCATGCCGCTGACCAGGATCACCACGACGTCGGGATTGAGGGCCTTGATGCGCCCGAGCGCGCCGATGCCGCCGAGGCGCGGCATGAAGAGATCGAGGATCACCGCTTTCGGCTGCCAGCGCTTGACTTGGAGGAACGCCTCGACGCCGTTGGTCGCGGTGAGGACGACGAACCCCTGCTCTGTGAAATACTCCTTGAGCAGATCGAGGATGTCCACGTCGTCATCCACACACAAGATGCTCGGGAGGCTATCGTCCATGACGAACGGTCCGAGCAAGAACAGTGCCGAAGATATCGCTATTTGGACGCCCGGTGTGTCATTGCTAACCAGATGAAATAACTGCGCTTTGCTGGGGAAGCCGTTGCGGCGATTGCAATGTCCTTCACAGATCCTGACAGAAAGCTGACACTACCGGTCACCAGCGAGATAAGCCTCGGTCCCGACTGGCGCGCCGGTCTTCGAGATGGGGCCCGGGCTGCCGATCGCGGGAAGAAGGGACTGATCCGAGAGGTAACCCAGCAGAAATACGTAGAAGTCCAGACTAACCTCCGGGGGCCAGGCGCGTCATCACGTCGAGGGTCTGCTCGAGCGAGGGGCCGCCCGGCACGAAGTTGCCCTCGAGGAACAGCTCGGTGAGGCCGGCGGCCGCGTAGCGGTCGATGTCCTCGCGGATCTCGTCGATCGTGCCCCAGAGCGGCCGGCGGTCGGGGCCCTGCGGGGTCTCGAGCACCCGGTAGGAGCCGCGGCAGACGATGTGGAGCCGCGCCGGATCCTTGCCACGCGCGGCCGCCGCCTCCCGGACCTCGCGCACCAGCGGAGCCACGCTCGCCATCGGCACGTTGCCGCCGTTGAACCCGTCGGCCAGCTCGACCGCGCGCTTCACCACCGTGCGGCCGTAGCCGCCGATGGTGATCGGCGGGCGGGGCTTCTGCACCGGCTTGGGCTCCACCCGGCAGCGCGGCACGTGATAGAACTCGCCGTGGAATTCGATCACGTCCTGGGTCCAGATCATGTCGAGGCAGCGGAGGAACTCGTCGCCGCGGCGCCCGCGCGCCTTGTACGGGACCCCGACCGCCTCGTACTCGTCCTCCGACCAGCCGAGGCCCAGCCCGACGTCGAGCCGGCCTCCCGAGAGCACGTCGAGGGTGGCGAGCTGCTTGGCCAGGACCACCGGGGTGTAGAAGGGCATGATCAGCACGCTCGTGCCGAGGCGGATGCGCGAGGTGGCCGCGGCCACGTAGGAGAGCGTGACGATGGGGTCGAGCACGCTCTCGAACGGCTTGGGCCACGTCTTGCCCGGCACCGGCGGGTACTCGTTCTTTGGATCGAGCGCGTAGAGCAGACGCTGGAACACCCACAACGAGTGGTAGCCGAGCGTCTCGGCCTGGCGCGCGCCGCGGATCTGATTCTCCGGGGTGGCCCACGCCCCCGCGGTGGGCAGCGAGAATCCGAGCTTCACGTGGCGACATGATACACGCGGCCCTCGGCGCACGCTCGGCTTGGCAGGTCACCCGCGCTCTGGTACGCTTCGGCTCCCGTGAGACCCTACGTCCTCCTGGCCTTGGCCCTCCTCGCGAGTGTCCTCCTCGCCGGGCTGCTGGGACGCCTGTGGAGGCGGGACGAGCAGCGAGCCGTCGAGAGGAAGTGGCAGGAGCGCGAGCGTCTGCTCGACCGCCGCAGACCGATCGCCACCCGGCGGGAGATTCTGAGGCGGCGCCTGCGGCCGACCCGGCCCACGTACCGAGGACGGCGCAACACCGCACCCTCTCGCGGAGGCCGACGCTCCGGACGCGGCTGATACGACGCGGCCGTATGATGAGGCGGATGGCGCGCCGCCGGCGGCTGGCTCTCCTGATGATCGCCGCGCTCCTGTCCGTTTCCACCGGAGCGACGGGCCAAGAGCGCGCGGGCGTCGTCTCGACCGCGGCCACCCTCACCGTGCTCAGCGTGCCGGTGGAGCGGGTTGGCGCCGGGTCCGACCGGCCCGCGGCGGTGGCGAGCGGCAGCGATCTGGCGGTCGGCGATGGCGTGCTGACCGGACCCGACGGCCGCGCCCTCATCACGTTCCTCGACGGCAGCACGGTGACGGTGGAGCCCGCCTCCGAGGTGACGGTCCGCCAGGCGCAGATGCAGGGGCGCGAGGCGTCGTCGCCACCGCGCACGACGGGCTGATCGGCGCCCAGCAGGAGCCGGGCGGCGGCCCATTCGTCTGCTGGACGCGGGCGGGGACCCTCGAGGTGGCGGGAGGGGAGGATCCGGCGGCGCGTCTGGCTCCGGGCCAGAAGGCCACGCTCGCCCCCGGGCCGTCCGGTCCTGACCGAGAGCTTCGCGGTGAATCGCAGCACGCTCGAGATCACCACGTCGGGGCCGGTGCTGCCGCTCGTGACGATGCCGGGTGGCCCCCGGCTCGCCGGCTTCGTCCCACCCGGCATCAAGCCGCGCCGCGCCGGTAGCGCGCTACTTCGACTCCGCCACGAAGACGCCGGCCCAGTCCTCGGGCGGCGGGTCGGCGAGGAGTGCCCGCGCCCGCCGCTGGTAGAGCGCGACCGGCCCGTCGGCGGGCGCTTCCCGGGCGAGCGCGTCGAGCAGCCGCAGCGCTTCCTCCCACCGCCGCGCGCGATAGAGCTCGAGGGCCTCGTGGTAGCGCGCGAGCATCTGCCGGCCGGCCGGCGCGAGGGTGCCCGCGCGGGCCACCACCTCGTAGCACCGCAGCGGCTCGGCGCGGCCCTTCACCGCCACCAGGTCGAGGAGCCGGTACACGAAGGCGTCGGGGGCCGCCGCCACCGTGGCTTCGCCGACCACCACCCGCACCCCGTATTCCTTCGAGAGCCCCTCGAGCCGCGCGGCCACGTTGACCGGGTCGCCCACCGCGGTGTAGATCAGGCGGTCCTTCGAGCCCATGTTGCCCACCACCATCTGCCCGGTATTGATCCCCACCCCGAGGTCAAGCTGGGGCCAGCCGCGCGCCTCGAAGACGGGCCGCAGCACCCCGAGGGCCGCGACCATGTCGAGCGCGGTCTCGCACGCGCGGCGCGCGTGGTCGGCCTGGTCCATCGGGGCGTTCCAGAACGCCTCGATCGCGTCGCCCGCGTACTGGGCGAGCACCCCGTCGTGGCGGAACACCACGTCGGCCATCTCCGCGCGGTACCGGTTGAGCAGGGCCACGAGCGTGGCGGGAGGCAGCGCGTGGGCGAGCGTGGTGAAGCTGCGCAGGTCGCTGAACAGCACCGTCATCTCGCGGGTCTCGCCGCCGAGGCGCAGGCGGTCGGGATCGGCCAGCACCCACTGGCTCACCACCGGCGAGAGGTAGCGTCCCATCGCCTCGCGCACCATCCGCTGCTCCGCCTGCTCGACGAC
>WNFT01010324.1_pt1 | contig 11079 bp, 14 predicted proteins | sample 5400191 | NCBI WGS metagenome assembly WNFT01 (sample SAMN13153359, study PRJNA577476) | soil metagenome | isolation source: 80 cm saprolite under Madrone tree | place: USA:California | collected 2016-06-14
TCATCCGGCAAGGCAGCGCAATTGGCCGACCGAGCGAAATGTATGTGCGGGCTACGCGCGACGGCGAACGCGTCAGCAACGTTCGGGTGGGCGGATACGCGGTGGAAGTGCTGCGCGGAACGGCGAGGCTGGAGGGAAAGTGAGATTCGAAGTGATTCCAGTGATCCGCTACGCATGAAGCTGCGGCGTGACAAGCAGTGACCGCGTAAAGTTGCACCACGCGGCCGGCCTGTCGGGTACAAGATAAGGGGCCGCCAAAAGCGCAAAGCGCGCACTAGCGGCCCCTTTCTCAGATTTTCAGAGTCTTATTGTTTTGGCAGTGGATCCGCCCCAAAGTTTGCGTGGACCAACATCCATTTGTCGCCCTTTTTCACATAAACGCGGGTCGATTTTGCACGGTTCGGTTCCGTCTTTCCGTCCTTGTCCTGGGTAACGCCGACATAGTTGTAAGTCAGGATGGCAACATTCCCGTTGTACACCTGGACTTTGGGATTGGCCATTTCCGCCGCGATCGTCTTGCCAGAGGCTTTTCCTGCAGCCTCCGCCAGCCGTGAACTCATCGCTTTCCCATCGAGACGCGTGGCATAATCGCCATTGAACTCGGTGTAGTCGTCCGACGCGTCCTTCGTCTGTTCGGCGACATTTGTCGGATCTTTGATTTCCGCCGCCCATTGCGCTTTTACCATTGCAATCACGGCATCGGCAGTTGCCTGGTCGGCTTGCTGAGCCGACGCGTTCATTGTGAAAGCCGAGCAACAGGCCGACGCGATTAATACCAACATCAATTTTTTCATTTCTATTTTCCTCCGGGGAAACCCCCGTATGTTTGAGCTGGCCACGCTCAATGTTTAGACCGCTGCGGACAACTGGCTATTGCCGCCGAACCGGTTGAGAAACCGGATGCTCGCTTTCTTGCGTTGGACTGCCATAGTCCACCGACACTTGGTAAGTCAATGCATTTCGCCGGACCATCTGACGCTGATAATCGCGCGAAGCGACGATTTGAAAATCTTCACGTAGGATTCGCCTGGACAAAAAAAGTAGGAAGTAGGAAGGCTAAAGTAGAAAAGGTCCGAGGTCGGAATTAAGAATGGAGCGAATGGGATTCGCGACATAGAAGGGTCCGAGCCGGACTGGCATTGCTGCGATGGTAGGAGCGAGCGACTGTGGGCAACGAGCGAGTTTCAAAGTAGAAAAGAAGCCGGAGGTCAGACGTCGGAGGCCTCAGGGCACCTGTTCTGCTCATCGGCTTGCGGCAATGCGTCGACAACAGCCAACTTTCTATTCCGATCCCACGGAGGTCGTCACTCTCGAGATTGATGCTCCCCCAGACCCCGTGACCGGGTCGGCCCAGAGGGTTTTGCTCCTGGAAGATCGCGATGATTTCCGGCAGATTCTCCGCGATCACCTGGTCTCCCGCTTTTTTCAGGTAACCTCGGTCCCGAGCGGCGTCGAGGGCCTGCGCGAGATCAGGAAGGGCGCCTTCGATCTCATCATTTGCGACATGATGATGCTGGGGATGGGGGGCGAGATGTTTTACTGGGCGGTCACGCGGATACGGCCGGCTACTGCTCAGCGGTTCATTTTTTTTACCGGCCACCGGAACAATCCGGCCATCGAGTTTTTCTTCAAGCGGGTGAAGGCGACGGTGCTCATCAAGCCCTTCTTGCTGAAGGCGCTCGACTCGACGATCCGCGATGTTTTTCGGAAGCTGCGCTGATACGCCGCATTCGCGCTTCGCCGAAGCGAGGGCGCGTGCGAGCAAAGCGAAAACTTGAAGCAATTAGCGCGAACGTCGCGTTTGCCGTTGAAACCGAAGGAGCGACGTTAAGGAATGGAGATCGGAAGAGAGTTGAGTTGTTGAGAGCGTAAAAGCTCCGTGGGAGCCACGCTCCTTTACGGGGTTGAGATGTTGAGAAGCTGAAAACAAGGTTCGGAACATGGAAATTAAGAGAAGCGGATCACAGCCTTTAAACATCCTCCTTCGCCCGGCTACGGCGGGACAAGAAGGGCCGGCCATAAAAAAGTGATGAGTGACGCGTGACCCGCCGTCGCTAAAGCTATGGCGTGGCGGGCGAGTGACGACCACAAGCGCGGTTCCAAGCGATTAACGTGAAGGAACTGACAAAATGGAGATCAAGAGAAGTGGTTCACAACCGTCCGGCCTAGGGCCGGCGGACTGGTTCACCGGGAGGGTGCGAATTGACCCGCTGTTCGAGGCACCCGAACCGGCACGTGTTCGTGGCGCGAGCGTCACGTTCGAGCCGGGTGCCCGCACCGCCTGGCATACACATCCACTCGGTCAGACGTTGATCGTCACGTCCGGCCTTGGGTGGGTTCAGCGCTGGGGCGGCCCAATCGAGGAAATCCGGCTAGGCGATGTGGTCTGGTTTCCGCCTAACGAAAAGCATTGGCATGGCGCTACGCCGACCACGGCAATGACGCACATCGCCGTTCAGGAGGCGGTGAACGGTAGAGTCGTCGAATGGATGGAAAAAGTCAGTGAGGAACAATATCGGGGAAAAAGCTGAGACGCTGAAAAGCTGAAATGCTGAAAAAGAAGTTGAGAGCGAAAAAGCTCCGTTGGAGCCACGCTCCTTTACGGAGTTGAGGGTTGAAACGCTGAAATGTGGAAGATAAGGTTGAGATGTTGAGGTCCGAGGCGCGCGCCGCACCGGCGCTCGACTGGCGTTGTTGAGCTGTTGAGAATATCACATCCGATGAAAATGATTATTCTGGCATCGCTATTGTCGGCCATGTGCATGGCGACCTCTGCGCAAAACCCGGTGACAACATCGCCACAATTTTACAAGGTTCTGCTCGAAAATGAACCCGGTGACAACATCGCCACAATTTTACAAGGTTCTGCTCGAAAATGATCAGGTTCGCGTCCTCGAATATCGACTCAAGCCGGGCGAAAAAGAGCCGATGCACTCGCATCCCGCCGGCGTCGTCTATGTGTTGAGCGGAGGCATGCTCAAGTTCAGTTATCCGGATGGCCGGACGGAAGAGAAAACGGCCGCGACCGGAGAAGCCATCTGGCGCGATCCTGTTACGCACGCAGTCGAGAATGTCGGGTAAATGGAAGCGCACGCCATCGCGATCGACCTGAAGAGTCCGACCCGGACTGGCCTTAATGACGAGCGGGCTGGCGTATCACGACGAAATCAATAGAAGGAATCAAACCACATGCATAAATCGACGTACAACGCGAAGGCGTACTCTGCTGCCAGTGCGACATCGCAGCTGGCTTCCACTAAAATCAATCGTCGCGATCCAACTGACCGCGATGTGCAAATTGAAATCTTGTTTTGCGGCATCTGCCACTCCGATCTGCATTCGGTGCGCAACGAGTGGAGCGAGTTCATGGCCACGAGTTACCCGATTGTCCCAGGTCATGAGATCGTCGGCCGTGTGACCAAGGTCGGCTCGGCGGTTGCCAAGTACAAACCGGGCGACCTCGCCGCGGTCGGCTGCATGGTTGATGCGGACGGCACCTGCCCCCGATGCAAAGCGGGCCTCGAGCAATTCTGCCCGAACATGATCCTCACGTTCAATTCTCCAGACAAACATCTCGGAGGCGTCACTTACGGCGGCTACTCCGAAAGCATCGTCGTCGATGAACACTTTGTTCTGCGCGTCCCCTCAAACCTCAATCTCGCCGCAGCCGCGCCGCTGCTTTGCGCCGGTATCACGACCTACTCCCCCATGCATCATTGGGGCGTTACCAAGGGCAAGAAAGTTGGCGTGGTCGGTCTCGGCGGACTGGGCCACATGGCCGTGAAGTTTGCTCACGCGCTCGGAGCGCACGCCGTCGTTTTCACCACTTCGCCTAGCAAGAAGGAGGACGCGCTCCGCCTCGGCGCCGACGAAGTCGTAGTCTCCCGCAATACCGACGAGATGAAGAAGCACGCGGGCAGCTTCGATTTCATCCTCGACGCCGTCTCCGCCGACCACGACATCGACGCCTATATCAATTTACTCGGCGTCGACGGCAATCTTACGCTTGTCGGCGCTCCCGCGAAGCCGTTGGGCGTTTCGGCATTCAGTCTCATCGTGCGGCGCCGCAGTTTCTCCGGCTCTGCCATCGGCGGCATCGCCGAAACCCAGGAGATGCTCGATTTTTGCGGCGCACATGACATCACCGCCGATGTCGAAGTTATCCCAATTCAGAAAGTCAACGAAGCCTACGAAAGACTGCTCAAGTCCGATGTGAAGTACCGTTTCTCGATCGACATGGCTTCTCTCAAATCGGAGTGACCAAAAAGGTTGATAGTTGAGAGCGTAAAAGCTCCGTGGGAGCCACGCTCCTTTATGGAGTTGAAAAGCTGAAAAGCTGAATGGAGCGAATGGGATGAGCGACCCGCCTACGCCAACGCGCTACGACGCGGCAGGCATGGAAGGTAAAGTGACGAGGGTAGGAGCGAGTGAGCGCGGGCAGCGAACGAGTTTCAAATCGGTCAGTCTCCAATTATTTTGACGAGCACTCGCTTGTGCCGTCGGCCGTCGAACTCGCCGTAGAAAATTTGTTCCCACGGCCCGAAGTCCAGTTTGCCTTTGGTGATCGCGACGACGACTTCGCGGCCCATGATCTGACGCTTGAGGTGGGCGTCAGCATTGTCTTCGCCAGTGCGGTTGTGGCGATAAGCGGTCGTCGGCTCGTGCGGCGCGAGTTTTTCCAACCAGAGCTCGTAATCGTGATGGAGTCCCGATTCATCGTCATTAATAAACACCGACGCGGTGATGTGCATGGCGTTAACGAGACAAAGCCCTTCGGTTACGCCGCTCCGGTGAACGAGTTCTTCGATTTTCGGCGTGATGTTGATAAACCCGCGCCGATCCGGTACCTCGAACCAAAGATGTTCAGTCAGCGATTTCAATCGTCGTCTCCTAAAATTAAGTGCAAGTCCGGCTCCGACAAACGCGGCGTGACATTCAGCTGCGATCTTTAGTTGAACAAGGAATTAGAACATGCAGAAGCGCAAACTTGGAAACAGTAACTTGGAAGTCTCGGCGATCGGGCTGGGGTGCATGGGGATGAGTTTTTCTTATGGCCCGCCGAAAGATAAACAAGAAATGATCTCGCTTCTCCGAGCCGCCGTGGAACGCGGCGTAACGTTCTTCGATACCGCTGAAGCTTACGGCCCGTTCACGAACGAAGAACTCGTGGGCGACGCTCTCGCTCCGATGCGTGAGCAAGTGGTGATCGCCACCAAGTTTGGATTCAAATTTGGTCCCAAAGGTGAGCAGATCGGCCTCGATAGTCGGCCGCAGCACATCAAAGAAGTTGCCAAAGCCTCCCTCAAGCGACTTAAGGTCGACGCCATCGATCTGTTCTATCAACACCGTGTTGATCCCAACGTGCCAATCGAAGACGTGGCGGGAGCGGTGAAGGATTTGATTGAGGAAGGCAAGGTCAAGCACTTCGGCCTTTCTGAGCCAGGAGTGCAAACGATCCGGCGCGCACACGCGGTCCAGCCCGTCACTGCGGTCCAAAGCGAATACTCGCTTTGGTTCCGAGAGCCTGAGAAGGAAGTGCTGCCCGCACTGGAGGAACTCGGAATCGGCTTCGTTCCATTCAGCCCGCTAGGCAGAGGCTTTCTCACGGGAAAGATGAACCAAAACACCACGTTCGACAGCACCGACCTCCGCAACACGCTCCCTCGCTTCACGCCCGAGGCACGGAAGGCGAACCAGGTCTTGGTTGATTTGCTTGGCAAGATCGCAAAACGAAAGAAGGCAACACCGGCTCAGATCGCGCTCGCGTGGTTGCTTGCCCAGAAGCCGTGGGTTGTTCCAATCCCCGGCACCACGAAGCTGCATCGCCTGGACGAAAACATCGAAGCAGCCGCAATCGAACTTACACCGGACGATTTGCGCGAAATCGAAAACGCCGCCTCAAAGATCACGGTGCATGGTGCTCGGTATCCCGAAAAGCTGGAGCAAATGACCGGTCGCTGATGAACAAGTGATAGTGACGCGTGGAAAACGGAATCATCGAACAGAAGGAAACAAAGAAAACAAAGATCGGCTCTGAGACTCCGTTTGCTTCGTTGTCTTCTGTTAAAATCCTTTTGAATCCTGTCTAAGGATTTTCGCGACTTTTTCGATCGTGTTCCAATTGCGCGTGGTGACCAGCCTCCGCCATCCTCCTTCACTGCGTTTCCATCTATGCTAAAGCTCCGACGTGACAGGCCGGCGCGACAAGAGGCTACGGCTTGGCAAGCCGGCGAAGCGCTAAGCGGCAAACCAGGGCTACGCGTCGTTAAGAATCTGCGCCACCTTCTGAATTGTATTCCAATTGCGGGTCGTCGCTGCGACGCCGAATTTTTTCTCGATCTTGCCGAGGTAGCTGATCGCCTTCATCTGCCGACGATACAGACCCAAGACGAATCTGCCTTGGATCGCAATGATCTTCAACAGCCAGTCGTCGTCCGAAGGCAGACTGAGAGGAAGAGGAGGCAGTTGGGATGTTTGAGGTTCGCCGCAGCGAATCCGTCCTCTGGCGGATTTGATGTTTGATGTTTGATGTAAGCCGGAACGAATGCCCGGTCGTTTGGCTAACACGCTCACGAACCGGGTTATGTCCGGGCCCGAGGGCTGTCCTGAGAATGGATTCTTTGATGCTCGCCACGGCGAGTCCGTCCATTGGCGGACAAGTTTAATGATGTCGCGAGCGGGACAAATCATGATCTCGCATTTGAAGGGCAATTTGCGAGCAAGCGCAGCGTGGAGAACGGGCTCGCTCACATCTTCGCGCACCACAAACGTGCCGACCGCTCCAATGTTGACGACACCGAACCTGGCTAACTGCTTGGCGATGAGCGCCGGTTGGCATCGGTTGGTTCCACCGACGTTCACGGCACGAAGAAAGACGACCCAACGCATTCGAATCGATCTGTTTTAACTGTGATCTCTGAATTAAGCCAGAGGATAAAAGACCATTGACGTCCCGAGTCGCTCCCCGCTGCCCTGGCGGCCGTGCCGTCCGTTCTCGCGGCATTCCCAATGTCTCGATTGCCAGCTGAGGAAGCCTAATAAATCGATTGCGCTACTCGGGGCGTTAAGTATGGGATCTCAAAATGTTTTTCCATCGCTCCCTCTTTTTGGGGGTTATTACGTTCGCGGTGGTGCCGTTGCTGGTACTCGCGGTTTCTCCGCCCTGGGAGAGGGGAGGCCGACATACAGAACTGTTCGTTGCGGGGTCCGCTGATGACGCTTCCTTGAGAACGCGAATCGCGGCACTCTCCGCGACCGTCAGTCCGGATGACGCTCGGCGACTCGCATACGCTGCATACATGACCGGAGTGGAACTGCGCCGCGAGTGGCATGTGGTATGGCTACCCGGCCTTCAGAACTTGCTCGTCAATATGGGAGCGAGAAAAGGGGGACTCTGTTTTCAGTGGGCAACGGAGCTTCTGGTCCGATTGGATGCACTGAAGCTGCAAACGATCGAGCTCCACTGGGCCGAGTCTTTTGCCAAGACCAGTGGCGAGCATAACGTCATCGTAGTTACGGCCAGAGGCCAAGCATTCGAAGAGGGCATTCTGCTCGACAACTGGCGTTACTCGGGACAGCTCGTTTGGACACAAGTCGCCATGGATCCTGAGTATCACTGGACGGAAAACAAATCCGAACTCGCCCGCAGATTGGGGAGAGCAAGGGATGTGGCTTCGAAGCAGGTACGATCGACGATGAAATCGAATTGAACTATGCGCACGTTGTCGATGAAGAAGTTAGGCCCGAAAACATTTGCAAACACACGAGTCAACCAACAACCTCATCCTCCATGAATCCGAACAAAGCACTCTGGGAAAAAGGCGACTTCACGCGCATTGCCGCGACCATGCGCGAAAGCGGCGAGGCGCTCGTGCAGCGACTCGGAATCACCAAAGGACTCAAGGTCCTGGACCTCGGATGCGGCGATGGTACGACGGCATTGCCCGCAGCGAAACTCGGAGCGGACGTGCTGGGCGTCGATATCGCGCGCAACCTGGTCGAGGCTGGGAATCAGCGGGCCGCCGAGCAGGGCCTGACGAACTGCACGTTCCAGGAAGGCGATGCGTCCAATCTGGAGCAGTTGCCGGATGGCGCGTTTGATCTCGTGATCAGTATTTTCGGAGCGATGTTTGCGCCCAAGCCGTTCGAGGTCGCCAAGGAGATGGTGCGCGTGACTCGGCCGGGAGGTCGGATCGTGATGGGTAACTGGATACCTAACGACCCGACGCTAGTAGCGCAGATTCTAAAGATCAGCTCAAGCTACACGCCGCCACCGCCGGAAGGTTTCGTTAGTCCAATGACGTGGGGCATCGAGAGCAACGTGATCGAGCGGTTTGCCCGAGCGGGCGTTCCGGCAGAGAAAATCTCCTTCGCGCGCGACACGTTCACCTTCAATTTCCCCGGCGCACCGTCAGCGTTGGTGGATGAATTCAGGAAATACTACGGCCCGACCATGAATGCATTCGAAGCCGCAGAAAAGAACGGTCGAGCGGCTGAGCTGCAGAGAGAGCTGGAAGAGTTGTTTGCCAGCCACAACAAAAGCCCGAGCAAGGATGCCACCTCCATTCCTGCAACCTTCTTGCGCGTTACGGTCGCGCTTTGAAGCAGTTCTTAAGGGGTCAGAGAAGGTAAAACTTCATGCACGGAATCAAAGACAGGGTCGTCGTCATCACCGGTGCGAGCTCCGAAAGCATTCGCGAGCGGGCAGCGGGATAGACGACACTCCGAAAGCTTTCGCGAGGAGAAATCCAAAACAAATTCGGATCTCAAAATCCACGTTACGAAAAAGCGAATTTCCGCGTAGAGAAGCTGCAGTTTCGATCATTGTTCCTTTTGAATTTTGAGTTTGTTTCGAATTTCGAGATTCGACATTCGGACTTTTTACGGCTACCGGGAAATGGCGATCCTTTATGCGAAGGCATCTTCAAATCTTTGCGGACGTGTACGTTTGCGCGTGAAAGCTTCCGGCGAGCCGCCGAAAGCGGCCAGGCCAGCTCGCGGCGACTGCTCCCCAATCCGGAGAATCCGCGTCATCTGCGGTGTTGGACAGGTTGGGAGGGGTGTGCGCAGCTCGAGGCTGCGTTGGCAGTTTTTAGATGAGCATTCAACAGGCAAGATGCCTGTTTGCCATGACAGGCGAGACGCCCGTCTTCCTTGCCGCCTTGTGATTTGGCGCGCAGGGGGTAACTTGGCCGATGCGACGTTGTCCGCCAATCCGCCAGTCCGCCAGTCGGCCAGTCGGGCGGGCTCGTCCTGTGGCGAGCCGGGGCTTCACGTTGATCGAGATCGTGATCGCGGTTTTCATTCTGTTGCTCCTGCTCATGCTGGCGGTGCCGAGCATGAACGGCGTGCTGGCGGATAAGAGGCTGCGCCGTTCGCTCGATGGCTTCAACGATTTGGTGCATCAGGCGCAGGAGCGCAGTGTGGCCGAGCATCGCGCCTATCTCATCGTCTGGGGCGACAAAGGTATTGCGCTGCGTCCGGAAGTTTTTGCCAAAGGCGAAGAAGCGAGACCGACCGCGGACTTGGCGTTGGGGCGCGGAGATGTTTTGAAACTCACGCTGCCGGCGGCCCTGACCAAAAATCCTCCGGGCGAATGGATTTTCTGGCCCTCGGGGACATGTGAGCCGGCTGTTGTCCAATTTAGCGGTCGGAATGGCTCCTGGACGGCGAATTATTCGGCGTTAACGGTGCGCCCTGAGCTTACCAGTTATGCGGCGAGGTGAAACGATGCTGCGCGAATCGTGGAGTAATGGAGAAATGGAGAAATGGAGTGATACAGTCAGCAGTACTCCACGACTCCAGCACCCCAACGCTCGAAGCGTTACCGCAAGGAAAAATGGAAAAAAGAAGCGGAGCACGGCTTTCGCGCTCTACGAGGTGATTATCGGAGTGGCGATTTTCGCGGTGGGCGTGCTCGCGCTTGGCCACGCGGTGGAGAATTGCTTGAACGCCAGCATGCTCAACGCGGAAGAAGAGCGGGTGCGCCAGATTTTGTCCAATCGCATGGCCGAAATTCAGGCTACGCCCGGCTTTCCCGATGCGGCGAAGGAACTCAAGATCGACACCGGCTACGGTGTGGTGAGATTAATCCAGAAAAGCGCGCCGGCTGGTTTAAGCGAGCCGGATGGCGGCAAGCTGGGCGGAATCAATTTTGTGGTCCTGACCGCGCAATGGGTACGCGGCGGTGTCTCGCAATCGAAGCACATTGCGTTTTATGTTTATCGTCCCGGCTAATTCTCGATCTGCAGGCGACACGCCTGCCTCTACAGCTCGGAAGAATCGCGCGCTCGCTTTCACTTTGCTCGAGATCACGCTGGCAATGGCGATCCTGGCGATGATGTCGGTGGCGATTTATCGCTTCGTGCAATCGAACTTGACCGCGCTGCGCGTTTCCTCCGAGGTGAGCGCGGCGGATGCGCGCTATAGCGGTTTGCGCGATCTCTTGATGACGCAATGGCAAAGCTTATCTGGGGGCAACGGCGCGATGACGGGTGAGCCGTTCAAGTTGAACGATCGCCCGCGCGATGAGATCAAGTGGACTTGCGGGGCCGGGCCTGGATTGCTCACGCGCTATGCGCCGGGAGATTTTACGGTGTTGATGCGATTGCAACGGGAAAGCGACAAGAGCGACCGGCTCGACCTGGGTCTCTTGCGCAAACCGCACGATGATCCTTCCATCACGCACGAGCACGAGACTTGGGTGCCGTTGATTGAGAACGTGGGCAGCCTGCAAATCCGCTACTTCGAGCCGCGTTTGAATGTGTGGGTGGATAGATGGACCGACACGCTGGTCTTGCCGCGGCTGGTGAAGATCGTGGTCGGACGCAACGACGCCGCTGTGCCATTTGAAGTGATCATTCCGCTGGGGCGAACGCCGTTTTGATGATGTCAATGTTAACCATAGGTCAGAGATCGGAAGTCGCCCGGCTTCGCCAAGGCTTCCGCCTGCGCACGCCTCGGCGTGAAGAGACGGCGAGCCAGGGAGATCGAGATCCGACATTCGAGATTCGAAATTCGAAATTGCGAGCGGCCGCTCTCATGTTATCGCTCTGGGCGCTTTTTCTGTTGAGCGCGATG
>WNFT01005520.1_pt1 | contig 11078 bp, 9 predicted proteins | sample 5400191 | NCBI WGS metagenome assembly WNFT01 (sample SAMN13153359, study PRJNA577476) | soil metagenome | isolation source: 80 cm saprolite under Madrone tree | place: USA:California | collected 2016-06-14
CGGTTCCCTTTCCCGTCAGGCGCGGCAGCATATAATTCAACTGCGCAAGTTCCACCTGCAACTGTCCTTCGCGGCTGCGAGCATGCCTCGCGAAAATATCAAGAATCAGTTGCGTGCGGTCGATGACCCGGCGCTCCGTGGACTCCTCGATGTTTCTTTGTTGCATAGGGGAGAGGTTGCTGTCGAAGATGATCAGCGGCGCTTTGTGCGCCGCGGCTTCCGCGCGTATCTCATCCAGCTTTCCCCGGCCGACCAGCGTCGCTGGATCAGCCGTATCGCGCACTTGAAACATCGTCCCCGCGACCTCCGCGCCCGCGCTGCGAGCCAACTCCACGAGCTCGAGGAGCGATTCGCGGCCTTGCTCGCCCGCCGGCGTTCCCGGAAAGCGGGGCGTACGCTTCCATCCCACGCCAACCAGCAAGGCGCGCTCGGCCGCAGAAACTTGATGTTGTACCTTGGTCACGGAGAGTAGACCGGAGTCATCGTGCGGAAGTGAACATTTCTTGCGGGACTCGCCCCTGGTTCAGATTATACGCCTCTCCCTTCCTGCTCGCGACGGCCTCCGCCGACGATTCCATTCTTCCACTCCGCCGTTCCGTTGGTGCCAGCCTGGCAAAGTGAAAGCGCATCCATTTGCGAAACCAGCGTGCCGATGGGAAAATAGTTCCATGAGAAGACTAACGATCACAGTAGTGAATGTTTTGGCGGCCGGAATGATGCTGCTCGGGAGCGCGCGCGCGCAACAAACGCCGGCAGCGGCCTTCCCGCAGGCGCCCGCAGCCAAGCCTCAAACCGCGTCCGCGGCGAAGTCTCCACAGGCTCCCGCAGCCAGTGCGCAAAAGGCGCCCGCTGCGAAACCGGGTCAGCCCGCCAAACCGAAAAGCCCGAGCCCGCTGGTGCTCAAGACTGATAAGGATAAGGTCAGCTATGCGCTGGGGATGAACCTCGGAGCCAATCTGAAGAGAGACTCGGTTGATATCGACACAGCCATCTTCGTGCGCGCATTGAAGGACACGGTGGCCGCCGGCAAGACCCTCCTGACCGACAGCGAAGCACGCGCCGCCCTCACGCAACTGCAGACCGAGGTGCGCGGCAAGCAAATGGAAAAAATGAAATTCGCCGGAGAAGCGAATAAGAAGGAGGGAGACTCCTTTCTCGCCGCCAACAAAACCAAAGAAGGGATCGTTACCCTACCAAGCGGCCTCGAATACAAAATACTGACGCAAGGCACTGGACCGAAGCCGGCAGCCACGGACACGGTCGTCTGCAACTACCGGGGCACCCTCATCAACGGCACGGAGTTTGACAGCTCCTATAAGCGCGGCCAACCGGCAACATTCCCCGTGGGCGGCGTGATCAAAGGTTGGACGGAAGCCCTGCAACTCATGCCCGTCGGATCCAAGTGGCAACTCTTTCTTCCCGCAGAGCTGGCCTATGGCGAGCGGGGCCCGAGCCCCGAGATAGGCCCCAACTCGACTCTCGTGTTTGAAGTGGAACTCCTATCCATCCAGGCCAAGGACAAAGAGAAGGAAAAGGAAAAAGAAAAGGAAAAAGAAAAAGAGTAGCAGAGGGCTCTGCCTCCCGCATGGCCGGCTGACGCAAGATGCAAGATATCGTACTCAGCCCAAACCTGCGGATCGAAGCCAATTCATCGCCTCGGCTTGCACGGCGGGTTCATCGCCGAATCCTGAAAACCAGCGTACGCCCTGCTCCCTGCGAAACCACGTGAGCTGGCGTTTCGCGTAGTGTCGCGTGGCCTGTTGAATCGCTTCGCGCGCCTCAGCGAGGGAGATCTTTTTTTGCAAAACGCCGCGCAATTCACGATAGCCGATAAAATCGAAGGGCTTTGCATCTTCGCTCGTCCCGCTGGCGAGCAAACTTTTCACTTCCTCCAGCCATCCGCGCTCCAACATGGCATCCGTCCGGGAATGAATTCTATCGATTAGCTGATCGCGCGGCGGATTCAATCCGATCTTCAGCGCGCGCCAGCCTTCGAGGTGGACGCGGCCCTCTCGATGCAGTTCCGAGATGGGCTTCCGTGCCAGCAGGCAAACTTCGATCGCCCGAATGAGTTTTTGTTCATCGGCAGGGGCGATCTTGGAGGCTGTCTCCGGATCGAGCCGCTTCAACACCTTGTGCAGATGGCCGGGCGGATGTTCTTCAGCGCTTGCCCGCAGCCGCGCGCGCAATTCCTCGGAGCGCTGCGGTGCTTCGGCGAGACCCTGGAGCAACGCACGCAAATACAAACCCGTGCCGACCGTGAATATCGGCAGCTTTCTTCGCACTCGCAGATCATGCAAAACCGCGAGCGCTAATTCGCGATAGCCTCCGGCAGTCGCCTCTTCCTTTGGCCCCAGCACATCGATCAAATGATGCGGAATGCCGCGGCGCTCGGAGGCGCTGGGCTTGGCTGTCCCAGTATCGAATCCGCGATAAAGCTGCGTCGAGTCGCAGGCCACCACTTCTCCGCCCAGCCGCTCGGCGAGCCAGACACCCAGCGCAGACTTGCCGGAAGCGGTCGGACCAACAACGGCAACAAGAGGCAAAAGCGCCTTCGCATCGCTCATCGGAAGAAAATGTGCCGCGCGCGGAAAACCAAAACGACAAGCACTATAAGGGCGAGAAGCAGACTCCCGAGGACCTGTTGGCGCGAGATCTTCACTTTGCCTGGTTAAAATACTCGATCGGAACGTTGTAGAGATACGTGTAGCGCAGCTCGATGTACGGGCCCTTGAACTGCGGAGGCAACGGCTCGAAGGGGTTCGATGCGCGCACGGAAGAGTACGCCGCGCGGTCCAGCGGCTCTTTCCCCGAATTGCGCTGGATGACTGGTTCGGCGGACGGCACGCTGCCGTCGCGCATGATTTTGAATGTAAGTACGACGATGCCCTTCTCGCCGAGTTCGACCGAGCCGGGCATTACTGCAAACCAGTTGCGCTTCACAGTGACATACACGCGGTTGAGATAGTTGCTGAAGTCCACGCCTTCGTCGGGCGTGAGCATCTCGATGCCGCCGTACGCGGTTCCATGGCCGCCACCCCCGCCACCGCTGCCGCCCCCAGGAATCTGGCCGCCGCCCGCGATCGGCCTCGGACCGGAGCTTCGCGCTGCCGCTCGCAAGGAGTCCTGAATGCTCTGGCCCGGAGAAGACTCCTTGGGCAGCAACAGGCCCTTCCTCGGCTGTGGCGTTTCCGGCATTTCGAGCTTCGGGGGAGTTTTCGGCGTGGGCGCTTCTGTCGGCGGTATGGTCTGTGCGACATTCGGCTGAGGCACCGGTGCGTTGGGCAATTCCTTCACCGGCCGCTCCGGTTGCGGAGCCGGCGCCGGCTCGACGGGCGGCGCGATCTTCCTCAGCACTCGCGGATCAACATGCACCCGCGGCGGCGGTTGCGCCGGACGCGTCGAAGGCTTCAAGGAATCGAGCGCCCCTGGCGGTAGCAGCACGGTCATCATCCTCCGCGCGATCTCCATTTGCTCCGGCGTCGGCCCATGCGAAGGGAACAGTTTGGCTTGCAACAGAATCAGCGCAATCAGCAGCGCGTGGAACGCAAACGAAGAGATGCGGACAATGAGCTGCCACTTGGCTTTTCCCTCTTTCTCCTCTGGAGCGGCAAGATGCACTTCTCCGGTGATGAAAATGTCGGGATCCACCAGGTCGGTATGGAGAGTTAGCGGGTGCTCAATCGTTTCCGGAGGTGCGGCACCCACTGGCACGGCGATGCGCGCGTCCATCTCCGTCGGCTGCAACGGCGTGGATTGATCTTCCGTGACGTTGTAGGCGGTGCGGTTGACGTCGCGCGGCACGACCACGCGCGTGGCGATGGTTTCGAGCGGCAAGTTCGTCGGGATCGTCGAATGCCCATCCAGCACCACGATGGGCAGCATCGCGGGGACGAGCGTCCGTTCGTCCATCGTGGTCGGACGGCGCCGCTGCGTCGCGGCATCAGCCGCAGCGGGTGGACGTGCATCGAGCGGAACCAGGAAGCGGGAGATCATCTTGTTGTTTTTTCTTGCGAGGACACTGCTTCTAGTTGGACGCGCTCCGCGTGCTCCTGGATGCTTGCCATAACCCGGCTTGCCAATTCCAGCGCCGCGCGCCCTGCCGCTCCGTTCGTTTTCGGCTCTTTTCGAGTCCGCGTGGCATCCACGAAAGCCTCCAGCTCTGCGCGCAATGGCTCCATCGCCGGAGCATCCAGCTTCTGGAATCCAAATTCGGGCTGTGGGCCCGGCCTCTTCACGCCCACTCGCAACGCATCCCGCCGCGCGTAATCCAGCGAAATGTATTCGTGCTGCTGGAAAAACCTCATTTTGCGCACACGCTCCGTGGAAACCCGGCTGGCCGTGACGTTCGCGACCGCGCCACCCACAAACTCCAGGCGTGCATGTGCGATATCCACTTTATCGGTGAGAACTGGAATCCCGACGGCTTTCACTTCCGTAACCGGTTCTTTCACCAGCGCCAGCAAGATGTCCAGGTCGTGAATCATCAGGTCGTAGATCACGTCCACATCGAGGCTGCGTGGCGTGAACACGCCTAACCGGTGCACTTCAAAAAAAAGCGGCCGGTTCAAAATGGGCTCGACGGCAATCACCGCGGGATTGAAACGTTCGACGTGCCCCACCTGCAAGATGCGTTTGTATTTCTTCGCCGACGCAAGCAGCGCATCGGCCTCCGCGAGATTCACGGCCATGGGCTTCTCAACCAGAACGTCGAGCCCCATCTCCATCAGCCGGCAGCCCACCTCCGCATGCGCGACGGTGGGCACGGCCACGCTCACCGCGTCGGCGTGCCCATGCAATTCCTCAAGAGTCGCAAGTACTTTGGTCTGAAATTCCTTCGCGACCGCCGCGGCGCGTCTCGCATCTTGATCGTAAACGCCAATCAGATCCGCGCCTTCGATTTCACGGTACACGCGCACGTGATTGCGCCCGAATTCGCCCGCCCCTACTACAGCGACACGGATCTTCTTCCCTTGTGCCGCCGCGCTCATTCTTTTTTGATTCCCCTGGTTGCGTCTTTTGGTTCCGTCGTTGCCGCAACGGCAATGGCTTCAATCGCGATTCCCGCTGCATCCGCCAGGCCGATCAGTTTTTCGCGGTCGAAAAGCAGCGTGCGTCCCGCGTCCACCGCCAAGGCCGTCGCACGCGCGCTCTGCATCTGTTCGATGGTGGGCAAACCGACCACGGGTACATCGAAGCGCATGTCCTGCCCCGGCTTGCTGACCTTTACCACGACCAACGGCTTGCCAACCGCGATTCTCGCCGCACGCGCGATCGTTTCATCGGTGCCTTCCATCGCTTCCACTGCGACGCACGCGCGATCCGAAATCACCACCGTCTGTCCGATGTCCATCCCTGCGATTTGTCTCGCCACGCCGATTCCATACGCAATGTCTTCGGCTTCATGCTCATTTGGTGCGCGCCGCGTCAACACGCCCGGTTGCGGCACGAGCGGCTTCAGGAAAATCGTCGAATCCACCAGCCGGATGCCTTCGTCTTCCAGCACGCGAGCCACCGCCCCGATCAACGCGTCCGTATTTTTCTGCGGCAACGAAAAAAGCAGCTTCGCCAGCTTCCAATCCGGACGGATCGCGCTGAAAATTTTATTGTGCTTCACCTGCCCGGCCATCACCGCTTGCGTCACGCCTTCCTGCTGCAGCAGCTCGATGGTTTTGCTCAGCTCGCCGAGGCTTACCCAATGCAGCCGTTTCGCGATTCTCTCCAGCTCCGGCGAGGCTTCCTCTTTCAGGGCAATCACCGCCATCTCGATTCCCTGGCTCCGCGCGCCTTCCAGCACCAGAAACGGAAAGCGCCCGTTGCCAGCGATGAGTCCCCAGCCTTTCAATTGTGCGTCCGTGTCGGGCATGAATTCTGCGATCGGTGTGTTTACTTCACAATGCCGCGTTCCGCGCCTTCGATGAATCGGATCAATTCCTGCACGTCCGCCGAATCTCCCAGCGTTTTCTTCATCTCCGCGAGCGCCTGCGAAGTGTTGAGTTTCGACCGCAGCAGCAAACGATACGCCTGCTTCAGCACCTGCAAGCGCTCCGCCGAAAATTCCCTGCGCTCCAGGCCAATCGCGTTGAGGCCGTAGCTCTTCGTCTCGCGCTCCGTCACGATCTTCGAAAACGGCGGCACGTCCTGCGTAATCACCGTGGATGCGCCGATGTACGCGTACCGGCCGAGCCTGCAAAATTGGTGCACCGGGCAAAACGCGCCTACCGTCACGAAATCTTCCACCGTGACGTGTCCCGCCAGCGTCGCACCGTTTACAAACAGCGTGTGGCTGCCGATCACGCAATCGTGCCCGACGTGCGAATACGCCAGGAAAAAATTGTCGCTCCCCAGCGAAGTTTTGCCGCCGCCTTTTTGCGTGCCCCGGCTGACCGTCACATATTCCCGGAAAGTATTTCCATCTCCGGCAACGAGCTCTACGCGCTCCCCGCGAAACGTATAGTCCTGCGGGTCGCCTCCCACCACACTGAATGCATGAAACACATTGTCCTTGCCAAACTTCGACGGTCCCTGCACAACCGCATGCGCGTGCAACACGCAACCGTCACCCAATTCCACCTCTTCGCCAACCACCGCGCATGCGCCAATCTTGACGCCTTCACCAAGCTTCGCGCTTGCCGTCACAATGGCCTGCGGATGAATCGCGCGCGCGGTCATTTCGCGGGTTCTTCCGCCTTGGCGGGGGGCTCACGATCCACCATCTTGCACATCAGCGTCGCTTCCACGGCCAACTGTCCGTCAACGGTAGCTTTTCCTTCCAGCTTGCAGAAGTCGCCGCGCCAGGAGAGAACGTCAAGTTCCAGCCTCAATTGATCGCCTGGCACCACGGGCCTTCGGAAGCGCACCCCATCCACAGCCACGAGATACAGAAGTTTATTGTCGCGATCCGGAACTTCCAGAAGCAAAAGTAACCCGCCTGCTTGTGCCAGCGCCTCGATAATCAAAACGCCGGGCATGACCGGCCGGCCCGGAAAATGTCCCTGAAAGTGCGCTTCGTTGATGGTGACGTTCTTCACCCCCACGATGCGCTTCAAGCGCTCCACTTCAAGAATGCCATCCACCATCAGAAAGGGATAGCGGTGCGGCAATATCTTCTGAATTTCCACGACATCCAGTATCATTCGCACGCTCCGTCGCGCCGGAACTCCCCCTGCGGCGCTCTTTTGCACCCGGCAAACTTCTGATTATATGCGAAGCCCGCGTCCCGCGATACGCGTCCCGGCAATCTCGGCCTCCTGAATTCCGGCAGCCAGGTTGCTGCTTTTTCGCAGCGTTGTTAGCATGTCCACGCCATGCCGGAGCGCCAATCCCCCAAAGAATTTTTGCGCCGCCTGAAGCTACTCCTGCCGCGGATGCTCGCGACGCTGCGTCAATTCGTGGAAGCCGAATCGCCCAGTCTTGAAAAAGCGGTAGCGGACCGCTGCTGCGGCCTCATCGCGGAAGCGTGGCGCAAGCACGACGTGAGAGTCGAGCGCCTTGCTCAGAAGCATCGCGGCGATCATCTGCGAATTTCGTATGGGCCCGGCAAAACGCGCCCTGCAGGCCAGCTCCTGGTCCTAGGCCATTACGACACCGTCTACTCCAGCGGTACGCTGCGCAAGATGCCCTTCCGTATCTCACGCGGAAAGGCCTATGGCCCAGGAATCTTCGATATGAAGGCAGGAATCGTTCAAGCGCTCTTCGCGCTCCAAGCGCTCCAGGGGGCAAGCGCAGAATTGCGCAAGCGCCTCGTCTTCCTCTGGACCTCCGACGAAGAGATCGGCAGCGAATCCTCCCGAAAGCTCCTCGAAGCGGAAGCGCGCCGCAGCGATGCAGTCTTCGTCCTCGAACCGCCCTTCGGCCCGCGCGGACTTCTGAAAACGGCACGCAAGGGCGTCGGCATCGCTGAACTAACCGTGCACGGCCGCGCCTCGCACGCTGGTCTCGCGCCCCAGGAAGGCATCAACGCCATCCACGAGTTGGCGCAGCAGCTCGCACGCATTGAAAAATGGAACGACCTTCGCCGCGGCGTAACCATCAACGCAGGAATCGTCGAAGGCGGCTCCCGCACCAACGTGATCCCCGAACGCGCCCGCGCCGCTCTGGATCTGCGGGCGCTGCGCGTTTCCGATATGCGCAGCCTGGAACGCCGCCTGCATGCTCTTCGCGCAATACATCGGGGCGCCCGGCTTGAAATCACCGGAGGCTTCGACCGCCCGCCGCTCGAACGCAAAATGAGTGCAGCTCTCTTCGCCCGCGCCAAGTCACTTGCCGCGCAGATGGGCCTCTCTGTCGGCGAATGCACCGTCGGCGGTGGTTCCGACGGAAATTTCACCGCCGCACTGGGCGTCCCCACGCTCGACGGCTTCGGCGCCGTCGGCGACGGCGCTCATTCTGCGAACGAGCACATCCTCATACACACCATGCCCGCACGCGCCGCCCTCCTGGCCTCGCTGCTCGCCGCGACTTGAGATGATTTCGGAGATAGGTCAGCGCCCGTAGGTTTTCTTCAAATACTCCGCCGTCGATTGCGTCAAATCGTTGTAATCGCTGTGCAGCACTTCCTTCAGGGCCGCCTCCGTGGACATTCCGGACCCGATGCGATCCAGGATGCGGTTGATGTCACTCATCCCGTCCTTCTCCACGATGTACTCAACATTTGCCAGCGCCCACGCGTATGCATAGCGCGCCAAATCCGATTTCATACGCGTCCAATCGCCTTCCAGCTGGCCCAGCGGCAGCATCTGCCGTGCCGCATAATCCTGGATCAGCACACTCGCATTCTCCCCGCTGCGCTGCCCCTCCATCCATTGAGCCATTCCTTCTTGAATCCAGGTGGGAGCGTGAATCGCACAGCTTTCTTTCAGCCCCATGCAAGCCGCATGCGTTTTCTGCGCGATGAAGCTATGCGTGAGTTCGTGCTTGAGTGAGCGGGACAGATCCTGGTCCACCGACGTCAATCCTTGCACTGGAACTCGAATTCGACCATCGTAGAGCGCGCCCGCCCACGACGGCGCCCGCGTGATATCCGTGAATGCCTCTTGTGTGTACAGAATCACGCCGATCGATTCCGGCGGCGTGTAGCTCAACTCCGATTCGATGGCGGAAAAATGCGTTTCCAGCGTGCGCAGCACATCCCTCGCCAGCGCCGGCTCGGCGGTACCGTTGTATCGCAACTTGAAGTGGCTGCTTTCGTTTTCCTTGTAACTTTCCTCTTCCTGCTTGTCTTGCAGCGCCTTTTCAAGCGCCGCTTGCACTTCTCGGTCAGGCTGGAGCGCAAGTGAGCGCTTCCACTCCGCCACCGCTTGGTCCATCTTGTTCAAACCGTGGTAGGACCATCCCGTCAGCTTGGCCACGTCCGCATTGTCCGGAGCGAGGCGCTTCGCGCGCTCCAAGTATTCCAATGCCTGCTTGTACTCGCTCCGCCGCAGGTGAATGTATGCTATTTGCAACAAAAGTCCCGGCACTTCGGGAGCAAACGTGAGGGCGGTGCGCTCGTCGGTCAGCGCATGCTCCAGTTCCCCTCGCGACATTTCGAACGTCGCTGCGGCGTGGTGCCCGATCGCCGCGCTGAGGTTGGCTTTCTCCCCGCCCGAACGCGCCTCGCTCTCCAGCTTTGCGATATATCCGCGGTCCACCGTCCCGTCGTGAACGGCTCTGCGTTCGATCTCTCCGCCGCCGGAGTCGCCGGGCTGCATGGTCGGCGGAGCGATCGCCAGGTTCGCCGCAGCGGCTCCGGGCGTATTTGCCATCGGCACCGCGCCGCCCTTCTCAATGTGATCCACGATGGATTTCGGCAGGCTCAGTTCACCCGCGGACGTCACGTATTTCACTTTGTCGCCGTCTTCATACGCGCTCAACGCCAGGATGCGCCGGCCATTTTTCAGGACGATGGTGTCTGCTGCAGTTTGGGCGCACAAGAGAAGTAGCGCAACAAGCGCCATCACCAAGCGCGTCGGATGGGAAGCGATCATTCGAAGCATTTTCCTATCTTAATTCCGCGATGACGCGTGGTCCCGCTCGCCTTGTTCCCCCATGCCGAATATGACTACACTTCCTATATGCGGGTAGGGGTGAAGTTTTTCGGGCTGTGGTGTCTTCTGGCCCCGGCCGTTCTGTCGGCTGCGGAGCGAACACCGCATGAATTATATGATGCGATTAACGCTCTCCGTGTCGATCCTTCCGCCGTTTACCACTTTGCCCCCGAAAACCGGATCGAGCTCCGCCGCGGCGATGCAGTCCTCTCCCTCGAAGAAGGCACCCTTGCCTTTTTCTTGCCTCTTGACGGGAATATTACCGGCGCAGTTTTCTCCGGCCGCGGCCATGCCCTGGCTCTTCCGCGCGACCCGTCGGAGAAGCAGCAAATGGGCTATTTCCTCGGGGCGCCCGTTCTCGATCAAGACTTTTTTTCTGGATATTTTCGATTCACCGACGCCAGCGCGGCCGAGCTGCTTCGCCAATTTGGCGCGGCCAAGCTCGTTCCCCAGACGGACTCTTCCTTTGCCGCTCAGTGGGAGCCAGCGCTCGCTCACCTCAACCCCGGCCAGACCCTTCGCATTCTCTTCGATCGCCTTTCGCAGAATCCACAACCTTACTTTTATGCCGGGCTCGATGGCGCCGTGACTGGCTTTTTCGATGTCGTCCTGGATTTGCAGCGGGACGAGCCATTCCTCCTCGGTCAGTTCCAAAAAGTTAGCGCAAAGACTTTCTACGACGTGTGGACCTCCCACGCCGTTCCCGGCTTTCCGGCTCGTCCTGCGTCCTTCCACGGCGTAAGTTACATCATCGAAACTTCCATTCTCCCGGACAACACTCTCGATGCCTCCACCTCCGTCCGCGTCCGCGCGGAAACGGGCCGCGAGCGTGCGCTGAGCTTTCAGCTCTCCCGCGCGCTGAGCGTGGACAAAGTCTCAAGCGAGCGCGGCGAACCCCTCGCCTTTTTTCAGAACGAAGGCATGAATTTGCAGCAGCGCAGCGCCCGCGGCCTCGACTTCCTAAGTGTTGTGCTCCCCGAGGCTCCCCCGCGCAATCAGGAATTCACCCTTAAATTTCACTATCGCGGCAACCTCATCGAAGACGCCGGA
>WNFT01006561.1_pt1 | contig 11077 bp, 11 predicted proteins | sample 5400191 | NCBI WGS metagenome assembly WNFT01 (sample SAMN13153359, study PRJNA577476) | soil metagenome | isolation source: 80 cm saprolite under Madrone tree | place: USA:California | collected 2016-06-14
GGCAAAAACGAGACGGGGTCGATGCGCGGCTGGAGCTCCCACTCTTTCCAGCCATTGTCGTGCTCCGCGGCCGCGAGTTGGAACGATTCCATGGGCTCGGGCCGCGCGAAGATTTCATTGCCCAATTCGCGCGCAAAAACCCCGGACAGAACCGCGTGGTCCGTCTGGCGAATCAAGATAAGATGATCGCCGTGCTCTTGAATGATCATGGCGCTGCCCTCATAAGCAGCGACGCCTGAAATACGCGTCCTCTGGCTCGGACGCATCAGCCTGGCAGGGAACGAACCAAGCAATTCTCTTCTCGACAACAGTATTATGCCTGCGCCCCGGTCTCGAATCCAGCGGCATCGCCCGTACCATTGAACAGCTTTTCAACCGGCTCAAAATCCCCACTAAATCCCAGTGGAGCGGCCCTTCTCAAACTTGTAGACTAGAGCCACCACTGCGGGAGTGGCGGAACTGGCAGACGCGCAAGACTTAGGATCTTGTGGCCGAAAGGCCGTGGGGGTTCAAATCCCTCCTTCCGCATTACCATTTGTCTGTTTCCGTGAAAAACATTCAATTTCGCTGATTTTGCTGAGGCTCTGAGTGATGGTGGACAGGTATGGCTTGCCTTCCATCCGCCTCAGTGAAATAATCCCGCAATGATTATTGGTGACCGCCTCCGCGAAATGCGCGAGGAAAAGAAACTCTCCCAAGGCGACATCGAAAAGCGCACCGGCCTGCTTCGCTGCTACATTTCCCGCGTCGAGAATGGGCATACTGTTCCTGCCATCGAAACTCTGGAAAAGATGGCTCGCGCTTTAGAGGTCCCACTCTATCAACTCTTCTACGAAGGCGAGGCGCCGCCCGCGTTGCCAAATCTGCTCAAGCGAAAGTCATCTGGCGAGATCGCTTGGGGTAGCTCAGGCAAAGATGCGCGATTTCTGGGCAAGCTTCGTCGTCTGTTGGGCAAGTCCGATGAACAGCACCGGAAGCTTATTCTGCTTATGGCTCAGAAGATGGCCCTGTTTCTTCATAAGGTGTTCTAAACGTTCGAAGGTTCTTAAGTGACCGCAAACCTTGGCGGCCTCTAGAAGCTCATCCCGTGCGATACCTATATGCCCGAGGTCTCTGGCGAGTTGGGTATATATCCTGCTGTACGTGGGGTCTCCTTTGGGAATGCCTTTCTTCTCTTGCTCATTGAGCGCGAGTTCTAGGCTCCTGAAATACTCGCCGACTTCACGCTGAGTTTCCATCACTGAGAGCCTATCACTCGCCTCGTTCACGTGGCAATCAGGGCGTTCCGCAACTCTTTGCCAGCCCGTAACTTCTCTTCAAGCATTCGGACAAAGGACGCGATTCTAGATTCAACCTATGCGTGCCCACCATTTATGCACCTCAATGTGACCAGAGCAACTAGTCCCTCGGATTACAAGCGTTTTTATAATCAGGCTTACAGCTAATTCCACGCGGTCTAATTCCAGCGGACGCGGACGCGCATAAGTGCGTCGTTCCAGTTCCGGCCAAGGGAGGCATGCTGTCAACGAGCAAGTAAAACAGAGAAGGACGAAGGGCGGCGGAGGGTTGCGTTCGTCCGCGCGGGCGTCATCAAGCGTTCGATTTGCATCTACTCAGTGGCTCGTGAATCTTTGGTTTTCAAGGAACAATCTCAAATCCTCCGCTTCATAGAAAACCAGACGCACCTGGTCCACCAGCGTCCCGGTAGTCTGTCACGGCTTTTGGGGGGGTGGCTCGGTTTGCGCTTCGCGGAAATGCGCAAGCCGGGACTGGAATTCAGGGTTTTCAGGGTCGAGTTTGGCAGCTTCCATCTCGGTAGCCAGGGCTTCCTTGGGATGCCCGTTGAGCAGGAGAGCCTCGGCAAGCGTATCAATATAGGCGGGTTCGGGCTGCGGGGATGACGCAACCGCCTGACGGGCGAGGATTAGGGCTTCGCGGGGATTCCGGAGTTTGAGGTCGTCGGCAGTGGCGTACATCCATGCGAGATTGTTTGCCGCGCTCGGGGAATCTGGCTGAAGTTCCAGAGCAACCTTGAGCTCATTCATAGCGCCGGCTGGGTCTTTGAGCTGCTCAAGAGCGTAGGCCAAACTCATGTGCGTCTCGGCGTCCTGGGGGTTTTTCTCAATCGCCTGCTGAAACTGCTCCCTGGCAGCACCGAGATCGCCCTTCTGGCCCAGCGCGGTGCCAAGGAAGAACTGAGTGCGGGGTTCATCTGGGTTGAGTTCGAGGGCTTGGCGGAATTCCGCGATTGCGCCATCCAAATTTTTCTTCTGCGCCAGGCACATGCCGATATTATGGTGTGGGCTGGACATAGTCGGATCAAGGCGGATCGCCTCGTTGTACTCAGCGATGGCATCGTCAAGGCGGTGCTGATCCAGGAGAACATTTCCATAATCGTTGTGGATTCCCCCATCGTCCGGCTTGAATCGAAGAAGGAATAGGAACTGCTCGGTGGCAGCATCGAGTTGGTGATTTTCTTTCAACAGCAGTGCCAGTCGGTCAAGGTCATCGAACCGTGCTACGACGAACTTGGCCGGATCGCTGAAACTCAGAGAAGAGGCTTGGAGGGATCGTTGGAGCTCGCCGATTGCGGACTTGCGATCTTTATGTCCAATGTAGAGCTCAACCAGGACGTTGCTGGCTCGGATCTCCCCGGGATGCATGATGATGGTCGTCTGAAGTTCGGCGACGGCTTCCGAAGTGCGGCCCAGTAATTCCAACGCACCCGCGAGCGCCAAATGCTCGAGGGTACCGAAGGGAACAATGCGAACGGCTTCGTGGAGTTCCGCGAGTGCAGCATTTGTATCCTGGCGGGAGTGATAAAAGAAGGCCAGGCAGGTATGGAACGCTGGATTGTCCGGCTCCAGGCGTACGGATTCCCTTAGTTCTTGTTCTGCTCTTTCGTAATTCCGGCCTCGAATATATAGGTAAGCAAGAGCGGCATGGTTGCTGGCAAGCTCGGGTTCGATCTGCATGCGACGAACGAGTTCGGGGTTCATGCTGGCGGGATCGATGGAGATAATGGCAGGTTCCGGGGTAGCTTCGCTGGGAGTGAAGGAAAACATATTGGCACGGAGGCCCCAGACTCCTATTTCGCTGCCTTCCAGGCGCTCGGGATCCAGGGAGGAGGCGGCCTGCAACTCCGACATGAAATTCGGCGCTGGCAGCGTCGGGGCCAGCAACGTGTGGGTCATCGCAAGATTAGGACCGAGAGCAGCAGCGCGGCGGAGGAATTCGACGCGCTCTACCTTTCTCTCTTCGTCGAGTTCGGGCGAAATTTTCGCCAAGGGGCCACCCGCCAGGAGGTTGGCGCTTACCAGCAGAGGCCAGGGACTCTTGGGATTTTCTTCGATGGAGGCGCGGCACTCCTTTTCGGCAGACTCGATCGCGCCTGTATGGATGAATTCGGCGCATTTGGCAAGGTGATCGATCGGACTGTCTGCACCAATGGAGGAAAAGGTAGGGCGTGGTGAGTCGGCGGAAGTGAGCCGTTCAACAAGAATTCCGTCGCCGCCAGCCAGTTTCACACGGGAAAGGAAGTCCGCCCCGGGAGAAGAACTTTCGCCACGAATCTTGACGAGGTGGGCGATGTAGCTGGGCGAGTAGGCCACCGCCAGGCGGCCCAGGATTTCAGCTCGGTCCAGTGGAATGGACTGAGCAAAGACAGAAGGAGACAGAATAAGAGAGGCAAGTGCATAGATAAGAGTGCGAAGTTTCATGGTCCTGAGTCTTTGGACACCGGAAGCCGGAGACTGGTGCCCAGGACATCATTAGGAGGGACAACTTGCAGGGGGCAATAAACCTTTAGTACCAATGCAAAGAAAGGATACAGGTGGCCCGGACGATAGATCTTAAAACGAATCTGGGTGCCCACACGTCGGTTTACGTGTGGGGCTTTTGATTTTTCCTTGTTCGTCATGCGTGCTCAGCGCGAGGGGCGGAGAAGCCGCTTCGCGGCGTGAATCAAGGTGCGCAGGGCCGCATTGAGGGTTTGTTCGTCAGAGAAATATTCGGCGACGTCCGGCGAAGGAGTACGAGATGCGTGCCTGCTCGGTAGCGCGCGAGATATTTGACGCGGACGCCGCCTTTTAATTTAGACAGGTCGTACTCGCGGCGTAGCTCGCCGCGCCGTTCTCGTTTCTCAGTTTTTTCCTTTCATGTTGTTTTCGTTCGCGCTGCGTCGCGGGCATCGAGGTAAAAAAGGAAAAAGCACAGACGAAGAGAGATTCCTCCGCGCGCAAGCCGACCGCCTCGCAGGAGCGAGGCGGGGAGAAAAAGCATCGGCTTGCTGCGCTGGGAATGACGGTAGGGAAGGGAAGACTCCTGAGGGACGCACCGGGAGGGAAGAAGTCCGGAAAGTACAAAATCTGCGATGAGCGATTTTCTTCCTACTGGGTTCCCGGCCTTGTCGAGCTGATTTTCACGGATAGCTCTTGATCGTGAGCGGGCGGCGCAGAGAGGGTCTTCCGGGAATACCCTTGGCTTAATGGCGGCTAGTCCACGCGCCATTCCTAGTCCAAACGCCTTTGAGAATTTGCATGAGTTTCTCACTACCAAAACCACGCCGGGCTTGTGCTATTCGCGGGACCGCTGTCAGAGTAATGAATGATACCAAACTCATTTACGAAGAAACTCCGCCCTTGTCCGTTTGCCGGATTCGCAGTCAGGGAGAAAGTTGTTGAACCGGGAGTGGTGCAACCCACTCCTAGAACTGCGGGAGCCGGGCCGGGTGTGAATTGAAAGAAGTAGCCATTGGTTTGAGTTTGCGCCTGTGCTCCCCCCAGAAGTAAAGGAGCATCGCACGTTGCGGCTATGGCAATTCCAGTTCCAGCAAGCACGCCGGGGTCTGCATAGCCATTGTGATAAATCTGGAGATAAAACGATTCTGCATTCTGGATTGCGCGGAGCGTCGCCAGTGCTTGATTGGCTTGCTGCGACATTCGCATCTGCATAAATGAAGGGGCGGAGAAGGCAAGCAGTACGCCTAAAATGGAAACGACTATAAGCATTTCGAGCAAGAGAACGCTTCCACGTTCTGAGATTTTTCTTCGCATAAAATCCTTTCATTCGCAAATTAGTTCGACTGCAGGTCAGGCCATACAATTTTCAAATGTCCGATAAACGCGACTTGCTACAGAGTCGTAAAAAGAAGTAGCCTGTTCGGAACTTGACATGTCAGAGTTCCACGTTCAGTTGGGAGGGAACCGACGGGCTGCCTCTTAGTTGGGGACAGCAGTGCGAAATACTAGATTTAAGTCACTACGATTGCAACATCAAAATTGGTCCGGCGCGGTGGAGCAGGAGCCCCAACTGCGCGGGCTGCACAGTGCTGGGGCACCCGGCAGACTGAGAAGTGGGTTCGTTTTCATTGCTTGTAGAAGAGCGGCCACCACCCGCTAACAATCTCGAAATAGCGGATGCGGAGTGAAGGTGTCAGGAAGTTCCTGTTCGTATTTGAGCACCTCTGAGGGTTTATAGAAATACTCTCTGCGGCAGTCATCGCACTGGACAGTGAAGCGGCCTTCGAGGGAAGGGGGCCGAGGAGAGACGGGGTCGGTCTCGGCAAGGGGGATTCGATGCCTGAAGAAAAGGTTCTGTTGAAGATGATACCAATGGTTCTTGCAGAGCACCACCCAACAGTAGTGGCTATCGACCCACATTTCTTTTCTTTCCACTTTCTCCCGTTTGGTTACGGTGGAAACCGCCGGAGGCGCTGCAACCTCGGTACCTGTGCCGCCGCGAGCAGCTGCGCTCGAAAGAGGACCGCCTGTGTTGCCGGGAACCGTCTTCTCTTCTCTCAGTGTTTTCTGACCGTGAGGGTCGTCCGCATGGGCCGTCTTGAGGGCAAAGAAGATGCGCAGAGCAATAATTGTGATGCCTACGGCTGATAATATGAGGACAAGCCGCATAACACCCTCCAAGCCATCACAATGATCGGGCGGGATAATCAGTGAAGGTCAATAGTTTCTAGGCAGAGCCTACTTCTTTTGTCCCACAACTTCCAGAAAAAGTTCTCTCCGTCAGTGGTCCATCATGAGTGTCTGGTCAAGGTAGAGACACTCATTCGAACAGTCGCGGAATGAGGCGGTCTCGAGCAGTATCTCCAGCAGAGTGCGGATCGGAGCCCAGGGACGCGTCTGCCTGAGGAGATGCGGAAGGGACGGCTCCAGAAGAAGAAAGGGAATAGGCCGCAGTTCGACTTGCGCGCAGAGTTGTTTCGCATGAGCGGTACGGATCTGACCCACATCGACGGCCTCGATGTCATGACCGCGACGACCATCGTCAGCGAAGCGGGATGGGCTATGAGCAAATGGGCGGACGAGGACCACTTCGTTTCCTGGCTGCGGCTGTGTCCGGATAATCGCATCAGCGGAGACACAAGGTCATTGGCAAAGGTCGGCTGCCGACGAACAATCGGGCCAGCATCGCCTTGCGGATGGCAGCACCTTACGGATGAGCAATACCTATCTGGGAGCGCAGTTCCGTCGATTCAGAACCAAGCGGGGCTCCCCCATTGCCATCAAGGCCATGGCCGCCAAGCTGGCGCGCTTGGTCTACCGCATGCTGCGTTACGGGATGAAGTACGTAGATCAGGGAGCGCAATTCTACGACGCCCAACACCGCAAGCTACAGGTTACGCAGCTCAAGTGGAAAGCTGCCAAGCTGGGATTTCGGGTTGTCGAAGCTCCCGCAGGCTAAAACGCCGGAGTTTCTGGGGATAAAATGGAAGCGAAGAGGGGCACGATGTATCGTGCCCCTACCTGGGGTAAAGCAGATCCCTCCGCTCCGGTCGGGATGACAATCGGAGGAGGGAGAAGAGAGTGCGGACTGAAGTCCGCCCCCATAGGTAGCGGGAGGGTAGGGCAGGGGTGGCCACGCCATAGACCGCCAGGACTATTGGGGTTCCATTTTCTCTTTTCTCGCACCGTGTTTCGCGGTATGACAATGTTCACGGCAGTCCCGTTGACTGTGCGCGCGCCAATCGAGGGACCGAGGAGCATTTCATGGAGCGAGACGTACGAGACCTGCTTAACTTATACAATCCGAATGATGCGCTGGATCATGCTTGGACGATTCCTTCACCGTGGTACTTCGATGCGGGCATCCACGAGCTCGAACAGCAAGGCGTGTTTGCGAAAACGTGGCAGGTGCTGGGGCGCGCCGATCAGGTGCGGGACAAGGGAAACTTTTTTACTGCCGACCTTGCTGGAGAGCCGATCGTCGTGGCGCGGGGCGAAGATGGCCAATTGCGGGCGTTTTACAACGTTTGCCGGCATCACGCCGCGGCGGTGGTGACGGAAGCGGCGGGCTGCGCAAGGCAGTTTCGCTGTCCGTATCACGGGTGGACTTACGGGAATGATGGCGGGCTGAAAGGCATGGTCGAGTTTGAAGGCGTGTGCAATTTCGATCGCGCGAGGAACGGTCTTGTGCCGGTAAAGGTAGACACGTGGGAAAATTTTGTTCACGTCAATCTGGATGGGCGCGCGGCGCCGCTGCGGGAGTTTCTCGGAAAGGTCCCGGACCTGGTCGCGCCGTTGCAGTTGAAAAACAAATTGAAATAGTTTGACCGCCGCATCTACACGCTGAGCTGCAACTGGAAAGTGTATGTGGACAACTATCTCGACGGCGGCTACCACGTTCCTCACGCGCATAAAGGGCTGAGCAGCGTGATCGAGTACACGAAATACACGATCGAGAATCTCGAGCGCGCCTGCCTGCAATCCAGCCCGCTTTCTTCAAACTCCAAGTCGAAGTCCGGCGTGGCCGCCACCCGCCAGGGCCGCGCGTTTTATCTGTGGATCTATCCGAATTTCATGATCAACGCCTACGAAGGCGTGATGGACACGAATCTCGTTCTTCCGATGGGTGTGGACAAGTGCGCCGTCATTTTCGACTACTACTTCGCGGACATCAGCAAGAAGGCTTTGAAGAAGAATCAAGCAAGTATCAAAGTCAGTGAAAAGGTGCAGGATGAAGACGAGGCCATCTGCGACGCCGTGCAGCGCGGGCTCGGGTCACGCGCCTACATCGCAGGGCGGTTATCGGTGCGCCGTGAAGCGGGCGAACATCTCTTCCACCGTTTGCTACATGCCGACCTGACCAATGCGTTCAACCAGCCTGCAGCTGCGGATTGAGCGAGTTGCGGCCAGCGTGCGCATGGAATTGACGGTGTTGGAAGCGTCGCCTATACTGAGAATTCGAGTTGCAGGGTGAACTCTCACCTGGCTGGCCTCTTCTGAAACGAAAGCCTGGCTTGCTTGTCCCACAGACCGGGCCGCATGCCGTCGAGACCAGCGAACGTTTCATTACTAAACCGATTGCCGTCCCAGGAAAGGACTGTTGCATGGCTGAAGCCACCTGCCGCCGCGAACTGGAGCTAGAAATTCCCGCAGAAGAAGTAACGAAAAAGATCGAGAGTGTCGCGAAGGAGTTCGCGCGCGTCGCAAACGTTCCGGGATTCCGCCGCGGGAAAGCGCCCATTTCACTGATTCGCCGCAAGTTCGCGGATGACATCAAGGGAGAAGTGCTGCAATCGCTGGTGCCGGAGCGGGTGGAAAAAGCCGTGGCCGAGCAGAAGCTCACGCCAGTTTCGCAGCCTCAAGTGGATAAGCTGGATTTCAACGAGGGCCAGCCGCTGAAGTTCCGCGCGGTCTTTGAAGTGCTTCCGGAATTTGAATTGGGCAATTACAAGGGCCTGGAGTTCGAGATGCCCACGATGGACATCACGGACGAGGACGTGGCGAATGCGCTCGAGGAGATGCGCGAGCGTGCCGCAGCCTTTGCGCCTGTCGAGGGCCGCGCGATTCAGGATGGGGACTTTGCACAGGTGAAACTTCTCGGCACGCCGGAAGGCGGCGGCGATCCGCTGCAAGCCGACAGCGTGCTCTGCCACATTGGCGCGGAAGAAACCATGGAGCCGTTCAACGCCAACCTGAAGGGAGCAAACGCCGGCGATCACAAGAACTTTGACGTCGACTATCCCGCGGACTATCCGGATCCCAAGCTGGCCGGTAAGAAATATCACTATGCCGTCGAGGTCCTGGGCATCAAGACGAAAAAGCTGCCGGAACTGAACGATGAATTTGCGAAAGACGTCAGCGACGCAGGCACGCTGGACGAACTGAAGAAAAAAGTTCGCGAAGGGCTGGGGCACCAACGCGATCACAAGCACAAGGAACTGCTGCACGAAAAGGTACTCGCGGAAATCGTGAAGCTGCACGACTTCCCTGTACCCGAAGCGCTGGTCGAGCATCAAATGGATGTGCGGTTGGAGCGGGTGGTGCGCTCCCTGGCCACGCAAGGGGTTGATCCCCGGGCCGTGAATGTGGACTGGGTGACGCTGCGGCGGCGCCAGGAAGAGCGCGCCAAGGATGACGTGAAGGCCGAACTGATCATCGATCGCATCGCCACGGTGGAAAACATCGACGTAACGGACGAGGAGGTCACGCACGAGCTGGAACACATGGCCAGCCATGGCGGCGAATCGGCGGAAGCGCTTCGCGCGCGTTTGACAAAGCAGGGTGCGCTCGATAGGATGAAGGCTAAGCTGCGCAGTGACAAAACTCTAGACTGGCTTGCGCAGAACGCTAAAATCAAAACTGTCGCGGCAGCAAGTGCGGCGACAGATGCAAAGTGACACACTCCGGCCGAGTGCCAGCGACATTTACCCAAATGAAAAATCCCGAAGAGCCCGAGTATCGCGGAACAACGCTCGTACCGATGGTCGTGGAGCAGACCAGTCGTGGCGAGCGCGCCTACGACATCTATTCCCGGCTCCTTAAAGAGCACATTATCTTTATTGGGACGCCGATTGACGACCACGTCGCCAATCTGGCCACGGCGCAGATGCTCTTTTTGCAGGCCGAAGACCCGGAGAGAGACATTCAACTGTACATCAACTCACCGGGGGGCTCGATCACCGCGGGATTCGCGATTTACGACACCATGCAGTTCGTGAAGCCGGACGTGGTGACCACCTGCGTCGGCCAGGCCGCTTCCATCGCGGCCGTGCTGCTGGCCGGGGGCGCACCCAAGAAGCGATTTGCGCTGCCCAATGCGCGCATCCTGATTCACCAGCCGTGGATGTCCGGGCTAGGGGGACAGGCGACGGACATTGACCTGCATGCGAAAGAGATATTGCGCATGCGCCTGACGATCAATACGCTGCTGGCAAAACACAGCGGCCAGCCGGTGGAGCGCATCGAGAAGGACGTCGAGCGCGACTACATCATGAATCCCGAGCAGGCCAAGGAATACGGAATGATCGACGAGATCATTTATAAGCACCGGTAGTATTTCGCGCCACCGGGTGCTTTGCGGTTTGAAGCGGGGGTAGAGCACAGGTTCCAAAAAGTTAGTATCGTTTCGACTTTCTCTTTCGCTCAGGGGAAAAATCGGCCTAGAATAGTGGGTAGAGACTCCGTCGAAGCCCAGCGGAGACGAGGCCCTCACACCAGTGAAAAAATTCAACCCAGACGAACCGCTGCGCTGCTCCTTCTGCCACAAAACTCAGGAGCAAGTCGAAAAGCTGATCAGTTCGCCTTCGGACTATCCGCGGGCGTACATCTGCAATGAGTGCGTGGGCGTTTGCCAGACCATACTGGAAGATGAGAAGCGCGAACAAACGGCGGCACCGACGAAGCGGCTTCCCCGGCCGCCGGAGATCAAGCAATTCTTGGACGGCTACGTCATCGGGCAGGATCGCACGAAGAAGAAACTTGCAGTGGCGGTGTACAACCACTACAAACGGATATTCCTGAACAAGCAGCCAGGCGAGATCGAACTGAGCAAGTCCAATATTCTGTTGATCGGACCGACCGGCACGGGCAAGACCTTGCTGGCGCAAACGCTGTCGCGCATGCTCGATGTGCCGTTCGCGATCGTCGACGCCACGACGCTTACTGAAGCGGGCTACGTGGGCGAAGACGTCGAAAACATAATTCTGAAATTGCTGCAAGCGGCGGACGGCGACGTCCAGAAGGCTCAGCAAGGCATCATTTATATTGATGAGATCGACAAGATCGCCAAGAAGGACGAAAACCCTTCGATCACCCGCGACGTTTCCGGCGAAGGCGTG
>WNFT01005521.1_pt1 | contig 11076 bp, 8 predicted proteins | sample 5400191 | NCBI WGS metagenome assembly WNFT01 (sample SAMN13153359, study PRJNA577476) | soil metagenome | isolation source: 80 cm saprolite under Madrone tree | place: USA:California | collected 2016-06-14
GTCCCCTTCAGCGCGCGTTGCTGAGCGAGCTCGATGGCGCGTGAATACTCCCTGTGGCTCACCGGCACGACCCCAACCCCCGGAAACTCAGGACGAACGTACTCAGCGACCCGGAAGGCCGCTTCAGCGCTGGTGAAGACGCCGAGTCGCAGGCCTTGCTGCGGAGAACCTTCGCGCAGCATACGTACCGTGTACAGGTGGTACTCCTCAAAGATCGCAAGCCGCGGAACGTGCGCTCCAATGAGCGGCGCTAGCGACCATTCGAGCTGCACGGCGTAGCGTTGTGGCGGCGGAACGGCCGGCGCCGGCGCCCGGTTTGCAGCGTCGAGGCTTGGCTCCTTGACCACGGCGCTTGCCGCGACCTTCGCGGCCATGGGTGCAGGTGCCGGCGGGGCGCTCGCGGGCGTTGCGACGCGCGCGTACGCGCTGCGCAGCAAACGGAATTCGGTATTAACCGTGTTATCCAGCGAGCCCAGGTGTGACTCGGGAGCCGTCGAGACCCATGCGGACGGGTAGTGCTTGCGAGCGACGGTCAACGCCTCTTCGGCGCGCCGTTCCGATTCGAAATAGCCAAGGTGCAGGCGAAAGCGCTCGCGGCCGTGTTCGAACGAACGCGAGCGAAATACCGTAAAGCCGACCAGTTCATGCCGGAACGGCACATCGAGCGACATCGGCATACTGGAAGAGTCGAGATTGATGACATACAGAGCGGCACCGCCCTGTCCGTCATCGTTCGGTGGCCGATTCATGAACTCACTCCCCGTCGCTTATCGGATCGCGCTTTCTCCTTGTGGCGCCGCCAACGCCGCGGTTGGGCGGCTGATCAGCGATGTCTTTAAATCGCAGCGGGCGGAAGGCGAGCGACTAAGGTGAAATATGTGCCGGCGCGCGTCGCGGCACAATACATGCGGGCGTTTAAATCAGCGACGGACGCGAGCTTTTTCCCGCCGCAACGAAACGCGGTAGGGTAAATACTACCGTGAGTAGAGAACTCACGCCTGCTCCCGGCAGCAATCCAACACTTGACGAGTACACAGTGGGGGCCGACGGCCGCGTCGAGTTTTTGATGTAAGGAAGCGTCCGCACGCCGCAGATTGCGGGAACACTTGACCCGGTGGGGCTATGCAGTACGACGTTTTACCGGGTTGCGGTATGGCGAGCGCGCGAGACTTCGAGCGTCTTCAGGGGCCCTTTCAGTTTCGAGTCGCGGCCAAAGCAAATTCGCGTGAATTCCGCTGCAGCCCGCTCAAGGCGCAAACGGATCAACCGCACTGCGTACGAGCCACCTCACGTGCTCCGCGATGCGCGCCGCAATGTGCGCCGTGACTCTGGGCCGGGGCGCTGATTCGAGGAACGGCGCGATGTCGCTCAGGTATATATGCTGTTGATGCGTTTCTTCTAGCCGCAGAAGCGCTTGGTACGCGAGAAACACGTAGGTCTCTTCCCCGTTGAGGCCGCGAGCTCGAGCGGCATCGAGGCATTCACAGATTAAGCTGCCTTCGCGGGTGCCATCTTGTTCGATGGCCCGACGCATGACCGCGACGCTCTGTGCGTCCTGCGGAGCTTCCGGTTTTACGAGCCAGACCGTTGTAGTGCCTTCCATTGCAGGAAGCATAGCGGCGCAGTACCGTGCGCCAAGACCGCAAAGACCCGTCTCGGGGTCAGCTGACATCGGGTCTCCGCGTCAGGGATCTCCGACAAGCTACACATAACTAATTGAGTCTATTGGTCGGCGTAACAGGGACTGAATCGGTGACTCATCCTTGACATGTGCCTATAGTTCGCCGATCCATGGAACTCATGGAAGCAGCGTTCGGGAGGTCTATGCGGTTCTCGAATCACGGTGCAGGTATTGCACTACGGGTGGTTGCGGCGGGGGCCGTGGCCGTGCTGCTGACTGCGACGGGGTGGGGCGCCGCGGATGAGACGGAGGCTGCAGCGGCGCGCGGTGAATCCGCGGTCTGGACGCCCAAGGAGCTCACTTTCGTCTATCAGGGGTTTACTACCAGGTACTCATGCGACGGGTTGCGGGACAAGGTACGAAGTATCCTGCTCGAGCTCGGAGCCCGCGAGGATCTCAAGGTAACCGAAACGCCCTGCTCGGAACTCGGACGACCGGACCCGTTCCCGGGTGTCAGGATCAAGATTAATGTGCTCCAGCCGGCCACCGACAAGAGCGCGACCGCGGGAACGCAGTCGGTGCCGGCACACTGGAAGAGGATCGACCTCACACCCGATCGCGACGCGATCTCGGCCGCGGGAGAGTGCGAGCTCGTCGAGCAGGTCAAACAGAGCATTCTGCCGCTGTTCGCGACCCGCAACGTCCAGTACAGCTCGAACTGCCTGCCCCATCAATTGCAGATTGGGGCGACGCAGCTGCGCGCGGAAGTGCTGGTTCCTGACCAGAAGAATGCGAAGCCTGCCGGCTGAGCAACCGGCCGTACGCCCGCTCGACTGGCGCATCGCTAGAGTAGAAAGCTCCGCGCCCGTTCCTGGTCCTTGAGGATGTCGCGCGCAGCGAGGAGCAGATGCGCGGTGGCCCACAGGCCCGTGGGCACCAGGCACAGCATCGCCAGCCTCAGCGACTCGGCATTGGAGAGGTGATTGGGCGCGAACCAGTCACTCAAGGAGCCGATCAGCGGCGGTGCGATGACGAGATTACCGAGATTTGCCAGAAACAGCACCATGGCGCAGAACATCGCCCGCATGCGGCACTGCGCGAGATTGTTGAGCAGCCCGAAGCCGGGACCGATATAGAAGTAGATCGCAGGGATGAAGATCCACAACATCGCCTTGGCGACCGAGAGGTCGCGGGTGTAGTACACCACCCCCGAGGCGAGAGTGGCGATGCCGATACCACCGGCGAGCAGCCACACGATGCGGCGCGCATCGGTCATCCCGCTCCGGGCCATCAGGAAGCCGGTCGCGAGGGTCGCGATACCTCCGCCCCACAGGTGCATGTTCTGCGTCACGGCGCCCGCTTCGCCGACGCTCATGTGGTAGGTGCGCTGCAGGAAGGTCGGTGTCCAGAACATGAGCCCCCAGCCCCACAGCGCACACACCGCCGTGCCCATCATCACATGCACTGCGGAGCGCTGCCGCCACAGAAAGCGCATCGTGGCAGTCACCGATGGCGCCTCACCGTCGTCGCCGCTGTCGAGACATCCGCGCCGGGGTTCGCGCACCGTGAGCCACACCGCGATCCCGGCCAGCACGCCAGGGATCCCGAGCGCAAAGAACACGGCGCGCCAGCCGTAGTGATCGGCGATGGCACCGGCAATGTTGTAGCCCACCCAGGCGCCGATCGGCGCGCCGAGCGCGAAAACCGTGAGCGCCATAGCGCGCCGGCTGGCGGGGAAGTAGTCGGAAAGGAGCGAATTCGCACCGGGCGTGCCACCGGCTTCTCCGACGGTGACCCCGACGCGGGCGAAAAAGAACTGCCATGAGGTCCGGGCGAGCCCGCAGACGGCAGTCATTATCGACCAAAGCACCAGGCAGGCCGCGACGATGTTGCGGCGGTTCTTCCGGTCGATGAGCCAGGACAGCGGGAATCCCAACACGACGTAGAACAGTCCGAATGCCGCCCCCGTGAGCCACGCGACGCCTTTGTCGGTGAGATGCAGCTCGAGCCGGATCGGATCGAGCACGGTGGACACCACGTAGCGGTCGGCGATGCTGAGGGTGTAAACGAGACACATCATGATGAGCACGTACCAGCGCTCCATGAAGGAGGCTGACTGCAGCGGCGCAACGCCGAGGGCCGCGGTGTCGGATGCCACGGTCGACTGCAGCTCGCTCATAGGTTCTTGCCCTGCATGCGAAGGAGGTTACGCCAGCGGGTGAGAGCTGTCTTCGAGAATGAGATCGGCGGCCCTTTCCGCGACCATGAGGGTCGGAGCGTTGATATTGCCCGAGCTGATGTTCGGAAAAATAGCGGCATCCACCACGCGCAGGCCGCTTGCCCCGCGCACCCGCAGCCGCTGATCGACCGCTGAAGTGCGCGGATCTGCGCCCATGGCGCAGGTCCCGCAGGCGTGGAATACCGAGCCGGCGCGCCGGCGAAAGTCCGCCAGCACCTCGGCATCGGACTGCACCTGCGCACCGGGTTCGCGCTCCGTCTCGATCACCTCCGCGAGCGGCCGTGCGCCTGCGATCCGCCGCAGTACTCGCGCGCCCTCGAACACATCCTGCACGTCCGCTTCGGTGGCCAGGGAATTCGGGACAATGACGGGACTCGCGAGCGGATCGCTCGAGCGGATGTGCACCGTGCCGCGGCTGGTCGGCCGGCAGGTATTGAACGACATCAAAAACCCCGGGTAGGGGTCGGGGTTCAGCAGGCGCCGCTTGGGCCCGATGGTGGTGGTGCTGTAACTGGCCGGGTTGAAGTAGATGTGCAGATTCGGGCGCGTCAGCTGCGCCCGGCTGCGCAGGAAGGCGCCGGCCTGATTGACGCTCATGGCGAGCGGCCCACGCCGTCCGAGCGCGTAGCGCAACGCCGCCTTTACCTTACCGAGAAAGGGCGCCAGCTGATCGTTCAGGGTCGGCACCCGCGAGCGGTAGAAATACGACACCGCGAGGTGGTCCTGCAGTCCGCGCCCGACGGCGGGCGAGTCGGCGATGAGCGGAATGTGCAACTGCCGCAGCAGCTGCGCATCGCCAACGCCCGACAGCTCGAGCAGTTGCGGCGAGTTGATCGCGCCGGCCGCCAGCACAACCTCAAGGCGCGCGCGCGCCTCCTGCCGCGTCCCCCCGCGCAGGTACTCCACCCCCACAGCACGCGAGCCCGAAAACAACACCCGCGTGACGTGCGCACGCAGGCGCACGTCGAGATTCGCGCGCCGCCAGATGGGTCGCAGGTAGGCATTGGCGCTCGAGACGCGCACCCCGTCCTTGATGGTCACCTGCCACAGGCCCGCGCCTTCGGGCTGCGCACCGTTGAAGTCGCGCGTGTGTTCGATGCCGACATCCGCACAGGCCTGCAGGAAGGTCGCGCACAACGGATGCACGCTCGCCGATACGTCGCTCACGTGCAGCGGACCTCCGGCACCGTGGAACTCGGACGCGCCCCAGGCGTGATCCTCGAGCTTCTTGAAGTAGGGCAGCAGCTCACTCCAGGACCAGCCGGGATTACCGGCCGCGCGCCAGTCGTCGAAGTCCGCGGGCTGCCCACGCACGTACACCATGGCGTTGATGGAGCTCGAGCCGCCCAGCACCTTGCCGCGCGGCCAATGGGCGCTGCGGTTGTCGAGCGCGGGATCCGGCTGCGCCTGGTACATCCAGTTGAAACGTGGGTCGTTGAAAGTGCGGCCGTAGCCGATCGGCACCTGGATCCACGGCGAGCGGTCACTTCCGCCTGCCTCGAGCAGCAGCACGCGATGCTCACCGCCGGCGGTCAGGCGGTTGGCGAGCACGCACCCGGCAGAGCCGGCGCCTACGACGATGTAGTCATACTCGGTCATCTGTGCTAAGCATCGCGCGATGAAACTGACTGACATCAGGACTTTTGTCGCCGGTAACCCGGCCCCGGGCAACGGCGGGCGTTACTTCGTGTTCGTGAAGCTCACCACCGACGGCAACGTTCACGGGGCGGGCGAAGCCTATTGCGTGCCGTTCCACCCCGAGGTGGTCACGCGCATGCTCACCGATGTCTTTGAGCGCTACCTCGCGGGCGAGGATCCGCACAACATCGAGAGTATCTGGCGGCGCGTGTACTCGGCCGGCTACACGCAGCATCCCGACCTGTCGCTCATGGCGGTGTTGAGTGCACTGGAGATGGCCTGCTGGGACATCATCGGCAAGGAAGCGAACCAGCCCGTCTACAACCTCCTCGGGGGCCGGGTGCACGAGCGGCTGCGCTCCTACACATATATCTACGCGCGTCCCGGGGACCGGAGCGACGTGTACCAGGATCCGGATCTCGCGGCCGAGCGCGCCGTCGAATACCTCGCGCAGGGCTTCACCGCCTTGAAGTTTGATCCGGCCGGACCCTACTCGGCCTTCGATGGCCGGCAGCTGTCGCTCGCGGCGCTCGATCTGTGCGAGCGCTTCATGCGCCAGCTGCGCGCCGCGGTCGGCTCCAAGGCGGACCTGCTGTTCGGCACCCACGGCCAGATGACCGCCGCGGGCGCGATTCGCCTCGCGCGGCGGCTCGAGCCCTACGACCCCCTGTGGTTCGAGGAACCGGTGCCGCCGGATGCGCCCGAGGAAATGGCGCGCGTGGCGCGCGCCACGCACATCCCGATCGCCACCGGCGAGCGCCTGGCTACCAAGTACGATTTCGCGCGCGTGCTGAGCGCGGGGGCTGCCGCCATCCTGCAGATGAACCTGGGGCGGGTCGGGGGAATCCTCGAGGCGAAGAAGATCGCAGCCCTCGCCGAAGTGCACCATGCGCAACTCGCACCACACCTGTATTGCGGCCCGGTCGTGGGCGCCGCCAACATCCAGCTCGCCACCTGCAGCCCGAACTTCCTGATCCTCGAGGGCATCGAGCGCTGGCAGGGATTTCATGCCGATGTGCTCGTCAAACCCATCCGTTGGGAGGCGGGGTACGTGATCCCGCCGACGGAGCCCGGTCTCGGCGTCGAGCTCAACGAGGAGCTCATCGCGCGCCACCCCTACCGTGGCAGGCAGCTGCACCTGGAAATGGCCGGCAAACCACTGGCGTAGGCACTCTCTACAGGCGCATTTCGGCGCGCAGGCGTTCTTCGTACCAGACGTGGAACAGTTTCACCATGTACTCACTCGCCGCGATCGGGCCGGGCTCGTAGGCGGGACTGGACGCGCCGCGCTGCGTTTCCGCGACAAACGCCGCGTCCTGCGCGTTGGTGGCGTTCCACACGGTGGTGAGCTTCTCCAGATCGTAGTCGCGACCCTCCTGCGCGTCGGCGTGCACCAGCCAGGTGCTGCGTACCAGCGTGCGTCCGCGCTCGAGCGGCAGTGTCGCGAAGGTGAGCGCGTGATCGGAGAGGAAATGGAACCAGGCGTTGGGCTGGGTATGAAAGTGCAGGGTGCCGAGGCGCGGCTCCTTGAGATCCCCTAACAGGCGGCGCGAGGCCACGCGGGTGTCCGGAGTCATGGACTCACCGGCGCCGTCCAGCACCAGGCGCTCGGTGCGAAAGGCTGTAGGCCGACCGTGCAGCTGCTCGATCTCAGCCCACGGCAGGCCGGCGCGCGCCCACAGCGCTTCCTGCACGGGGCGGGCGCTCTGGTAACGAGCGTAGGTGGCGCGCTCCGGCGCGGACATGCGCTCCGGGTCGATCTCGCCGAAGAAATCGAACAGCGAGCACAGCAGCTCCGGATGTCCCGCGCAATGGAAGCACTCGCGGTTGTTCTCGATGGTGAGCTTCCAGTTGCCGTGCTCGATGATGTCGACCTGCTTGGCGACCTTGGCGCGCGTGAGCCCGTGGGGCGCGAGATACGGCGTCATGCGCTGCACCATGTCGTCGAAATCATCCGGCGGCTCATCCGCCAGACACACGAAGATGAGGCCGGCGAGTGTCTTCACGTGCACCGGCTTGAGGCGCCGCTGCGCTGCCGGGGACTCGCCGGTCGCGCCGCAACCGATGACCCGGCCGTCGAGGTCGTAGGTCCAGCGATGGTACGGGCACTGCAGCGTCGCGCCGGCGATGCCGGAGTCCTGCAGCAGGATGCGCGAGCCGCGATGCCGGCAGGTGTTGTGGAAGGCGCCGATCGAGCCGTCGTCGCGCCGCACGATGAAAATCGGCCAGGGACCGATCTGGAACGTGCGGTAATCGCCGCCCTCGGGGATCTCGGGCTCGCTGGCCACGAAGAGCCAGTGACGGCCGAAGATGTGTTCGAGCTCGGCCGCGTACAGCCGCTCATCGGTGAAGAACGCGCCCGGCAGCGCAAAGCCAGGCTTGCAGGAGGCGAGCAGCGTTGCCACGTGCCGCCGCAACGGCTCGTCAGCGGCCGGGGCGCGCCGCGTCGCGTCAATGGAGGAGGAGGGGGATGCGTTCATACGTAATGCGTCCAGATGGTCTTCAGATCACAGTACTTTTCGATCGCATGGGGCGAGCGGTCGCGCCCGGAGCCGGAGAGCTTGAAGCCGCCGAAGGGCGTGGCCATGGTAGAGCGGTCGAAGGCGTTCACCCACACCGTGCCGCCGCGCAGCGCGCCCGAGACACGGTGCGCCACGTTCATGTCGGCGGTCCAGACCGACGCCGCGAGCCCATAGGGCGTGTCATTGGCGAGGCGCACCGCCTCGCTCTCGTCGCGAAAACTCATGACGGCGAGCACCGGCCCGAAGATCTCTTCGCGTGCCACTTTCATATCCGGGCGCACGCCATCGAGCACGGTCGCCTCGACGTAAAAGCCGCCGGTCTCTTCGAGCGCCTGGCGGCCCCCGAGTGCGATGCGTGCTCCGTCTGCCACGCCGCTGTCGATGAAGCCGAGCACGCGTTGCATGTGAGCGCGGTCGATGAGTGCGCCCATCTGGGTGCCGGGATCGAGCGGATGGCCGAGGGTGATGGTCGCGGTGACGCGCCTGATGGCCGCGAGCAGGGCGTCCTTGACGCCCTCCTGCACGATCAGGCGCGAGCCGGCGTGGCAGGTCTCGCCGCTGTTGTAATAAATTCCCCAGGCGATGCCGTAGGCGGCGGCCTCGAGATCCGCGTCCGCAAATACCACCTGCGGCGTCTTGCCGCCGCACTCCAGCGCCACGCGCTTGAGATTCGAGTCGGCGGCATAGCGCAACATCAGCCGGCCGACCTCGGTCGAGCCGGTGAAGCTGACCAGATCGACCTCCGGGTGCAGGGCGAGCGCCTTGCCGGCTTCTTCGCCAAAGCCCGGCACGACGTTGAAGGTACCCGGCGGCACGCCGGCCTCGCACGCCAGCTCACCCAGGCGGATCCCCGACAGGGGCGACTGCTCGGCCGGTTTGAGCACCACGGAGTTGCCGGTCAGCAGCGCCGGTCCCGCCTTCCAGGCGCTGATTATGAGCGGATAGTTCCACGGCACGATCGCGGCCACCACCCCGAGGGGCTCGCGGCGCACCAGCGCCAGGTCGTTCGGCCCGGTGGGCGCGACCTCGTCGTACAGCTTGTCGGCGAACTCGGCATAGTATTCGATGCAATCGGCGCAGTTGGCGACATCCACGCTGACCGAATTCACGATCGGCTTGCCGACGTCGCGCGTCTCGAGCAGCGCCAGCCGATCGACGTCGGCGCGGATGAGTTCCGCAAAACGCCGCAGGATCCGCTTGCGCTCCTTCGGCTCCATGCGCCGCCACGGGCCGGTCTCGAAACTGGCGCGCGCCGCGGCCACCGCGGCATCGACATCCGCGGGCCCGCAGCGGGCCACCTGACACAGGACCTGGCCGTCGATGGGACTGACGTCATCGAACACGCGGCCGTCGCGGGCCGCGACCGGGCGGCCTGCGATGAACGCGCGGCCTTCGGGCCGCACTGTGGCGGACAGCCGTTCCCAGGCGCCGCGGTCGCGCTGCAGGGCAGGGGTGCTCATGGCACTAAGCTTCCTTAAGTCGTGCAGGGCATCAAAGCCTAGAATTTGAATAGCCCCATCTAAAAGAGGCATTGGGGCGCCGGGGACCCTGATTAGAATAGCGCGCCCGAGGGCCGCGCAATCTGCACACTGATCAGGAGACACCGCATGGCAGTCAAAGCCAAGTCCAGGGGGAAGACCGTGAAAGGCGCACGCGCGAGCAAGGCCCGCGGCGAGGAGCGGGATCTGCTGGCGCGCCTCAGGCAGGGGGCGGTGATCTGCGCGGAAGGGTACGTGTTCGAGCTCGAGCGCCGCGGCTACCTGCAGGCGGGCGCCTTCGTGCCCGAGGTGCTGTTCGATCACCCCGAGGTGGTGGAGCAGCTGCACCTGGACTTCGTGCACGCAGGCTCCGACGTGACCCAGGCGCTCACCTACTACGTGCATCGTGAGAAGCTGCGGGTCATCGGGCGCGAGAAGGATCTGGTGCCGATGAACCGGGCGGCGCTCAAAATCGCCAAATCGGTGGCGCGCAAGACCGGCACGCTGTTCGCCGGCGACCTGTGCAATACCAACATCTACGATCCGGCCGACAAGAGCTCGATCAAGGAGGTCGAGCGGATCTTTGACGAGCAGGTGGGCTGGGCGGTCGAAGCGGGCGTCGACTACTTCGTCGCCGAGACCCTGGGGTGGGCCGGCGAAGCGCTCATGGCGCTGAAGGCGATCCGCAAGTACTCGAAGGTGCCGGCGGTCGTCACCTTCGCCATGCACCAAGAGGAGCTGACGCGGGACGGCCTGACCCCGGCGCAGGCCTGCCAGCGCCTGGAAGCGGCCGGGGCGGATGTGGTCGGGCTCAACTGCCACCGCGGACCTGCGACCATGATGCCGCTGCTCAAGGAGATCCGCAAAGCGGTGAAGTGTCACGTGGCGGCCCTGCCGGTTCCGTATCGCACCGTCCCCAGCCAGCCCTCGTTCATGTCCCTGACCGATCCCTGCTGCGGCAACGCGCGGGCGTTTCCGGTCGGGCTCGATCCCTTCATGTGCACGCGGGCGGAGATCTCCGACTTCGGGCGTGAGGCGTTCGCGCTCGGCATCCGCTATCTCGGGGTGTGCTGCGGCGCGGGTCCGCACCACATCCGCGCGCTTGCCGAGGGTCTCGGCAGGCACCCGCCGGCCAGCCGCTACAGCGCCGACATGTCCAAGCACGCGTTCTTCGGCACCGACAAGAAGATTCGCAAGATCCAGACCGACTACCAGGACAAGGCCTAGGGCCGGCGTGAACTACTCGGCCCTGGCGCTGCTGCGCGGGGCGCTCACGGCGCACCGCAACTGGGTTCCGGTCTGGCGCTCGCCCGCGCCCAAAGCCGCCTACGACGTCGTGATCGTCGGCGGCGGCGGGCACGGGCTGGCCACCGCCTACTACCTCGCGAAGAACCACGGCATCCGTAACGTTGCGATCCTCGAGCGCGGCTGGATCGGCGGCGGTAACACCGGGCGCAACACCACCATCGTGCGCTCGAACTACCTGTTCCCCGAGAGCGCGCGACTGTACGAGTTCGCGCTCAAGTGCTACGAGAATCTCTCGCGCGAGTTGAATTTCAACATCATGCTGAGCCAGCG
>WNFT01005522.1_pt1 | contig 11076 bp, 8 predicted proteins | sample 5400191 | NCBI WGS metagenome assembly WNFT01 (sample SAMN13153359, study PRJNA577476) | soil metagenome | isolation source: 80 cm saprolite under Madrone tree | place: USA:California | collected 2016-06-14
AGAGCGTCAACCTCTAAACCTGAGTCATCCGCCAACGTGAGTAGGCCGCTTTGGATTGCATAACCGCTGGCTTTAAGACTCGCATTTTCAAGAAACGTCCCGCCGGTTTCTAAAACCGGCTCGAGCCCAAGAATATCGTCAAGGCTCATCAAGGCGAAGGGCAAATCGGACAGCAGTTGCTGAAGTTCGCGGCGCTTTCCTTTATTCCATGTTGCGATAAGCAAAGGAGTCACTCTTAGCGCTCCGGGGCAAGTGCGGTTACAAGAGATCCAGGAAGGCCGAAGCCAGATCGCGAGGTCCACTCGAATCCGTTGTCCTTCAGCATCGTGACGTTAACGGCGTATGGTAACGAACGTGCCGCCCGATCCACAGCGTCCGCGTTGGCCGAGAAAGAGGGCCGTTCATGTTCAGAAAATAGTTCAACGAACGAAATGGCCGTTTGCCGGTCACTTCTGAAAGTAAGAGCGGTCAAAGGCAATGAAACATCAACCAGGCGCTCCGAACGTCGTAGGGCTTCGATCGAGGCAAGTGATTGAGGCTGAACCTGGAGACAGCGACGAACTGATTCTGCTGGGCCGATGAGAAAGTGATTGTCGGCAAAGCTTGCTCCCCAACTATCAGAACTTGAAAATAGCAACTCAAACTCGCCGACCGTCTCGGCTCTTGGTTTGGGTCCAAGCCGTTGTTCGGCAAGTTTTCGTAGACTTTGTCGGTCAAGCGCCTCTGTCACTAGAACGGAAGGTGAATTTTCTTCAAACCTAATGGTCTCGATTCGAGCACCGATCGCATGCACGAAGGTGTCCGGATCCTCGATCCCGTAGGGTTTAAGAAGTGAGCGCAATAGAGGACGCGCAGCGAGGGCGCTGATTACATCAGCATGCGACGACACTACAGCATTCAGATCGTTCCAGAGTCCATCAACGTCGCGAAGATGATAAATCGAGACTGAGTAAGCATCCGGTGGCACAAAGGGCAGATCCCCGATTTCGAGTCGATCCTGCGCAACCATGGTTGAACGAAGCCTATCCGCTACACCGTCAGCGAGCGCGAGGAAACAGCGATCCTCAACCATGCCCTCTACAAATTGTGAACGGCACCCGAGCCCGTTGACGAGATTTCCAGCAGTGTCCGACAGGAGACGAGAAGCAGTTACCGCGTCCGATGAAGCGGCCTTGTAAAGTGCATATGCTTGCAAAACGGATTTCACTCCCGACTTAGAGACAAAGCCGAATAGAGATGAGTCTGGAATATTAACTCTGCCGCGAAAGTCTTCAAAGAATTTGTCGCCGGCGAGTGCTGCTCGCTTTCCGCGCTTTGTTTCCAGGCAGCTCACGACAGAGGTCTCATCATTTCCGATGATGGCCGCAGAATCAAGAAAGGCCATGACGATATGTCGCACGCCATCAGACGAAGACCATTCGGCGATATCTGCGCCCTCGATTTGCTTTCGCGAAAATTGTGGCTGGCCGTAAATGCGTCGGGCAAATTCCTCAATATGACCCTCCAATGCGGGCCGCACTCGTCTCTGTGAGGTATGAGTTTCAATGATAAGAGTCGCCAGCGGACGAATCGTCAAAGTCGGGCCGGTCTCGCCCACCTGCGCGCCGGTGAATACGATCCCTACCTGTGAACGAGCGAGGAGTAGTGCGTCCGCATTCCCGATCCCAACCCATCGAGCAACTCGCACCAGCCAGTGATTAGTCAGCAGATTCGACCTGGCGCCAATAGGGCCAGCCAGTGCCCGCCATCCCTGAGATTCTTCGAGGCCTGCCAGGAGTTCCGAAGCGTTGTCTGCTTCAATGAAGGCGAAACACTCCGAGGGCGCAAACGTCGCCATGTCTGCGCGATGTGGTTGGCTCCAATAGATCCAGGCGGCGACGAGTCCCAGGGTCACAACGGAAAGCAAGAGCCTAATGCGACGGGATTTGATCAAGGCATTCATCCTAAACTTTGTGAGCAAAGCGGGCAACTGTCGCCCTCTGTTGAAAATGTCTTCCGCTTCGTTCCCACGGAGTAGTGTCCTACTCTTGGGCCAGGTCTGTCTACCAGGCTCTGATTACAGCGTTAAAGATAGGAAAATAATGTTGACATGTGTTGGTCTCGTGTTGTAGCCTTGGAGTCGGCGGTAGAAGCCTTGGCACCATCCCGACACGGGGCCATGTTCTTTCAGCCTCAGCGGCGTTCTAAAAGAGCGGCCAGCCCGCCTGATTAATCGCCCCGCCCTTCACCAATAACGAGTCTCCAAAACTAAAGCGAAAGATTCAAACGATGAAAATAAATCCCCTTCGGTGCAGACTAGTACGTGGAAGCTTGCCGCGTGCTCGTCGAGCGCGCGCTCGAGTGCGGCGACGGCGCATGCAAATGTTTAGGATTGCGAGGAACCATAGATGATTTGGAAACGTGGCAACAAGAGCATGGTTGGTGTCGATATCGGCTCGAGTTCAGTCAAGGCCGTCGAGCTCCGAAGTAAAGGCGGAGACTTTCAGTTGCTTAGCCTGGGATATGAAGGCTTGCAGCCGGACTCAGTCGTTGATGGCCAGATAATGGAATTGAATGCGGTCTCGACTGCCATTGGCAATATTTTCAACGAACACAAAATCAAGACGACCAAGGTAGCAGCTGGCGTCAACGGTCACTCGGTAATCGTCAAGAACATCGTCTTACCGCAGATGACTGAGGACGAGTTGCAGGAATCCTTCGCGTGGCATGCGGAAGAGCACATTCCTTTTGATATCTCGGACGTCAATCTCGACTATCACGTTACTGGCAGCACGCCTGACGCAATCCACGTCCTATTGGCCGCTTGCAAGCGAGACAAAGTTGCGAATCTGAAGCAAACGATTCAGCTTGCCGGCAAGCAGCCAGCCGTGATTGACGTTGACGCCTTTGCCCTTCAGAACTGTTATGAGCTGAACTACGACCCTCAACCTGGACGCATCGTCGCACTGCTGAACATTGGCGCATCGACGACTAACATAAATATTTTGAATGGCGCGCGGTCGGTATTCACCAGAGACGCGACCTTTGGCGGCAATCAGTACACGTCGCTGCTGCAAAAGGAAGTCGGGTTGACATTCGATCAGGCCGAACGTGTAAAACGCGGAATGCCTTTGCCAGATGACGTGGAGCATCGCGAAATCGAACCGATCCTCGATACGGTTTCAGACATCCTGGCCCTGGAGATCCAGAAAACCATGGACTTCTATCGAGCAACAGTTGAGGATGGCGACTCAGCAGTCCAGCAGATTCTGGTTTCGGGTGGCGGCTCAAAACTGAAAGGGCTGGTTGAATTCTTGTCCAAGCGCTTTGAAATACCCGTCGAAATGTTCGATCCGTTCCGCAAGATTCGGGTTGACAGTCGCGGTTTCGATCCCGAATACATGCGAGAGATCGTGCCGGAGATGGCGATTGCCGTCGGACTAGCACTGAGAGGAGTTGACGCCCGGTGATCAAAGTAAATCTTCTGGAATCGGTAACCGACCGACCCGCAGGCGTCGCGTTTGTTGAAGACAAGGTCTCAAGCACGCGCACGCAAACATTCCTGTTGGCCCTGACCGTCATGGCTTTGATGGTGCTCGGCATGGGCTATGACTACGTAAGCGCACATGCGCAACACGACGCGGCCACCAAAGAATTGGAAAAGCAGCGCCGCATCAACGATCAGATGAATGCTGTCAAGCGCGAGCAAGCTGACCTGGAAAAGAAAATAGCCGACATCAACTTTCGCATCGACGCAATTCAAAAACTGCGCGCATCGCAACAAGGCCCAAGCGGCGTGTTGGCAGAGATCAAGTCTCGATTTGACGGCGTGCCCGGCTTGTATTTGAAGAGCGTCGAGCAAAAGGACACCGAGTTGGTCATCAAAGGCGAGTCGCCCAACGAAGCAGCCGTCACCCGCTTTGGCCAGACTCTGGAATTCTCGTCGGGGATGTTTACTAATCTGAACATCGAGACGGAAAGACAGTTAGCTAAGGCCGTTAACAAGGTTGAGAACGGAGCTGCAGCGCCGAACCAACCAGATGCAAAGGCCGCCGCGCCCACCCAGCAAGATCAGAGCGCGCCGGGCCCAGAGGTTGTTACGTTTACTATCAAGTGCAACTACGGTCGCAACAGCGGGCAGCAAAGTAATACGAGCCCGGCGACAACGTCTCCCGCCAATCACGTTGCCAAAAACTAGACGTTGAGCAACGGAGTTCCCAAGGAAAATATCATGAGAATTGGAAATCTAAGCGGCATTCCCTGGTATGTGAGACTGAGCCTCTTCGTTGTGTTAGCTGGCTTTGTCTACGCAGGATTTTGGTATTTCGTAACCAGCGGCACGCGGAAAGAAACCAAAGGCCTTTTGGAGCAAGTTAGCCAACTTCAAAAAGCGAATGCCGAGGCGCAGATTGCTTCGCAGCGACTCAATGAATTTCGCACGACGTATAAGAACAAGCAGGAAGAAATGGAAGAGCTGCGCGCCTTGTTGCCCGAGGAGCGAGAACTCACCAAGGTCCTCGAAGGCATTGAGGATCACGCGCGCGCGACCGGCCTCTCGCTCAGAAAGTTCTCACCGAAGGATGATGTGCAACAAGACTTCTACAGCGGCAAACGCATCGATGTCTCCGTACAGAGTTCATTCGCCGGGCTGCAAGCGTTCTTTGATCAAATGGCGCATTACCAGCGCATCGTTTCGATTACGAACTTTGAAATAAAGCAGATGGACAAGCAGGCTTCTAACAAGACGGTAGACGCTCGCTTCGATCTGACAGCTTATTACGTTTCGAGCGAAAAGATTCAGCAGAAACAGGCCGCGGCCCAAACGGCCGGCGCCCCAGCGGCGCCAGCCGCCTCCGCAAATCCGGCAGCCGCGACGACGCAAGCCGTACAACAGGCTGTCGCTCCCGCGAAGTAAGACGGACTAAAAATCACCAGTGCTCTTGCATTAGGAAAGAAGGAACATGAATTACAAAAACGCAGTTCGTATTCTGGTTGTCGCAGTGGTCATTCTTTGCGCGATTGCGTTCACGGCATTCACAGCCGCGGCCCAGGAGCAGAATGAAGAGAAGAAGCCCGTCGTGAGCGAGAGAGGTCGCGACCCTTTCAAGCATTACGAACCCGTGCGCAAATTCAAGCCCTTAGTTACCAAACTCGAGCCGCCATCAATTCAGGTGCGCATCGAGCGATACCGCGCGCAGAAGATGACCGCAGCGGCGGCGCACGTGGCGCCACCAAAACCGACGACGGCGTTGATGCTGAATGAAATTCAAGTAAACGGCATCTTTCGCACCCCACGAGGCTGGGCGGCGATGGTCGAAGCGACGCCGATCAAACTCTCTTATGTGGTTTATCCGGGCGAGAGTTTCTTTGACGGCCAACTGGTGGCCATTGAAGAGAGTCGCCTTGTATTTCGCCGCGATACCGTCTGGACTGATGGACACAAAGATAAGTCGGTTGAAGTCAAACCTCTGCGTCAACCGAGTTCAGTCGAAGCGATGACCTCTGCCAAAGCGGCTCCAACCGATGCTCCGGCTTCCCAATCAGGCGCCGGCGTTGGTGTCAGCTCCGGCGGCGGCTCCGTCGCCGCAAAACCCGGCCCACCGGAAAAACCCGCCTCGCCCGAAAAGCAATAGCCAAAGAGATTTCTGAGCCGACTACTCGCGAGCCTTGAGCGAGTGAAAGGCGCGATGCGTGAACAAGCGACCAATGCGTATCGAAGCAAAGGCCGCGTTCACTTTTGACAATCGGACTGAACCTCCGCTTTGTGCGGCGTGCGCTTTGAATGTTCGTTCTTGAGGCATTTCCGGCGAGCGCGCGGCGGAGCGAATCAGCCAAACCCCCTGAGGAGTGAATAATGCCTAAGCTGTTCCTTAAGTCTTTCGCCGTCAGAACATGCGCGCTCGCATGCATTGCCGGACTGTCAATCAATGCCTTTGCATTCGCCGGCAGCGCAAACTCGACGACAGCATCCGTCAAAAGATTTGCCCGCACGCTGATACCATTACAGAATCCTTCGCCAACGCCTCCGGCGCGGCCTGGGATTTCGCCGGCTAAAGATAATCAGGCGATGCAGCCTGATCAGGGCCGACGTTATGGCCAATCAGGTTTCGTCGGCGAGCCGATCAACCTGAACGTTGTTAATGCCGATATCCGTGACATTCTGAATTACGTCACCGAGCAATACGGCATCAACTTCGTAATCGACAGTTCCGTGGGCGCGGTTCCCGTTACCGTCAATGTGCAGGACGTGCCATGGAATTTAGCGTTGGATGCCTTGCTGCGCGCGAACAAATTGGGCGTTGAGGTTAGCGGCAACATTCTTCGCGTGGCGACTGCCGAGATGTTGGCGAAAGAAGCCGAGGTCCAGAAAGTGATCACCGACGCGCGGCTCGACAATTCGCCGCTGGTGACAGAATTCGTCCGGCTGAATTACGCGCGCGCCGTCGGCACGCTCGCTCAGGCTGCCGGTTCTACGAGTGCATTCTCAGGTGGGTCTACAAATCTTAGCTTCAGTGGCGGCGCCGGTGGCGATGCGACTGGTGGAAGCGGCGATCAGGGCGTACTTCCGATCATCAAGCGAAGGCTTTCGCGCCGCGGTGCGATCGAAGTCGATGGCCGCAGTAATACTCTGATTATCACCGATGTCAAAGAGAACATCGATGCGATTCGACAACTCGTCGCGATTCTGGATCAGCCGGAACCGCAAGTTGAGATCGAAACGCGCATCGTAATAGCCCAACATAACTTCAGCCGCGACCTTGGCGCTCAGCTTTCCCTTGGCGTAGCGAATCTGGGTAGCGGTGGACTTGCCAGCATTACCACGTTACCGGCGACGAGCACAACGTCTGGCAGCGGCGGCTCTGGTGGCGGCTCGGGTGGCGGAAGCCAGGGAGTCCAGAGCGGCCCGAACCCGTTTGGTGTCTTTGGCGGACTTGCGGGTACCACTCAACCCTTGGGCAATCTCCGCGCCGCCGCGGCGACTACCGTAATTGGATTGACTACCGGCCTCTTCGGCACAGCTCAGATCAGCGCACTGATCAGCGCGGCTGAAACCCGCGGCGAGGTTAGGACTGTAGCGACGCCTCGAGTTACTGCGCTCAATAATCGGCCCGCTCAAATCGAAAGCGGATCGCAAATTCCCGTGCAGACGACTCAAGCTGCTGGGGGCACGGCCGTGGTCACCACGACCTTCGTTTCAGTGCCGCTGCGTCTGTCGATTACTCCGCAAATTACAGACGCCGGCACCGTCGTCCTGCGAGTGACGATTGAAAATAACACCGTGAACACGGGCATTGCCGTGGGTGGCGTTCCTGGAATCGATACTCAGCGCATGCAGTCGGAAGTGCTGGTGCCGGATGGTGGAACCACCGTGATGGGTGGCGTGCTTGCCGATCAGGAGAGCACAACCCGTCAGCGTACGCCTGGCGCTGCCAGCATTCCGATTCTTGGCAACATGTTCAAGCGCAAGACAGTCTTGAAGGACTCAACCGAAATTCTGTTCTTCATTACGCCGCATATCTATCGGCCCGACTATTTTGGTCATCCGATAACGACGGCGCCAAGCACGGGTCCGCGCACGACCACCGTGCCTCAGCCGGTTCCACTCGGCAATCCTCAAACCAATACGCCGACGCCGACGGAGTTGCAACAGCAGGAGAAGAATCCCACGGTGCAGCCGACGCAGCCGAATGTGCTGGGCGCGCCGAGCAATCCGGCGACAAACCCGAATAATTCTGCGCGGCCGGGAGCAGTCAGCGGCGGTCAACGACCGTTATAGCTGAAAGTGCAGGCATCTCCGCCTGCATCATTTAACCCGCCGAAAGGCCGTGAAGTAATTGCCGGTGGTCGAAGCGCAAGCATAGACCACCGGACTTGTTTGAGATAGATTTTATCGAGTATTCCCAGGAGACCGAAGGCCGATGTTCAAAGAAGCTCTTCAAACCATTGTCGAAAAAACCGACGGCGGCCTCGGCGCCCTGATCATGGGCGCCGATGGATTGTCTGTCGAGAAATTCTTCTCGGAAGAAGGGGTTGCGGAGAACCTGGATGTCGCCGCCGCAGAATTCACCTCGTTGGTTCGTGGCGCCAGACGCTCGGGCAAGGACCTGGATCTCGGCGAGTTGCGCGAGCTGGTGGTTGCGCTCGACAGAGTCACTTTCGTCATGAGGCTCTTTAATCAGGATTATTTTGCAGTCCTCGCAATCAAGCCCGAAGGAAACCTCGGTCGCGGTCGATACGAATTAAGAAAAGCGGAATTATCGTTAGCAAGAGAGTTCGCCATGTAGTCTTCGCGTGAAACCCCCTGCTGACGGGAAGGACTCCTTGCTTTCTAACTCAACTTGCAAATGATAGCGCCGATCACAACTTCCTTCTTAAGGTTCTTCGCCGTCATTACGACGGTGCTGTGCCTGCCATTGCTTGCAAGCGCGGCGACGCTGCAAGCAAAAGTGGTTGAGGTCCAGTCGGGTAACACCCTCGTTGTCAGCAATATCAACCGTCCGATTCGAATTCGCCTAAAAGCGATTGTTCCTCCGGAGAGTGGCCAGCCTTTTAGCGAAGCCGCACGCGAACATCTAAAGGGATTGGTGTTCAATAGGGCAGTGACGGTTGAATACACGCATCTTGCCGACGGTTATCTGGACGCCAGAATCTTTCTCAACGGAATTGATATAGGATCGCAGATGCTTCGGGACGGCGTGGCCTGGTACGATTCGGCAACGAGTTATGAATTGACCGAAAGCGATCGCGATCTGTATTCGCGATGTGAACAGGCGGCGCGCGCGGAACATCGCGGCCTCTGGCAGGATCCGTCACCGGTGGCGCCTTGGGAGTTTCGTCGGATCCAACTTGCCAAGGTTGACAGCATCGTCGGCGGTGATTCTCCTCGCCAATCGAAGAACCGTGCGGCGGCGAAGCACTCAGCGTTGTCCAACGATGATTTGTTCGGCGCGGTGATGAGCACCGGCTCAAAGACCTCGGGACCGAGCATCAGGCCCATCGCAGAGAATGGAAGCGCAAGTCGGTGGACGAGATTTGAATCAGCCACCCAGCACTTCTCAGTTCTGGTCCCCAGCAATGCCGTCGAGGGTTCGTCTTTCACACCGGCTTCGAGCGGCGCGCCCTTAGCGCTCCACTTTCTCGCGGGCGGTAGTGATCAGGGCTTTTATTTCGTAGTCTCGAGCAAAGGGCCAAATGAAAATCGCAGCGACGCATCAATCCTTGATCAGGCACTCCAGCAAATCATTGATGGCATGAACCAGGGAGCCCTCAGTTCGAGATCGGGGCCACTGATATCGGTGAAGCCGGCACGCGACCTAAGGCTTGGGAGTTATTTAGGCAGGCAGTACTACCTGAGCGCGGAAGGATTTTCAGGAACGGCGCGTGTGTTCACCAAACAAGCGGGCGACGAGCGCCAGCTGTTTGTGCTGTTAGCGTTGACTCGGCCCGGCAGTGAATCCTTTGGTAATCAATTTTTGAATTCATTCAAGATTGTTGAGTAGGTGAATGTTGGTATCCTCTCGGTAACCTCGCAGTCGTTTACCTCTGTCTGATCCGCGCTTGTCCGCCGTTAATTTGCGGCCATTCTTCTCGCGACGCGTGCCTACCCGATGCATTCATACGCGCAAGGCAACGTCGGAGATTTTGCGTTCAAGCCTACCGCCGATGGCTTCGTCTGGGAAATCCATGCGGGACCAATCACGATCCGCTACACCGCAATGATCAAGGATGGCGCCTGGCACGAGGTCGGCGATCGGATCATGCCGGTAAAGACCCCGCCCGCATCTTCGATATGAATCTCAAACGACTCGGCGATACAAGTTGGCCCGCCGCCGGTGCGATCAGTCCGAAGTGAGATTGTCACGCGGACCGAATTGTGCAGTAGCCCGACCGTAAGGGCGTGATTTTCGACGCAGAGCGACCAATTAGTTTAACCCGGCCTTTCAGAGGCTTGGTCAAACTTAACTGGTGAAGTAATCGGCATAATTTTTAACGCAAAGGACGCTAAGGGGATTCGCAAAGGAACGCAAAGAAGGTTTTCCTTTGCGACCTTTGCGGCGAACTCTGCGCCCTTTGCGTTTAAGATTTACCGTGGCTTGAAAGCCAACGCTAAAAATCAGCCGACACTACGCGTTGACGAAGATGTACGCTTTTCTTATCCGCGTGTCTCCGTGCTCATCCACGGCCAATTTCCTGACACAGAAACCACGCCGCAACCTTACAGAGATCCCGCGCGTAGTAATTCTGTGAAATGGGAAACCGGTGAGGAATGAGGCAGACTCTAGTCGGGCTAACGCTCGCCATTCTTCTGACCGCGTGCGCGGCGCAGGACGCGACCACGAACATCACTCCTGACGCTTGGCGAGCAGACCTTCGTTATCTTGCCGCCGAACTTCCGCGCCGGCACGTCGACGCTTTTCACACCATCACCCGGGAACGCTTTGCTGATGAAGTCGCGCGTCTCGACGCTGCCATCCCGCGCCTGACCAACGATGAAAGTGTTGTCGGGCTGATGCGGACTGTCGCCCTCATCGGTGACGGACATACACACCTGGATCTGCCTCTCAGCTTTCCGCGTTACCCGATCGAATTACACTGGTTCGGCGATGAATTGCGCGTCGTTGCCGCGGGCGCTCCCTACCACGCGGCGCTGGGCGCGCGAGTGGTCGCGATCGGCGATGTTCCGTTGGCTGAATTGATGAAACGAACAACGGAACTCGTTCCCCGCGACGAGACCGCAGGGCGGACGCGCGAAACCGCTGCCATGCAACTAACGTCTCCTGAAGTCTTGCACGGTCTGGGAGTGATTGCGGATCGCGAGCGAGCGCCTTTCGTCTTGGACAACGCTGCGGGCGAGCGCATTACCGTGACGCTCTCGCCGGTACGCATCGGGGATTTCTCTTCCTGGCGTGTGGCTGGCGGAGATACGCCGCCGCTTTACCTACGGCGTTTGAACGAGCCCTGGTGGACTGAGTTCCTGCCGGACACTCAGACAGTTTATTTTTCCTTCAGCGCTTATCCGCAGGAAGCCGAATTCCGAGAGCGCGCCGCCGCACTCGCCAAGCTGCTCGACGAATCGCACACACGCCGTTTAGTGAT
>WNFT01007047.1_pt1 | contig 11076 bp, 7 predicted proteins | sample 5400191 | NCBI WGS metagenome assembly WNFT01 (sample SAMN13153359, study PRJNA577476) | soil metagenome | isolation source: 80 cm saprolite under Madrone tree | place: USA:California | collected 2016-06-14
CCGAAGGAACTTCAGTGTACACGCCACTGAAAGACCACGCGCCTCGTCCAGAAGGCGGCTGCAGAATCGTGAAACGCAAATGCTGATGCTCGAAGCCAACTTTTGTTGCGTGCTTTCCCCAGACTTTGGTGAGGTTATCCATGTACTGGGACGTCAGGCTGGTTTCAATGGATGGCAGGAATTGGTTGCTGCCGAGTGTGTTTAATCCAGTGATGAAGATGGTTCCGAGACCGCCGTTGGCGGGCACTTGCGGCACCCCCTGGATGCCAAACTGGCCTGGAATGTTACTGAGATCGTTACTGAACGGTTGAACCCGAGTGGTCGCGATGCGGTTGACCCCGATGCGTGCCTCGTTCACCAGCATCGGCGAGAAGGAGTGCGTCTCGCTCAGTGCGACGTTAATCGAACTTGCCGTTTGGTCACCTGCCGAGAAAGAACCACCATCCGCAATTCCCATAAATGGACCGGGTATCAGTTGTGGTGTGTCTGAGTAACTGAACCGCGCAAACATTTGGTCCTTTTCGCTGAAATTGTGATCAACCCGCACATCGAACTGATTGGCATTGATTTTGAGGGCGGGGTTGCTGGCGAAGTTGTTAAAAAGATTGGGATTGTTGGGCGCCGGGAAAAGATTCAGCAGGTTGATGACGTTGGCGTCGAGCCGGTCTTCCGGAATCATGTTTCCCGTAAATGGTTCGCGCGCGAACCCGACCTGTGTGCCCGTAGATGTGCCGGATGGACAGGGCGCAGTAAGACCGGAAACGCCATCCTGTACACCACAAAAGATGCGACGTGTCGTTGCGGGATCAAAGACTTGCCCGAGGGCCGAGGTACGTCCGAGAACGTCGGTCTGTGTGCCGCCTTGACTCAAGAGCTCCGACAGATTGGTGTAGTTGCTCGAGCGCTCCAGAGCCGTAGGGACCGTGGAGGTATACGGAACGGCCTGGCGGATACGAGCGCCCTCGTAGTCAACGAAAAAGAAGGTCTTGTCTTTTCCATGATAGATATGAGGCAGAATCACGGGTCCGCCGATCGATCCTCCGAATTGATTTTGGCGAAACTTTCCTTTGCTCAGTCCGCCCGCATTTTCAAAGAAATTGGCGGCATCAAGCTTGTCGTTTCGGAAGAATTCCCAGAGCGCTCCATGGAAGTTGTTGGTCCCGGACTTGATGGTGGCGTTTAGAACAGCGCCAGCGGAACGGCCGAATTCAGCGCTGAAGCTATTGGTCTGGATCTTGAATTCCGCGATGGCGTCAACAGGTGGACGCACAACAAAGTGTGTTCCGTTGAGGAAGTCGACGAGCTGGACGTTGTTGTCGATACCGTCGAGCAAATAGTTGTTCTGCGCCGGACGCAAACCGTTCGCGGCGAAGCTGCCACTGGCTCCCAAACCACGAGTGTCCTGTTGATCCTGCGTGACACCGGCAGAGAGTTGCGCGAGGAAAATAAAGTTGCGCCCATTGAGCGGCAGCGCATTGACGGTCTGTTCTCCGACTACCTGTCCAACAGAAGCATCTTGCGTCTGCAAGGCAGGTGGCACCTCGTTGACGACAACGGTTTCCGTGGGCTGGCCGGGTTGCAGAGTGAAATCGACAACAACTCTCTGTTGAACGTCCACCGTTACGTTATTCTGCTGGACCCTGCGGAATCCCTGGAGTTCGGCGGAGACGGAATAGTGCCCGATCCTAATCGGAGCAAAGACGTACTCGCCGGTCGAGCCGCTGGTCGTCGACAGCTGTTGTCCGGTATCTTCATTCGTGAGAGTGACCTTGGCTCCCGGGACGACCCCGCCGCTCGAATCTTTCACCGTGCCCGAGATCGCTCCGGCGTCGACCTGAGCAGACGCACCGAACGGGAAAATGAGCACGAGTACGATGAGGGCCAGGGAGAAGACCCACTTCAGATAAGTCTTTGAGCTAGCCATTGGAATTGCCATCCTTTCCCTAAGTCAGGACACGATCCAAGAGTTGGCCTACAGCGCGTTTTGATTCCAGAAAAGCGTTGCGGTGATCCATGGCACCGGCCAAATCGCAATGAGAGAAGGCGATTCTGCCGAAGGAACCGCCGCGAAGGGCTTCGCGAGCCGCCGGTTTGCCGTCCAACCCGAAGAAAAATCCGGGCTGAGGATTGATAAAAGCATGGCCGAATCGATTGAGGACTATGCCTGCGATATCGCGCCTGGCATCGAAGCCGGAAGTGGCGAACATGTCTGTCAATTGTTCGCGTATTCTGCGTTCGTAGTCCATAAAGGGAGTCGAAAGCAGTTCCGTGCGGCCCAACTGCCCTTGCGCGCGCGCGGGAAGCCCGGGCTTGGCAAAATCGATGAACAGAGTTAGGACAGTCGGCAGATCGGGGCCGGCAACTGGCGAATCCACGCCAAACGTTGCGCTCTTGCGCACGTTGACATAGCGACCGAATCCTTCAAACCAGCTCGCACTGGAAATACCAAGGTCATAGAGGAAGCGCCAGTTGCGAACCGCGACGTTCGCCACCATATACGGCGAATAGTTGAACTGGTCATAGCTGCGGCGGCGCGCGTCATCCAAATCCCTGACGATGTGCTTGGTGATCCATCCGCCGCCGGCCATGACTGCGGTCCTGGCTTTGACCCGATAGAGCCGCCCACTGTTCGTGTAGGTTACGGAAACGAAGTCCGCTCGCGCAGGCTCACCAAGGTGTTCCACGCGAACAACCGTCGAGTCGAGGCGCAGACGGATTCGCTGATTCGGCCGATCGAGGGATGCGAAGTTTACCGGATTCTTCCAGACGGCTTCCATCGTTCGTGGACCTGCGATGGATTCCGGAATCATGGTCTTGACGATCAGGCGGATCATTCCCGAGTTACCGCCCGGAAACATCTGGATACCCGACTTCATGCTGTCATCGACTGTGGGAATCGTCTTGGACCATTCGTATTGCAGGAAGCCAGACAACGCGTCCGGACCAAGACCGAAACCGCCGCTCATTTCGCCGGCCACGAAGAACCGAATGGTCTCTCTGCTGACACCATAAGTCCGCATCAGATAATCTTCGAGCGTCATCGCGTCGAGCTGGCGAGAGACGGTGTCGCCTGGATAGTCATACACCAGCGGCGGAACGACCGGCTGATCATCATTGAGTCGGATCATTTCCTTCCGCGTCTTTTCGTCAAATGGAGTGCCTTCAAGCTTCTTTCCAAACGGGTCGGTGACCCAGATCCCGGGCTTGTGCCCGTACTTTGCTCCGAAGAAGAAGGCGCTCGCGTTCTTGCCATTGATCGTTCCCTGACCGTACGCGCTTCGCGGCAGTTCGATCTCGGGAGAGGGTCCCTCCCACTTTTGATAAGACTTGAAAGCGTCCCAGTCCAAGCCCATTGCGTCGTAGACGGTCTTCAGGAAGCTGTTCGGATACGGGGGTTGAAAATGGACCGAGGCCTGCGGCGCATACAGACAACGCCCGTCGACGATGAACTCGTTCCGCTTGGCGACGCCGCCAAAAATGTGGGCGTTGTCGAGGATCAAGCAGTTGCGTTCTGAACTGGCCTGCTGGTGAAAAAAGAGTGCGGCCGAGAGCCCCGAAAACCCGCCACCGACGACGACGCAGTCATAAACCTCGCCGGTCTCCTGCGCATCCTGAGGGGCTTGGTCGTACTTTCCATCACGGACCGCATGCGCGTCTTGAATGACCTGCTCGGTATTGCCAGCGGAGCCCTTGTAGTCGCCCCCTCCGGTATAGCCGGTCCAGGCTGGGCTCGTTTGTGAACCGCTTTGCGCACCGAGCGGGAAAGGGCAAACACTTGCTGTCAGCATTCCGGCTGAAGCCATCAGGGTGCCGTCCAGAAAATCGCGCCGGGAAATGTTTTCGTTGAGGCCGAGGATCTTATCGAGATGAGGACACTTGCTCACTGCATCCTGCCTTTCACCCCAGACTTTTCGAGCGCCCAGACTATTCGCGAACATTTCGGCATTCGGCCGGGGCGAACCGGCAAAGCAACTTTCGATTGCTTACTTTTACTTTCGTTCTGGTAGAACTGTCAAGGAGAAAAAATGAGCAGCAAATCCTTGGATCGAAAGGATTCCGTTTTCGAACCCAGGAGAATGAAATTTAGGCTGCCAGTGTTGCGGACGGGCGGCACCGAAAGTACTGGATCGCTCTTCGAAACCACAACACATTGGAATGCCCGCTTGAAGACCTATGGGACGCTTACCGTGTAAAATTCGACCAACCTCCCCTCACTGCTAGTCGCGAAAATTGGCGTCGTTATCGAATTGCCGTGCCCTACCGGAGTGCTTGACACGGCCCTTTGCGATCTGCTTTGATTCGTATCGTTTTATTTCGCTTTGCGCACACACTCTCTCGTGACTCGAGGTGTATTTTTAATCCGCTGCCACTTGCCGGAGGAATTGAGTGAAGATCCGCCTTTTCACCGTATGGTTTGTAATCGCGAGCATCTGCGCCCCAGGAATAGTGAAAGCGTCAGAGTCCCCGAATCTGAAGGAATTGCGATCCGACTGGAAAATGGCGCCTTCAAATCAGGTCTCGGGAGACGAAGCCGAAGTTTCTCAGATGGGATTTGACGATTCGAAATGGTATTCCATCAATCGAATGCCCGCCACGATTTTGCAGATTCTTCAGGACAATGGCGCTTATAAGGATCTTTATTGGGGAATGAAACTTACTCAACCCGGCGACCTTTGGAAGCAGAACTGGTGGTATCGCACTAAATTCACCGCACCTGCGGGACAGAGTGCGTACTCGCTGATTTTCAAAGGTATTAACTACCGTGCGGATATCTGGCTGAACGGGCACCGAGTTGCGACCCGCGATCAAGTCGTGGGGATGTACAGCAGATTTGAGTTCGACGTGAGCGAACTGATCGCCCAAGGAGCAGCAAACGTGCTGGCAGTCAAGATCACGCCCGAGCAAGGTATTTTGGGGGAAGGAATTGTCGAACTCGGTGATAGCTGGCTGGACTGGATCAACTGGAAATATATCGGCTACCACAATCGCGAAAAGAATCTTGATGTAAGTTTTACGCCGGATCGCAATGCGGGAGTTTGGAAGCGGGTCTTCCTCAGTTCATCCGGCGACGTTACCATTCGCAATCCCTACGTGCGCACGGATTTGCCGCTACCGGCGACCGCCCCCGCAAGTCTGACGGTGTACTGCGACTTGCATAACGTTAGCCACAAAACTGTCACCGGTACGCTCGTCGGTGAAATCACTCGTCCCGGAACACCGACGATCGAGTTTCAAAAAAACATTTCGCTGTTCGCCGGTTCTACCCAAGAAGTGGCGCTCGCAGCGGCGGATTTTCCCCAGCTAACTCTTCCGAATCCAGATTTATGGTGGCCATACATATGGGGCAAGCCGAACCTCTATCACCTGAAGCTCGACTTCAAAATTCACGATGAACCGTCGGACAGCCAGAGCATCGATTTCGGTATCCGCAAGATCACCCAAAAAAGGGATGCCGACGAATCTTTCCCGGCAATCGGAACCGGTGGAAATTTTTATCTGCAAATCAATGGGCGGGATTACCTGATTCGGGGAGGCGTTTACTCGCCGGATCTGCTTTTCAAGAATGACCCTGCCCGCGATACGGCAACAATTAGGTACGTAAAAGACCTCGGCCTGAATCTCATCCGCTGGGAGTCCAAAATTGCCGACGATTCCATGATCGAGCTTGCCGACCGTGAGGGTGTTCCGGTCATGTTGGGTTGGATGTGCTGCGCTCAATGGGAGCATTGGGAGGCATGGAGCGCGGAAGACCATTGGGTTGCTCGCGCCAGCATACGTGGAACGATTCAAGAGCTTCGATCCCATCCGTCCGTGGCGATTTGGGCCAACGGCAGCGATGGTCTGCCGATCGATTCAGTCCTCAACGACTACAACCACACCCTGCAAGACCTGCACTGGCAGAATGCAGTCGTCGATACCGTTGCAGCGTGGAATCGCTTTTGGAGCGGCATTCACATGGTCGGCCCATACGTCTGGCGCCCACCTTACTACTGGTTTAGCGACAAGTATGGACCGGCTCGCGGCTCTTCCGCCGAAGAAGGGGACAACGAGACCATTCCGCCACTCGAAAGCCTGAAAAAATTCATTCCCGCGGACCGCCTCTGGCCGATCAACGAATATTGGTATTTCCACGCGGGAGCAAACGAAGGAAATAGCACGTTGGAAAACGTGAAGCGAGTCTTGGAGAAACGCTATGGGCCATCGATCAGCGTCGAAGAATTTTCTCGAAAAGCCCAGCTCGCTCATTACGAAGATGTGAGAGCCCAGTACGAGACTTACGGCACCCACTGGGCCAAACGAAAGATGTCAGTGCACTGGATGATGAACAATCCGTGGCCATCCGTGTTTGGGCACCTTTACGACTACTACTTCAAACAGGGCGGCGGTTACTTCGGCGCGAAGAAGGGTCTCCGGCCGGTTAGTGTGGTGTGGGATTACTACGCAACGGGAGACCGGAAAACCGCGAAAGTTTACGTCGCCAATCATACCGACCAGGCTGGCAAGCATTGGAGGGTTTTGCTGTCCTACTATTCACTCGACGGCGTCCGCAAGCACTCTGCGGAAGCGAAAGATATAAGTGTGCCACCACAGAGTGTGGCGGAAGTGCTGAGTCTTGGCCGCGTCAAAGACGCCGGAACCGTGTATTTCGTGCGTTGCGAACTGCGCGACCAGAGTGGTCAGCTCCTTGCCGACAACACCTATTGGAGCTCGAACACGGATGATGATCTAGGCGAACCAAAGAACGATGTGGTATTCAAGACGGATCTGAGGCAGTGGGCGGACCTTTCGGCTCTGAATACGATGCCGCGGGCCGTACTGAAAACTTCCGTGAAAGCGGGGATGGACAACGGCGAGAAGACGGCAACACTGACGCTTACCAATCTCACGAACCGAATTGCCTTCTTTGTGCGTGCCGAAATCATCGCCGGGGACAATGGCGGAGAGATACTGCCGATCACCTACACCGACAACTACCTGACACTCATGCCCCATGAATCGAAAACAATAGTCGCGACCTATGGCGTGCCCTCGACACCGGAGCAAGCGACCGCATTGCGAATCGAGGGTTACAATGTGGACGCGCAGACTTTGCCCCTCGGCCAAGCAGAAAAAAAGACGGGTTCGAAGCCGGCTTTTCAGCCAGGAAATCAATAAATTTCCGCAGATCGTGCAAAATCGACATGAAAAAATCGACGGGTGACAATTTTTTCCCAAAAGCAATGTCCTTCTCCGCCGGCTTGGATCTTTTAAAACGCGCCGGATACGATGGAGTCGAGCTCTGGCTCGGGGACAGGCCGTGGTTCCAGATGCAAACAACAGATGCCCAGTTAAGCGTCCTGGCGCAGCAGGTCCGAGAGGCGGGATTGGAAGTTTCGGACGTGGCGAACGCTTTGGACTGGCAGGAAAATATCTCAGCACGCGATCCGGCCAAGCGGGACGCTGCGGTGCGTCACATCGAAAGGCAAGTCGAGGCGGCGCAGATTTTCGGGACCGATGCGATCTTGATAGTCGCCGGCTTAGTCACGGAAGAGACGCCGTACAACGAAGTCTATAAGCGCACGGTTGAGGCGCTTCATAAGTTGGCGGAGGTCGCAGCCAAAGCTCGCGTTAAAATCGGCGTGGAAAACTGCAACTCCGAGCAGCGATTTCTACTCAGTCCGCGCGAGTTCGCCACGTTCCTCGATGACGTAAAGAGCCCGTGGGTTGGAATTCATCTAGACGTCGGCAATATTCACGACACCGGCTTCGCCGAACAGTGGATCGAGATTCACGGCCCGCGCATCACACGCATTCACATAAAGGATGTAATGAAGCATCGCGGCCGCTGCGGCGATCAGAGCGTCTACACCAACATTTTCCTCGGCGACAACAATTGGCCGGCAATTCGAGAGGCGATGCGCAAAGTAAACTATGATGGTTGGCTAATTGCCGAGATGGAATCGCGTTATCGGTACGCCGCCGATCAACAGGTTTACGATACGTCTGCGGCATTGACACGCTTGATGTCTGGGACTTTTTGACGCCATGCCGACCCGACGCGAGTTCCTAGCGGGTTTGGCATTGGCACCGTTTGTCGTCCATTTGGCCGCGGCGCAAAGCGCTGCTGCGCGCCGCGTGGAGATTTGGCAGGAGGATCACTGCCTTTCACTCGAGTCGGCGATGGGCTTCAGGCATCTAGTTAGCCGCAATCCCCCAGCCACCAGTTTCGCTAGCGGCCGGACGGCATCGGGTACGCTCATTATTGCGCCGGGAATCCGTTGGATGTCGCCCTCGATTGCTGGTGATCTCGCTGACCGGATTTACCACGGTGCTTGGGTAATCCTGGAGTCTGGCTTGGGGTTTTCCTCACGAACCGAGTCGAAGCACCAAACTGATCTCCTCAAGAAAGCGTTCGGCCTTCAGTTGCTTCCGCCCGTTAAGGTTGGGAAGAATCCTGTGGCAGCGACCTATCTTGAGTACACTAGACCCGTTCATCGCCTCGTTCGAACTTTTGAAGCGATCACTCCCGTTTGGTGCGATCAAAGCGAAGCTCTCGCTAGGTTGGGAAAGCATTCAGTATGTATAAGAAAAAGAATCGGTGACGGAACACTTGTATTTCTCGGTTCAATGCTTGGTCCAGGCATCGGGGCTGAAGAACGGGAAGCGGTCGAAGTTGCATCCGCGCTGGTGACGTCGGATTCAGAAGGCATATTCAATTCACCAAGCATATCCGGCCGTGAAGCCAAAGCAACGAGGAAGGAATTCCCGTTATTTCGAGTGGCTATAGCGGCCCCTCGGCGTCCGGCCTGACCACTGGGTCTGGCAGGAGCGCCGAGGATCGGAACCAATCGACTTAAGTACGGCTCGTGCTCCTAGCGCATTGCAGCCACTTGATCCGCGAATACCTCGCCAGTATCGGGCGCAAGGGCGGCAAAGCCCGCGCCGCTAAGTACGACAAAGCCATGCTTTCCAAATGGGCGAAGCAAGGCGGCAGGCCGCCGAAATCCAAGGAAGGCACAAACCATGAGTCTCTACAAGCGCGGCGAAGTATGGTGGTACAAGTTTCGATTCGGGGGGCAGGTCATCCGAGAAACTTCGAAAAGTGAGAGTCGGACAGTCGCCAAAGAAGCGGAACGCTCCAGGCGTAGGGAGATGGAAGAGTCCTTCAATCGCATTTCGAAACCACGGACAGCGCAGCTTGTTTCTGTAGCGGCTGAAACTTGGCTAAAAACCAAGATTGCTCATCTGTCGCCTCGGAGCGTGATCATTGAGCGAGCCAACCTTAAACATATCAATCCCCACTTCGGGAAAATGCTGCTCTGCGACGTCGCTGCGGACGACATCGCGACCTATCAAGCAGAACGCCTCGCACAAGGTGCGTCTCCTAAAACAATCAACCTCGAAGTGGGAACGTTGCGTGCAATCCTGCGCAAGAATCGTCTTTGGGCATCAATCCAACCCGAAGTGCGAATGCTCCGAGCGTCCGAAAACGTAGGGCGATCAATCAGTCGGGAAGAGGAAGCGGCCTTGTTGGAAGCCTGCCGCGCAAGTCGTTCGCGATCACTTTATCCGGCAGTCTTGATTGCTCTTAATACCTGTATGCGTTACTCCGAGCTTCGCCTGCTTCGATGGAGAAAGGTTGATCTCAAGGTTTGTACGCTTACCGTCGGCCAGAGTAAGACCGAGTCCGGCACGGGTCGTTTGCTCCCTTTGAATGACCGAGCCGTCGCGATTCTCGGCTTTTGGGCAAGTCTGTTCCCGTTGCGCGAATTAAGCCATTTCGTCTTCCCTTCAGAACGCTACGGAGCTTCTGGCGACGGAGCGACAGTCGTGTATGCCAGTGATCCGACGAAACCGATTGGCCGATGGAAGGAAGCGTGGGAATCGGCAAAGATTCGAGCGTGCGTATCCTGTCGATTCCACGATCTGAGGCAGCATGCCGACTCCCCGCTTTCTCTTTCAAACGCATGTCCGCGTGAAGATACATCTGAGTTGTCTCCACGGACTCGTGCCCCAGCCAGAGCGCGATCACGGACCGATCCACACCATGATGAAGGAGGTCCATGGCCGCAGCGTGTCGAAGGACGTGCGGCGAGACTTTCTTCCGTTTGAGCGAGGGGCAACTCCGCGTGGCAAGATGGGTGTATTTGGTGAGGAGACACTCGATCGCATCGCGGCTGAGTCTGCCGCCACGGGTGTTAGGAAAGGCCGGATCTTCGGGTTGACCTTGGCGTTCGCGCAACCAGGCGCCCACCATCGTTGCTGTTTCCGGACGGAGCGGTGTGCAACGCTCTTTTCTGCCTTTCCCGAGACAGTGCACATGGGCTCCGGTCCCTAGCACGACATCCTGGCAGCTCAGCCCAATCAGTTCGGAAACCCGTAGACCAGTCTGGACAGCGACCAGGAGAAGGGCCCGATCGCGACGCCCTACCCAGGTGGAACGATTCGGAATCGAGAGCAGTGCATCGATCTCTTCCCGGTTGAGAAACTCGATCGGCTTTCGTACGTGACGTTTATTGGGCACCGCCAGGATCCGCTGGCAATGCAGAGCATGCGCGGGCTCCTCTAAAGCCACGTATCGGAAGAAAGAGTGGATGGCACCCAGCCGGGCATTTCGGGTGCGTGCGCTATTTTTGCGAGTGCTTTCCAGGTGATCGAGGAAGAGGCTAATAAAGGGAGTATCGAGGTCTTCGATCCGGATCTGGGAGGGCATTTTGCCGAGTCGTTTTTTGGCAAACTGCAAAAGTAGGCGGAAGCAATCGCGGTATCCCGCGATCGTATGCGGGCTCGCTTGTCTTTGGCGAAGCAGGCGATCGGTGAAGAAAGATTGAAGGAGAGAGGGAAAGCCGGCGAAAATCATGGTCGCACCTCCCGATGGATCAGTCGGTCGGTAGCCAGCTGAAGCAGTTCAGGTACGGCTTCCAGATACCAATAAGTATCGTTCACGTGGACGTGTCCTAGATACGTGGACAGCTTGGGGAGTTCTCGTTCGACGTCGAGCCCGGCGCGATACCAGCGGATCAAGGTGCGCGCAGCAAATCGATGACGCATGTCCTGCAGCCGCGGACCGTGGCCGTGCCCCTTGGCCGATGCGCG
>WNFT01007182.1_pt1 | contig 11076 bp, 9 predicted proteins | sample 5400191 | NCBI WGS metagenome assembly WNFT01 (sample SAMN13153359, study PRJNA577476) | soil metagenome | isolation source: 80 cm saprolite under Madrone tree | place: USA:California | collected 2016-06-14
TCGACCACGTGGAAAAGAACGCGGCGGTCTGGGAGAAAGTCGTACGCAAGATCAAAACAGGCATGATGCCTCCCAGCGGCGCTCGCCGGCCCGACCGTGCTGCACTCGATAACTTTGCCACCGAGGTCGAAACGCGCCTGGACCGCGCAGCGGCCCTCAGCCCAAATCCCGGAACTCCCGCGCTGCATCGACTCAACCGGACCGAATATGCCAATGCAATCCGGGACCTGCTAGCGGTGGACGTGGATGTCTCAACGCTCCTTCCAGGAGATGATTCCACCGAAGGTTTTGACAATATCGCGGATGCGCTCGGCACCTCTCCGGCGCTTGTCCAGGGCTACGTTTCCGCCGCGATGAAAATAAGCCGGCGGGCCGTGGGCGATCGCACCCTGATTCCGACGCAAATCACGTATCCCGCCCCCAGCGGGCTCTCCCAGGACCGTCACATTGAAGGTCTGCCCCTCGGAACGCGGGGCGGTATGCTCGTGCAGCATACGTTCCCGATGGATGCCGAATACGAATTCAACGTCGGCGGAGGGTTCGGTGGCGGCACGGGCGGCGCCCTCATCGATGTCACGATGGATGGGGAGAAGATCGCTGTAGCGAATCCCCGCAACTTCCGGCTTGCCGTTAAGGCTGGGCCGCACACTCTCGGCGCGGCTCTCGTCGACCGGCAGAGGGCGGCCGGCGTGGACGAAGCGTATTCGGACTTCCGGATCAAATCGGTGTTCACGGCTGCCGGCGGCATTACCAGCGTGGTGATCAATGGTCCGTTCAGTGCCGCCAGTCCCGGCGACACGCCGAGCCGGCACCGCATATTCGTTTGTTATCCCGCAAGTGCTGGTGAAGAAGCCTCATGCGCCCGGAACATTGTGACGACGCTGACCCGCCGGGCCTTCCGGCGCCCTGTCCTCGACGCGGAAATCGACGCATTGATGAGTTTCTATCAGCAGGGCCGCAAAGAGGGAGACTTCGAGATCGGCATCCAGCAGGCAATGGCGAGGATCCTGGTCGCCCCGCGATTCCTCTACCGCGTCGAAGAGGACCCTGCAGGCGTGAAGGACGGTGCGGCGTATCGCGTGAGCGATATCGAACTGGCGTCGCGGTTGTCGTTTTTCCTGTGGAGCAGCATTCCCGACGACGAGCTTCTCGATGTGGCCGGCAAAGGCCGGCTGCGCGATCCCGGCGTGTTTGAACAGCAGGTAAAGCGGATGCTTGCAGATCCGAAGTCGGACGCTCTGATCCGCAATTTTGCGGGCCAGTGGCTCTACCTGCGAGAGCTTTCCAAGGTAGAAACCGCTGCAAAGGATTTCGACGAGAATCTCCGGCAGGCGTTCAGGCGCGAGACCGAGATGCTTTTTGAAAGCATTGTCCGTGAGGACCGGAGCATCGTCCGTATGCTCGATGCCGACTACACCTTCGTGGATGAGCGGCTGGCACGTCACTACGGGATACCCAATATTCGCGGGAGCTACTTTCGCCGCATCACCCTCGATGCATCCAGCCCGCGCCGCGGCCTTCTGGGTCAGGGCAGCATTCTGACTGTGACCTCGGTTGGTAATCGAACTTCGCCGGTGACGCGCGGCAAGTGGATTCTCGAAAACCTTCTCGGAACCCCCGCTCCCGTGCCGCCGCCTGGAGTCGAGACAAATCTCGACAAAGACCAGGAAGCCGTCAAGATCACCTCGCTGCGACAGCGCCTGGAGCTGCATCGCGCGAGTCCTGTCTGCGCCTCATGCCACAAAATCATGGATCCGATCGGCTTTGCCCTGGAAAACTTCGATCTGATCGGAACGTGGCGCGACCTGGATGGTAAAGCGCCGATCAACGCTTCCGGTGAACTCGTGGACGGAACACCGCTGAATGGTCCCGCGGACCTCCGTCGAGCTCTTCTCGGCAGGCGTGAGGCGTTTGTGACGACTGCGACTGAAAAATTGTTGACCTATGCGCTGGGCCGTGTGGTTCAGTATTATGACATGCCCGAAGTGCGGCGAATTGTTCGCGATGCGGCGCCAAAAGACTATAATTTCTCGTCACTCGTTCTGGGCATAGTGAAGAGCGCGCCGTTTCAGGTGAGGAAGAAACAACTGTAGCGGCGGTCTATGACCGCCGACGATCCCGAAGCTGGACATAGCCGGCGGTCATAGACCGCCGCTACAGAGGAGATGGAGATCATGTTCATCACGAAAAAATGCCTATCCCGACGGACAGTACTCCGAGGTATGGGTGCAGCCTTCGCCCTGCCTTTTCTCGAGTCGATGGTCCCCGCTGCGACTCCACTGGCGCAGACAGCCGCCAGGCCACGCACGCGGTTCGGCGCCATTTACTTTCCGCACGGAGCCACCATGGACAAATGGACGCCGGCAGCGGAAGGCTCGGCTTTTGAGTTTTCAGAAATTCTCCAGCCGCTCAAACCGTTCAAGGATCGGGTGAATGTGATCAGCGATCTCAGCCACCCGCAGGCCTACGGAGGTGGTTCGGCTACCTCCAACCACACGCGCTCGGCGGCCGCGTTTCTGAGCGGCGCTCAGGCGAAAGCCGGCACGCAGGCCTATCTGGGCATCACGATGGATCAGCTCGCTGCACAGAAGATCGGACAGGACACTCCCCTGCCATCCATCGAGCTGGGAATCGAAGACGCAAGTTTGAGCTGCGGCGACGGCCTCAGTTGCGCCTACCGGGATACGATTTCCTGGCAAGGACCGACGTCTCCGCTGCCGATGCAGAACAATCCTCAGGTGGTCTTCGAACGGTTGTTCGGCGACGGCAGCACCGATGCCGAACGCCGGGCTCGCCGCGGGCAGTCCCTGAGTCTTCTGGATTCCGTCATGGGAGAAGCATCGTCTCTTCAGAAAAGGCTTCCCGCTGGCGACCGCAGCCGCGTGGATCAATATTTAAATGATGCGAGAGAGATCGAACGCCGGGTCGAGAAAGCGGGCCAGCAGATTTCCGCAGATTTGAACGTGCCGTCCGCGCCGGCAGGTATACCCAAGGATTTCGAACAGCACATCAAGCTGATGTTCGACCTCTGGGTCCTGGCCTGGCAGGCCGACATTACACGAGTGACCACGCTGTTGATGGCGAAGGAACTGAGTAATGCCGTTTATGCGAAGAGCGGAGTGCGGGATGCCTTCCATATCCTCTCGCACCACTCCAATCTTCGGGAAAACATGGACCGCTTTGCCGTGCTGAACCGCTATCACGTCAGCACCTTCACCTACCTGCTTGAAAAGCTTCAAGCCATACCGGACGGCGACGGGAGCCTGCTGGATCATTCCATGGTTCTGTACGGCAGCGCCATGAGCGACGCCAACCAGCACAATCACAATCCGCTTCCCATCATTCTGGCTGGACGCGCGTCCGGCCGGCTGAAGGGTGGCCGCCACATTCGCAATCCAAAAGACACCACGATGTCCAATCTCCTGCTGGCCATGCTCGACAAACTGGACATCCGCGCCGACAAATTCGGCGACAGCACCGCAATGATGCAGATCTGAAAGAAAATTAGCCGCGGATTTCACGGATTACGCGGATGGCGCGCATCAACGGTTTTTAATTGCGCGCCATCCGCGTAATCCGTGAAATCTGCGGCTAATTTTCTTTCACCGGATCGCGATAGGCGCCACAGTGGAGCCGGTAGCCCCCTGGATTTTCAACGGCTCGATGATCAATGCAAACTCGTAGACGCGTTTCGCCGCGAGCTCGTCGAGTTTGAGATTTTCCAGCAGGTGAATCCCGTTGACGGCCAGCATGATCTGATGGATCGGCAAAGAGATTTGCGGATCCGGATTCGGTGAGACCTCGACGGGAGGCGTATCCGCCCCGACAAGCATCGGACTCTGACGCGCAAGCCATTCCGCGGCGGCAACGCCGATGCCGGGATTGCCCCTCGAGTAACGTGCATTATCTTTTTCCCAAAGCTTGCCCCAACCCGTGTGAATGATCACGGCATCCCCGGCCTGCAGCGCGAGGTTCTGCTTTGCCAGAGCCTGCTGCAGATCCTGCACCGTAATCTCATAGGTTTCCGCCAGTATATCCACACCCTTCAGCGCGGCCACGTCGATCAGCACACCGCGCGTCACCAGCGCGCCGACATTCTGGATGCCGAGCTTAGTGAATCCATTACGCGTTGACACTTCATCCACGTTGAAACAGTTGTACAGGCTGTTCCCGATTGTCTGATGAGCAAAGCCGTCGAATTGGGTTCCGACCTGACCGATCTCCGCAATGACAAGCTCTTCGTTGGAGCCGCGGCGATTCGACTGGGGAGCCATCGTTGTGCGCTTCGTGTCGACTTCGAAACGCCGCCCTGCGGATAGAGGCATTGTGCTGGTCAGGACGTGTCCCAGCTCAATGACCTCGCCGGCCCGAATGAGACGCGCAGCTTTCAGCACGGTCTCCGAATTCATAAGGTTCCCCGCGCCGCGCTGATCACCTGCTCCCCATTTCGAAGGACAACGCTGGCTATCAGCCGGTGGCTGCCACGATTGAGCCTGAACAGCCGCGTTCGCCAGGACAAATGCTGCCGCGACGGCGATGATGATCCCTCGCATAAACTCCTCCTTAGCTATTTACCTTGTTTTTTCAGCGAATCCGGCAGCGACTTGGTGAGCCAGCGGGACATGACCTCGGCAATCTCCATGTTGTTCTTCTCGAGCATTGCCATGTGGCCGTTGCCGTGAATGCCAATATCTCCAAGCTTTATAAAGGCTGGATGAACCCCCGCCTGCTCCAGGAATTTCACAGTGCAATGGTCGTAGGGCGCGTGGTACGAAGCCTCCGTTGTCAGGATCAAAATTGGTATCTTCTGGAGATTCGGAAGCTGCCGAGCCGGCGACTTTTGTATCCAGCATCGGACGAGATCGGGCGCATCGGGCTTTTCCTGTCGCACGATGGCGAGATCCGACGGTTCCCTGGCCGGCGGCGAATACGAGAGAGGAACGCTCGTGACGCCCCATGGGCGAGCCGGTGTCGCGGCATCGCGAAACCATTCGGGCGCAGGAACATTGTCCGAATTGAAAAATGGCGGTCCATTGGGTTCAACTGCGAGGATGGCCTTGACCAGATCCGGCCTTGCATCCGCTACCGGCCAACCGAAAGCGCCGGATTGGGAGTGCGTCAGGAGGATGGCTGGGCCGATCTTATCGAGCAGCGCCACGATCGCATCGCGGTTTAGGGCCACCTGCAACGTGAAATCCTGGATTGAAGGCAGTTGCGACGCATAGAACTGATCAAAAACCGCATCGCCCGGCGCGCCTTTTCCCGGCCACTGCGTATGGAGACGTGCCTGCGGCCAAAGGTTGTATCGCTCGGGAGCGACAAATCGCCGTTGCACGTTCTCGATATCCGGTCCCGTCGCCGGGCCGTAAAGGTTCGCTTCGTATGCCGCCCTGCCCCGCCCCGGCTGGTCCACTACATAAACCGCGTAACCTTGCCGGAGAAAGAAATGGGTCCAGCCTTCGCGGCCATCGGGCGTTCCTGTGAAGTTGGTTCCGGACTGGCCGCCGCCATGGACCATGACGACAGGCCAGGACTTTGTCTGTTTGGCGGGAATCTGGAACTCGACGTAGAGATGACCGCTCAGCACCTGCCGGTCGTTGACGGTCGAGTATTTCCCTCCGATGAAGAAGTAGCCTTGCCGCGCGATTGCTAGAGGCTCAGCTTCCCTGGCTTGTGACGTCACCAGGATTGCGGCCCCGATCGCGAACGCAAAGGCGAAACCGAACGCCAGGAGCTTGATCCGATATGGCTTCATAATAGTGCCACTCATTATAATCACTGCCTGCAAGGAGGAAAGAAATGAGACAGATCTTTTTTGCCGTGGCATTGACCATCACCCTGGCCGGATTGTCCCTGGCAGCGCCGCAAAAGAAGGCCTGCGAGGAATTGAAGAGTGAGATCGCCGCCAGGCTCGACACAAAAGGGGTGAAGAACTACTCGCTTGAAATCGTCGCCTCGGATAGCGTGAAAGATGAGAAGGTTGTCGGAACCTGCGAGGCCGGCAGCAAAAGCATCGTCTACAAGCGGAACTAGCGCGGGTCGAACCTGGCCAGAGAAAGCAGCTCGGGGACGTCTGTCCCCGAATGGAGTTCAGTAACGTCTCCCGATCCGGTCCGGATTTGCGTGGCGGTCCGGACTTCAGCGCGTTCGCGAACAGCACTTCCACCCGTCCTTGTAGTTCAATGTCGTCATCGAATACTGCGGCGTAGCCACTTTCGACAAATCTCCGGATCGCGCGTTGCGACGGCGCCCGCGGCGTTAACGGCAAAAAGCGGATAGCAACCGGTGCGTCTGGAAAAATCCAGATTTGCACCCTTCCACATTTCATTGCGGGCATTGTCCAGGTCGCGAGACATCGCAAAGCGCTCCTGCATCTCCGGCTCAATTCGGGACAAGTAGGTCTGCGTTTGCGACTCAATGTGGAATGACGTACTGCGCCCTGGCCCATTCCTTCATCCTGGATCACTTTGGATGACGTTTCATTTCCAAGATGTGAAAAGTGTCGCCCACAATCATGAAATAGAAGCGCCAGTCTTGATTAATGCGGGAATGGCATCGACGTAGTAAGGATCAAACCGATGCGGAACATCTTGAACGCAATCCTATATGGAAAAGAGGCTAGGGACAACTTCAGACCTCCACCTTGCCTTGACTTCCCTCATTAGTCTCTTAATAATCAAAAACGAAATAATTCAGGGACAAGTGGTTCTGCAGTGCGGCCATCGTTCTCCAATTGAAGGAGGTCGGTAATGACTGAGGCTCGTCGCGACTGGAAGATTTTGCTGCTACCGGCGCTTTGCGCCGGCCTGGTGGTATGGGTCGCTTACGGTAGTGAAAGGATTTCGGGGCTGGTCTATGCCCGCGGGCAAGCGGCCCCGGGCCGGACGGAGGCAAGGCCGATCACGATTGACCGGGCGCCGAGGCGGGTGATCAAAGATCAATATCCCTCTTTCAGTGCGGTGGCGATCAATGCCGAAGAAAACATGCTCGTGGTTGCCGACGAAAATTTGTTCCAGATTCTGGAATACGACCGCCGGGACAACACTCCTCCTCAAGCCCGTTTTACGGAACCGAAACGCGTCATTTCGGGAACCAACACGCATGCTGAAATGATATGCGGAGTGTACATCGATCCCGTGACCAAGGAAGTGTACGTCCTCAACAATGACACGCAGAACTGGTTGCCTGTATTTTCTCGAGACGCCCGTGGAAATGCCACGCCCTCGAGATACCTTGCGGCTCCCCACGGAACTTTCGGGATTGCGGTCAACGAAGAAAAGCAGGAAATGTTTCTGACCGTCCAGCACGAGAACTCGGTATTCGTTTATCGCAAGCAAGCCTCCGGGAATGAGAAACCGCTTCGAGTGCTTGTCGGGAGCGACACCCAACTGGAGGATCCGCACGGTATCGCTCTGGACATGAAAAACAAACTCATGTTCGTGAGCAACTTCGGCAATGCCCAGGTGAAACCTCCTGGATCAGGCGGAGGGAGGCGGGCGGCTGGAAGCTACGGCAGATTTGACCTGCCGTCGATTACGGTTTATCCGCTGGAGGCTTCCGGGAATACGAAGCCCCTGTGGATCATTGAAGGCTCCGAGACAATGCTCAATTGGCCTTCGCACATCGCTCTGCACGAAGAACGCCAGGAATTGTTTGTGGCGAATGATGCCGACGATTCGATCCTCGTGTTTCGCGCGAGCGACAAGGCAAATGTCGCCCCGATCCGGATGATCAAGGGTCCGAATACCGGGATCAAGAATCCTCCCGGCATTACGCTGGATGTCAAGAATGGTGAGATCTCTGTGGCCAGCATGGGGACACACGCGGTGCTGTTTTTCCCCGTCACGGCCAACGGAGACGTCAAGCCGTCGCGTATAATTCGGGGCGGACCTGCCAATCAGGTCGCCCTCAATATAGGTAACCCCGGAGCGGTTGGATATGACACGAAGCGGGACCAGATCCTGGTCCCGAACTGAGTGGCCCACCCGCAGATTGCGGCGTTCGCCAGGTTGGCGAACGGCGGACAACCCCCGGCCCGAACCGTGTTTGGTCAGGTCAGCAAATTGTCCCGGACAATGCACGATATTCGCTACGATGAGGTACACGATGAGTTCCTGGTTGTGAACCCGTTTGCAGAAGCGATCCTGACGTTCCGTGGAGCAACCTCGGGGCAGGAGAGCCCCGTTCGAATCATTCAGGGGCCCCATGTGCAAATTGGAGGCAACCGGTTGGATGTGGACCCGGTTCACAATGAGATCTTCGTGCCGGACAACAACAGGATCCGGGTCTATCCGCGCGAGGCAAACGGTGACGTCGCTCCGATCCGCATTATTGAGGGTCCGAACACGCAGCTTACGAGAGCCCAGTCCGTTTCCGTTGATCCGATCAACAATTTGCTGGTCGTAGGATTCAACAAACAAGAGAACGATCCGGATGGAGCGATTTTGATTTTCAACCGCACCGATAGCGGTAACGTGAAACCCAGAAATGTGATCCGTGGGCCCAAATCGGGGATCATTCGCATCAACCAAATGGCCGTTTATCCTCCGAAGAGATTGATCGTCGCAACGATGCCGGGACTTGCGGATCTTATGGAGCCACCGCAGGCCTTTCTGGGAATCTGGACGTACGACGATAACGGGGATACTCCTCCGAAGTGGAAGATCCCCATTGGCCCCAAAACAACGCTCAAGAAACCCTTCGGAGTAGTATTGAACCCAAAGAATAAGGAGATCATCATCTCCGATATGCGGCTGAACGGGGTGTTGACGTTTTCGGTACCGGAAATCTTCTGAGAGAAGCGAGACTGCACTGTAGCGGCGGTCTATGACCGCCGGTATTACCGGCGCTCACAGCGGGCCGCTACAGCTGCTCGACTCGGGTTTTTCCGCAGCCTGCCAGGGGAGGTTCCTCGTGAAAAGGATCTTTAGGATATTACTCATTCCCGCCATAGCGCTGGGCAGCGGCTTTGCGCAGGAAAGCGGCAGCCGCAAGACCGTCTGGGATGGCGTGTTCACCTCGGCTCAAGCCGAGCGCGGCAGAGACGCTTACGCGGTCCATTGCAGTTCGTGCCACTTCGAGGACCTTCGGGGCCTGAATGGGCCGGCGCTCAAAGGACAGCAATTCGTGGACAACTGGCGAGAGGACAGCGTCAAGAGTTTATTCACTTTTATCCAGACCTCAATGCCGCGTCGCGCTCCCGCCAGCCTCAGCGCGGAAACCTATGTCGATATCGTGGCCCACATACTCGCGGTAAACGAGTTTCCCGCCGGCTCGAAGGAACTGAGCACCGATGCTCTCGGCAGCATCCAGATCGTTGGAAAGGACGGCCCTGCTCCGATACCCAGTTTCTCGCTAATCGCGCTAGCCGGCTGTCTGGCTCAGGGGCCCGACGATACATGGACGTTGAAGAACGTTTCGGCCCCGATGCGGGCCCGACAGGAAAAGCCGGCGGCTCCGGAAGTGCAGGCCTCTGCGGCCCGGCCGCTGGGAACCGACACGTTCCGGTTGGTATACATCGATTCTTTGCGCCCCGATTTCCTCGCCGAACGCCACGTTGGCCAAAAGCTGCATGCCCAGGGTTATTTGCTGAGGAATGACCAAGGTCTCGGCCTGAGTGTCACCTGGCTGGAAGCGGTCGCTTCGACCTGCGCAAACTAACCAAGGGTTTCACCCTGGCTATCCGGCGATCACCTGCTGTAGCGGCGGTCATAGACCACACGTGTCCTAATTAGATTTTCAGGAAAGACCTGAAAAAGAAAAAGCCCTCCGATAATGTGCTGAACCGCATCTGATCCGTTGCAAGGCGGATGCGAGCCAGGCCGCAAAAAGGAGGGCAAGGTTTGGCGCTTTGGTGAAAGCAACCAAAGCGGAAAGACATGCGAGAGGATTTACAAGCTGGGCGCAATTTGTTGCGATGTTGTTTTGTCAGTTGGCTCAGGCTGATTCCCTGCGACTGATCTGCAACGGCTTGACCTGTTGTCTGGGCAAGCTGAAGCATCTGGGGATTTCCGAAGCCCCGACCAAGTCCAGTTTGGCTTATGCGAATCGAAGTCGGCCTGCTGCGTTGTTCCAGCAATTGTTTTGGAAAACGATAGAACGCTTTCGTAGCCAATCCATGCTCGGGCCGAGTTCCAAACCATTTCGTTTTAAAAACAAGTTGTTGTCCTTGGATTCGACGACCATTTCGTTGTGTCTGTCGCTGTTTCCATGGGCGCAGTTTAAGAAAGTCAAAGGTGGCGTCAAGGCGCACGTGCTTCTGGATCACGATGACTATATGCCCCGATTCGTTCACTTCACCGGTGCGTTTCATAGCGATGTCAAAGCTGCCCATCAAATGCCTGTTCAGCGGGCGTCGATTATCGTGATGGATCGCGCTTATATCGACTATGAGCTTTGGGCCAAATGGAACACGCAAGGGATGTTCTTTGTGACCCGCCTTCGGCGGGATCTCCACATTGATGTTGTCGACAAACGAGCCGTCCCTCAGAACCGCAACGTCCTGCAAGACGAACTCATTAACCTGTCCAGCCGCCAGGGCCAACGCGAGTACCCCTTCCCGCTGCGGCGCATTACGGTTTGGAACGAAGAGGCGCAGGAACCCATCGTTTTGTTAACCAACCATCTCAACTTCGGCGCTTCCACCATTGCTAATATCTATCGTCAACGCTGGCAAATTGAAGTTTTCTTCAAAACTCTTAAACAAAATCTGAAAATCAAAACCTTTGTGGGTACCTCCGAAAACGCTTTGCTGATCCAGATCTGGACCGCACTCATCGCTCTACTGCTGCTTCGCTGGCTTCACTTCTTGTCCAAAAGAAACTGGTCCTTCTCCAATCTCGCCGCCTTACTTCGTATGAACCTGTTTACCTACCGCGATCTGAAGGAGTGGCTTACTGATCCTCTGGACACGCCGCCACTGGAGCCCCAGCAACTTGCCCTGTCGTTGGGCTAATCAGGACAGCCGAATGATTTACCGACTAACCTATTTTTCAATCCATCCATTTTCTTGAGGTAAATGCATGGTCTATTTGCGCCGACCCCTTAACCCATGTCCTAATTAGGACAGCTCTGGTC
>WNFT01005523.1_pt1 | contig 11073 bp, 10 predicted proteins | sample 5400191 | NCBI WGS metagenome assembly WNFT01 (sample SAMN13153359, study PRJNA577476) | soil metagenome | isolation source: 80 cm saprolite under Madrone tree | place: USA:California | collected 2016-06-14
GCGCCCACCGCCGTCGTGGGCACCCGCTGGTCGAGGGCGAGGGTCTCCGAGTCGCGGTCGGCGGCCTGGGTCGAGAAGGTGCTGTGGAAGCTCTGGAAGTCGGTGAACACGGTGGCGGTCCACTCGCTGCCGTCGCCGGTCCTCACCCGCGCGCCGGTCGCGAACGATCCCGCCTCGGTGTTGTTGAACTGCAGCGGAGTGCCGTTGTCGCGGCTCTCCTCGTAGTAGTTGCCGCGCACGAACACCGAGAGGTCCGGCGAGGCCTGCAGCTCGACGCGCCCGTTGAAGGTGGTGTGCGCCGAGCCCGCGTCGACGTCGATGGTCCCGCGGCGCGCCGAGCTCACCACCTTGTAGCCGTCGGTGGCGAAGTGGTTACCCTCGAGGCTCAGTCGGAATGGGCCGAGCGCGTCGGTCAGGAGCAGGTCCACGTTGTGAGTGTCGTTGGTGCCGTAGCTGCCCTCGAAGTAGGCGGCGCGCTCGGTGGGCCGGCGGGTGACGATGTTGATCACCCCGCCGAGCGCGTAGTTGCCCCAGAGACTCGCGCCCCCGCCCCGCACGACCTCCACCTGCTCCACGCTCTGGAGCGGGATGCGGTCCCAGTACACCCAGCCGCCGAACGGGTCGTTGACCGGCACCCCGTCGAGCAGGACGAGCGCGCGACTCGCCCCGCTGGGCCCGATGCCGCGCAGCGATACGCCCTGGGTGGTCGGGTGAGAGACGAGGCTCGAGGAGCGGCGGAAGAGGCTGAAGCCGGGCACCTGCCGCAGGAGGTCGTCGAGGCTCTGCCCCGCTCCCTGGCGGATGTCCTCGCGAGAGAGCACGGTCACGCTCGCCGGCGCCTCGCTGATCGGCTGCTCGGCGCGGGTCGCGGTGACCACCACCGGTTCGAGGCGCTCCGCCTCCTGCGCGTGGGCGGGCCGCGGCGAGGCCGCCGCGAGCAGGAGGAGCAGGACGACGAGGCCCCGGCGCGTCATCGTGGGCCAGGATGCTACGCGCCGATTCGTGGAGTGTCAACGCGGGAAGGCCCCGACGCGGTGTTAGTATCCGGCCCGTGGATCGGACCTGGCAGGCGCACTGGCCCCCCGGTGTCGACGAGGCGCGCATCCGGCTTCCCGACGACTCGCTGCCCACGCGGCTCAAGGCCACCGCCGCGCGCCTTCCGCGCAAGACGGCGCTGATCTTCTACGGCCGGGAGATCTCGTTCGCCGAGCTGGACGAGGCGAGCGACCGGTTCGCGGCCTGGCTCCGCGGCCGCGGCGTCGGCCCGGGCGACCGGGTGGCGCTCTACCTCGAGAACTGCCCCCAGTTCGCGGTGGCCCACTTCGGCGCCCTCAAGGTCGGGGCCATCACCGTCGCGCTCAATCCCATGCACAAGGCCCACGAGCTGGGTCACGAGCTGGAAGACTCGGGCGCGCGCGTCGTCGTGGCGGCCGACGCGGGCCGCGAGGTCGTGGAGAGCGTGCGCGACCGGACCGCCCTCGACACCGCGGTGCTCGTCTCCTACCGCGACTACCTGCCGGAGGAACCCACCCTGCCCCTGCCGCCGTCGCTGCTCGAGCAAGGGCCCCGGCGGGGGCGCGGCTGGGAGGATTTCGCGGGCATCGTCGGGGGCGGCGCCACGCTTCGCGCGCTCGAGCCGCGCGCGCGGCACGACACCGCGCTGATCCAGTACACCTCCGGCACCACCGGCGCCCCCAAGGGCGCCGAGCTGACCCACGGCAACGTCACCGCCAACTGCGAGCTGATCCGCGCCTTCTTCGGCATCACCCCGGCCGACGTGCTGCTGGGCGTCGTGCCGTGGTTCCACATCACCGGCATGGAGGTGCAGCTCAACCTGATGGCCTACACCGGGGCGACCCTGGTGGCGCTCCATCGCTTCGAGGTGGAGACCGCGCTGCGCGCCATCCAGCGGTACCGATGCACGGTCACCACCCTGATCGCGACGATCAACGTGGCCATCTTGAACCACGAGGCGACGCCGACCTATGATCTCGCCTCGCTCCGCCTGTGCACCTCGGGTGGCGCGCCGGTGCCCGCCGAGATCGCGCGGCGATGGCAGGCGACCACCGGCCATCCCCTGGTGGAAGGCTACGGACTCACCGAGACCACCGCGCCCACTCACTCCAATCCGCCCCACCGCCCGCGCTACGGCACCGTCGGGGTCCCGCTGCCCTACACCGGGGTGCGCCTCGTGAGCCTCGAGGACGGCGTCACCGAGGTGGGGCCGGGCGAGTCCGGCGAGATCGCGGTTCGCGGGCCGATGGTCACCAAGGGCTACTGGCGCCAGCCGGCGGCGACCGCGGAGGCCATCCCGGATGGATGGCTCCGCACCGGCGACATCGGACGAGTGGACGAGGAGGGCTACTTCACGGTCGAGGAGCGCAAGAAAGACCTGATCAAAGCCTCCGGCTACAGCGTGTTCCCGGCCGAGGTGGAGGCCATCATGTACCGGCACCCCGCGGTGGCCGAGGTCGGCGTGGTCGGTGTGCCCGATGCCTATCGCGGCGAGGACGTGCTGGCCTTCGTGGTGCGGCAGCCGGGGGCGACCGCGAGCGAGCGCGAGCTCGTCGACTGGTGCCGCGCCGAGATGGCGGTCTACAAGGCGCCGCGCACGGTGCGATTCGTGCCTGCGCTGCCCAAGACCGGCTCGGGCAAGATCGTCAAGCGCGCCCTGCGCGAGCAGGCCCGCGCCGGCTCGCCCTGACCCTTGCCGGAGCCGGGCCCGGCAGGCTACCGTCTAGCCCAACCTCTCACCGACGAAAGGGGACGCTCCATGAACGAACGCCGCATCCTCTCGCGCCGCGCGTGGCTCAAGACGATGGCCGCCGCCGGCGCACTCACCGCCGCCGATCTCAAGTGGTGGGAGGAGCCCCTGCTCCGGCCCCGCCGCGCGTGGGGCGCCACGCCGGTCCGCTTCCAGTTCAGCGTGCCCGAGCCCAAGCGCAACGCGCTGGTGGAGTCCCTGGTGCAGCGCTTCAACCAGTCCCAGAAGGACTTCGAGGTCAAGGTGGAGTTCGTGCCCCAGGCCCAGGCCCGTCAGAAGCTGATCACCTCGGTGGCCGCGGGCAGTCCGCCCGACTGCTGCCAGGTCTGGGACAACTGGGTGGGCGAGTTCGAGGGCATGGGCGCGCTGGAGGACCTCACGGCGCGGGCGAAGGACTGGAAGCACTACAAGGACGTCCTGCCGCTGGCCTGGCAGACGGTCACGGTGAAGAACAAGATCGCGTCGTTTCCCTGGGTCGTGACCAACGACGCGGTGTACTACCGGACCGATCGCATGAAGGAGTACGGGATCGCGGCGCCCAAGGACGACTGGGGCTTCGACGAGTTCCTCGCGTTCAGCAAGGCGTTCACCAAGGCGGACCGGAACCAGTACGGCTTCGGCATGCGCGGGCAGGGCACGTGGGCGGTGCTCTACGCCACCGAGTTCATGTACGCCAACGGGGCCCAGGTGCTGAAGGACGGCAAGGTGGCCATCAGCTCCCGGGAGGCGGCGGAGGCGCTCGACTGGTATCTCGACCTCTTCCGCAAGCACAAGGTCTGTCCCCCCTCGGTGCCCACCGACGGCTGGCGCGGCATCGTGGAGGGCTTCGGCCGCGGAGTGACCAATACCTACATCCACAACTCGGGCTCCGCGGAAGAGCAGAAGGGCTTCGTGGGCGAGAAGAATTTCTCGACGATCCCGCTTCCGCTCGGGCCGGCCAAGAAGCGCACCTCGTTTTACTTCTCGGAGACCCTGACCGCCTTCAACAAGGGGAAGAACCGCGACGGGGCGTGGAGCTTCATGACCTGGCTGATGGAGGACGAGCCGAACATGATGTACACGAAGGGGCTCGGGCTCCTGCCGTCCCGCAAGACCCTGTTCGAGCGGCCCGAGTTCATGAAGGACCCCGCCTACCAGGGCTTCATCAAGTCCTTCCCGTTCTCGATCGTCAGCCCCTACCTGTCCTACGCGGGCTGGGGCGGCAAGATCGACTCGGAGGGGGTGCCGCTGTTCCAGCAGGCCCTGGTGGGCAAGCTCTCGTCGAAGGAGTTTCTCGAGAAGTTCGCCGAGGTCCTCACCAAGAACATGACCTAGGGCCATGGCCCGCGAGGCGACCCTCACCGCTCCCGTGGCGCGCCCGCTGCTGTCGCGGCGCGCCCGGGAGCTCTTGACCGGCTACTGCTACCTGATCCCGGTGGTCATCGCCCTGGGTGGCACCGTGCTGTTTCCGATCCTCAAGGCGATGCACATGAGCCTCTACAACCACGTGCTGATCAGGCCGCAGGAGTACGGCTACGTGGGGCTCGCCAACTACGTGCGGCTGATCCACGACGAGACCTTCTGGCTCAGCTTGTGGAACTCGATGTGGTGGGTGTTCGGATCGGTCATCTTCCAGTTCGTGGGAGGGTTCGCCGCCGCCCTCCTTCTCCAGGAAGCCTTCCGCGGCCGGGCCCTGGTCCGTACCATCACGCTGCTGCCCTGGATCATCCCCGGAGTGGTGGTGGCGCTCATCTGGGAGTTCATCTACCAGCCGAACTACGGCCTGCTCAACGACGTCTTGAGCCGGGCCGGCTGGATGACCGAGCGCGTCGCGTGGCTCGCCAACCCGAGCCTGGCCATGCCCGCGGTGATCCTCACCAACGTCTGGCGGGGGGTGCCGTTCTTCGCGATCATGCTGCTGGCCGGGCTCCAGGCCATCCCCCCCGAGCTCTACGAGGCGGCCCGGGTGGACGGCGCCTCGATCTGGCAGCGCTTCCGATTCATCACCCTGCCCATGCTGAAGCCCATCATCGTGGTGGCGACCGCCACCCGCATCGTGTGGACGTTCAACTACGCGGACCTGATCTTCGTGATGACGAGCGGCGGGCCGGCCAACGCGACCCAGATCACCTCGACCTACACGCTGCTCCAGGCCTATTCGAATCTCGACTTCGGTTACGCGGCGACCCTGTCGGTGGCGCTGCTCCTGATCATGCTCGGCTTCACCATCTGCTACCTGCGGCTGACCCGCGGACTCGAGAGCGTCACGTGAGGCGTCCGCCCGGGCGAGACTGGGCTGAGCGCGTGCTCGGGGGGCCGGTGCTCTGGGCGGGGCTCGTCACCCTCACCGTGTTCGCGGTGGCCCCGTTCCTCTGGGTCCTGCTCGCCTCGTTCAAGACGCGCGCCGAGCTGTACGCCACCCCGATCGTGTACCTGCCCGCGTCGCTCAGCCTCGCCAACTACGTGGAGGCATGGACGTCCAAGCTCACCCCGTTCAGCCGCTTCTTCGCCAACAGCCTGTGGGTGTCGTCGGTGACCATGGTGGCGACCACGGTGGTGTCGATCCTCGCCGGCTACGCGCTGGCCCGCTTCCGCTTCGCGGGGCGCCAGACCTTCCTCCTGATCTTCCTAGCCACCCAGATGTTCCCCGCGGTCCTGCTGATCGCGCCGCTGCTTTCGCAGTGGCACGCCCTCGGGCTCATCGACACCTACCAAGTCCTGATCTACTCGAATTTCTCCTTCACGGTCCCGTTCACGGTGTGGATGCTGGTGGGCTACTTCGAGTCGATCCCGCGCGAGCTCGAGGAGAGCGCGATGCTCGACGGATGCACGAACTTCGGCGCGCTCTGTCGCATCATCTTGCCCCTGGCCGCGCCCGGGGTGGCCGCGACCGCGATCTTCGCGTTCGTGGCGTCGTGGAGCGAGCTGCTCTTCGCGATCACCTTCACGTCGCAGACCGAGATGCGGACCCTCTCCGCCGGGCTCCTGTTCATGGTCGGCCAGTACGAGATCCAGTGGGGCCAGCTTTCGGCCGGCGTCATCATCAGCACGATCCCGGTGGCGATCCTGTTCACCTACCTGCAGCGACACCTGATCCAGGGGCTGTCGGCCGGTGCGGTCAAGGGCTGAGGGCTGCTCAGCGGCGGCGCCCCTTCCGCGGCGCGGGCCGGCGCACGGGCTTCCGGCGCCCCGACTTGGCCGCGCTCCGCTCGGGGAGGACCGCCACCGCCTCGACCTCGATGAGCAGCTCCGGGCGCACGAACTGGGAGATCTCGATGAGGGTGCTGGCCGGGCGGCTCGCCCCGAAGTACTCCTTCCGCACCGAGTTGACCTTCTCCCGGTCGCCCACGTTCTTGAGGTACACCGTCACCTTGCACACGTCGGCGAAGGTCGCCCCCGCCGCGGCCAGGCAGCGCTTGATGTTCTCGTGGACCTGCCGGGTCTGGGCCACGATGTCGCTCCCGCCCACCGTTTTCCCGTGATCGTCGCTGGCCACGCAGCCGGATACGAATACGAGCCGTCCGGCCCGGACCACGTGGACGAAGTGGCTGATCGGCTCGGGCATGCCCGGCACCCAGATCTCTTCGCGGTGAGCGGTCGTGGCCATCGGAATCTCCTCTCTCGGGTGAGGGTGAGGGGGTCGCGTCGCGTGGCGATTATTCTCCGCCGGGCGCGGCCGGTCAAGCGGTGACCGCCGAGGGCCGACGGCCTGACACCGCCTGTCAGCCGACCGCCATCGACGCCCGGCGGCGGCGCGGATTTGCCGCGAATTTCGAGGGTCTTGACTGGTCCGACTCTTGCTGATCCTGGACGTCATGATCAGCCGACTCGCCACCGCCGCGCTCGCCGCCCTCCTCCTCCTGATCTGCTCCGCCACGGCGGCGCATTCGCAGGCCCTCGACCCCGCCTCGTCGGACGCCCTGGCGACCACGCTCCGCATGCTCGCCGACCCGGCCGCGCGAGGCCGGATCATCGCCACCGACCCGACCGCGGCCGAGGTCGACCGGCAGGTCCAGGGGATGGCCGGCTCCTCCGCGCTCGTGCAGGAGGTCTACGGGCTCGCCGCGGAGGTGTTCGCCGATCTGACCCGGAACTCCAACGGCGACCCCCGGGCCATGAGCGAGGCGCTCGATCGCGCCAAGTCCGACCCGGCGGGCTTCGCCGCGATGCTCCGTCCGGAGACGCTCGAGCGGCTGCGCGCCCTGTCCATCAAGATCTCCGACGCCCAGCGATGACCATCGACCCGATCAGCCTGCTGAAGGGGCGCATGGCCGAGGCCCTGGTCGAGGCGGTCTTCAAGCGGGCAAGGTACACGGTGGCCCGGGTCGGCCAGATGCCGGCGCCCGTGCGAAGCGGCCACACCGAGTTCATTCCGGACTTCATGGTGTGGCGAGCCCTCGACGGGCCGAGCCTCGGCCACCACTCCTACCGTCTGGTCGCCATCGAGGTGAAGTACCGCGCGGACCTGGAAGACTACCTCTGCCGCGACTCGCCCTCGCGATCGGCGGAGGTGGCCCAGCAGTGGCCGGAGCTGTACGAGATCCTCGTGACCGACCGACCCGAGTGCGGTCGCTCCTGCTTCCAGGCGATCCACGTCTCCCCGCTGCACGCGGGTACGGTGCCGGTCACGCTCGACCTGCACAAGGTACCGGGCCTCGACATCTACGCCCGGACGCTGGAGGAGTACGAGGGGCTCGTGCGGGAGATCTTTCCGATTCTTGGGGCACGTCAGGGCTCACGTCAGGGTCTGGAGCAGGCGCGCGTCGAGCCGGAGCGGAAGCCGGGGGCGTGGATGCCGGGCCGAAGCCGGGGCCGCGGCCACCGGCTCACCCGGCCGGCCCGCGACCCGCACCGCTACCGTCCGTCGGTGGCCAGCGAGCACCGACCCGGCGCGAGCGAGTAGCGCAGTCCCGACGTCTCGACCACGCTCGCCACCTGCCAGCCCGCCAGAAGCGAGAACCCGATCCGGAAGTAGTGGTCGGTCCCGTCGAGCCCCACGTTCTGCCCGTTCACCACGTACCGCGCGCGGCAGGTCATGCCTCCGAGTACGCTGGGTCCGCAGGTGAGCGTGGTGACGTGCACGTCGGTCCGCGAGGCCAGGGCCTCGCGGTCGGTCGCCTTCATCACCCGGGCCATCCGCCGCACGTACTTACCCCTGATGTGGGTCTCGATGGCGGTTCGCGCCCCGTCGAGACTCATGCAGGAGCGCGCGAATCGGGCCCCGTGAAAGCCGACCAGGCCGAGCCCGGCCGCCAGCAGGATCAGCAGGACGCCGTGCGCCACGGACGTGGGACGGAGGACGCGGGGAACCGGCGCGGTGACCATGGCGATGACCTTAGCCAAGCAAGCCTCCCTGGAGCGCGAGGCCGGCGAAGGGGTCCAGCAGGGACTGGCCCTCGCGGCGGAAGGGAATCCACGCGAGCCGCGCGCCCTGAAACGTAGGCTCGTCCTTGGCGGCGGCTCTCACCGCATCCGGAGTGCGACGCCGACCCGCGGCGGTGAAGCGGGCCAGCAGAATCGCATCCTCGACGTCGTAGAAGCAGCCGTGCACGGTGGGGCGCTCGCCCGTCCACGGCTCGTACACGGGCGGCTTCGCCGTGAAGCGAGCGGCCAGGTCTTGAAGACCCTTGAGCCGGCGATAGCGGAACGCGGGCACCCACGCGGGTCCACCCGGCCCCGGGGAGGAGGTATCCAGCCGCCAGAACGGCAGATAGACGAGATCGACCGGTCGGCCGACGGGCGGAGTCTTCGAGGCGACCTGGGCGATCTCGTGCGGCGTCTCGGTCAGGTCGGCGCCGTGGATCTGCCAGGCCCGGCTGCAGGTGATGCAGAAGAAGATGACGTCGTCGGGCTCGACCGGGAGATCGCCGCCGCAGTTGGGACACACGAGAGGCCGCAGGCCGACCGTGCGAGACTCCTCGGTGGCCGCGCGCGCGAGGACGTCGTAGAGGGCGAGAGGCACATGCGGCTGGACCACGCTCTCGGCCACCGCATCGACCACGGTGAGCCAGCGCTCCGTCCCCTGCGTCAGCTCGACGACCCAGAGCGGGAAGTAGATCACCGAGAGGATGCGCCCGAGGACCTGGCGGTAGACCACGTGCTCGAAGCCGCTGGCCGAGAGGCCCTGCGCCATGGCGGCGGCCAGGTCCACCTGCACCGGGACGACGGTGCCGAGGGAGGCCAGCGCCTCACGCTGGAAGAGCGCGACGTGCAGCGCCTGGGTCCGGATGCCGAGCGAGTAGATCCCGAGGTCCGGCAGGTCGGCGGCCGGGAAGCTCTTCTCCACGTAGCGGTCGAGGAATTGCACGGTCGCCTCACCACTCGCGATGGTGAGCGGGCGCGCGGGCGCCATCAGGACGGCGGCCTCGGACGGGCGCTCGGGCTTCGACGGGGCGCCCAGCAGGTCGCGCACCACGTCGCCGGCGTGCCGGCCCAGTAGCAGATCGGCGCCCCAGCCGAGCATAGAGCCGATCGGGATCTCGAGCTCGGCCCGATCGACGGTGCGGTCTCCGCCCCCGACGACCATCGAGGGGAACGCGCCGTTCTCCGGCTCGGGCCTGGGCGGGACGTCCTGCCACTGGAAGTCGTGACCGGTCAGCCGGTAGAAGGGCACGAAGAAGAGCTGCGTGCGCGCGACGCGTGCCTCGAGGTGCCCGGTGCGGGCGGCGGCGCCGGCCACCTCGGCCCGAACGCGGGGCTTCACCCAGTAGCTCAGCACCTGCTTGCGCCCGGTGACCAGGAGGTGGGAGCCGCAGCTCGGGCAGCGGATGGCGTTGGACCCCTCGGAGAAGTCGAGGGGGCCGCTGCAGGTGGGGCACTCGGTCGAGACGACGAGCTGGCTCATGCCAGCCGGCCCGGCGTCAGCTACCGGGGACGGCCTGACCGCACGACGCGCAGAAGCGGGCGCCGCCCGGCAGCTCGGACTGGCAGCGCGAGCACCGCGCGGTCGCGGCCAGCTGGCGGCCGCAGCGCGGGCAGAAGTGGCTGTCGGAGGCCACCGCCGACTGGCAGCTCGGGCAGGTGATGACCGCCCTCGCGGGCGCGGCGGCGGGCTCGGCGCCCAGGCTCCTGGCGAGCATGCCCGGCATCATCATGCCGAGCCCGGCCCCGACTCCCACTCCCACGCCGGCGGCCGCGCCGCTGCCGGCTCCACCGCCACTGCCTTGCGCGGCGTCGCCCATCGCCTTGGCCGCCTTGAACTTGAGGAAGCGATCCAGGTCGCCGACCGCGCCCATGCCGGAGCGCTCGTCGATCATCCGCTCCACGTCCTCGGGCGGGGTGATGCGGTTGATGTAGAAGTCGACCAGCTCGGTGCCGTATTTCCGGAACTCGTCCACGAGCCGGGTCTTCAGCGCGACCGCCATCTCGTCGTAGTGCGGGGGCAGGTCGACCAGGCTCTGCACCTTCTCACCGAGGAAGTCGTTGAGCCGCGCGACGATGACGTCGCGCAGGTACTCCTCGATCTGATCGGTGGTGTAGGAGCCCTGGGTGCCCACCAGGCTATCGACGAAGAGCAGCGGCTGGGTGACGCGCATCGTGAAGTTGCCGAAGGCGCGCAGGCGGATGAGGCCGAGCTGGGTGTCCTTGAAGGCCACCGGATCGCGCGTGCCCCAGCGCATGTTGGTGAAAACCTTCAGATTGACGAAGTACACCTCGGCGCGGAACGGGCTCGTGAAGCCCCACGGCAGGGAGAGCAGCCGGGTCAGGATCGGCAGGTTCTGGGTAGACAGGGTGTGGCGGCCCGGCCCGAAGACGTCGAGGCCCTGGCCGTCGCGGAAGAAGACCGCGGCCTGGTTCTCGCGCACCACGAGCTGCGCCCCCATCTTGATGTCCCCCGAGCCGCCCTCGGGATAGCGCTGGACGATCCCGGTACCGGTCTGATCGAACCACTCGATGACTTCCATCATGATGGGGGCCATGGCGTGTCCTCCTCAGTCCGTTTCCACGATGCGCTGCCGCTTGTCCCAGAGCTGGCCGAAGTCGTCGAGAGCCTCGATCATGTGCTCGATCGCGGTCTCGAGCGCGGCCGCATCGGCGCGCGCGGCCCGGACCGCTTCGGCCTTGGCGCGGACCACGCTCAGCGCATCGAAGAGCCCCAGGTCGAAGGCGTAGAGCTGATCGAGCGTGTCCTCGTCCACCTGGTGGAGGTCGAAGAGCCCGGTGTACCCGCGGCTCGCGAACTCGACGATGCGGCTCTGGCGCTCGAGGCGGCCGGCGAGACGATCGAGACGGGGCAGGCGGGACAGATCGGCCGATCGCGCGAGGCGCTCCTTGTCGTCATCGAGGCCCTTGATCAGCCGGCCGATCTCCTGGACGAGACGCATCCGGAC
>WNFT01005524.1_pt1 | contig 11073 bp, 8 predicted proteins | sample 5400191 | NCBI WGS metagenome assembly WNFT01 (sample SAMN13153359, study PRJNA577476) | soil metagenome | isolation source: 80 cm saprolite under Madrone tree | place: USA:California | collected 2016-06-14
GTCGTTGCCAGAAGCGGCGTTGTGGCCTGTCCCATGACGAATGTCACCGGCAAGGTCTGCGTTCCGCCAGACCAGATGAAAGTCACCGCACCGCTATACGTTCCAGGATGGAGACCTGTAACATTCACATTCACAGAAGGAGAGGCAGGGGTCGCGCCGCTTGTGGAGCTAATGCTTAGCCAGTTTCCTCCGTTATTCACCGTAACGAATGTACTCCAACTTAACGGGTTTGAACAACCTTGCGTAACTCCCATATTAACGATCTGCGCAGCCGGTGCCTGCTGCAAATAGGCACTGGTGAAGGTCAGTTCTCCTGGAGAAACCTGTAAGGCACATTGAGGCACAATAGTCAGGCTCACATAGATCGTTTGCTGGCTAACCTGCACGGCTCCCTGTCCCTTGCTGGTAAAGGTCACCGAACCGCTGTAGAAGCCAGGCAGCAAGTTACCGATGTCCACGCTGACTGTCACCAGCTGGCTGTTACCCCTGGTAACCGTGCCGGACTGCGGATCAACTGTAAGCCAGCTTGACCCATCACTGGTAGCGCTGGATGCGCTCCATTGCAAGGGAAGTTTTCCTGGATTATTGACCGTTACTATCTGTCCGGGTGGGTCTATACTGCCATCGGTACCGGTGAAAGTAAGCACGGGAGGAGTAAGCTGGACGGCTTCATGTTCAGGCTGAAGCGGCCCAACGTCCATCTTCACCGGCAGATTGGTTTTTGGTCCGGCATTCGATGTAAAAATCACTTTGGCAGCATACGGCCCCACGTTGAGATTCGAGCGATCACCTGCAATCGTTACTTGCATGGATTGATCGCTTGAAATCGTCCCACTCGCGGGGCTGATCAGCAGCCACGACTCCGTCGCGGTAGCTTGCCATCTAATTTGCCCACCGCCAGCATTAATAAGCGAAATCGTTTGAGCGCTATTAGTCGTCTGGTCGTCGTTACCAAGATCAATGCTAGGTGTCGAAAATACCAGGGGCGGTGGAGGCTGCGAAGCTTCCCCGGTGACCCTCACCTGGAAACTGGCATACCTATGCATACGCGCGTCCTCCGCACGGATGATATGCAGGCCTGATCCCCACGACAGATCAACCCATACTGTATCGCTGAAGGAGCCTGTCTTGTCGGTATGGATGACATTGGTGCCGCCCGTATCAAATATCGGCACATCTGTATTATCACGTGTCAGCCCGACTCGCCCCGATGGGCTAAAGTTTGAGCCGCGCAGGGTAAGCATTCCTCCTAGTGCAACGGTGGATGGAGTGACTTGCAAGGTGAGCACATGCGATGGCTGCGCCTTTTTTCCTCCGCTACCGTGAGTCATCATGATCCCAAAAACTCCGCCCAGCACCAGGCCTATTATTGCCAGCGCACTTATCCAGGAGAATAGGCGCATAGGTACGCGTTTTGGCTTCCTGGGCGGAACCTCTTGCAAGAGCAGAGGGGTTGAAGGTTTTGGGTTTACTGGCGCGGGCGGAAGATGGCGCGACCTATAGGTAACGGTTTTGTTCCAGGTCGCATTGCGCTGTATTTCATAATCGTCGCCAGATTCAAACTGGACATCAATTTGTAGTGCCGCCGGAGTGGAGCCATTACCCACAACCGGCACTTCCTGCACGGGTGTAACTGGGGTTACTCTACTGTGCAACCCCAGGGGCGGGGTAGATATATTGGCGTCAGTTCCTACCTTCTTATAGAAATGGGGCACTTTGAGGTCAGCAGGTCGATCAGCTAATTTAACGGTTAACTGGTTTTCGTCGTAGCGATAACGAGGAGATTGTTCCGCCACAAATAGGGACTTACCGCATTTTGCGCAATACTTAGCAAGTCCTGGAAGCGGTTCCTGGCAGTTTGAGCAGCAATTTACTCTCATGGCATTATCCCCCTATAGAGTAACAGTCACTCCCCTACCAGCATGACATCCGGGCTATTTGTCAATTAATAAATGGGCTCTTCCGGACTGGAAATAGCTGTGCGCAGGAAATACTTCAAGATCCAGTAGAGTAACCCGTAAACTAGCATGCCAATCAGCGTTGACCATTCAAAGATATGAACCACGTTGGTGCCGAACCTCCCACTTTGCACAATCCCTGCAAACGGATAGAGAAAGAAGCCGGTAAGACTATAAAGAAACTGCGCGAACTGATTATTTGGGTCCGCTCCAAGCAGTTTCAAGAAGAATCGCAAGAGGAATATCGCTTCCAATACCAGAATCGCCCAGGTAATGTAGTCGATGACCTTGGCGACAATATACTTCGTTGTGTGAGACTGCCTTTGGTTAGGAGGTTGTATTTTCTGCCGATCCTGCTGATATGGACTCTCTTGAGGGTACCCTTCAGTAGGTTGCGCGTAAGGCGGGTTATGTGGATAGCTATTGGGCAGCTGTGGGTATGTCGGATCATTGGGATAAGGGCCAGGCTGTGGGTAAGCCGGATCATTCGGGTAGGGGTTAGGCTGCGACTCATTCGGGTAAGGGTTAGGCTGCATCCTGCTCTCCTCTCAAATGTACGGGGGACCCCCAAGATCTCCCCGGATCTGAGTACTTGCAGATGCCCCGCCCACCTGGTACTCCAAAAGAGTTCGGCAGGGCAACCACATCCTTTTTATCTAATAACTACTACGTAAAATTATAACACGATTACTCACTATATGTCATCTTGTCCTCCCAGGATATTGGTTCATCTTTAGGCACGATTCAAATGCATGTGACAGTTCCTCAACACCAGCAAGGTCCAGCCCTATCATCCTTCGCTTCGCTCAGGATCTCTCTGCTGATCGCGACAGACCCTTCGCTTCGCTCAGAGCCTGCCCTTGAGCGAAGCGAAGGGGTGACAGGCATTCTCTCCAAATATCTAGAGTGCTCACCACTTATTCCAATGCACAATCGACTCCATTTGTATGCGAGGTGCAGGCTTGAAATCCGTCCCCAGCGTGTAGGCCACAGGAGTAAGCGCCACCTGCGTCACATGCTCATAAGGGATACCGAGAACCTCAGCCGCTTCTTGCTCAAAGTAAAGATGAAACGTAGTCCAGCACGTCCCCAGTCCGCGCGCACGAGCGGCCAGCATGAAACTCCACACGGCGGGCAGGATTGAACCATACGTACCAGCCTGTTCAAACAGTGGCCGGCCCTCTACACGGCCCCAGAAGCAGGGCACTAACAGTACCGGCGCCTCGTGTATATGCTCAACCAGGTACACAGTGGAATCTACTATTTTCCTGAGTGTTGCCCTTCGCTCATGACTCAGCTTCCTGGCCGCTGCTATGGCGCTTTCTGACGTCGACCGGTCACGATAGATCTCAAATCCCCTGCGGTAGATATCTCCCAATGCCTGGCGCTGCTGGGCATCGGTCACCAGCACAAAGTGCCAGTTCTGATTATTCCCCCCCGTAGGCGCCTGCACCGCGAGTTCCAGGCACTCCTGAATCACCTCCGGCTCCACTGCCCGCGAAAAGTCGAGACGTTTCCTCACCGAGCGCGTCGTAGACAGCAATTCATCTGGCGAAAGATTAAGTAAGGGCATAGTTTCATTCTCCTTATACCGCTACATTCGTAGACCGGCTATATGGCTTCTCCGGGTCAATCAACACATTTACGCAGGCAGGCAAGCCAGACGCAAACGCCCTTTCCAGCGCCGGGCGAATGTCCTCCGGCCTCTCGACAAGCTCACCATAGCCTCCAAGAGCCTCGACCATCTTATCGTAGCGTATCCCCGGCGCCAGCTCCGCCGCAGTAGCATGGCCAATAATCGCCTTTTGTGGGTGTTTAATCTGTCCCCACGCTCCATCATTCCCAATAACGGACACCACGGGCAGCTTATGGCGCACCATGCTCTCGAATTCCATACCGTTGAGTCCAAAAGCCCCGTCTCCATGCACAATCAACACTTTTTTGCCGGGACGTGCAATCTGTGCCGCCATCGCGAAGCCCGTGCCCGCCCCCAGAGTGCCCATTGGGCCTGCATCGAGCCAGTACCCGGGCTTGTCAACGTTGATCACTCTCGCAGCATAGCTCACAATGTCTCCACCGTCACCCACCACCGTCGTATCCTCGTCGATAAAATCGCGTATCTCGCGGCAGAAACGCATCGGGTGTATCGGCATTGCATCAGAACTCATCAGCGCCCCATCGCGTCCCAGCGCATTGCGTTCCTCTCTGCGAATATATGCCAGCCAATCACCTTCACCAGGCTGTTTCGTTGCCTCCGTCAATTGCCGCATACTCAACCCCACATCTCCTACCAATCCGACTGCCGCCCCCCGGTTAACCCCTACATCCTCGCCTACCAGGTCGAACCAGATCACATTAGCTCCCCCGGGAATAAGCGGCGGCTGGCCGTGATTGAGACGGAAATCCAAGCGCGTGCCGATTAACAGGATGGTATCGGCCCCCTCCAGCGCCTTGCGCCGCGCAGCCGAGAAAAATAAGGGATGTGTGGGTGGCAAGCAGCCACGCCCGGCCCCGTTGAGGAAAACCGGTGCATTAATCCGCTCCGCCAGTTGGCGCAGCGGCTCGGCAGCATCACACCACCATACAGCCGTTCCCGCCATAATCACTGGGCGCTGCGCTTTCTCCAGCAAAGCAGCCGCCTCCACCACGTATGCAGGATCAGGCGCCGTGCGGCCCTCGTAACGATAGTGCTCAGGTTCACCCGGATCGAACAGCGTATCGGTATCCGCCAGGTTGTTCAGCACATCCATGGGCATCTCTAAAAAAACCGGGCCAGGCTTCCCATTCAACATCTGCCGGAAAGCCGAGGCCGTATACTCGCCCAGCCGTCCCGTCTCATGCACAGTACGCGCCCACTTAGTAATCGGGCGCAGCAAGTCAATCTGGTTCATCTCCTGCAGCGCTCCGCGATCCCACAAACTAAGCGGAGCCGCTCCACCAATCACAAGCACCGGGCTATTGGCGAGATAAGCATTTGCCACGCCCGTCACGCCATCGGTAACCCCCGGGCCTGCCGTCAAAAGCGCAACGCCCGGTTTGCGCGTACACTTCGCCCACCCTTCAGCCGCGTGCACCGCCGCCTGCTCGTGGCGCGTATCCACCACCCGAATCCCCTCCCGCACACACCCATCGTAAATAGCAGCAACATGCCCCCCGCTGAGCGTAAAGACGACCTCAACTCCTTCTCTCTTCAATATCTTAGCGACCAGCCAGCCGCCGTGGATCATGCCCATAGTATGCCTCTTTCTGTATTCTAACTAGCGGCGTACCTTGTTAGTTGTTCGGAATGATGTTGATTTAGACCAGTATAATTCGGTCCTGTTCATCCATTCTTCTGTAATCGCATCTGCCAGGCCCTCGCTCTTGGAGTTGGTAACAGAGGGAGGGATATATCCAATTGCTTTTTTAACTTCGTTGTACTTCGTAATGGCAGCTTTAATGCTTCTATAACTTCCGAGGATCTGGCCTTTATGAATGATGTAGAACTTTTGCGGCTCTGGTGTTCGTTCTGTATCCTGCTCTACAAAAAGGTCAATGTCGGGAATTCCTTGTTTATGCATGCTCTTCTCTCCTATGCGAGGATACGAAATCGCCTTCTCACTGAGCATTCTATCATACTTATCTCGCGCTTTCTAATGAAAGAATAACTCCAAAATCTCCTTCGCAATTTGCTCTTTTTACCGAGGTTTCCTTAACATGATCAATGTTTCATAGTAATCATCCAGCGAACGTGGGCGGGCATTTGCATTGGATTTAAACAGTTTTATATCATGAAGGGCCTCCACTTCAAAGCCCGCTCGTTGTGCCTCGTCAGCTAGCAACTCGGCGGAATTTACCACGAAAAGAGCATTTCGTGTTGCAAATTGGTAGAATGTGCTCGTTTTTCCACTGACGACTACAGCTAATCCACAGGCGAGAGTATGCGAAGCATTTCTGTAAAAGATTGGCGCATATCCAGGAAATATCGTGCCACTGGAACCGCTTTTATTGCTCGTAATGAATCCTTGCCCAACCATTCCACAATTTTCTGTTCTTCCAGCGTTAGTTCTTCTATATCTATTTCTTCTCCCCGCATGGAGCCTATTGTGTCGTCGATCAGATCATCTATATCTTCGTGACTTCTCATACCCAGCGCAATCAATGATGGCGCACGCGCCTTCGTATAACTCTCCCTGCCACTTGATGCAGGTAGGTAAGGCGGTGAGGTCAATATAATATTAAAGTGCTCCTGATTATTTGGTATGTTTCTGGTATCAGCAACAATCGCTTGTGAGTCGGCAAAGTGCAGTTGAATATTTTGCTGTAGCCATTCATATGTTGCGGCTACCTTGATGTAATGTTGTATCGACTTGAGGAACATACACGTCAGAGAAGCTTTTGCGAAAGTGAGTGAAAATCGTCCGACACCTGTTCCCATGAAACGCATACGAATCTTGTGTGTGATTGCATCCGACATAAGAATACGAAGCAGATTATGTACTTCAGGATCACAGGCAGCAATAGCCGACTGTATAGCGCCAATTTCTCTACTCAACTCTGTAGCTATCTCTACATTCATTTTCCGGTTTTTCATGAGCCAGGTTGGAAATGTTATGCCGTTGCCGGTTACTTCATCCGGTAACGTATCAAACAAACTTAATTGTCTAACATCTTGCTTTTCTAATATGTACATAGTGCGCGCAGCCTTCTTAGAAAGTACTGTACTATCAAATTTAGCTGCTTCGAGCTTCGCATTAGCAATCATCACAGATAGTGGGTCAATGTCCAGTCCTACACTTGGAATACCCAAAATGGAAGCCTCTAAAAGCGTAGTCCCACTTCCGACGAAGTTATCAATAACCTTGTGTGTTTCTCCTCCCAGGCGTTGCAAGCAAATATTTAACATTGATCTGGCCATACGAGGAAAGAATTTAGCTTTGTAATAATGGATGCCATGAGACAGATGAGAGGTTGTGGACTGTGCTGTCAATGCATTAGTAGCCAGTTTTACTGCATGTTGATTATTAGTTTTGTCTAATAGAGCATCTAGTGTCGCTGTCAGATTGTGCTTTACATCAGAGATATCACGTGAATGTTTAGCTATTATGTCAGATATCTCGATAATCGTGTAATGAGGAATGGCCTGAATAATAAAGCAATCTTCGCTCAGAGTGTACCCAATAACTGGCCCTACGATGTTTGAACACTCAAATAAGAGGGAGTTGGCATTCTCAGAAGCTTGCGTTAAACAGTAAATACGTTGAATAAAAGAAACACGGCGTATAAGAACGGGCAGCAGTCCCAAAGGGCCATATGCAGTATATACTTGTTTTCCATTTGGACGTACATGAGAATCTAGCGCCCCAAAGCCACGCAAACCATTGAGTTGTGGTATTGTGTGCGCAATGGCTTTGACATCTGTTGCATCTTGCACCCGCTCCCCGAAGAAGGCTTCAAGTTCCATCTTGGCAAGTAGCAAATCGCCTTCGAGGGCTATATTTCGGCGTAATTTGAAAACGAAAACAGCTTGTTGTTCACTCATGAGCACAACTCGTTTATGAATTTTTCCAGGCTAGATATCTCATGTAAATGCTCATCGCGATAAATTGAACGTGTTAGGCAAATCAAAGCATCATAGAGGTTAAAAATGTCGTTGGAGTGAAAAGCTTTAATTCCGCTTGGTGTGGCGTTATCACCCAGCGTAATCGAGTACTTATCTTTTGTCCAGATCACATCTTGCACCTCAGCAAGATAGCGATCAAATCCACGTAGAGCTAGAAGGTTGGATGAAAGAACTGCACGCATTCTACGGCGCGGACATTTTTCTTTGTAATATGCGCCGAACTTGAGTACCTGGTAAGTACCCTTCTTAAGATCATCTGTACGATCCATTCCCGGAGCATTTTTAGAGTCATCGACAGGACTTCCACATCCACATATTAACCATTTACGATGGTCTATCGGTTTGCGTTGTCCTCGTTCAGCGTATAAATCGTAAAGCTCCTTCCAAAGAGTAATAATTTTAACAATATTTTGTGGACTACTTACAAACTCAGCAAGTTCGGCATAAGGCCAATTTTCTGTATAGCGCTTGCCTAAAGGGATGTGTAGATCGATATGAGGAATATACAATGATAGCTCGTAGGTATCGAGAGATGCCGTTGCTACAGAATGATTGTGCTTCGGTCCAGATATGCCATCATAAACTTCGGTCATAGGATGAGAAAGCCTGACTTCAAGTGGATAGATTACCAGAGGCGATGATTTGATCTCTAACAGGGCAATCATTGTTTCATCATAAATTATGGCATCTACGTCGCCCTGACGGTCTTTGGATTTCCCAATTTTCACACCAGGAGCAATTCTCCTTATAACCTCCGAGAGGATGAGGAGAGTTGCATCGCTTGCTATCTCTCCTATGGTGTCTGATCCTTGTTTGTTTGATTTTACGTTGGGTATTACCCCATATTTAACGCTACAGCGTGGGCAAGTTTTGAGGAAAGGAAAATACAGAGCAGGTTCGTCTTGTATAAGTGATCCCGCTTGGCCTGTACAGTATGTCCATCCACCATCTGCCACCATCTTCTCCGCATACTTTGCGGACATCACCAAATCAAATAATGCGGGCAGAGCAATATCAGGTGGATAGGTATTTCTTGTATCTGGTGATTGACATAGTTTCTGATAGGATGTCAAAAAAGCATTCACTAAAATAGATGATCCATCCACTACAAGGGGCTTTAGTGAATCACGAAGCTTTATTACCTTAGCACGTATTTCACATTCAGCGGGGCAGTCGTTTCCACAAGGTAAATCAGCGAAGTAAGGTTGTTGCAACTTATGAATACCTCTCATATCTCTTGGTACCGCCAATGTTATCACATCTTCATTAGACTGAAAAGTCATCTTAATCCAATCTGAGGTTGTATGCTGTTGATTCTTAGTAGCTCTTGGTTGAAACTGTTGCATGCCTGCATCCTCCTCTCTTGTCTCTAATACAGCCCATCTGTTGCTAATAGGAAAATCTTAGAAAAGAGGATTACTGCTTTCCCCGGAGCGCTTGGCGTGGGTGTAAGGGGAAGCAACATCACGCGCTTCCCCTTACACCCACGCCATCGTCACTCCACCCCAATATCCCACGCCTGCTGCAAATCAGCGCGCGAATAACACTGAAACGCCATCAGCGTGTTCGTTTTGGTAATCGCAGTCAACTTCATCATATGCGCGGTCACGACTTCGGCCAGGTCTTCGTATTGCGGCAGGCGCAACAGCGCAACCAGGTCATACTCGCCCGTCACAGAGTACACCTCCGCTACACCCTCGATCTCCAGGAGACTCTGCGCCGTCTCGTTCACCTGCCCGCGCTGCACATTGATCAGAACCAGGGCGGATATCATACAGCACCTCCTTATCGTGGCAGTGTTCAGACTGCCACAACAGATACATGCGATACAAGTGACACAATGATACAAATGATACAAACCCGGCTTACATCCCCATCACCGGGGGCAGCGGTAGCGTTGGCAGTTTCATGCTCAGGCCAACCACCCTCAATTTCTTGGCAAGCGACTCCTCCGCATAGCGCGGTGTCATCCAGGGATCATCACCCGCAGCCAGTATATTTTGCACCTGCTCGGGTGCAGGAGCTATAGCCGCTAACGCGGTAGGTGCATATTTCTCGACGGCATCATGGACAACCCTGGCGTAGGCTGCATCTCGCTGGATCATCTCGCGCAAGAACTTCACGCCAAAGACCACGTGCCGCGATTCGTCTCGCGCCACGGCAGTAAAACCGCCGCGAAAAGCAGGGAACAATCCATTGGTACGATAGGCCTCCAGGATACTGCGCTGGCCGGCCAGCGCCATTGTTCCCTCGACAACCACGTGATAGAGCGTTATACCCTCCACCAGGTGCGCCAGGTTTCCTGGTTCCTGGCGGATACGTTCAGCAACCTCCACAAGCGAATCGATCAATATATATTTCAGTTGCGCGTTCATATGCTCGCGCGCAACTGCCAGGGCATCTTCTAGTTTCTCTTTATCAACGCCCAGCACCTCTTTGAAGAAACGGGCAAAGAAGACCGTGTGCCGCGCCTCATCGACCAGTTGGGTGGTCAGGAAAATGCGCATCTCTTCGTCGGGCATGGCTAACACATACGGGGCCAGGGTGTCAGTGACACACGCCTCGCCCTGGAAGAAAGCCGACAGCCCATACAGGCGCATCTTCTGCTCGTTCTGCGACATCCCCTCCCACTGCATGCGGTCACCGCTGAAATCGATATCTTGCGCACGCCACTGCTGGCGCTCCCAACGGTAGTAGAGTTCACGATAGGTGGGCAGGTGTACCAGGCCCTCATCGATGATATGCAAAACATTGTCGATAGGCGTCTGTTGCAACTGTGTCAGCGAAGCGCTTTCCAGCGGCATATCAATGGACATGTAGCCTCCTTAGCTCTTTCTTATCGATCTTCCCCACGGCATTGCGTGGCAAGGAACTCACAAACTCAATCTCGCTGGGCGTTTTGTAGTTCGCCAGCCATTCGCGGCAGTAAGCCTTGAGTGTTTCTGCATCCACGTCGCTGCGAGTCACGACGAAAGCCTTCACCTCCTCGCCCATGCGCTCCGATGGTATACCAACCACCGCCGACTCGATCACCGCTGGATGCCTGTTGAGTACCTCTTCAACATCACGCGGGTAGATGTTAAATCCACCACGAATGATCAAATCTTTCTTCCGTTCGACAATATACACGTAACCGTCTTCATCAAAACGACCCATATCACCCGTGCGCAGCCAGCCACCGCGCAGGGCCTGGTGGGTCTCTTCCGGCATGTGGTAGTATTCCTTCATGATATTAGGGCCGCGTGCGATGATCTCTCCCACCTCGCCAACCGGCACAGGCTGATCGTTTTCATCCACAATCAGCAATTCGACACCGGGAATGGGCTTGCCAACCGAACCGGCTTTACGCGGTATACCCTGAAAATGTGATGTGAGGACAGCGCTCGCCTCTGAAAGACCATAGCCCTCAAGAATCACGCAGTTAAATTTCTTCTCAAAGCCCTCCAGGATCGCGAGAGGCAGCGGAGCCGAACCACTCACGCAGGAGAGCAGGCTGCTCGTATCGTACTTGTC
>WNFT01006569.1_pt1 | contig 11071 bp, 9 predicted proteins | sample 5400191 | NCBI WGS metagenome assembly WNFT01 (sample SAMN13153359, study PRJNA577476) | soil metagenome | isolation source: 80 cm saprolite under Madrone tree | place: USA:California | collected 2016-06-14
CAAGGGTCAGACACCCCGTAACATGTTTGGGAAAAATCGCCGGATTCACGCATCGGACCGTGTGATACCGAGTTTCTTCATGCGGTTGCGCAGGTGTTGGGATGGAGGCCCAGGATCTGGGCGGCGCCGCGGGGGCCGTTGATGATCCAGTTGGTTTGCTGGAGAACGGCGAGGATGTAGTCGCGCTCCACGGATGGAGCCTGGGCGTGTGTGCGTGTTATGTGTACGTGTGTGTGACGAGGCGCAAGGCAATCGATTTTCGATCGAATACCCATTGATTTCAGAGCGTGTGGCAATTTAGCAAAGTGGCATGATTCAAAATCGCCACCAGTCGGATAGCACTTCCGACCTGAGGACCCCCTCCGCCAAGCGACGGCCTCAAAGACCAAAATCTGCGTTTTTCTCGGGAAATTCGACCCACTCCGCCAACTCTCTTGTTGGCGGAAGGGGGTGGCGCAGTGGATTCGTGCTTGGCTTCCGCGCCTTTTTGGCCCTCCGCCAATTGCCTGGCATGGCGGAGGGCCCCCGACCCACTAAATGGAGACCCGCGCCGAGCGCACACGGATGGTGTGGCCTTTTAGTCCTAGAAGGCACCGGGGTCATCACTGACCCCGCTCGCCTTTCGTCCGGCCCGCATAATGGTATAAAGAAGGGTCTGATCGCTGCCGATGCAGCTTTTTTGCTCGGCGCGATCGTCCCTCGTCACGCTTTGCCTTTGAGAAGCTGGATCGTGATGGTCGCGACGCGGCGGACATACTCCTCGGCCGTTTCTAGGTCGCCCTTGGTCGGCGCGTCCGGTGGCTGCACTTGAAAGCTCGCGGACATGGGGCCGAAACCTGAGAGGTTTGGGAAAGAGGAAGCGAAGCAGGGGGAAATGGGATGGGTGGACCTATTTGGCAAAGCTCGCTGCCCACTTTCATAAATCAGCTAGCCGGACGATCGCTTGCATCTTGTGTTGCTGGCCGGGCGAAAGCGCCACGGCACAATCCGAGACGTTGCTGGTTTCGATGCAGACCATCTGTCTCCATTCGTCGTTGCCAAGATCGGACAGGGCCTCTGAGTTCAGGCCCTGAACGCGTGCCTTCTCGATGTGCCCAACTCGGAAATAGGCATGCAACGCTTCCTCGAAGCGAAGAGGGGTTGCCCCCGTATTCTTTGCCGTCAGCTCCAGGATCAGCTCGGAACCGAAGGTGGCACGGTGGATCAAATGAAAGTCCGCGGGCCACCACTTCTTCGTGTTGTCATTGCTTGCGGTGACCATGCTGACCGTAACGGCATCCCCGGCTTGCACGATTGATTCCAGTTGCCACGACGTCGTGCGCACGAATCCGTGCGCCGGCGCGCCGGGAGCGTCTGCTTTGTCCGCAAACCAGGGGAAGCAGATGGGTACGCCTCCCCGAATGGCACGGCCGTCCTCCCAGCGTGACTTGGAGCTGACGAAAAGGACTTCCTCCGCGCCGCGCCCCCTCAGCCCACCCTCTCCCCCGCGCGGTTGCCACGAGGTTACATGCGCCCCGTGCAGGTACATCTCTCCTGCGGCTTCTCGAGTGGCGATGGCCACCTTGGCCAGTCCGCCGTTGCCTGGGACAACCTTGGCGACGTCGGGGATGCCAAACTGTCGATCCAGCTCTGGGATTTTGCCCGCAAGATCCATTACTTATTCCCCAGTTGTTCCTTGGCGGCGGCGATTATTTTCTCCGGCTCGAAGCCGAACTTTTTCTGGAGCTCCTTGAGCGGCGCCGAGGCGCCGAAGGTCTTCATGCCGATGACGCGCCCCTCGGCCCCGACATAGCGCTCCCAACCCAGAACCGAGCCCTGCTCGACGGCGATGCGCGCCTTCACCGCGGCCGGCAGCACCTCGTCGCGGTAGGACTTCGGCTGGTGCTCGAAGATGTCCCACGACGCCATGGAGACGACACGGGACCGAATCCCCTGCGACGCCAGCGCTTCATGGGCCTCGACGATCAGCGCGACCTCGCTGCCCGACGCGATCAGGATGATCTCGGGCGGGCCGCCCGGCGCATCGGCCATGACATAGGCGCCGCGCGCGACGCCGCCCGCCGAGGCGTACTTTTTGCGATCGAAGGTCGGCAGCGGCTGGCGCGACAATGCGATCACCGCCGGCTGATGGCGCAGCTGGAGGATGTAGCGGTAGGCCTCGACGACCTCGTTGGCATCGCCGGGTCGCAGCACGACCAGGCCGGGAACGGCGCGCAGCGACAAGAGCTGCTCGACCGGCTGATGGGTCGGTCCATCCTCGCCGTCACCCATGGCGTCATGGGTGAAAACGAAAATGGTCGGAAGCTCCATGATCGCGGACAGTCGAATGGCTGGCCGGGCATAGTCGCTGAAGATGAAGAAGGTCGCTCCGAACGGCCGCAGCTTGGAGAGCGACAGCCCGTTGACGACCGCCGCCATGGCGTGCTCGCGGATTCCGAAATGGAGATTGCGGCCGCCGGGACTGTCGGCCTCGAAGTCGCCCGCGCCGGCGAATTTCAGGGTCGTCTTGTTCGAGGGTCCGAGGTCGGCCGAGCCGCCGAGAAACCAGGGAATGTTCTGGGCGAGCACGTTCAGCACCTCGCCCGAGGCGTCGCGTCCGGCGATGCCCTTGGGATCGGGCGAAAAGCTCGGCAGGTTGCGGTCCCACCCCGCCGGCAGCTCGCGCCGTTGCATCTGGTCGATCTCGGTGGCGAGCTCGGAGGATTTCTTGCGGTAGTCGGCAAAGAGCGCCTCCCAGCGGCGCCGCGCCTCGGCGCCGCGCGCGCCGATCCCGGCGGCGAAGTGCTGCATGACCCCGTCGGGCACCAGGAACTTGGCGTCCTCCGGCCAGCCATAGGCGCGCTTGGTGAGCCGGACCTCGTCCTCGCCCAGGGGTTCGCCATGGGCCGCGGCGGTATCGATCTTGTGCGGCGAGCCATAGCCGATGTGGCTGTCCAGGATGATCAGCGTCGGCCGGCCCTTGGTGCCGCGGAAGACCGTCAGCGCATCCTCGATCCGCTGCAGATCATTGGCATCGCCGACCCGCAGCACGTTCCATCGATAGGCGAGGAAGCGCGCCGCGACATCCTCGGTGAAGGTGATCGACGTCTTGCCCTCGATGGTGATGTGATTGTTGTCGTAGATCCAGCACAGCTCGTCGAGGCCGAGATGGCCGGCCAGCGAGGCCGCCTCCGAGCCGACGCCTTCCATCAGGCAGCCGTCGCCGCACACCGCATAGACGTCATAGTCGAACAGCTCGAAGCCCGGCTGGTTGTAGCGGCTGGCAAGCCAGCGCCGCGCCATCGCCATGCCGACGCTGGTGGCGATGCCCTGCCCCAGCGGACCGGTCGTCGTCTCGACCCCGGACACCCAGTGATATTCCGGATGGCCCGGCGCCTTGCTGTCGAGCTGGCGGAAGTGGCGGATGTCGTCGAGGGTGACCGAGGGCTTGCCCAGGTGCTCGTATTCTGCGTTCACCGCCTGGGTGCCCGTGAGATGCAGGACGGACCACAGCAGCATCGACGCGTGGCCGTTCGACAGAACGAAGCGGTCGCGATTGGGCCAGATCGGGTCCTTGGGATCGAAGCGCATGACCCGGTTCCACAGCGTATAGACCAGCGGCGCCAACGCCATCGGCGTGCCGGGATGGCCCGACTTCGCCTGCTGGACCGCGTCGATGGACAGCGTGCGGATCGTGTTGATCGCCAGTTGATCGAGCTCGTCCTTGGTCATGTCACGCGACTCCCGGGGCTGCATTCACGCTTCGCTGGGCTATGACTTGGCCGGCTTCTCGATATGCCCGCCGAACTCGTAGCGCATGGCCGAGAGCAGCTTGTCGGCGAAATCCGCCTCGCCGCGCGAACTGAACCTCTCATAGAGCGCCGACGACAGCACATGGGCCGGCACCCCCTCGTCGATGGCGGCCTTGATCGTCCAGCGGCCTTCGCCGGAGTCCGATACCCGTCCGCCGAATTTCGACAAAGCGGGATCCTTGATCAGGGCCGCAGCCTGGAGGTCGAGCAGCCACGACGCGATCACGCTGCCGCGCCGCCAGAGTTCCGTGATGTCCGGCAGGTTGAGGTCGTATTGATAGTGCTCGGGATCGCGCAGCGGCGTGGTTTCCGCATCCACGACCCCAGTCTTCTTTCCGATGTTGGCCGCCTTGAGCACGGCCAGCCCTTCGGCATAGGCCGCCATCACGCCGTATTCGATACCATTGTGCACCATCTTGACGAAATGGCCGGCGCCATTGGCCCCGCAATGCAGATAGCCTTGCTCGGACGTTCCACCGGCCTTTTCGCGTCCCGGCGTGCGCGGGATGTCGCCGGGGCCCGGTGCGAGGGTGGCGAAGATCGGGTCGAGACGCTTCACCACAGCGGGCTCGCCGCCGATCATCATGCAATAGCCGCGCTCGAGGCCCCAGACGCCGCCGCTGGTGCCAACATCGACATAGTGGATGCCCTTGGGCGCGAGCTCCTTGGCTCGGCGGATGTCGTCGACATAGTACGAATTGCCGCCGTCGATCAGGATATCGCCGCTCTCGAGATGGGGCAGCAGATCGGCGATGGTCTTGTCGACCACGCCGGCCGGCACCATCAGCCAGACCGCGCGCGGCTTCGCCAGACTCTTGGTGAACTCCGCCAGCGAAGCGGTGCCGACGGCCTTTTCCTTCGCGAGCTCCGCCACCGCCTTTGCAGACATGTCGAACACCACGCACTGATGGCCGCCCTTCAAGAGGCGGCGCACCATGTTCGCTCCCATACGGCCAAGGCCGATCATTCCCAGTTGCATGGCTTAGCCCTCCTCGACGATTTCCACGAACTTCTCAGCCGGTTCCCTTGAGCTTGCGATAGCGCCGGATCAGCGCATTGGTCGAGCTGTCGTGCTCGAGCTTGGGTTCCGTCACGTTCTCGAGTTCGGGAATGATCCGCTGGGCAAGAGCCTTGCCCAGCTCGACGCCCCACTGGTCGAACGAATCGATCTGCCAGATCGTGCCCTGGGTGAAGACGCTGTGCTCGTAGAGCGCGACCAGCTTGCCCAGCGCGGCCGGTGTTAAAGCATCCAGCAGCAGCGTGTTCGACGGACGATTGCCTTCGAACAGCCGATGCGGCACCAGCCAGTCGGGCGTGCCTTCCGCCTTGACCTGCTCGGCGGTCTTGCCGAAAGCCAGCGCCTCGGTCTGGGCGAAGACATTGGCCAGCAGCATGTCGTGATGCCTGCCCACGCGATTGAGGGTCCGGGTGAAGGCGATGAAATCGCAGGGTATGAGCCGGGTTCCCTGGTGGATCAGTTGATAGAAGGAATGCTGGCCGTTGGTCCCCGGCTCGCCCCAGTAGATCGGCCCGGTGTCGTAATTGACGGCGACGCCGTCCTGGGTCACGTGCTTGCCGTTGCTCTCCATGGTGAGCTGCTGGAGATAGGCGGGAAAGCGTTTCAGATATTGCTCATAGGGCAACACGGCCGTGGTTTGGGCGCCGAAGAAATCGTTGTACCAGAGGCCGAGCAGGCCCATCAGCACCGGCAGGTTGCGCTCGAAGGGCGTGCTGCGGAAATGCTCGTCGATCTGGTGGAAGCCGTCCAGCATGGCGCGGAAATTGTCCGGGCCGATGGCCAGCATGGTCGAGAGGCCGATGGCCGAGTCCATGGAGTAACGCCCGCCCACCCAGTCCCAGAAACCGAACATGTTGGCGGTGTCGATACCGAACTTCGCCACCTCCTGGGCATTGGTGGAAACGGCGACGAAATGCTTGGCAGTAGCGGAGGCCTCGCCCTTCAGGCCGGCCAGCAGCCAGTCACGCGCGGTGTGCGCATTGGTCATCGTCTCCAATGTGGTGAAGGTCTTGGAAGAGACGATGAACAGCGTCTCCACGGGATCGAGGTCGTGCACCGCCTCGGCGAAATCCGTGCCATCGACATTGGAGACGAAGCGGAAGGTCATGTCGCGCGCGCTGTAGTGCTTCAGCGCTTCGTAGGCCATGACAGGGCCGAGATCCGAGCCGCCGATACCGATATTGATCACGTTGCGGATGCGCTTGCCGGTATGGCCCTTCCAGGCGCCACTGCGCAGCCGTTGGGAGAAATCCGCCATCTTGTCCAGAACGTCATGGACGTCGGGCACCACGTTCTGGCCGTCGTGCAGGATGGACGCGCCGCGCGGCGCGCGCAGGGCGACGTGCAGCACCGCGCGCTTTTCCGAGACGTTGATCTTGTCGCCGCGGAACATGGCATCGATGCGATCGCGCAGCCCACACTCCTGGGCAAGCTGGAGCAGCAGCCGCAGGGTTTGGTCGGTGATCCGATTCTTGGAATAGTCGAGATAGATCCCGGCCGCCTCGACCGCCAGCCGCTCGCCGCGCTTGCCATCCTCGGCGAAGAGCTGCCGCAGGTGCACCCCCTTCATCTCCTGGTAGTGCTTCTCCAGCGCCACCCACGCCGAGCGCTTGCGTAAAGCCGGTGCGGTCATTGACTATTCCCTCGGAGACGGTGGTCAGCTCGCCTTGCGCATTGCAACGCGCTTGGAATCAATGCAGGCCATCAGATCGTTCCACGACTTGACGAAGGACGCGGCGCCCTCGTTCTGAAGCCGGTTGGCGAGGGCGTCGACGTCGATGCCCGCCTTGGCGAAGCCGGCGAGAACCGCCTCGCAGTCGCCGCCGTCCGGCGCGAGCATGTCGCCCGCCTCGCCATGGTCGGCGAAGGCCTTGAGCGTACCCTCCGGCATGGTGTCGACCGTGAAGGGTGCGGCGAGCGCCTTCACATAAAGGATGTCGGAGGCTTTGGGGTCTTTGGTGCCGGTGCTGGCCCACAGCAGGCGCTGCGCCCGGGCGCCGGCATTGGCGGCACGCTGGAAGCGCGGCGAGTCGAGCAACTCCCGATAGGCCTTGTAGGCGCGCTGGCCGATGGCGATGCCGAGCCGGTTGGCAAGCTCGGCCGGGACCTTGCCGCTCACCGCGACGTCCCAGCGGCTGACGAACAGCGAAGCGACCGAGGCGACGGCCGGGTTCAGCCCCGCCTCGATGCGGCGCTCGACGCCGCGCAGGTAGGCGTCGGCCGCCGCGATATATTGCTCGCGGGAAAACAGCAGTGTGACATTGATCGGAACGCCGGCGAAGATCGCCGCCTCGATGGCAGGCAGCCCTTCGGGAGTGCCAGGAATCTTGATGAAGAGGTTGGGCTTGCCGCCGCGCCGGTGGAGATCGCGAGCGGCCGCCAAGGTGCTGTTGGTGTCATGGGCCAGCAGGGGCGAGACCTCCAGTGACACCCAGCCGTCGACACCGTCGGTCCGGGCGTAGGCCGGCTGGAACAGCTCGGCGGCCCGGGTCAGATCCGCCAGTGCCAGTTCGAAGAACAGGTCCTCGCCCGATTTGGCCGAGGACGCCTTGCCGGAAATGTCGGCGTCATAGGTCGTGCTGTTCCTGATCGCATTGTCGAAGATCGTGGGGTTCGAGGTGAGCCCCGTCACCGAGAGCTCGTCGATGTAGCGTTTCAGCGTACCGCTGTTCAGCAGGTCGCGGGTGATGTTGTCGAGCCACAGGCTCTGGCCGAGATCGTGAAGCGTCCTGGTTGCTTTCATGGCGTCACCTTCAAGTTGGTTGCAATGTCGCGCGGCGCTGTCCGCAGCCGCGACAAGTCATGGTCGAGCAGGTCGCCGATACGCTCGATCGTAACATCCGCCGGCGGCAAAGCGCTGATCACTTTCGCGTCGTGAGCATACTGGCCCTGGCGCGGTAACACCGTCGTCACGCGGTCTTTCCAGACCTGCTTGACCGCGTCCAGGATGCGCAGCTTGTCGTCGACCAAGACGTAATGGCTGGCCGGATGGCGCCGCTCGATATCGGCCAGCGCCTCTTCCTTATGGATGTAGATCAGCACCTGCCCATCGACGGCCTCGGACAGGCCGGCACGCTCGACCTTGCGCGGCTGGAAGACGACGTCGCCGTCCGACAGGATCACGGTCGGGCCAAAGCTCTGCAGCCGCTTCAGCACCTCGAGCGCGTCCGGGTACAGCCGGTCGGCGAAAGGATAATCCATGAGAAAGCCGGACATCGACAGCAGCTCCACCTCGTAGGGGTGTTCGCTGCGGTAGCGCTGGAGGGCTCCGATGTAGTCGCGATAGCCGACCTCCGTGAAAAGATCCTCCAGGATCCGCCAATAGCGCTCGCGGGCGGCGAGACCGTAGGTCTGCTCGATATGGTCCTTCAGATCCTGTTGGATGCCGTCGTTGTCGACCAGCGTGTTGTCCACGTCGACGAGGAAGACGGTCGGATCAGACAGGGTCATGCAGCACTCCCAGCGTGTCCATTGTGCCAGCGGCCCGGCGAGTCGCAGGCCTGCGCCCAAGGGCCTCGTCATTTCCACTTTATGCCCCCTTAGAAGCGGCATCTGCCGGGAAATGTCTTTTCCAATATTACTCTACATTAGCGGTTCCAACGATAGTCCGAGCCATACGCCTGAAGGGTCAATGCCGCAATGATCCTGCAGAGTCATCGCGTCAGCAAGAGCGCCGTCATGCGCGCATGGCATGCAGGTTGTTCCATTACCGAAGGTGCGGCCGGATCATCCGGCATCAGTCGGCGGCGGCTTCCTTCTTAGGCCCTGCCGCCGCGGGGAAGACGACCCGGTCGTCGGTGCGGCAGTAGCGGTCGGCGAACATGCGGCCGATCGGATGGTACTTCTCCATGTGCACGCGCATCGCCTTGGCATCCCACAGCTCGTCGCGGATGTGGAAGCGCAGGCCCTCGCCGATCACGAGCTGGCGGTCGTCCTTGACGTTGATCACCTGCCAGGTCCTGCACTCCATCGCCCACGGCGCGTCGGCCAGACGCGGCGGCGCGACGTCGACCGAGGGTGCGAGCTTGAGGCCGAGATAGCCTGGTTCGCCGATATCGGGCGGGAAGTCGCCGCTCGATTCGTGCATGGCGCGGGCCAGCGGCTCGTCGGTGAGATTGATCACGAACTGGCCGGTGCGCTGGATGTTGGTCCAGGTGTCCTTGATGCGGCCGTCCGGCCGCTTGTTGACGGCGAACATGCAGAGCGGCGGGTCCTCGGCGAAGACGTTGAAGAAGCTGAAGGGCGCTGCGTTGACCGTGCCGGTCGGGCCGAGCGTCGTCACCCAGGCGATTGGCCGCGGCAGAACGAAGGCCGTCAGGATCTTGTAGCGATCGTGATGGTTCACGTCGGAGACGGCGTATTGCATTTCAGGCCCTCAGTTACTCGGCTCGACCTTCACGCCGGTCCGTTCGGTGATCAGCTTGTAATGCTCGATGCGGCGATGCTTGGCGAAGTTGAACACGGTGTTGCGGATATAGTCGCCCAGCGCCAGGTCGCAATCATAGGAGATCACCTCGTCCTCCTCGGTGACGGCCTTGGCGACGATCTCGCCGGTCGGCGCCACGATCACCGAGCAGCCATACATGCCGAAGCCGTCCTCCTTGCCGGCCTTGGCCGTCGCCACCACCCAGATGCCGTTCTGATAGGCGTTGGCCTGGCACGACAGCAGGTGGTGGAACACGCGGATATAGGGCGGCTCGGTCGGATGATAGATGTTCTCGGTCGGCGTGTTGTAGCCCAGCACCACCATCTCGGCGCCCTTCAGCGCCATGACGCGGAAGGTCTCGGGCCAGCGCCGGTCGTTGCAGATGCATTGCCCGACCAGCACGTCCTCCTTGAACATCTTCCAGACATTGAAGCCCAAATTGCCGACTTCGAAATAGCGTTTCTCCAGATGCTGGAACGGCGCCTCGGGCAGGTGGTCGCTGTGGCCGGGCAGATGGATCTTGCGGTATTTGCCGACGATGCGGCCGTCGGGGCCGACCAGGATGGAGGTGTTGAAATGGCGGGTCTTGCCCTCCTCCTCGGTGAGCTCGGCATAGCCCAGGTAGAAGCCGATGCCCTTGGAGCGCGCCAGCTCGAACAGCGGCAGGGTCTCGGGGCTCGGCATCTGCGCCTCGAAATACTTGTCGACCTCCTCCTGGTCTTCCATCCACCAGCGCGGGAAGAAGGTGGTGAGCGCCAGCTCGGGAAACACCACGAACTTCGAGCCGCGCGAATCGGCCTCCTTCAGCATCTCGACCAGCCGCTTGACCACGCTCTTGCGGCTGTCGGCGCGATGGATGGCGCCGAGCTGGGCGGCGGATACTTTTAGACGACGGGACACGACGGTAACTCCTCTATCCGGTTATCCTGAGTGCAGCGAAGGCCTGCCCCGAGCGTAGCCGAAAGGATCTCATTGCCGCACGCGCCGAGACGATTTTCTCATGGATACACCATAGCAAACTTTACGCCGTCCGGATCAAAGAGGAGGGTAGTGCGAAAGTTTTAACGACCTGACTGGGCATCATCGCTTCTTGCTCTCGTAGCATTCAAACCAACGACTGGGTAACCTTGCTTCATGACACAAGACAGCAGCGCCTATTGGAAGAAATCCAGAGTGGAGCTCCGGGCGGCAGGGTTCGACCCGGACCGGACGGCGCAGACCAATGCCGTGGTTACCATCGCCAGCGCCTACACGAACGCGCATCGATGCAACAATCGGGTCCGCAGCATCACCGACCTGCTGGTCGACCTCATTGCCGAACGCGGCGGGCAAGGTCTGATCGTCGGTGCGCCCGCGGTATCTGACGCGCTGACGCAAGGGACTCCCACGGCAGGCTACAGCCTCGTGTCCCGCGACGTCGTCGCGGATTGCTTCGAGATCGGTCATTACGCTCATCACGGCGACGCGATGATCGTGATCTCCGGCTGCGACAAGACCGGCGCCGCCGCGCTGATGCCGCTGGCACGCACCAATGCGTTCGGCTTGGTGCTGTACCCGGGAACCAGCTCGCCCGGCAAAGTGACGTTCGGACCATGGGCGAAAAAAGGCACGAACCTCACGATCATGGACTGGGCCGAGGGCCGTGCGGCCAACGAGGCGGGCCGGCTCTCGGATGCCGAATTCCTGGAGCTCGAGCGCAACGTGATGCCCGGCAGCGGCACCTGCGGCGCGATGTTCACGGCCAATACGATGAGCACCCTTGCCGAGGCGATCGGCATGATGCTGCCGCGCGGCGCCTCGCATCCGGCGGACTATGATGCGAAGAGCGACATTCAC
>WNFT01045766.1_pt1 | contig 11068 bp, 11 predicted proteins | sample 5400191 | NCBI WGS metagenome assembly WNFT01 (sample SAMN13153359, study PRJNA577476) | soil metagenome | isolation source: 80 cm saprolite under Madrone tree | place: USA:California | collected 2016-06-14
CTCGGCCGCATCGGCAGCGAAGTGGCGTCGCGGGCGGAAGCATTCGACATGCGCGTCGTTGCATACGATCCGTTCATCAGCGAAGCAGCAGCGCGGGAGCTGTCCGTGGAACTCGTGCCGCTCGAGCAACTTCTGGCGGAATGCGATTTTATCTCGCTGCACACGGCGGTGAGCCCGCAAACGCGCGAGATGATCAACGCCGGGTCCATCGCAAAAATGAAGAAGGGCGTGCGCATCATTAACGCTGCCCGCGGGGAGCTCATCAACGAAGCGGACCTGGCGGCGGCGATCAAGAGCGGCCACGTGGCGGGAGCGGCGCTTGATGTGTTTGCGGAAGAGCCGCCGAAGAATTGTCCGCTGATCGGGATTCCGAATGTGATCACCACGCCGCACGTGGCGAGTTCCACGGCCGAGGCACAGGAAGAGCTGGGTACGCAGGTTGCGTTGCAGATTCGGGACTATCTTGTGGAAGGAGTGATTCGCAACGCCGTGAACCTGCCGGCACTTTCGCCGGACCAATACCGGCGCGTGCGGCCGTACCTGGACCTTGCGGAGCGGCTCGGCTCGCTGGTTTCGCAGGCGGCAGGGGCCCGGCCGGCGCGGATACGCATTCGGTACGCGGGCGAAGTGGCCGAGGTAGGCACGCACCTGCTGCGGAGCGCGGTGCTGGCGGGCGTGCTCAACGCTGTGCTGGACGAAAAAGTGAACGTCGTCAATGCGCCGGCCGTAGCGGCGGCAAGAGGCTTGACCGTGGAAGAAGAGACTCGACGACGCGAGCATGGTTTTCCGAATACGCTCGAAGTCTCCGCTCTGCCCGAAAAAACTGGAGCGGCGCCAGGTTTTACGGCGGAAGGCACCGTCTTGCATGACGGCTCGCCGCGCGTGCTGCAGATCGAAGGGATTCCGCTGGAGGCGCAGCTCGAAGGGACGATTCTTTATTTGCGAAACCGCGACGAACCTGGCGTGATCGGCCAGATCGGCACGACCCTAGGGAAGCTCGGCGTCAACATCGCTACGTTTGCACTCGGCCGCCGGGAAGCACAGCGCGGGGCTGACGCTGTGTCGCTGGTGCGCGTGGATGGCAACGTGTCCCCTACTATCCTCGAGCCCATCCGGTTGATTCATGCGATCACGGAAGCCAAACTGTTGCATTTAGGATGACCTAGCTAGTTTCTGTCGCGAAACCCTCATTTTGGCAACAAAGATTGTTGCGTAATAGAGATTTCAAGGATTTAGCAGTCCCCCAGTTGGTTTCGGCAGACGTATGCAGACCATGGGAGCCGTGGATTTCAGGATCGAGTGAAGACTGCGGTTTAAGAAAAGCACGCCAGGCTGACCGCGAAGAGAGGAAGAGAAAGCAGAACAATAGCGTTACGCTGCTTTTCGTTTGCGACGCGTTCGTTTGGTTAGCAAAGCAGCAATTCTCATGGATACCCCCATTTGTATGAATATTAAAACAAAGGGCTTACAAGATTTGCAATTCGTAACTGATTGATTCTAAAGGACCGAGCATTCGCGCGGTTACGGGGGCAATTTCGTAAGCCTATCAAACGAAAAGACTTGGGTGAGAATTTGTTCGGGAAGGCGGCTGCGCTTGCTGGAAATCCTGGACCCGCTCCCATTTGGGAAGGCGCATATGTCTACGAACGCTGGTATAGCACGGATTGGAAAAAAGTCAACGGAAAAGTGGCCGCAGAGCGAGTGGGACTTCGCTGAATCTGGTGAGTGGAAACGGAATGGAAACGTGGTGTGGACCGAAGGGAAGGGCAGGTACGAGTCCGTCGCGAAACGGGGCATCGGAAAAAGGGCTGCATTAAAATCGAAACAACTTGACTTGACATCCTCAGGCAACCTGGTCTAAAAAGCTACCTCAACGGTAGTTTGTGTCGAGCGGTGGGTAAGGTTGCCCGGGGTTCATTGACATTATCTTTTGAAGGTCTTGAGCCAGCGGCGGGTCGGCGTCGCTTCTCATTCATCCGGCACCTTCCTCTTGAACTTGGTTCGATCATCAATTGTGGTGCGCGAAAGGAGCAGTTTATGAAGCGGCCATTTCTCTTTGCCAATTTCGCGGTGTTGGTTTGCACGCTATTTTTCGCGTCGATGTTGCAGAGCCAAACAGGAACCTCCGCCATAAGCGGAATAGTCTCCGACCAGCAGGGTAAAGGCGTGCCTAGCGCGAAGGTCACGATCACAAACATTGCGACCAACGCCACGCGCAGTGTGGAGTCAACGAACACAGGCGCCTACGTGTTTGACTTGATCGCACCTGGCGATTACCGGCTCGAGGTCGAAGCCAAGGGATTCAGCAAGACAGTCATCGACAATGTGCGAGCCCTAATCGGCAAACAAACCGAGACCAACGTGCAAATGAGCGTTGGGGCGATCAGCCAAGTGGTTGAGGTGAGAGCCAGCCTTCAAGACTCCGTCATCAACACCCAGGATGCCTCGCTCGGAAACGTCTTCGATTCGACTCAAATTAGCCAACTCCCGCTGGAAGGGCGCAATGTGTCGGACTTGCTCAGTCTGCAGCCCGGCACCACACAGGAAGGCTATGTCACCGGGTCGCGAGCCGATCAATCGAACGTCACGCTGGACGGCGTGGATATCAACAACGCGCAAACAGGAAATGCCTCGATAGCTGCATCAGACAACAGTCAAGTGATTGGCCAGTTTGGCGGCAGCATCACGACGGGTCCGGTTCTGCGCCTCAACTCGGAGGCGATCGAGGAGTTCCGCGTCACGACAGCGAATGGAAACGCAAACCAGGGCCGTTCATCGGGCGCACAAGTCAATCTGGTCACCAAATCAGGCTCGAACACCTGGCATGGAGCGGCGTTTGAATTTTACCGCGGTACGCTTTTCGAGGCCAACGACTGGTTCAGCAATTCGTCGGGGACTCCCCGTACGCCGTTGGTCCGGAACACTTTTGGCGGGGCGCTCGGCGGGCCGATCCTAAAAAACAAATTATTCTTCTTCTATAGTTACGAAGGCCGCCGAGAAATCAGCAGGTGTATCAGGCGGCCGGCATAAACCCGGCGGCGCTAGCTGCTCTGGCTGCTGCTGCTACCAAATATCCAGCGAACGATACGACAGTAGGCGACCAGTTGAATACGAGCGGCTTCCGCTTCAACGCGCCCACTCCTGTAAGATTAAACTCGAGCATCGCCCGGTTTGACTATACCTTGAACAGCAAGCAAACCCTTTTCGTCCGGCTGAACTACATTAGTGATACTCAAGCAGTTGCTCAGTACCTCCCCGATACGCCTTCTCCAGGCGTGTGGAGCCATCCGCGAGGATTGGCTGTCGGTCACACCTGGGCCATCGGAAACAATTGGGTGAACAATTTGCGGTACGGCTTAACACGCCAGGCATTCACGCAGGGTGGCGACAGCAATGGGAATGACATCAGATTCCGTTTCGTATTCGCGCCTAATAGCCAAACCCATACGCTCACCCGTGTGACGCCCGTCCACAACATCACGGACGATGTTTCGTGGATCCATGGAAGGCACACGGTCCAGTTTGGAGGCAACATCCGGTTGATTAGCAACAGGCGGGTAGACTTCGCGAATGCGTTTGATAACGCGGTCACCAACCCTTCGTTTTATTTCGGTGCCGGTGACCATGTCTCGAACGATTTCCAGAGCTACTTGGACGCAAACCATCTGCCCGGCGACCAGACAGTTGGGCAATCGTTGAACTCCATCGCGGAAGTGCAAAACGCGGCCACGGCCATCATCGGACGGTTCTCGCAGTATACTGCCGACTTCACTTTCGGCAAGGATGGCAGTTTATTGGCTGCGGGGGTGCCCACTACCCGGGACTTTACCACGCAAGCCTACGAGGAATACCTACAGGACTCCTGGAAGATTCGTCCCCACCTCACGCTCACTTTGGGACTTCGTTACAGCCTGGAGCGTCCAGTGTACGAGACGCAAGGGTTTGAAGTGCAGCCCACCGTGCCTCTAGGAACCTATTTTCAGGAGCGCCTCGCCGCCGCGGCTCAAGGCAATAATTTCATCGACCCGGTCGTTATCAATCGCTCCGGCCCGGTCAATGGCGGAAAGCCGATGTACAACTGGGACAAGAACAACTTCCAACCGCGCATCGCCGTGGCTTGGTCTCCGAACTATTCTGGCGGGCTGCTGCACTCGCTTTTTGGCGATAGTGGCAAGTCCGTCCTGCGTGGCGGCTTCGCTTTAACCAACGACTATTACGGCCAGGCTCTGGCGGTGGACTGGGATTTGAATAACACCCTTGGGTTCACCTCCAACTACACGACACCGGCAAATACTTACGATACGGTCGCTGGCAACCTAGCACCCTTGTTTACGGGTTTCAATCAGGACATCCGATCACTGCCGAATGTCGTGGTGCCGGCCAAACTGCAATTCCCACTATCGGCATCGGCCGACGAAGCCGAGCGCATCGAGACGGGCGTGGATTCAAATCTACATGCTCCCGCCGAGTACGTTTGGAATCTGACCTACGAGCGTCAGATGCGCGCGGGCACTACTCTGTCCGTCTCCTACATCGGGCGAATGGCACGCAGCCTGCTTGCCAGAAGGGACGCCATGGCCTTCAACAATGTTCGTGATCCGAAGAGCGGGATGGATTGGTATACGGCCGCAACGATTCTGGAAAAACAGCGCCAGCTAGACGTGCCCACCAGCCAGATCGCATCGATCCCATTCTTCGATAATCTTTTCCCCGCTAATTTGGTCGCGCTCATGAATAATGATCCGAACATTCAGGCCGGCTTTCCTTCAACTTGGACTCCTACGCAGGTGTTCTATGGGTTACAAAGCCGGGGCGGGGGCGGGCACCCAACGAACCCATTTGCGTTTTTTGCCGGCAATGACTGGACAGATGCGGAAGCTCAAATTGATATCGCTCTTTTCGATGCTGGGGTGCCCACTCGGTTCATGCAACCGCAATATGGGGCACTATCCGCGTGGAGCACTATTGGAAATTCCAATTATCATGCTCTGGCGGTTTCGCTGCGGCAGCGCCTCAGTAGTTTGACCCTGGACCTCAATTACAGCTTTTCACACTCATTAGATGACTCTTCCGGCTTACAGACGGACTTTGGCTATGGCAGCCAAAACAACAGCGGACCATTTATCGAGAATCCCATTCGCCAGCGGGACAACTATGCAAGCTCCGACTTCGATATCCGGCATCTCATCAATGCCTCCGCCGTGTGGCAGATGCCTTTTGGCAAGGGCAGAGCCCTCGTGAACACGGACAATCGGGCGGTGCAGGCGATCCTTGGGGGATGGCAAATCGCCGGCATCTTCCGTTGGAACACCGGATTGCCAGTTGCCTCGCCTTTCGACGACGCCCGATGGGCAACGAACTGGAACGATCAGGCCAACGTGACTCCCATAAATCCCATTCAAACTTGCCCGACCCGTATTGGAACCCCAGGCCCCGCTGGTACTGGAGCGCCAAAACTCTTCGGCGGCAGCAGTTGCGATATCAAGGCGATTTACCAGAATTTCCGGAACGCTTACCCCGGCGAAACCGGCCCGCGGAATTACTTGCGCTATCCGGGATATACGAACGTGGATCTCGGGTTAGCGAAGACCTTCAACATTAGCGAGAAACACCACCTGCAGCTCCGTTGGGATGTGTTCAACGTTGCCAACCATCAGAGTTTTGGATTGATCGACGGGAGCCGCACAGGATCCGGCGTAGCCCGCGATCCAGCGTTACGCGGGCTGAACGCCCCGGACAACTGGTCAAACTTCACGCAGATCCAGGGCCAGCCCCGGGTGATGCAGGTGGGCGCCCGCTTTTCGTTCTAGCTGGGGGTCGACGTTGGGGGGCTGAAAACGCCGCCAGTAAAAAACACCGCAGGGAAACTCTCGTTTCCCTGCGGTGTTTTTTTTGCAACTTATGTAGGATGCGGGAAGGAGTTTGGCAAATTCATTTGCATGAGACAGGTATCCTCATTCCTCTTCGTAAGGAGGTGGATGCGTGGAAATGGAGTTAGGGACGGTCGGGGCTTTCGAGGGCTTCGTGGACGGCCCAAACCGTGCCGATCAGGACGAATGAGGTGGCTGTCCAAATGAATTTGTTCCTGCCGGGGGCGGGATTGAGAACGATGCGATAGGCGGCGCCTTCGGGGATCTCGCGCACGTCGTCCTCGACGGAGAGGCGCAGCGAGGCGCGAATGCTCTTGACCAGAAATTCCTGGGGATTCAGGACCATGACTTTTCCGATGGTGGGCTGGTCGGTGCTGGGGCGAATTACTGCCGCAGCGACATGGAAGGCGAAGGCCTTGGAATTCGCGGTGGAGAAAATGGCAGAGCCTGTGGTGAGGATGGCGGCGGGACGGTCGTTTTCCTGAGTTAAAGTGGCGCTGCTGGAACCGGAGAGCAACAGACGCGCCGCGCCGGCGCGGATCTGGAGGCTGCCGCCTGGTTCGGTGCGCAACTTGTCGCCCGGGAAAACCGTGGTGCCTGCGGAGACATTTCCCGCGCCGAGATGGGCGCGGTCGGCGTAAACAGTCGCGCCGAGGGAAGAAGAGGAAGCGCGCGCAAGAGGTGTTTGCGGCAGAGACCAAGATAAAATTGCGGCGAGGATTACGCGTCAGCGTGCCATTTCCACCAAGAGTAGTGAGTAATTTGCGGGCCGTCAGTTAAAACTACGGTCCACAAGCGATCAACCGCCGAATCGCAGGACCTGCGCAAGAAGAACACGACTCGAGAAGACACAGGACAGACAGGACAGGCCTCGTATAGCCGTGGGTGGAGAGCTGTGCTAATCTGGGTACGAAGTTTGAGGCGGACACTCCGCTTGACGGTCGGGGCGTAGCGCAGCCTGGCTAGCGCGCCTGGTTCGGGACCAGGAGGTCGATGGTTCAAATCCATTCGCCCCGACCAATCTTTTCAACAACCTACACGCAACTTCTGGTTTTTCGTCTACAGCTCTGTAGATGATTTTGTAGACGGTCAGATCCTCCAAGTTCAACGAGCGCAGCAATCGGAAGCAGATCGCGCAGAGAATCTTTTGAATTGAGTATTTCGCATTGCCCGTGGAAGCTTTCTCTTTGTTTTCAGTGTGTTACGAAATTCCTGAAGGGCACTAAGGGGGCACTAAGCCACGCTCAAACTCAATTGCGTAGAATCCGGTAAGCGCCACCCGGAAGTAATCCAACCTGAGTAAGGTGTTCCATTCGGGCGAGTATGATGCATTGTGTCGTGCATGCTCTTACCAATGAGCTCGACTGGGTCCTTGTACCGTAGCAATCGCAGGGACGCAGAATTGCAAAACGTGTAGTTGCCCATCATGTCCAGCGCACAGATCGCCTCTCCCGTGGACTCCAGCAAGAGTCTTCCCAGTTCTGCCTTGTCAACGAAAGCCTCAGCTAGGCTGCGTCCGCTACGTTTGCTTACCATTAGGGCCTCTCTCGGCTTTCAATCTGTCGGCTGGGAGCTGTGGTATATCCTCTGAGCTTGCGATAGAGCGTGGTTTTGCCGATGCCTAACAGACGTGCGGCGCTGAGTTTATTTCCTCCGGTTTCCCGCAGAGTATTTGCGATGGCGCGTCGCTCGAGTTCTTCCAGAGGGACGAGCTCGTTGTTATGGGGAGCATTCGGGGCCGATGCACGATAGGGGACCGAAGTCAGGTCATCTGCCGTGAGAACACTGCCAGAGCTTAAGACCAAAGCACATTCGATAGCGTTTTCCAATTCGCGGACATTGCCAGGCCAATCGTAGGCCATCAATCTCCGCAGCGCGTCATCTGAGATCGCACGGACAGGCTGCAGCGGGTCGGAGAATTTTTCAAGGAAATGGGCGGCCAGTAGGGGGATATCTACCTTGCGTTCGCACAGCGGCGGCAGCCTGATTTGCACAACGTTCAATCGGAAATACAGATCCTGACGAAACGTCCCTGCCCGGACTTCCGCTTCGAGGTCTCGATTAGTTGCGGCGATAACCCGCACGTCAATCTGAATTCGTTCCGTGGAGCCGACAGGCTTTATTTCTTTTTCTTGCAGAGCTCGTAACAATTTGGCCTGCAAGAACGTGGGGAGCTCGCCGATCTCATCGAGAAAGATCGTTCCTTCATGAGCGGTCTGAAGCAGACCCTGCCTCGAGCAGTCTGCACCTGTGAAGGCACCCTTGACATGTCCGAAGAGTTCGGACTCCACCAAAGTAGGAGTCAATGCCGAACAATCAACGGGAACAAGTGCCTTCTCCCGTCGCAATCCCCTGAAATGTATGGCTCGTGCCACCAGTTCTTTTCCTGTTCCGGTATCTCCAATGAGCAGAACCGGTGTAGTGCTCCTGCTGACCTTTCCGATCAGGTCGTTCAGAAGATGCATCGGAGCGGACTGACCGATAAGCCCGCCAACGTCAGCTTCACAGGACAACGCCATGCGCGAGAGCCTCGCTTGGTCTCCCATCGTTTCTAGGTCACCGCCGAGGATGTGAATGCTCCCGGCGTCGTTCCAGTAACTCACCTCGGCTAAAAAGTGCCAAGCACAGACGATTTATCTGCCACCGCATACCGCACCCGGCCTTCACAACTGATGTAACCAAATGAGAGTGCACCTGTTGCCGACACTGGAGACCAGCATTCCGTTTGGCCTCCGGTACGGCCCAGTAACCTGGATACACTGAAATCCCGCAAAGTCTTGACAGACTGCCAGAGAGTTCCTTCCGTCGCTTTGCATTGCGAGAGAGGCTCATTTCGCCTCCCCAGGGGGTTTGGAGTTGCGAGTATGGCTTTGGACCAGGTCGATAACGATAAGGTGGATACCTAGTTGTGTCGTAAAGTATACTAAAAAGGCCTCGATTAGTTGCAGCGGGACAGCCTCAGCGCAAGCGGACAGGTAAAGTCTTCTATTTTCGTTCGTTAGGTAGTTTACTCGATTGACATAGCAAGGTTTGAAATAAGAGAAGGGCGTCCCATCACAGTGGGGTCATCCATCCCAGCGCCCCTTTAAGGGCCAGCACGGAAGGTGAAAGAAAGCTCCGCGTCGATCCCCGCCTCCATGCACGCACGAAAAAGTGCCAGCTCGCTCTCCAGCAAAAACCATATCGCCGCTTTGTGCCTTGCACTTTCGGCGCTTCACGCGTCCAGTCCTTTACGAATTCTAGGATCGACGTACTTCCTGTCGCGGTCTACCACCGTGACGTACTGAGGTTTCACTTCAAATTGTGGGGCCTCTAATTCCTGGCGAAGGGACCGTACAATCCCTCTAGTCCAATCAGGATACCCTGCCTCGGTATCGAATAACGCGAGGTTGGGTATAGGGCTTTCTTTTTGGCATGTCCGTGGGTACGAGCGTAGTTGTACTAATATGCTGTTCAGGTAATTCCCTGGTATCTAACAAGCGGCATGCTATCAGATTCAATCTATATTCTGAGATATGGGATTGCGTAAGATTCTGGTTCTGGATAGAAGGACCCGCAAATGGCCACCAATCGCGTATCACCACACGCCCTGGTTGAACTGACTTGTCCTCACTGCAAGAGGAAGAACTCGGTAGCGATTAAGCGTGCGGTCAGCGACCCTGAACATGCCGACATCAAGTGCGCCTACTGCCAGAAAAGGTGGGAGCAGGCATTGCCGGGTCCATTTGTGGCTGGACCGTTTCCGAAGTGACTACCTCACTATCCCCTAGCCGATTCGAGTTCAGTGTGAAAAATGAATTCCTGAACGAATCGCGCGGGAGGAAGGTCTCATGGGCGAGTTCAGTATTTTTCATTGGCTGATGGTTCTTACAATACTCTTAGGTATCTTGTTGCTGGTGCCGTTGCTGGTCTATCGGCATGGCAAGAGAGTTGGCGATCAGCAAGGGTACATTCGGGGCTATAAAGAAACCCAGCAAAGCATAGACGCAGACAACGTTCGGACCAAAGTGAGGGCGATCCTCAATGAGTGACCACGCCCGACCAGTAAATCCGACTGAGTGCGTCGGAATGGAAAATATCGTGAAGCTCGCCCGTGCCCTGAAGGTTGACGTAGGCCGAGTGTTCAAGGGCGTCCATTAAGTCCTGCCTGACTGCCGATCATTCCGTATTCTGGCTAATGGAGAAGCAGCCGAATCACGATAACAATTGCAATCGAAATACAGGCGCAAGTTCGACTAGGCGCTGGAATGCTCGCCCCATTTAACCGCACGATCCGGGAATTCTACGCCCACACAAAAGCCATCCCCTGTTCTTGGCAAACAATAAATCACTCTTCCGACTTGCGGAAATTCTCCTGTTAAAGGAGTAATAAGCACCTCTTCACCAAGCCGCCAGGACCGCTTGCTGACTACACGCGCACCGTGAGGACTGACATTCTCCGTAAGCGTCCGCTCCCGAGCGTGGGGTTCTTCCAGGCTTGCGAGGTAGACGGGAAGAGACGTAGCAAGGCGCTTTTCAAGCCTGCCATCGAAAAGCCTTTGCTTGGGTCTTCTGCCACGGGCAGAAGCATCCATCACTGGCTCCCTCGGTGAGATGAACAGTTCCTTACGCTGCCTTTTCAGTTAGACAGGCATCCTCCCATGATCCATTGAGGGGTCAATCGGTAAAAGACCTCAATCGCCTTTCAGGTAATCCCCTGAGCTATGCCAGAAATAGTGGAAGTCTAGCCGGGTCCTTTTATTGCTGGACCTTTCTCGGAGTGACGACCTCAACCCTGGCTCGATCTCTCAATCCCCGCCCATTGCGCCTGAGTAGCGTCGTCGATTTGAGACAGTACGTTCGTCCCACAAAAATTGCCCCATTCGTCCTATTACCTTCGCTAACTTCTAGCGTTTAACTTTGGTTCGTATTTTTGGCGGTGCGGCTATGCGAGAAGAGCTACACGGCGAATTGGTTGAGAAGCATGCCGGGGAGTGGCGACCGCAGAGGTATGGCTGGACAAACCCTGCCAATTCTCCCGCGAGCCAACTGGCGGCAGTCGACAAAGCCATCACGATCTGCGTCACTAAGGGGCAGTCGGTACGCACGACGCACCGATTGACGAAACCGAGAGCAAGCATTGGGAAGATGGGCGGCGGCGCAGACATGCAGATTGATGATCCCGAAGTATGTCCGCTGCACTGCGCCGTGGCAATCAC
>WNFT01005531.1_pt1 | contig 11061 bp, 13 predicted proteins | sample 5400191 | NCBI WGS metagenome assembly WNFT01 (sample SAMN13153359, study PRJNA577476) | soil metagenome | isolation source: 80 cm saprolite under Madrone tree | place: USA:California | collected 2016-06-14
CCATCTGGTATGAAGAGAACCCAAGGTCCAACAGAACTCCCTGTATAGAAGGAAAACTGGCCTCGTTCACGATACGGACCAGTTCGACAAAGTTCCCCTGTACCAGCACCAGTCGCCCCGTATTCACAAATTCGGCGAGACGCTCCTTCACTCTGGCTATTGCCTGGGCATCGACATCGATACCCAACACTCTACCATCGGGAGCCGAGCGCTCAAGGATGGCCTGCGTGTGACCGCCCCCGCCTAACGTGCCATCAACGTAGTGACCCCCTGCCGCTGGCTGAAGAAACTTCAGCACCTCCTCCGCCATCACCGGCACATGTCCTGTAAACCTTGTTTGCATATCTTCACTAGAAGGGGTTAGTCCCTCCTTCTGTATCCAATCTCGCTTGATATGCCAGCCACGTTGCGCGGTTCCAAATCTCAAAATGATCGCGCACCCCCACCACGCTCACTTCGCTTTCGAGCCTGGCATAGGCACGTAACTTGGCCGGGATGCTCATGCGACCCTGTCCATCCAGTTCCACCTCGCTCGCACTGGGATAGATGCGTCGTTCAAAGTCGCGTAGCTCTTCACTTGTCTTACCCGCGACCATCTCCGCCGACTTCTCATCCCAACGTTCCCAGGTATAGACCGACAAGCATGTCCCCATCCCTTTGCTAATCACCGCACCGCGGTCCATCTGTAAGCGAAACCGCGCAGGAACTGCCATGCGCCCCTTTGCATCGATTGTATGTTCATACTCGCCAAGAAACATGCCGCAAGTGCAACTCTCTCCCGCAACGAGTTATTCCGGCGGTCCCCTGTGAAATACTCCCGCGGCGTTCTCCCGCGTCCAGGAATACCTCACCCTATTCCCCCACCGACCGTCCTAACTCACCATCTAGGGGTCCGATTCACCTCAATTCCCCACTTTTCCCCACCCCAATTATAACACCATTCTTTGTTATAAGAAAGGGGAGTTATCCACCAATTTTGCTACTACTCGTGGATAACTTGTGGAAAACTCTCTCTTTGGGAACGAGAGCAGCCATCAGAGAGAAATAGGAAGCCTGGAGACATCTTAGCAAGATCGTATAATACTTTACTCGTAACTATTCAGGTCTCCTGTCTTGGAGACTCCTCACTGCCTTCGGCAGTTCGCAGGTCTTGAGTGGTGAGTGCGGGCCTTGCCGCCTGCGGCGGCAAGGCCCGCACTCACCACTCAACTGAGCGAGTCGCCGCAGGCGAGGAGGAGTCCTGAATAGTTACGATCACCCTGTGAGAATCGAACGAGCCGTTGTGTTGGCATTGTGAGAGCAAAATACGATCCTCTCTTTGGAACAGACAGATGCTCCATACGGATTCGCACCTCAATGCACCACGCGATACACCGCCTGACTGTTATCATAGGCCGCCTGGGCACGATCATCGGGGGGCACGCAGACATGATCACCTGGGAATGCCTCACGCCACACATACCCTGCTAGCAAACTGGCGAAATGGCGAAAGCCCCAACCCCTAGGGTGGCAATATTGTGCTATACTTAGCATTAAAATATGAAGGGCCAAAGGAACACAGCAATGAAAGAGTACAAATACACCATTATCCTCGACCCGGATCCTGAAGAGGGAGGATACACGGTCACTGTACCCGCTCTCCCTGGATGTGTTACACAAGGTGAGACAATTGAGGAGGCCATCGCTATGGCAAAGGATGCCATCCGTCTCTATATCGAGACGCTCATTGCCGACGGTGAGCCGGTACCTCAAGAACACGAACATCCACAGGCAATCATTGTCAAGGTTGCTGCATGATATTGTGGAATCGCCTTGTACCTCATCCAGACACCGCTTGCGCCTCAATGCTCGTGTCGTCAAACGCACACGCGGCAAATTTGCGCGCAAGCGGCCCATCACGTTTCTCATCTCTCCTCACACCTCCACCTCTACCCCTATTCCCAACTCACGCGCCTTTCCATACACCAGCGCAGCCACTGCCACATCCTGCACGGCAAGCCCGACCGACTTGAAGAACGTCACCTCATCCTCCGTCCGACGACCCTGCTCTACTCCACTAACCAACGCCCCCAGTTCGGTCCACGTCTCGGGACCGGCGATGCGACCGGCAGCCAGCGCCTGCAACAAATCGCCAGCCTCAACTAGCGCAGCCTCACGCTGGTCCACCACAATCCGCGCATGGGCCAGTGTCTGAGCATCCACCTCACACATCGTTGGCGTAAACGCACCGATTGCATTGATATGCGCTCCCGCGGCCACATCGTCCCAATGAAATAGCGGCTCAGTCGCAGCCGTCGCACAGGCCACCAACCCGGCACCGGCAAGCGCCTCCCTGGCAGAAGCGGCACGACGAATAGGCGGACACGCTGCCCCAAGCATTTGCTGCAAACTTCCGACCAGGCCTTGATAGTGCTCATCGTTCCGATTCACCACGCGCACCTCACGCAAAGGACGGACCGCCTGGATGGCCAGCACCTGCATGGGAGCCTGCACACCCGCGCCGAACAGTACCAACACATCCGCATCCCGACGCGCCAGCAGGTCCGTCGCCAAACCAGCGACTGCCCCCGTACGCATCGCCGTCAACCAGCCACCCTCCATCATCGCCAGCGTGCGGCCCGTGGTCGCATCCAGCAGCAGCACTGACGCGTAAATTCGCGGCATCCCCCGCAATGGATTCTGCGGCATGACGGTGACTACTTTGAGTCCAAAAGCGCTCTGTCCAGTCGTTTGTAGCAATGATGGCATCAGCAACACAACGCCTTGCTCTGCAAGCTCGACCATCGAACGCGGCGGAAGCTGCGCGCCACCGGTATATAACGCACGAAAGGCGACTTGCATCGCAGCGATGGCTTCCGCCATATTCAGACAACGCTGTACATCAGCACGAGAAAGGATCAATGCCATAGTAATACTCCTTAATAAACACATCCATTGAACAAGTTGCGCATTCGTAGTATAGTTGTAACTATTCAGGTCTCTTCTCTTTAAGACTCCTCACTGCACGTGCTCGATAAATCGGCACTCTACGGCAGTTCGCAGGGATTGGGTGGTGAGTGCAGGCTGTGCCGCCGCCGGCGGCACAGCCTGCACTCACCACCTAAAGGGGCGAGCCGCCGCCGCCGGCGAGGAGACCTGAATAGTTACGTATAGTTAAGACGAAGACGTGGCGTGACGTGACGTGCTCGATAAATCGCCTCCACGATAAATCGGGAGGCTACGGCAGTTCGCCCTGGCCAGGTTGTTACCATTATATCGCCAAATCGTCTGAGCATGAGAATAGTTCTCTTCATCACCCTGGAGGTCCAGTTCATTGAAAATCGTTGTTACCGGTGGAGCAGGATTTATTGGCTCCCATTTATGCGCTCGCCTGCTCAAAGAAGGGCATACCGTGCTGTGTGTCGATAATATGCTCACCGGTTCGTTAGAGAATATTGCCGCGCTACGCAATCATTCACAGTTTACCTATGTCCAGCAAGACGTCACACAGCCATTTTCCTTTGAAGCCGACGCCATATTCCACCTGGCAAGCCCCGCCAGCCCGGTAGGCTACCTCGAACACCCTATCGAGACTATCCTGGTCAACAGTCAGGGTACTTACCAGATGTTGGAGCAGGCACACAGGCAGAAAGCCATGTTCTTGATGGCTTCCACCTCTGAGGTATACGGCGATCCGCTGGTACACCCGCAACCCGAAGACTATTGGGGCAATGTCAATCCGGTCGGGCCACGCGCCTGCTACGATGAAAGCAAACGGCTTGGCGAGACGCTTACCATGGAACATTACCGGCAATACCAGACCAATGTACGTATCGTGCGCATCTTCAACACCTACGGTCCCAATAGCCAGGTGAACGATGGACGCATGATCCCCAACTTCATTATCCAGGCGCTACAGAACAAGCCGCTCACCATCTACGGCGATGGCAGCATCACCCGCAGCATTTGCTACGTGAGTGATCTCGTCGAAGGCTTAGTGTTAGCCATGTTCCATCCTCACACGACAGGCGAGGTCTTCAATCTTGGCAGTACGGAAGAGCACACGGTCCTGGAATTTGCCCGCACCATCATTCGACTCTGTAACGCCTCGTCTAGCATTATCTTTGAATCTAGCCGCATTGATGACCCGGAGCGCCGCCGACCCGATATCGCGAAAGCACAACATATCCTGAGATGGCAACCCAGGATCAGCTTGGAGGAAGGATTGATGCGTACCATTGCATGGTTCAGCAGCCTTCAGAGCGGGGATGAGCTCCGCCCAATAGGTGTATGAAGAACACTAGCATCAACGAGCGAGATATAAGCGCTATAGTCAGCGCCCATAGCAGTCTGTGGCCTCGCGCAGCATTCGCCTCATTGCGCAGCAGCTTCACAACTGCAAACCTCGTGGGCCTGGTTGGCGGATGCCTGGCGCTCTTCCTGCTGCTTGTCCTGCACGAACCATGGGATATCAGCATACCCCTCTACCTTACTATGCTGGTATGGACCATCCTGCGTCCCCGTGTAGCGCTCTACCTGATGGCCTTCGCCGTACCGTGGGGGTCCTTAGATTATATCGACATCAAAGGACTGCGCCTCAACAGCGCCGACTTACTCGTCGCCTTCCTCGCCGTCGGCTGGCTCCTCAGTTTCGCCTTGCGCCGAACCAATCTCGCAAAGGACGGATACCCTCATCATTCTGGTCCGCTCGACCGTGAATCTTCTACCATCCCAGGCTATCTCACACTTGCCACCCTGGCGCTGCTCACCGCCATGTTGCTCTCCATGACAGTCGCCACGAATATAGCCGCGAGCCTGAAAGAGATCAGCAAATGGCTAGAGTTTCTGCTGCTGCTCTTATTGGGAGCACCATATTTGCGCACGCGCCGCCAGCTCTGGAGCATCATCATCCTCATATGTCTCGCAGGTATCACACAAGCCGTTTTCGGTTACTTCCAGGCATTCTTTAACCTGGGGCCAGTAGCCTTTGTGCGCGACACCAGTCTGCGTATCTACGGCACTTTCGGCCAGCCCAATCCCTATGCCGGCTACATCAACATCCCACTAAGCATTGCCGCAGCCCTCATGCTTCTTGGAAGTAACTGGAAAACACGCATCCTGGCGGGGTTGACCGTCATACTACTCGCAGTGGCAGAATACCTTACACAATCACGCGGAGGCGAAATCGCCATTGCAGCTGCGCTTCTCTTCATCGTAGCCGTCGGCACACCACGCCTGAGCATGACGGTCAGGCTGTTCGCCATGGCAGGACTGGCCGCCGTTGAAGCCTTCCTGGTCGGTCTGATCCCCATCTACCTATTCAACCCCGTGTTCAGGGCTCTTGGTCTCATTGACCTGGTGCTTGCAGCACCCACCAAACAAAACTTTTCGACCGCCGAGCGACTCGCTCACTGGATCGCCGGACTGCGCATGTTCTTCGCCCACCCTATCCTTGGAGTCGGCATCGGCAATTACGCCGACGCCTATCCCCATTACTTCGTCACCATCTTCATGGACCCCCTGGGCCACGCACACAACTACTACATCAACATTGCCGCCGAAACAGGTTCCATTGGTCTGATTGCCTACCTTCTGTTTCTGCTCGCCACCTTTGTTGCAGGAGGACGAGCGTATCAACACATCAGCAGAATGCAAGCCCCTCAGAAAATCGTTCAGATGCTCCGCAATGACAGAGCGCTGGCCATAGGACTATTGGCAGCACTCATCTCTGTCTGCGTGCATAACATCTTTGATAATTTGTATATCCATAGTCTCACTAATCTCATTGCGTTACTCCTTATCGTTCTTATCCGTTTAGAGGGAGTAGCATCACAAAAGTAGGCGTTAATGGAGGAAAATGTTGATTAAACCGGATATTTACAACAGCAATGCTTCCCCCGAAGATAACAGTCAAGCTGAGTCAATAGAAAAGAAAAAAGTTGAACTTCTTGAGCAGCAACAACAGAGCACAACCAACCAGGAACCCGAAATCACACAAGAACAACTCTCTCTCGGCAAGCGGCTTCTGAACTGGCGCACGATCCTGCCACTGGTCGTTGTCATCGCCCTACTCATATACGCAGCACACAAAACAAACATCAATCCGCAACAAACGTGGGCGACCATTCGCAGCGCCAACATGATCTTCTTCCTGGCAGCATTTCTCATTTACTACCTCTCATTTCCCATACGCACCTTGCGCTGGCAGATGCTCCTGGAAAATGTCGGTTTCAATAAAGCCAGGTTGCCAGGCTTCTGGAAATTAGCGGAGATCATCTACATCTCCTTCTTCGCCAATGTTGTTGTGCCCGCCAGGTTAGGTGAAGTCTATCGGGCCTATCTCTTGCGCCAGGAAACCAACCATTCCGCCACACGCACCTTCGGGACCGTGCTGGCTGAGCGTCTACTGGACTTAATCGTGCTCGTCCTGCTCCTGACGACAGCCATCATGGTCAGCCTGCACGAGAACCTACCGCCGCAATTGCGTTTTGGCCTGCAAGTCACCGTAGCACTCGTCGTGGCTGGCGTTGTTGGACTATTCGCCTTACGCTTGCTGCGTGAGCACGTCGCGGAACTGATACCGATGCGCTACCGCGACCGCTACTACCATTTCCAGGAGGGCACGCTCGGCTCCTTCCGTCGTATTCCCGCATTAAGCGGACTCACGCTAGCCGTATGGGCATGCGAATCATTACGCTTCTACTTCATCGCCCTGGCACTCAACCTCATCGGCGGTAGCCCTCTGCACATCATTGCAGCGGCCAGCTTTATTGGGCTCGGCGAGGCACTCCTGACGATCATTCCCTTCACGGCAGGCGGCGTTGGCCTGGTCGAGGCTGGTATGGCCGCCATGATCCTACTCTTCAATCCCGCAACACCCAATGCCGCTAATCTCTCGGTAGCCGCCGTCGCCCTCGACCGCACCATCAGCCTGCTCAGCATCTGGGTTATCGGCTTCATCGTTTTCATGGTCGCTTTTGGTAGGCAGGCAGCCAGGCAAAAGAAACAATCTTGACACTATCGCGAGCCTGGACTATAATTTTCCCCGCAGGTCCACGAGGCATATAAGTCTCGAAAACAGGCCACGAGGGGAGGGAGCCCTGGTGTCAGAAGTCAAAATCAGCGAACACGAATCGTTTGAGAGCGCTCTCAAACGGTTCAGTCGAAAAATTCAGCAAGACGGCATTCTGGCTGAAGCTCGCCGTAGAGCACACTACGAAAAGCCGAGCGTCAAGCGCAAAAGAAAAGCCGCCGCTAGACAACGTAAGAATATACATAAAAACTATTAGAGTAACTCTTCGGGTGCCTGACTCCTCGCCGCCTCGCACGTTTTTTATGCAGCGGGCATGGCAGCCTGTGGCTGCCATGCCCGCTGCATAAAAAACGTTCTTGCGAACTGCTGTAGGTAGAGTGCCGATTATGAAGTCAGGTCCCATGATTCATACCGAGGCAGCATGCCAGAATACTCCCCACAGGTAGAACTGAACATCGAAATCGACGACGACCAGAGCCAATCTGCCATCCTGCAAACGCTCTCCTCCGGCGAACTGGAACTGGTCGTCCAACACACCCTTCACCTGGCAGGCATCACACAACCCATCACCCTCTCACTCCTCATCACCGGCGATGAAACCATACAGGCCTTCAATAAGCAGTATCGTCAGCAAGACAAACCTACCGATGTCCTCTCCTTCCCCTTGCTCGACCAACCACTGGTGGCTGCGCCTCCCGATCAACTATGGACGCCAGCAGAAGGCGAAGAGACCCCACAGCCGCAGGCACTCGCATTCGTCACACCAGCCGAACTACCAACCAACCTCGGTGACATCGTCATCTCCTGGCCCACTGTGCTCCGGCAGGCCACAGAGGCCGGTCATAGCCCCACATACGAGCTCTTCTACCTCCTCTCGCACGGCGTGCTACACTTGATCGGCTACGACGATTACAGCGAAGCGGGCTATCAGGCCATGGTGCATCTGCAACAGGCCGTGCTAGAGACAATGGGCCAGAAAGCACAGCCATAATGGGCCAGCCTGCACCGCCCTCGTTCCCACCGCAATCACAAAAAAGCGCATGGGCAAAATTCATCGCTGGCTTCGGCTATGCCTTCGCTGGCCTGTGGTACGTCTTGCGCACCCAGCGCAACATGCGTGTGCATCTCCTGATTGCCATACTTGCCATCCTGGTGAGCATCATCCTGCGCATCTCGGCAGTCGAGTTTGCCGTAATCTTCGTCACCATCGCTGTCGTCTTCACCGCTGAGATGTTCAACACCGTCTTCGAACTCTGTATCGATCTGGCTTCACCCGAGTATCATCCCCTGGCGAAGACCGCTAAAGACGTAGCTGCCGGTGCGGTCTTGCTGAGCGCTATGCTCGCAGTCATCATCGGGCTGTTTGTGTTTGTGCCACACATATGGGCACTTTTCTCGAGGTGAAGCACGAACCTACTTCACACGCTCTACATACTGGCCCGTGCGCGTATCAATACGAATCCTATCTCCTGGATTCACAAACAACGGAACATTCACGACTACCCCTGTCTCCAATGTCGCCGGTTTGGTCACATTGGTCGCCGTATCACCGCGCACACCCGGCTCCGCGCTCACCACCTCCAACTCCAGGAAGTTCGGTAGTTCCACTGCGATGATCTTCTCGCCATCCACCAGCATCTCCACGATATCCTGCTCTTTCAGGAACTTCACCGCATCGCCCAGCATCTCTTTTGCAATGGGCTGCTGATCGAAGGTCTCCATATTCATGAAGATGTAATCATCGCCATCCACATACAGGAACTGCCAGTTCTGATGCTCGACGCGCACATCTTCCACTTCCTCACCCGCGCGAAAGCGCTGCTCTATCACGCGCCCATTTTTCAAGTTCTTCAAGCGCGTACGCACAAAGGCACGCCAGTTTCCTGGACTGACATGATGAAACTCGACTACCGTGTACAATTCACCGTTAAATCGTATCACCATGCCATTGTAAAAATCGGCTGTCGTTGCCAAATTATTTTCTCCTTCCTTGAAATCTTCACATTCGTTGGGCCACAAAGATGCTGGCGGGCTGCCCCAACACAACAAGCACGACCTTCTTCACGATCCGCCAGCCATGCTCACGTAGAATCTGATCCCAGAGCCGATCGTCACTGGTGAGCGTTACCAGCACACCATCGGCAACGAGCACACGCTCGAATTCGCCGACCAACGCTGTATACAGGTCAGCGTTTGCCTCTTGCGTCCCAATCCGTTTGCCAAACGGCAGATTCGTAATGATGCGCGTGACGCTGGCAGCATCGAGTGGCAGCGCTCGCGCATCCCACACATGCCAGGCAGCCGTCACACCAGCAGCGAGGGCATTGCGGCGCGCCAGCGTCACAGCTTCTTTACGAATATCGCCTCCCTGTGCTTGTGCTAACGGGGCCAACAATGCCCGCTCGATAAGAATCGTACCTGCACCGCAAAGCGGGTCTAACACACTATCTTTCTGCGTTGGACGTGACAGCCAGCCCATCGCCGCCGCTACCGTTGGCCGCAGCGATGCTGGCAAGTGTTCTCGTTTATAGCTGCGATGGCGCATCGTTGCATCGCTCAGGCGTAAACCAATCAGGGCCTCGCTACCAGATCGCCGGAGCCAAAATTCGCAATCGGCATCGTCCGCTACATGACGTAGGCCGCGTGGGAGTGCACGGCGGAGCGCATCGCTCACGGCATTACCAGCATCAATGCGGCGGAAATCGTGCGTGCCTGATTTCTGACTGACAACCCGCCAGGTGCGCGGCTGTGCAGACCCATGCACATGCTGCCACAAAGCCAATGCGCCAGCAACATCAGCATTGAGGATGGCACCATGAAGCACGCGCAAGGCATCACGCTCGTGACCCAATCCGCGGATATGGGCCAGTGTGACGAAGACATCCTCGACCGTGCGCAACTCCAGCAGATTGCTGGGCTTTGCTGCCGTGCGAAAAAGCGCAATCCCCCGCGCGAATTTCACTAACTCCGCGTCCGGCACACGGGCGCGGACCTCACTGAAGGCCAGCGTTTCCAACCCCGGCATCGTCATTACGTAAAAGGATAGGCCAGTCATTAGCCTATCATAGCATATCTTCCCACTTTTTGGACCTACCTATTCATATTCCAAAACTACGCCGGAGGCGGCATATTCAGCAATCTGGCTAGCCCGTCAACATGCTCAGGAAATTTCGCCATTCGTCTCTTCTTCAAATTCTCACGCAACACCCAAAGCACATCAGCATCGCCCCACGTAGCACACTCCCGCATCAGCGCGAAGCCCTCCTCAGGCGTCGCCGCCGTTACCACACTCAACGTATAGCCTAGCGTCTTACGCAGCGCACGCACATCTTCGCGTTTGCGCTCAGCAGCAGTAGCCTGGTGTAGATGTTCCAGGACAACACGTTGCATACCCAGTGCCCCACTGACCATATCGGGAGTGTTCAGCAACGCTGGCTCAGCAACGGCAGCGATCGCAGCACGTTGCTGGAGGTAATGACCCGTAGACGCTAACTGGTGTAAGTGGCTCAACGTTTCTCGCGGAGCGGCAGGCAATAGCCGCTGAAAGGCCATCGCCACACCCTCTCGTATACGCCAGGAACCGCTACTGGCGCAACGGTCCAGGAACTCCACGGTCTCGCCACGCCACTCCAGCCTCACCGCAGCACATGCGCCGAACCCTACGAGGCCACAAAGCAGCACGAACTCCGCCGGGGTGTTGCACTCAACCTCCTTGTAGTGATCGCGCACGAGGTAATTCAGCACCATGTGCACATTATCAGGCTGCACAGGCGTAAGGACAGCGAGAAGATGACACAGATCGTTGACTAGTCCCAGGTTCGCGCGCGGCCCAGGCAGGTGACTGTGTTCACGCAAATAAAACTCAAGCGGGCGTCGATTACCCATCAACGCCCGCTCTACCAGGGGCGAGAGCGTGTTTTGCATACTACTACATCCTTGCATTTGAGGTGACTGGAACCAGGATATCCACAGTTCTCTGCTATTTTAGCATGTGTGGTAAAGTACCTGTTGGCTGACAGCCCTTGGGTTTTACCCGGAATGATGGAGAA
>WNFT01005532.1_pt1 | contig 11059 bp, 7 predicted proteins | sample 5400191 | NCBI WGS metagenome assembly WNFT01 (sample SAMN13153359, study PRJNA577476) | soil metagenome | isolation source: 80 cm saprolite under Madrone tree | place: USA:California | collected 2016-06-14
TGGCACTAGGAGCCGCACGGACCCCTGAGTAGGAGCGAACGTATGTGCGCGAAAATCGCGACATCCCTTCTGGTCAGCGCCGCCACCCTGGTTGGTTGCGCCGAGCAACCCGTCGCTCCGAGCGGGCATCTGCCCGATCCGTCTCTGGCCGCGGCGCTCGCGCCCACCGACGTCCTCGCCGGCCAGCTCCTCGCATTCTCCAGTGACCGCGACGGGACCGGCTTCCAAGTCTTACTGATGCAGACGAACGGGACCAAGCAGACTCAGCTCACTCACATGCCGGGCTACAACGCGCGGCCCAACTGGTCGCACGATGGACGCAGGATAACGTTCACAGCGTGCCGCCCGACCGATTTCAGCTGCGACATCTACGTGATGAACGCCGACGGCTCGGCGCAGACCAACCTCACGCATGACCTCAGCACCGATCAGATGTCGGTGTGGTCTCCCGACGACCGCCGCATCGCCTTCGTGAGTGACCGCGATGGCACCCCGCAGATCTACGTGATGAATGCCGACGGATCGAACGTCACCCGTCTGACGTTCGACGGAGCCCTCGACTTCCTGCCCACCTGGTCGCCCGACGGCACTCGCCTCGCGTTGCAGACGAGTCGCGACGGCAACGACGAGGTGTACGTGATGAACGCCAACGGCTCGAACCCGGTGAACCTGACGAACAACCCGTCGACCGACGGCTTCCCGGCGTGGTCGCCGCGCGGCGACAAGATCGCATTTCGGTCCGACCGCGACGGCAACGGCGAGATCTACGTGATGAACGTGGATGGCTCGGGCCAGACGAACCTGACACACAACCCGGCTGAGGACTACTACCCCGCGTGGTCGCCGACCGGGGCGCAGATCGCGTTCGTGAGCGACCGGGACGGCAACTTTGAGATCTACGGGATGAAGCCGGACGGCTCGTTACAGACGCGGTTGACGAGCAACCCGGCATTCGATGCGGATCCAGCGTGGGCGCTCGCCGTGACCACCGGGCCGGCGGCGAGCCCGGGCCCTTGTCCTGCCACTCCGACCGTCACCGTGAGCAACGAGGCGGGCCTGCGCAACGCCGTCGCCACCGCGGCGCCCGGCGCCGTCATCGCCATCCAGGGTATGATCGGTCTCACGCAGGACGACACCATCCGCACCGCCGGCGTCACCATCACCTGCGCCACGCCGGGCTCCGGCCTGTTCGCCGTGGCCGCCGGGGGCGCCCAGGACATGCTGACAGTAGACGCTCGAAAGGTCACTGTCGATCACCTGGTGCTCGACGCGGGCCAGGCGGCTGACGGTCCGTACTTGTCGGAGAACGACGGCGTGACCGCCTTCGCGGAGAGTACCACTTTCACGAACAACACCGTTACCTGCCCGCCCAACGGCGTGTGCGCATTCGTCGCGGGCGGTATTGGCGCGGTCGTGAGCGACAACCGGTTCCAGGCGCTCGGGCCGTTCACCGGCATCCAACTCCAGACGAACGGCGTTGGCGGCGAGATCCGCATCGACGGCTTCCGAGTGGAGCGGAACACGCTGGTGACTACAGCACCGTCCACCGGGGGGCGTCAGGGAGCAATCCGTCCCTTCGACGTCGCGAACGCGCTGATCGCGAACAACATCGTGATCGGCCCCTGGCGCGCCGGCGTGAGCGCGACGCGTCTCGCGAGCGGCCGCATCTCCGGCAACACGATCCAGGGGGCCGCCCTGTTCGGTATCCAGACCTCGCCGCAGGCGGTACTGCCCGTGCTCAACACCGTGTTCAGCAACAACGGCGTCAGCGGGGCCGGGGTAGCGGGGGTGTTCGTGCAACTCGCCTGCGGCAACGCTTTCATCGGCAACGATCTGGAGGGTAACCCGGGCAACCTGGGGCTCCTGTTCGACGTCACCAGCGGCGCCAACACGTATGCCGGCGATCGTACCGTCGTGCTGGACAACGGCGCGTTCGACTGCAACGGGGATGGGATGAACGATCCCAACATCATCTCCGGTCCCGGCATGCCGCGGCATGGACTGCAGCTGGGGGGAGCCGTGAGCGGCACCGACCCCGTGCGGATGGTGCGGGGAATCGTTGTGAAGTAGGTGACCCCAATTGGGAGGCGAGCTATGGGCGCCGAGTCGCGGCGCCTTCCGCTTGACTCTCGCTCAACGGCTCAAAGTGAGTGTGCTATGCGGAGTGCTCGTTTGCTCGCCCCGCGAACTAAACGGTAAAAGGTTAGCGACGTGGAACGACGCACCTCAAATCTGGATGGAAACGGAGGCGCATCATGAAGCGCGGCATCATTGGGACACTGGTACTCAGTTCGTTCTTGGTCTCGACAGGACAGGCGCAGGTAGGTGGCAGCGGGACTCCCAACACTATCCCCCAGTTCACGACTGCCACGACTATCGGCGACTCACCGATCATTCAATCTGGCGGCAACATCGGCATTGGGACGAACTTTCTGACGGCCAAGCTAACCGTGGCCGAAGGGAGAAACACGCCCCTCAACGGATTCCAGCCTTACGCAGTGTACGGGGACATCAGCAGCGACATGAACTTTGCCGCGGGATTGCGTGGCGACGCAACTGCCACTACCGGTTCCGCCTCGGGGGTGATTGGAGTTAGCTACGGCCCAAACGGCAGCGGTGTGTTCGGCATAGTTCAAGATCCAGCTGGAGGCGGCTTTGGAGTTGTAGGTGGACACGGCGCCGAGGCAGGCGGAGGAGGTGGCGGAGTTAGAGGCCAAACCCAATCCACGAGCGGCTTTTCTAGTGGCGTGCGCGGGGATGCCTTTGGTGCGAGCGGGCAAGGAGCCGGCGTGTACGGTCAAACTTTCAGTCCGGAAGGCACCGCTGGCCTATTTATCAATCGCCGTCGCGGCAACATCCTTGTCGGCAGCGTCGGCGAGAACCCAGATACGACCGTTTTTCGCGTTGATGGCAGCGGTAGGGTCTTCGCCAATGGAGGCTTCCGACCCTTCGGGGCCGACTTCGCTGAGGAAATGGTTGTCAGCGGAGACCGTTCACGATACGAGCCTGGCGATTTGCTCGTCATCGATCCTTCAGGCGAGCACCGTCTGACCCTCTCCGAGATGCCGTACTCCACGCTCGTGGCGGGAGTCTATTCAACCAGGCCCGGCGTCATCGCGAGCCAGCATCCCATGGACGATCCGGGACTACGGAATGAGGTCCCGCTGGCGGTCGTGGGAATCGTTCCTTGCAAGGCTACAGCGGAGAACGGGCCCATCGCGGCTGGCGATCTGCTTGTAACCTCTTCCACGCTCGCACGTGCGATGAAGGGCACCGACCGCGCGCGGATGCTCGGTGCGGTGGTGGGCAAGGCGCTAGAACCACTCACTAAGGGCACCGGCATTATCCAAGTGCTCGTAACGCTGCAATAGGAGGGGGTTCGACGAACCGTGGCATAAGGTGTGTAGAGCAACCAAAGAGGCCTCCATGGCTAATCTTCCGGAACTAGTGCAGCAAGGTATTACCGAACCACCGCGTGCGGAGTTCGTTCGCCACTGGTGCTCCGTGCTGTTGCTGCTGCTCGCGGCCGGCTGCAGCGATCCCAGTGCGCCGAGGACGGGCGCCACTGCCACGGGCACGTTGGCGCTCAGGGTCGTTACGAACGTTGAGTTCGACCCAAACGGTTACAGTTTCAGAGTAGACGGTGCAGCGCCGAAGTTCGTCCCCGCGGTCTTCCCCGGATACGAGCACGAGGTCATAGTCTCCGGGCTGAGCACCGGCGCCCACAGCCTGAGCGTAACCGGATTGGCGGGGCATTGCGCGGCAAGCCCGCGGAGTCCGATTGCCTTCGCGGTGTCCGCAGGCACCGGCACGCAGGTGGAAGTAGCGGTCGTCTGCCTGACCCACGGGTGACCGGCTGGATCGAGTTCACGAACGGGTGGGTGCACATCTCGCGGTCACCAGCAGTCGGCCGCCGCTTACGCCACCGCCTCGACTCGCGGCGCGAGCAGCTGGTACATCACCGGCGTGACGATCCGCGCGAGCAGCGTGCTCGACACCAGGCCGCCGATGATCACCCAGGCGAGCGGCGAATACAGCCCGCTCCCCTGCAGGGCGATCGGCAGCAGGCCGCCGATCGCAGTCAGGCTGGTGAGCACGATCGGGAGGAACCGCACCTCGCCGGCCCTGCGGATCGCCGCCTCGAGATCCATCCCCTCGACACGCAGCCGATTGGTCAGGTCCACGAGCAGGATCGACGTCTTGATCTCGATGCCGATCAGCGCCACGAACCCGATCGTCGCCGCGAACGAGAGCGTCTGCCCCACGAACAGCAGTGCGAGCACGCCGCCGGCGACGCCGAGCGGGATAACCGACGCCACGATCAGCGTCGAGCGGAAGGTGCGGAACTCGAGCACCAGGATCGCCAGGATCGCGAACGTCGCCACGATGATGGCCCCGCCCACGCCGCCGAAGCTCTCCTGCCGGCTCTCGATCTCGCCCGCCGGCACGATCCGGTATCCCAGCGGCACGGCGACGCCTCCGAGCCGGCCCAGCGCCTGGCGCGTCACACGGTCGGTGTTGTAACCGGTCCGCACGTTGGCCGTGACGGTGACGCTGCGCGTGCGGTTGTGGCGCTGGATCTCCGCCACCGCGCGCTCGAACCGCACCTCGGCCACCTGCGCGAGCGGTGCGAGTCGCCCGGTCGTTGAGCTCACATACACCCGCTCCAGATCCGCCGGACTCGCGCGACCGGCGCGCGCCAGCCGCACGACGACCGGTCGGGCGTCGCCATCGCCCTCCCGCAGGCTGCCCGCCTCGAGCCCCGCGATGCCGAGCCGCACCGTGCGGTCGATCTCGAGCATCGGGATCCCGAGCAGGCCCGCCTTGGCGCGGTCGATCGCCACGCGCAGGTCGATGCGGGCCACGCGGACCGGATTGGTCACGTACTGCGTGCCCGGCGTCGCCTTGAGCAGTCGCTCCACCCGCGCCGCGATGGCGTGGAGCGTGTCGAGCGAGGTGCCCTCGATCCGCAAGGCGATCGGCGCGTCGATCGGTGGGCCGTTCTCGAATTCGCGTAACGCGATTTCGGCGCCCGGGTAGCCGGCCAGCTCGGCGCGGAGCGAGTCCAGGAGTCGCGGCGTCCGCCCCGGCTCGTAGCGGTCGAGCAGCACGAACAGCTGGCCGATGCGGGCGTCGTCGGTCCGCGACGCGACGTTGTAGTAGACCCGGGGGTTGTCGTGGCCGACCGAGCTGTAGATCGCCTTCACGCCGGCCGTGCGGCCCAGCACCCGCTCCGCGAACCGGGCGGCCGAGTCCGTCACGGCGATACTCGCGCCCTCGGGCGCCGTGATGTCCACGCGGAACTGCGGCGTCTCGGCCTTCGGAAACAGGGAGAAGCCGACCACGGGGACGAGCGCGAGCGAGGCCACCACGAACGCCGCGCCGAGCACCAGCGTGCGGGCCGGCCGCCGCAGCGCCCGGTCGAGCAACGGCGCATAGGTGCCGTGGATCGCGCGCTCGAACGCCCGGAGGAACCGGTTCCCCTCGGGCCCTTCGTCCTTGCCGAGCAGCAGGCTCGAAAGCCACGGGATGATCGTGAGGGACACGATCAGCGATGCCACCACGGTGCTGATCACGGCCACGGGCAGGGACCGGATATAGCGCCCGGGTCCGCCCGGCAGGAATACCAACGGTATGAACGCGAACACCAGCGTCGCCGTCGCGCCCAGCACCGCGACCCAGATCTGCCCCGTGGCGCGGATCGCCGCGTCGATCCGGGAGTACCCCTCCCGCCGGAACCGCGTGATGTTCTCGACCACCACGATCGAGTCGTCCACCAGCAGCCCGAGGGCGATCACCATGCCGACGATCGTGAGCTGATTGAGGGTGAAGCCGGTCCACGCGAGACCGGTAACGGCCATCGCCAGCGACAGGGGGATCGAGATCATGACGACGGCGGCGGCCCTCGGCCCCAGAGGCAGCAGCGTCAACAGCACCAGCCCCACGGCCAGGAGGAAGTCCTCTCCCAACCTGGCCAGCCGGTGCGACACATTGGCCGCCTGGTCGAACCCCCGGGCCAGGGTCACGCCGCGCGGCAGCTCGCGCTCGAACCGCTCGAGTTCGGCGTAGACGCGGTTACGAACCGTCTGGACGGTGGTGCCGGAACGCTGGGTCGCGGTCACAAGCACCGCCCGGTGGCCGTTGAAGCGCGCGCGATACGTCGAGTCGCCGTAGCTCCACTCGACCTGCGCCACGTCGCCCAGGCGAACCAGCCGGCCGCTCCCTCCTCGCAGCACCGTTCCGCGCACTTGCTCCAACGTCTCATACCCGCCAGAGGAGCGGACACTGAAGCTCTTGAGACCGGCCTCCGCGTCGCCGCCCGGGACGTCGACGCTCTCCCCTCCGATCGCACCCAGCACCTGCCCCAGCGGCAACCCCAGCTGCGCCAACCGGCCGAGGTCGAGCGCGACGCCCACTTGCCGCTCCGGCGCACCCCAGCGCTCGGCTGTGCGCACGCCGGGCTGCCCACTCAGTCGGTCCTCCAACTGCTCCGCCAGCGAGTCCAGGAGGCGGTACGGCGCGAGGTCCGACACCAGCGCGACCTGCACGATGTTCACGTCCAACGTGCTCGCCTTGTAAATCTGGAGTCGGACCAGGTCGGGTAGCACTGACCGCAACGCGTTCAGCTCCCGCACCACGTCGTCGTACTTCTTGTCGGCGTCCTGGTTCGGCTCGAACTCGATCTCGATACGCGCGACGCCGGCGCGGATGCGGCTATTGATGTTCTTCACATCGTCCAGCCGGTGCAGCGTGTCTTCGATCTGCTTCACGACGAGCCGCTCCAGGTCGCCGGCGTTCGCGCCTGGAAATACGGCGACCACCGTGAAGGTGGGGAAGTCGATCGGCGGGTCCTCGCCGCGCGGAATGGTCGCGAGCGACGTCAGGCCGAGGGCGGCCAGCATGGTGAACAAGACCACCGTGAACTGCCAGTGTTTGACGGCGAACTGAGTGAGCTTCATGGCCGCACCGCCAGCGCTGCGCCGTCGTCGAGATAGGCGGCGCCGTCGGTGACCACGGCCGCGACGCCCTCGAGGCCGCTCGCGATCGCGACGCGGTCGCCGGCCAGGAACGCGATGCGCACCCCGCGGCGCTCGGCATGACGCCCGTCGGGAGCGAGCGCGTATACGGTAGCGCTGACGCCGTCGGCCTCGAGCAGGGCGCCGATCGGCACCAGCGTCAGCGGGCGCGCCGCCGCGGGGCGGATCTCCACCCGGCCGATCAGCCCGCTCGCAAGCCCGGACGCGGCCGGTACCGTCACTTCCACGCGGTACGTGCCGGTCAGTGGGTCGGCCGCGCCCGCGATCTCCGTCACGGCGCCCTCGAAGGCGCGCTCGGGCAACGCGTCGAACCGCACCACCGCGCGATCCCCGCGCCCGATCCGCACGACCTCGCGATCCGCCAGCCCGGCGCGCACCACCACGCCACGCGCGTGGCTCCCGAGCGTAAGGATCGCCCTGCCGGCCTGAACCAGCTCGCCGGGCTCGGCGGAGCGCCGCAGGATCAACCCCGACGCCGGGGCGACGATGACGGCGTAGCGCCGATTGAACAGCGTGGTCTCGAGCTCGGCGTGGGCCACGTCGCGCCCGGTCTGGGCGTTCTGAGCCTGCTCAAGTGTCGCCACACTGTCGGCATAGAGTCGCCGGGCCCGGGTCAGGTCGCGCTCTGCTTTCTCGGCGGCGCTCCGGGCTCGGACGACGGCGGCGTCGATCTCACTCAGGTCGAGCTCGGCGAGCGTGTCGCCCGCGCGTACCGCCCGACCCTCGTCGACGAAGATCCGGCTCACCACGCCGCCGACTTTGAAGCTCAACGTCACTTCTTCCTTGGCACCGAGCGTACCGCTGGCCGTGACCGGGGGCGCGATCCGGTCCACGCTGACGGGCGCAACGCGCACTACCACGGCGTCGCCGGCGGGCGGCGCCACGGCGCGGCCGCGGCCGCAGGCCGCGAGCACCAGGGACAGCAGCAAAGTCAGGGCAAAGCGGTTCATGGCTTTCGGCTCCGTTCTAGATGTCGTTGATCTCGCGCAGCGCGGCAGCGCGCTCAAGCTCCACCCAGCGAATGGCATACCGGTACGCGGTGAGGACGCGGTTCAGCTGCGCGCTCGTGTACGCAGTTCGTGCGTCCACGAATTCGATAGGGCTCGCGACGCCTTCCTCGTAACGACGCCGCACCAGCTCGAATGTCCGGCGCGCTGCTTCGAGGCGTGCGTCGGCGGTGGAGATCGCCGATCGCGCTACCGTCGCGGCTTCGTGCGCCGTGCGCACCTGGAGCGCGATCCGGTCCGCGAGATCTTGCCGCTGGATCCGGGCGCGATCGGCCTCGTAGCCGGCCTCGGACCGTCGGGCAGCGTCGCGGCCGCCGTTGAAGAGGTTCCACGACACGACGACTGACGCGAGCCAGAAATCATTGCTCGAGCGGAACGCGAGGTCGGGACCCTGGAACCCGTAATCCAGCGCCACGGACACGCTGGGGAGGAACGCCGCGGTGGCCGCACGCCCGGCACCCTCAGCAGCGTGGACGCCCGCCTCCACCTGGCGCAGCTCCTCGCGCGCCGCAAGAGCGCGCGCGACGGCGCTGTCGGCAGGAATGTCCAGTGGCAGGCGGTCGAACACGCTGTCGGGGACGACCTCGACGGGCGCGTCGAGCGGTCGCCGCACGATCCGGTTCAGCGCGCGGGCCGCCGCGACCTTCCGCTCCCGCGCCTCGGCCAGCTGCTGCTCCACGTCGGCCCGCTCGGCGCGCGCGCGAAACACCGCCTCGGGCGTCGCGCTCCCGGCGCCGAGCAGCCGCTCCGCCACGCGCTCGTTCTCCTGCACCAGCAGCAGCGTCGCCTCGTAAATCTCGACCGCCCGTCGGGCGGAGGCTTCCTCGAGGTAGGCGACCTGAACGTCGGCGGCGAGCTGCCGAGCCGCGGCCGCGAGCTGCATCCGCTGACCGGCGGCGCGCGCGCGGGCCACCGAGTAGGTCGCGAGAATGCCCGCGTTGAAGATTGGCTGAACAAGCTCGAGCCGCGACTCGTGCCGCTGTGGCAGCGTGAAATTGATGTTCGTGGGGAAGCGGTTCGTGCCCGTGAGCTGGTTCAGCGTCGCGTATGCCGGATTGATCAGGTCGCCGATGTTCGGCACGCCGCCGAGGCGTGAGTAACGCGACTGCAGGCCAAGGGACGGGAAGAAGAGCCCGCGGGCCTCACGCACCTCGGCCGCCACCCGGCGCTCGGCGAGTCGTTCACCCTCGAGCCCCAGGTTGGTGCGCAGCGCCTCGGTCACGAGCTCGCCGAGCGGGTCGGGCCGCTGCGCCGCGAGGACGAGGGGGGCGGCGGTGAGGAACACGCACGCCAACACCGCTGAGCTGAGCTTTGCTATGGACCGCACCACCATTCGGCCTCCAGCTAACCACGTGATATGTTATAACACCGTTAAGTACGGAACCAAAAAAATCAGGTTTCAGGTTCCCGCACGAGGCCGCGGAGCAAGGCGTCGCACGCTCTGGCCGCGGTCTCGGTCACGTTCCGCCAGGGAATCCAGGGATCGTCGACCTTGGCGATGTGCAGCGCCACGAGGCCATGCATCGCCCCCCAGGCCATCTGCGCCACCTCGTCGGCGTCGGTGAATTCGGGGCGCAGGCGGCCGGCGGCGATCGCGTCCGCGCAGGTCTGCCGCAGGAACCCGTAGGCATCCTCGCCAGGGTCGCGCTGCGCGGTGCGGTTTGGGCTCTCCTTGGGCCGGCGCGTCATGAAGAGAAACTGGTAGTGCATCGGGTTAGCCACACCGAAGGCGACGTAGGCGCGGCCCGTCCTGCGAAGCCGCTCGACGGGGTCGGCTACGGCGCCGATGTCCTGCAGCGCCTGGGCGAAGGCACGGAAGTCGAGGGTGGAGAGCTCGGCCACGAGCGCTTCCTTGTCCTCGAAGTGGTGGTAGATGGCCGTGGGCGTGTAGCCGATTTTCGCGGCAATGGCGCGCATGGTCGTGGCTTCGTATCCACGCTGCACGAACATGCGGCGCGCCGCGTCGAGAATCTTCTGGCGCGTCTGGACACGCTCGCGCTGCCGGCGCTCGAGGCTGGGAACCGATTTCGTCATAACTCAGTTATATCATATAACGACGTTATGCAATGTGTCAAGGGCCGGGACAGGGAGCCACGATGACCTGGGAGGCGATGTTATTCCTGAGCGCGCTCGCCGCGCTCGTTCCACTCTCTTACCTGGTGGAGGCGTTCCGGACGGCGCCCGCGGCACCAGATCGCCTCGACTGGGCACCGGACATTCCCATCCGCTATGTCGAGGTGAAGGGCACGAAGCTTCGCTATGTCGCCGCTGGCCGGGGACCTGCCCTAGTCCTGCTGCACACCCTGAGGACTCAGCTCGACATGTTCCAAAAACTCATCCCCGAGCTCTCGCAGCGCTTTCGGGTCTATGCGCTGGACTACCCCGGGCACGGCTACTCCGACATCCCGCAGGCGGAGTACTCATCCGAGCTCTTTGTCACCGCGGTGGCGCAGTTTCTGGATCACCTCGACATCCGGGACGCCGTGATCGTGGGGGAGTCGATCGGTGGGACCATCGGCTTGCTGCTTGCCGCCCGACACAACCCCCGTGTCCGCGCCGTGGTGGCGATCAATCCGTACGACTACGACGGCGGGCGCGGTATACGAAGAAGCTCCCTGCTGGCGAACATCCTGTTCGGCCTGAACAACGTCCCGGTGCTCGGCTCGACGTTCACACGATTGCGCCTCTATCCGATCGTCAAGCGGGTCCTCGAGGGCGGCGTGTACCGAAAGGGCGCGTTGCCCTCTACCTTCGCTCGTGAGCTGTACCGGGTCGGCAACCGACGGGGCCACTATCGCGCGCTCATGTCGCTGGTGCGACATTGGCGCAGCTGGGAGCGAGCCCGGGTGGAATATGCGCAGGTGAACCGCCCGACGTTGCTGATCTACGGCGACCACGACTGGTCTCGTGCGGACGAGAGAGAGTCGGACCGCCGAGCGATTCCGGGCGCCGGGCTGCGCATCATCAAGGACGCCGGGCATTTCCTGTCGCTCGATGCACCAGAGGAGGTCGTGC
>WNFT01019214.1_pt1 | contig 11059 bp, 14 predicted proteins | sample 5400191 | NCBI WGS metagenome assembly WNFT01 (sample SAMN13153359, study PRJNA577476) | soil metagenome | isolation source: 80 cm saprolite under Madrone tree | place: USA:California | collected 2016-06-14
GCGGTTTCTGCGTACAAGACACTGAGTTAGCCCCTCGCTCTGTTTAATCTTACACCGAAGCGGTCCGGGCTGGTGAAGCACCCGGACGTTCCTATCTATTCGCTCGGAACGGAGTCCGTGGCCGGACCAAGACTGGTCAAGAGAGACTTACGGAGCCAGCCGCAAGCCTGCCCCGTTCTACGGGGCGGGTTCCTGACGAAATATGGTTATCTCCACTTCTCTATTCCCTCCCTTCAGAGGAAAAGTGGAAATTCTGAGGGGATTATAACATGGATGGGAAGAGCATGATGGGCCTGGCTACCGTCCGGCAGCCAGGCCCATCATGCTCTTCCCATCCATGTTATACTACAGCGCCACTCGTATCCTCTTTCCCATACGCCTCTCGTTCCTGCGCCATCTGCTTAGCCTCCTGCTGTTGCATCCAGCGAATAAAGAGCGCGCTCATAACAACGATATAGAGGATATTGCCGGGTATCCACATGATAAGGCCACCCAACTGCTGATCGGTGGCCGGGGAAATACCCCAGACACGCGGCGCACTGATGTAAGGAGCATAGAGCGGCGGCAAAAATGTCAGCCCGGCTCCAAGCGCAACCGTAGGCATACCACTGAAGAAGAGATAGAGTACCTGCCCCCCTATAGATAGCCGGGGCAAATCCTTGGATGGGCTGAACATAGGCCACCAGTTCAATAGGCCAAAGCCGACAAAAGTCAGATGTTCGAGGATGTGAATGCTCTCGTTTTCCAGCGTGGCATTGTAGAGTGGCGGGGCATGCCAGAGCCAGAAGTCAGCATTGAAGAGGGTGAAAGCAATAACGGGCATGGTCAAAAACTTTGCGATCCGAAATAGTGCCGGGTTGCGCACTACCGGCCTTAAAAACCACTCAGGCGTACCAAGCAGCAGCAATGGCGGCCCAACCACGGTAATGAGAAGGTGTTGCACCATGTGCGCACTGAACAGGTAGGAGTCGCCAAGCTCGTCCAGGGGCGTGACAAGCGCCAGGAACATAATAATCATGCCCAGCAAAAATGAGAAAACCTGGCCGCGCCTGACCTCTTCGAAGTGATGCCTTTTACGGACCGGCCCAATAGCATACAAATAACCACCTATAATCAGCGCTGTACCGATCAGGATGGATGGATCGAGATTCCATTGTGTGAGCCAGAAATCGAGTCCTATATTTGCCGTCATACCCGCACCCTTTCGCATATTCACATCTACTGACAGATACTATAACAGGGCTGGGAAGGGCGAGCAAGATGTAACGGCACACTATGTAAGTGGACATGCCCCGTTCAGGCACTTGTAAGGCCCACATTGAGCACTGCAAGGATGGCATCAGGAGAAACCATGACAATAAAGGCATCTTAATTACGAGTGCCCTTATCACCATTCAAAAAGGATATTTCGTTTCTGATGAAGATAGTACACCACCTGGAAGAGCTTGAAGGGATAGAGGAGAAGCGAGAAGTCGGGCCAATTCGACACACGATTTCCAATTATATTGATCTGATGAAGCCGCATGTCACGGTTTTGCTGCTTGGCACCACCGTGGCTGCCATGGCTATTGCCGACCGCGGATTACCTCCCCTGGGCCTGGTGCTGGCGACGCTGCTCGGTGGAGCCATGTCGGCCGGAAGCGCAAACTGCATTAACTGCTACATCGACCGTGATATCGACCAGGTGATGGGGCGCACACAGCGGCGTTCTTTGCCTTCCGGCAAAGTACAGCCTACGCAGGCGCTCATCTTCGGCCTGGCATTAGGAGTCGGGTCTTTTATCATCCTGACTGTCTTCGTCAACCTGCTCAGTGCGCTGCTGGCAACTTCAGCCATACTTTTCTACGTCTTTGTCTATACGATCTGGTTGAAACGCACCTCGGCACAGAATATTGTGATCGGTGGAGCGGCCGGCGCTGTTCCCGTGCTGGTTGGCTGGGCCGCGGCAACGAATACCATCACGCTTCCGGCTATCTGGCTCTTCGCCATCATTTTCTACTGGACGCCACCGCATTTCTGGGCGCTCTCGCTGCTTATTCAGAAAGACTACGAGAAGGCACACATTCCCATGATGCCGGTGGTAATGGGCGAGCCTGAGACACGCAAGCAGATTTTCCTGTACTCGCTGTTGTTGCTGGCCGTTACGCTGGTGCTGTTTGCCATGGGAGCTATGGGGTATCTTTACCTGGCAGCCGCGCTAGTACTGGGTGGTATACTGCTATACATGGCCGTACGCTTACTTCGCGACAAGACGAAAAAGTGGGCGCGTACCCTTTTCTGGTACTCTAACTGCTACCTGGCAATGATTTTCGCGGCCATGGTAGTAGACAGAGTCATACATTGAAATCAACCCTTGTTAGCCGTCGGAACAAGTACTAGAAGAAATTAGGGATCATGAGTATGAGCTGGCGTCTGGCTTCGCGCTTATCAGTTATAACGATGGCCTTTCTTGTAGTGCTGATAGTGGCCCTTGTGAGCTTGCGCAATGTATCAGGAGGTTCTACCAGCAGTTCTTCAACGACGACCAACCCCTCGGGCCTGCAAGGAACTGATCTCAATAGTGTGCCAGCTCCCGATTTCCGCCTGACGGACCAGTTCGGGCAGCAGGTTTCGCTCTCCCAATTCAAAGGCAAACCGGTGGTTGTGACATTCATGTATACGCACTGCCCCGATGTGTGCCCATTGATAGCGGAAAAGCTGCACGCGGTGGAACAAAGCCTCGGCAGTAATGCTCAGAAGGTGGCAATCCTGGCAATCAGCGTCGATCCCAAAGGAGATACGCGCTCTGCTGCCATGGCCTTCTCCGAACAGCACAAGATGACCAACTACTGGCACTTCTTAATTGGGACACAAAATCAACTGTCACCTGTCTGGACCGCTTACGCCATCGACGCGCAGCGCATATCTGCCAGCACGCGTACTCATACCTCGGCACTCTACGTGATCGATAAACTGGGACACGAACGCGTTCTGCTGAACCAGGATTTTACTTCCGCTCAGATGACTTCGAATTTGAAGACGCTGCTGGGAGAATAGCTCATTCGTCCTCTTCCTCATCTTCATCGACTTCAAGCAGGAGCAAGACAGCCTCTTCGGTGGATTCTGCAATGCTCATCTTGATGAGCAGGTCGCGCAAAATAGTCGAATCTTCAATATCACCGGTCTGCTTTTTCGCCAGGCGTACGGCACCTGGGAAGCGCAGGCGCATAATCTTCAGCAGTACCTGGCGCAACTCCTGTAGCAGTTCTTTGTGGCCCTGCTGCACTCCTTGCAAAAATGCCTGCTGATATCCCAGGTGCAGCCCGCCTGTATGGCCCTCCTGGTCGGTATCCTGATACGTCCATGGTTCACGAAGTACGTCACGGAGCATGTCTAGTCTCTTTCTTAGCCAGTTAATCTGGTGCAGTGTGCAATTCACTTGTTGCTACTATTATAGAACATAAGTTCATGTTTGTATATTCTTTAGCAGGGGAATATTGTGGAAATATTTCCTCCGCTCTTGACAGAAAAGTTTTTTTCAGGTAATATATCTGCAACGGATACATCCGTTGCAGATATATTACCTGAAAAAAACTTTTCTGATTGCAATCAGGAGATCTGATGAAGAAAGCGCAAAAAACCCCGGAGGAATTACTTCCTCTTACACCGGCCGTCTTTCATATCCTGCTGGCCTTAGCCGATAGCGAACGTCATGGCTACGGCATTATGCAAGAGATTGCTGAGCGCACTCAAGGAGCTATGCGTATGGGACCAGGAACGCTCTATGGTTCTATAAAGCGCATGCTGGCAGACGGATTGATCGAGGCGGCGGCTGAACGCCCTGATCCTGAATTGGATGATGAGCGACGCCGCTACTACCGGTTGACCGACTTTGGCCTGCGTGTCCTACGTGCTGAAGCTCAAAGGCTCGAGCAGATTGTAAGTATAGTCCAGAGCAAGAGAATTTTGTCCAACCCTGGAAAGATTGGAGGAGTATAATGACGACTTCTCCTTTGAAGAGGAAAATCACCTTCTCAGAACATTTCTACGGGTTGCTTCTCCAAATCTATCCAAGCGAGTTCAGGCGGGCATTTCGCCTGGAGATGATGCAAACCTTCCGCGACTGTTATCGAGAAGCGCTACGGGAAAACGGACAACCGGGAGTTATACGGTTATGGGGGTCTATTCTCTATGACCTGGCCACAACGGCAGTGATCGAACATGTGCGAGAGTTTGTTGCTAAGCTCAAAGGAAAGGAAACTATTACTATGGTAAATCAATTTAGCCTTAATGTCGCTCAACTCACTGATATCGGACGCAAGCGTGAAAGCAACGAAGACAATATGATCTCCATTGTTCCTGATGACACACAGGTTATGACAAGGAAAGGTGCATTGTTCGTGGTGGCCGATGGGCTGGGAGGGCATACAAAAGGGGAAGTAGCCAGCGAAATGACGGTAAGGCTTGTGCGCGAAGCCTACTATCAGGATGAGAACGACGATATCGCTGCCTCTCTGCGGCATGCCGTAGAGCACGCTAATGCACTCATCTACCAGGCAAATCAATCGCAAACTGAGCCGCCTGATAAGGATCATAGTATGGGGTCAACCTGTGTTGCAGCAGTGTTACAGGGCGATACAGTCAATGTCGCAAATGTAGGTGATAGCCGCGCTTACATTGTACGCGCGGGGCAGGTGAAGCAGGTATCACAGGATCATACGCCGGAAGCTGAACAGGTACGGGCTGGTTTATTGACGGAAGAGCAGGCCCGCGCACAGTCAGGTAATAAAATTACACGTTGCATGGGCATCAAGCCCGACGTCGAGGTGGATGTGTTCACAGAACCGGTGCAACAGAGCGACATACTTGTACTTTGCACAGATGGTCTATCAAAAACCATCAGCGATGCGGAGATAGGAAAGATTGTTCAGCAATTTGAGCCGCAGGAAAGCGTGCAGCGGCTGATTGATCTGGCAAACGAGCAGGGCGGTCCAGACAATATTACGGCAGTCGTTGCCCGCGTTTCTCAGGCGCTCAATTAATGCAATCTCAGGGTCATTCAAAAGTCGTCCTCTTGAATGACCCTGATGCAATCTCATAAAGCTTGCAACAACGCTCCATATCTGGTATGCTCATAATAAGAACACTGCAACAATCAGTGTGCCGGTAGACCGTAAACCACGCTCGAATGGAAAGAGAGAACTCATGGACACTTCTCTTCAAAATACCAACATCATTGAGGATCAACTTGCCAAACCTACACAGGACGAAGTGGAAGCGGCGCAGCTAGAGGGTGAGGAAGAGAGCCACCTTCACCTGCCAGGACCAAGTTACTGGCCGGTTGTTTTGAGTGTGGCGATCCTTATCACTATCGCTGGCTTTCTCGCTATCAACACCACTCCCTTGATCTCCGCCATAGGTGCTGTTCTGGTGCTGATTGGCATTTTGGGCTGGGGATTAGAGGATCCAATGGCCAACACGCATGCAAAAGAAGCAACCGCTAAGCCATCCCTGTCAGCAGAGGCCGTGCTACAAAATGCTGAAGACGTAGTCGACGAAATTGTGACCATCAGCAGCACTGCCTGGAGTGCTCACCCCGTCAAGGTCTTTATTGAGCGTGAGGAGCCTGAAGGCGTCGTATTATCGCTTTATGGCAAGGTCGAGCTGGAAGAGCAGAAAAGGGAAGTTGAAGAAGCCCTGCGCAATTTACCGGGGGTGATTGACGTGATGAACTTCCTCGTCGCTGAGGATGAACTCTTGAACCAGGTTAACGCCCTGATCGAAAGGTTGAAGGCGGCGGGCAAGCTCGAGGGTGCTAAGAATCTCTCGGTCCTGGTCGAAAACTACATTGTCAGCCTGTACGGTGAGGTACCGACACCTCAGATGAAATATATGCTGGAGAAAGAGATCACCACCATCCCCGGAGCTCGCGTGGTCATCAATCACATCGGCCTGAATGAGGATATTCCAGGCAACCTGGGCAGAACAATGAATAGGATAGCGCGCATATAAGGAAGACCATTTCAAATCGGGGGCAAACCGACCGCTTGGTTGAGAAGAATCTCTACTGATGCATACAACCCACATTCCGTACTTTGATTGACAGATTTTAGAAGATTTGGTAGGGTAGAGCTCACCGCAGAGGAGGGCCCGAGATGCCAACAGAGGCGAGATACATCAATGAACGCTTGGACCACCTGGGGATCGTCGCAGGAGTCTGCCAAGAGATCGGGGGAGCCTCCTGGCTGGACGCGCAGGACCCAGGCAATCGCCAACAGGTGAGCGTAGGAACGGCAACGGTCGGAGCAGAGATCAGCGCCGACAGCGAGAGTGTTGACTGTCTGGGACACACGCCGGATTGGTTGTACGCCCATGATCCGACGAAACTGTTTGCAGGGATAGCGAGCCGGGCGCGGCAGGTTTTTGGCATCTCGGCACGACAGGTGCATGTGGACACCACCTCCTTCTCGGTGAGTGGGGAGTACAGCATCGAACTGTCCTACGCTTTGCCCACGATTTTCTTGAGTTGATTTGCGCGGCGAAAATTCTGGATGAGCGCAAACCAATTGCCGAAAATAATCGAGGTGATACTCCACCACCCAAAGATCAGGTTGTGGCGCTGCGCACTTGCATATTCGGCCATGCACTGTTCGTAGGTGCCCAGATACTTGCGATTGGACTGATGCCATAGCACAAGCATGCCGGTGTGTCTAATGAGTTGGAGCCCGTATGGCTCAGGTCCCTTGGTTGGTTGCGTCGTTTGTTCCATGGGTTTCTCCTCGGTTAAGATGCGCCACTAACTTGAGAACGCGCCGCGGACGCAAATCCCGACGCCCTTGCCGCGTTGCTCAACTATCCTCGACATTTGTCCCTATTGTCCGTACATGATAGGGTATACAGGTGTTACCTTCTCTTGCAGGTGCACAATGCATTGTGCCCCTACCTTCCTAACTGGTCCTTGGCCAGAATTAGTGCCACGCTGCCAGGCGCTTTCAGCGGATCGCATCTGCCAGATAACATGGCCTGACATTTTTCGCCAGGGTTACCAGTCTAAACGCGATGAGATACAGACCGTCCGGGTCGCGCGCCTGGTCGCGCTCGTGGATGTCTCCGTTGTATCCTGGCTCTCTCCTGGCCTGTTGCATATTTCCTCACATTGAGGAAACATGCAACACTTAAGTATGACAATAGTTGCTATCAGTCACAGTAATAGTCCAGGTAAGATCCTGGCCACCAGGATTAGCAACAACCAATGTATAGCTGCATACCGAATCTGGCACAACATACGCCGTATATACATGCTGAGTTTCTCCTGGGGCGAATTGGAGAACGTTAGATGGATTAGAGGCCTGATCTTCGTAGTAACGCTGGCCATCACTCCCTTGAAGGTAGAAATCTTGTCCTGTCTGTAGCTCTTGCGCTTGTGAGGTATTATTGGTGAAGGTTAAGTGAACCACTATGAAATGGTGGTTTACCGTGTCATTCACTTGATAGCCATTCTTGAGCGCTAACGCATTCTCATAACCATCAGCAGTAACAAGCCATGTGACTGATGGGGTGGAAGCGGGAGTAGTGGCTGTTGCGTTGGCACTGTAATCTGGAAAGGAAGGTTGTGTTGGCGTTGGAGGTGGTGGTGTCGGAGGGGAGAAGTGAGAAGCTGCCAGTCCGATGACGCCGAGTACAACCAGAACGATCAGGCCGTTGACGACCACTCGCCGTGATATTCCTTTTTTTTGTGGCACAGGAGTAGGCGGTGGCACGGGTATGGTCGGTGGTACTGGAGTGGTCGGTGGCACAGGAGGATGCCGCCGTTGATCTGCTATCTGTTCTAATTTTTGTTTGACGCCTGCCATGTTTGCAGGCCGTTTATCTTCGTCCAGTTCCAGCATCTGGGTAATTAGCGTTGCCAGGTTGGTAGGCATGGTGGGTACCAGCGATTGTAACAGAGGGAAGCGAAACGGAGAGGACGAAGGATCGTGCCCTGAAATAAGTTGATGCAGTGTCGCGCCCAGGCTGTAAATATCGGAGCGAGGTGTGGTTTGTGCTCTGCCAAATTGCTCCCGTGGCGCGTAGCCCATTGAGCCAAAATACGCCGTATCTTTGGCCTGTCCGGGTTTGAAGTGGCGCGCAATGCCAAAGTCGATCAGATAAATATGCCCATCTGGCGTGCGCATGATGTTGGCCGGTTTGAGATCGCGAAAGATAACCGCGGGCTGCTGATTGTGCAAGTAGCCCAGCACTGTACACAACTGCATACCAATCTGTAATGCTTCGTCCAGCGGAAGCTTCCCACCCAGGGCGTGGCTGAAATAGTCGGCGAGTGTCTCTCCTTCAATAAAACTCATGACCAGATACCAGCGCCCATTCTCTTCAAAGTGATCAAAAATACTGGGCAGGTTGGGATGCTGCAAGCGCGCAAGAATAATCGCTTCCTGTCTGAAGGCATCAGCAGCCTCTTTCAGTTCTTGAGTATCTAAACCGGTCTGTCTCATCTCTTTGACAGCTACGAGTCGATTGCCGAACTGTATATCCTCTGCTTTGTAAACAGCTCCCATTCCTCCCTGTCCGACTATTTGTATGATACGATAACGTTGCTTAAGCACCTGACCAGAAGCAAGCCGCCCTGTGAGACCTGAAGGTGAGCCTCCTCCAGTTAGAGAACTTCCGCAGTTATTACAAAATGCGGATCCCGCTCTATTGGGCGTGTTGCAAGAGGGGCAAGAGGTAGAAGAAAGAGCCATGTTGTCAACTCCTTTGACTGCCAAGCTAGTTGCCGCCTACATGTATCAACGCGAAAAAAAGCTTCACTCCCTGGTTGCTAACGCTGCCCAGAAGGCACGATCGTCTCAGTCTAGAGGGGCAACCTGGACTTTGCCCAACAGCCGCCCCTCTCATTTACAACCGCGCTCAATCCGACCGGTGGAGTGATCGAGGAGCCGACAGCAGCGCCTGCAGAAATGCGATCAGTGTCGGCCAATCTCGAAAGTAACGCGCTTCACCACTGGACACATGCTGCACTTTGCCGCGCAACTCGGTCTGACCATTGCCCAACTCTTCCTGCCAGAGTCGCACCGTGAACAGATGCGAAAAGGGCTGCTGCCGTTTCATCTCCATGGTTTTTTCTACCTTGTTTCTCGTGCTGGTCAAAGATTACTACAAGCTGCGTTGTGTAAACGTTGTGTGGGGCATTGCATTTAAGAGCGAGACCATTCCAGATTGGGGGAAGCCAAGCAATCAGTTTGCCCCCGATCTGGAATGGTCTCGGTCCCGCCGGTGCATGTGCGCGAACTGCGAGCACTCGTGAGCCATCGTAAGCGCCTCGTCAACCAGCGCACACAAGTCCGCAACTGTTTACATGCGGTCTTGCACCGTCACAACCTCACATTGCCACCGGGTAAGCCGTTTGCCGCGCATCAACAGGAGTGGTGGCTCTCGTTGGACCTCTCATCTTCAGAGAAGCTGCGTGTGCAACAAGATCTCTCCCTGTCGGCCTCCCTTGAGGAGCTGATAGGAGCGATTGAGGCAGAGCTGGGACGACTCTCGACGTGTGAGCCCTGGGTCAGCAGGTGCCTTTTCTGGTGCAGCTTCCCGGTCTCGGGGTGCTGTCTGTCATGAGCATCCTGGCTGCCATCGGCGATATTACGCGTTTTCCCTCTGCCAAGAAGCTGGTCGGTTACGCCGGGCTGGGAGCAAGCGTGCATGACTCTGGAGAGACCCATCAAGGGGGCCATATCACCAAAGAGGGTCGACGGGATTTACGTGGGGTGATGGTGGAAGCAGCCTGGGTTGCCGTTGAGCATCATCCCCCTGGAAAGGGCAGTTCGAGCGCTTGACCAAGCGCATCGGCAAACAGAAAGCGATCGTCGCCATTGCCCGCAAGTTGCTGGTCGCCGTGTGGCATGTGCTGACCGAGCAGGAAGCTGATTGCCATGCTGATGCCCAAGCGATCGCACGCAAGCTGATGAATTGGATTGCCCACCATGGCCTCACTCCTGGTCAACATCGCGACCTGCTGCTGCTGCTCTATCAGCAGCTTGACCAATTGGGGTTAAGCGAGGAACTCGAGGAGATTGACTACTACGGAACAACGTATCGCTTGTCGGTGAGGCAGCAGCTGCTTCGAGAAGCGCAGAAGAGACAGAGCTCCTAAGACCTCCATCAGGCTGCCATGAGGTGACCATGTCGCATCCTCATGTGGGCCGCTTGGAACGTGAGAAGGAAGCCAGCGCGAGCATGACGTCCTGCCATTGTCCTCACGAGGAATCGCTCGGCTCCACCATCTATGCACAGGGCTGCCTGTCCCTCCCCAGCGTTGCGTCGAGCCAGGGGCGCGGGCGATGCCGCCCTTGACAGGGGTGGATGAGCGCTGCGCGCCGAGAGCGACCTGCCTGTGGGGGCGCTCATCCACCCCTGTCAAGGGCGGCATCGCTTGCTCCGCGCCCCTGGCATGAGCAACCTGGTAGCACCCCGACTGAGCCTCAAGCTCCCAGGGATGCTTGATGAGCCTACGGCTCTCAAGGTCAAGCTTTGCGGCTGCCCCGCTTGGCTCCGCAGCCTTGACCCGGGTTAGCTTGCGCCGTTTTTAGCTCTGATCGAGGCCAAAAAAGGCAGGCATTTTGCCCTCTTGACAAACTACACACATCGGTGCCATAGGCCTATCAGGTACATTCTGCTGCAGCGTCGCTTTTTCTTAGGAACCCCAACTAGCGCCCAGCAGAGTATTTGAGACCAGCAATATAGCTATCTTGCCCCTGGTGTCACCAATGTATGTATCAGGCCATCTACCAAGAAACAACCAAAAAGAAAGCACACATAGCCTCTGCTGGGAACGGGCGACGCCCCCATCCACGCTTCTTGAGCAAGCGTTTCAGATTGAGACCGGCGGCGATCATGTGGGCTTCACTGTTGACGCGCCAGAGCCGTCGTAAACGGAATCGTCGCATGCCATGCCAGTCTTTGGTTTCAGCAAATAAGGGTTCGACCCACACCTGACGCTTGCGTAATGCCTTCTTGTATGCTTCAGTTGGCTGGTAGGCTCGGACCCGATCCAAACAGGACTCATCCACACTGCGACAAAGGC
>WNFT01005533.1_pt1 | contig 11058 bp, 10 predicted proteins | sample 5400191 | NCBI WGS metagenome assembly WNFT01 (sample SAMN13153359, study PRJNA577476) | soil metagenome | isolation source: 80 cm saprolite under Madrone tree | place: USA:California | collected 2016-06-14
CTCCGGCATCCGCTGAAGCTGCCGAAGCCGCCACGGCAATTACTCGATTGAATTCAGCGCTGACGCCAGCCACCGCGGAAGAAGCAGTTGCGCGCGCGGAAAAACTTTTCGCTGCTAAACGTTTCAGCGAAGCGTATGACGCATACACGGATAGCTTCGTTCACTTTCCGACTAGCGCAACGCCCGAATTGCAGGCGCGCCGCGCTATAGCCGCCGCCAATGCCCGACGATATGCGGACGCGACTGCGGCTCTGACGGCCACGCCCGCGCCCACCGGCGAAGCGCGCGCCGAAGCAATGTTTAGTCTCGCACTGGCGTATGGACGCGCGAAGCAATGGGCTCAGGCGCGCAGCATGGCTGACGAACTGCACCGCGCCTTTCCTAACAGCGCCTGGTCAACCCGCGCGTTTGTGCAAACGGGCCAGCGAGCCGAAGAAGGGAAGGACGACATCAACGCGAGTTATTTCTATCGCGCTGCCGTTAACTTCTATCCCGGCGCGGCGGAAGTCACGCCGGCGCAGTTTTACATCGCATGGCAGGCGCACGAAGCGAAGAACTTCAATGAGTCGTCGCGATTGCTGACTGAGCATCTGGCCGTCTACGCCGATCGCAATACAGACTTTCGTGGCAAGGCCGCGTACTGGGCCGCGCGCGATAGTGAGCACGCCGGCAAACTCGCGGAAGCGCGCGCGATCTATCAAGGCTTGCAAGCTCGCTACGATGCAAACTGGTACGGCTATCTCGCGAAGCAACGGCTGGAGACAATGAATCGCAATGGCAACGCGCCGCAAAAAGATTTCGCTGACGATTCAACCGTCGGTCGCGCAGTCGCGAACCTGCAAACCGTAACCGTCGCGGAAGAAACCGCGGGAAACAACGAAGACGAACACATCGCAAAAGCGGATCAGCTTTCAATCGTCGGCACGGACGATTGGGCTTTGGAAGAGCTGAACATTGCTTCATCTGCTGTGCCGACAAGTCCGCGCGTGAACCTGGCCATCGCAAAAATTTACCGAGCCAAGAACGACAACGTGCAGGCGCTGAATTATCTGAAGCGCAGCTATCCCGACTATTCACAGATGAAACCGGAAGAGATGCGGCCGGACGAGTGGGACATTTTTTATCCGCTCTCCTACTGGGACATCATCACGCAGGAGTCGCGCGCGCGCCATTTGGATCCATATCAAGTGGCCGGCTTGATTCGGCAGGAATCAGTTTTCAATCCACGGGCGGTCTCACCGGCGAGGGCCTACGGGTTGATGCAAGTCGTCGTGCCCACCGGAATGTTGACCGCGAAGAAGTATGGAGTCGATCGCACAGTCACGATGGAATCGCTGTTCGAACCGCGTTTGAATATTCAACTGGGCACGGCGTACCTGCGCGATCAAATCGATAAGTATGGCCGCATCGAATATGTTGCCGCGGCTTACAATGCCGGCCCCAATCGCCTGGTCCAATGGCGCGCGACACTGCCGCTGGAGCTCGACGAGTGGGCCGAAGCCGTGCCTTTCCGCGAGACTCGTCTTTACATTCAAGGCGTGGTGCGTAACACGCTGCAATACAAACGACTCTACGATGAAAACGGTCAGTTCCGTGCCGAAGTAGGGGCGCGTGCCGTTTACCCTTCGCCCAGCGCTTCACCTTCACGGGCCAACACGACTATTCGGATAGAACGCGCGCCTAGCGAAGAAGAACAATAGGAAGAATTACCGCGATGAGATCCGTCTTGCTCATTCCCATTGCGTTGCTCCTCATATTAGTTGCACAGGTGGTTGGACAAACCGCCGGCATTGCTCAGAATGCGCCCGCTTTTCGCGTAACGAAGATTACACCCTTCGACAAAGCCGTCCCGGGACAGATCGTGGAACTTCAAGTCGAAGGTCTTGGAGGCGCGCCTCCCGTGACGATGCTTCCGGCCGAGGACTTCCTGGTCGAGGTGACGCAGGACGGAGTGAAGCAACACCTTAGCGCACGCGTTATAACACCCACGATGAGCCGCGAACGAAAGAGCGATGGCACTTTGAGCGAGATGAAACCCTTTCAGAACGTTAGTTTCGTGGTCCCTCGCGGTTTGCATCCAGGCCCGTCCGAGATAGTCCTTTCTTATCGAGGCAAGCGGAGCGATGCCGTGAACCTGGCCATAGTCGATCGCCCATTGCGACCCGTCGTCGGCGGGCCATCGATAATCGCTTTGGCGCCAACAAGTTTACCCCTAAGACCGCCCGGAACGATGACTGACATGGGTTGGAGATTTGAGCGCGACTCGAAGGTTCAGCTTCATGTCCGGCCGCTCGTCGATCCTGACGATCCGGGCTCAGCAATTCTAGTTCGCTTTAAGCAAGGCGATGCTTACTACGATGCCGTTGCTCGCGTCGTGCACCAGTCGCAGAAGGCTGAGCCTCGCGGCCAGGGCGTTGCATTTCTTCCCGCGCGTGATTTCTTGGAGGTTGAAATTCCGGCGGCACTGCAAATGGGCGCCGCTGATATGGAGATCAAGCTGCGCGCTAATGGCGCTGAGAGCGATCCCGTATTACTCAAAGTTCAAATAACCGACACTACTCGATCTGCGGAAGCTCCAGCAGTGAATGCGCCGCGACTCTTGTCGGTCATGCCTCGGAAAGTCGGCGCCGGACAAGCCCTGATGCTTTCGGTTGATTACCTGCGCACGCTCAATCCTGATCCATCCCAAACTCTGGTTGCAATCGAGCACGACACTGCCCGATATATCGTAAAGCCTGAGACTAACAGCTCGCTGCGAATGCCGAATAAACCACCTGACGCGCCCGTGATGCTCGTCGTTCGCCCGACAAATGAAATTCTAGGACCGGCACAGGTGACGGTGTTCAATTCTCTAAAAGGCGAGCAAGGCGGAATGAGCGCCCCTATCGCGATTGAGATCGTCGATGAAGCGCTGCCACCTGAAATCATCAGCGTGAATGAGTCGAGCGATGCCGATCTGGCGCACTTGCGCGAGATGTATGAAATTCAAAGACGCGCCGGCCGTCCTTTCAACGCTTACGATCCGAAAAGACGTTACCTGACGATTCGTGGGCGGGGCATCGATCCCAATCCGCGTTTTGTGCGAATCGCTCTGGAACAAAACGGCGCGACGATCGCCCTGGCGTTGTCGGTTTCCTATGCTTCGCCAGAGCTTCTGATAGTTCGCTTGCCCACGACTGTTACTTCCGGCCCAGTTAAGATCATCGTGGCGAATATCGGCGCGCAATCTCTTAGTGTGCCGGCTACGGCGACTTTCGAATTATCGAAGACTCCATAAGGACAGAAGTGCTTGCGCTGCAAACCGAAACCGCTATAGCATTCCCACGATTGGCGTTCCTTAATATGTACCGAATTTTCCCGGCCAATCTGACCCTACTGACTCGAGAACCAAAGGAGATAAACAAAATGTTGAGAAGAATTCTACCCGCAGTTTTGCTCTGCATGACCCTGGCTGTTGGGGCTGCAGTAACGGCCCAGAAGATCTCAAAGGACCTCGATGAAGCTATTAATTCAGCTTCCAACTTTGCGGACTGGAAGCCCGAAGACAGCATGTATCCCAAGCAGGATGGGAAGCTTGCGCTCGAGAACGGCAAAGCGTGCCTCGAGAAGATAGACGAAGCAGTCACCAAGGGACTGGCCGAATCCACAGTGGTCGAGACCTATAAAGGCAAGATGACCATCACTGACGCGCGAGCGATGTGCGTTAGAGTTCGCGACGCCGGCCAGAAAGTTTTTGGCGATCTCACGGCCGCAGAGGAAGCCCAGCACGAACCCTTCAGAAAAGTACTCACGGGCGACAAGCTAAACCTCTATAACGACCGCCTCAAGAAGTACAAACTCTACGGCGCTGAAGGCAAAGTGCTCAAGACGCCCGAGGCGTATCGCGACTCTCCTTTGTGGTGCACCACGGGTGTCAATCGGGAAGGCATTGTGCCAGTCTGGAGTGTTGACTGTTGGCACTTCAAAGGCATGACTAAGGCTGGCTCGGTCGAAAGTAGAACTGGTACCGGCGATGAAGCGCCTTCATCAGCTTTTCGGTAGGCGTTCTTTTAACCAGCCTACGACAGCTTCTCGGACTCGCTCGAACTTTGTCTGCTACAATCGCCGGGCATGTACACTCTGAACGTCCGCTCGCATCAACGGGAAGAACTAGTTGAGTTCACCGACGAAGTGCGGATCAAGTTGAAAGAATCAGGAGCGAAAGACGGGGTCGTGGTGCTTTACGTGCAGCATACGACCGCCGGCTTGACGGTCAACGAGAACGCTGACCCCGACGTGCCGCGCGACATGCTGCACGCGCTGCGCACGCTGATTCCGCAACATGGCATGGGCTTTCGTCACGGCGAAGAGAACTCCGACGCTCACATCAAAGCGAGCCTTGTCGGTTCATCAGTCACCGTTCCTTTCAAAGATGGCGAGTTGCTGCTGGGCCGCTGGCAGGGAATCTTTCTTTGCGAATTCGACGGCGGCCGTGAGCGAAAAATAATAATGATGATTCGTTGAATACAAGATTTCCTCATCCGAGCCCGCAAGTCCCCACTCTGCACTTCGTTCCATATTCCGGAACCAAATACTAGCTGCCGACGTCTAAACGGCAGAAAACCCACAGTGCAGGAGGCCTAAACAAATGAGACATTTATCTAGATCCATACTGTTGATTGGCACATGTCTGTCGCTGCTCGCCGCGGCCGGTTGTGCAAAGAAGACGAATCGCACTACCAAGGTGACAGTCGCTGGTGAGGCGACAACGCGAGTTGAGCCGGACACGGCTGTGCTCGTGCTTGCAGTTGTGACCCAGAGCGCACAGGCAATTACGGCTCAGCAGGAAAACGCGCGCAAGAGCGACGCCGTGACGACCGCTGTAAAGAACATCGCTGGTTCAAGCGCTGAAATTAAGACGAGCGATTACACGCTCCAGCCGCGATACGATTATCGCGAGAATCAATTGCCAAAGATTGTGGGCTACGATGCGCGTAACAGCGTCATCGTTACCACGAGCGATTTAAAAAATGTGGGCGCGGTGATCGATGCCGCTTCACGCGCGGGTGCGAATAGCATTGATAGTGTCTCGTTCACTTTGCGACAGACGAGTCCTGCGCGCGGGCAAGCGCTGGCTGATGCAACTCAACAAGCAATGAACAAGGCTCGCTCGGTCGCGCAGGCTCTGGGCGGGCGGGTTTTGCGCGTGGTCGAGGAGAATGAAGGTGCAACAGTAACTGCTGAACCTCAAGCTTACAATATGGTCGCCGGCGAGTACAACGCAACCAAAATGAGGCCGACGCCAATCACCGCTGGACAATTGAGCATCAGGTCGAATGTTCAGCTGATCGTCGAAATTGAGAGTTAGTCTTCACCGACTTGCTTCATTATCTTGGCGAACTTTTCAACGTCCCCGCGAGTTCGTTCCAACTCCCGGCGGCTTTCAAGGTACGCCTGCCATTGCGGTGTTTGCGTCAAAGCTTTCGTGGTGTCTTGGTCCAACGCTTGCGCCATCAGCGCGATTAGATCGCTGACCACTCGCGTGTGATCGAGCAGCGATTCGATAATCGAGTGCGCGAGTTCGGATTGATCTAGATCGGACGCGCCGACTCCGGTCTTATTCGCTTGCTTCTCAGGCATGCGTTGTTACGCCCCTACGGGCTCGAACTTGAATCGGAAATTGTAACTATGAACATCGCGCTCCTTACGGAGCTTAGTTCGAATACCAACTTCCTCGAATTAGTGGAAGCCCGGCAATTTCACACTCGAATTCGCTTTCATCTACAGAGACTTTCACACGTGTCCCCGGCGCCAGGTAATCATACTTGAGATAACCAAGCGCTATGGTCCGATCGAGCCGCGGGGAAAAAGCAGATGACGTTACGCGACCGATCTCTTTGTTATCAGCAGACAAAACCTTCGCGCCTCGCTTCAGTTCGGCGTTCTCTCCAAGAATCATCCCCGTCAGTTTCTTCGCGACGTGGCCCCGATGCTTGATGCGAACGATTATCTCCTGACCGAGATAGCAGCCTTTGGTAAAACTCACCGCCTCGTCAAGATTCGCTTCCGTAACCACGGTGGTTTCGTCCATGTCGATACCATAGCGGGGAATGCCGGCTTCGATGCGCAGAGTTTCCAACGTCTCAAAGCTTACGTTTTGCGCTCCGGCTTTCATGATTGATTCGCGCAATTCGCGAGCAACGTTGACATCGACAAAAAGATCGAAACCGTCTTCAGCCGTATGGGTGGCGCGAATAATAGTTACCTCGCGGCCATTCGCAAGCTTTCCCTTCATGACTTTCTGGCGTTCGACCGCTGACTCGTCACCAAAGACCGCCCGCATGATACTCTCGGCGCTCTTACCCTGAATCGAGAGCGATACTGTCTCATTCGTCACATCCGTAATGCGGAAATCTCCCGCCAGGGTGAACCGTTCGAGAATCTTCAAAACGGTATCATGCGTTACGTCTTCAGTATCGATTAGGAATCCATCTTCGCGATGAATCACACGAACGACGGCTAGCAGACGACCTTGTACATTTGCAAACGCCGCCGGCATCCAGGTGTTCGCGGCGAGCGTCTTCATGTCATTCGTAATCAGGCCATTCAGAAACATCACGGCTTCCGAGCCGCTGACAAGTAATCGGCCGCGACGAGAATGATCGATGAGACCCGCCCCACCGTCGCGCACCGCTGAGTATTCCGTCATTGGGATTTCTTTAGTCATAGAATAGCAACTCGTTCGCAAATCACTTCAGACCAGCGCGCCGAATCGCCCGCGCCACCACCTTGTAATCCCGCAACTGCGCTCTTTCATTGCGGCTGGTAATCAATACCTGCGGGCTCGGATGATAAAGCGGCACCAACAGCCGGCCATTCCAGAGACGAATCTTTCCCGCGTCTTTCCGTAAATTCAATTCATGATATTGAAGCGATTTCAGCGCCTCAAGCGCGACCATTCCCAACGTTACAATCACTGAAGGATCGACAAGCCCAATCGTGCGACCCAAAAAGTCCGAGCAGTTTCGCACTTCTGAAGCGGTTGGCCTGCGGTTCGCTCCCGTCGCCGTACGCGGATTGCAGAGCGCGGCGCTGGTGATGAAGATATCGGAACGTTGGAGACTGATCGAAGTCAGAAACCGCTCGAAATTTCTGCCGGATTGATCGCCGGAAAATGGGATACGCGTATGATCCGCGCCCTTGCGTCCCGGCGCTTCGCCGATGAACATCACGGGCGCCTCGATTGGTCCATTCAGGTCGCTTAGGACTGCGGTTCGCTCGCACATCGCAGGGCAGCGAATACAGGCCGCGGCTTCCGAAGCCAACGCCTGGAACTTTCTTCGTTTTTCGTCCATCAAGGTTAGATCTATATCACAATTTATTTCATAGCCTATTGACTTAACACGCTCATTTAGACTAGAAAGTGCTCTGCCCTAACAAAACGAACAATGTCCACACTACAAACAACCAGCATCCACGACGCCTATCGAGAGCGCTCGGTGCTAATTACCGGCGGCCTCGGTTTCATCGGCAGCAATCTGGCGCGACGCCTGGTGGAAGTCGGCGACGTCGAGGTTTATTTGCTTGACGCGCTGGTACCCGACCAGGGGGGCAATCTTTTTAATATCGAAGACATCAAGGATCAACTCACGTTGCATGTCGCCGATATGGGCGACCCATCGGTTATCAATCATCTGGTCGGCGGCATGGACTATGTTTTCAACCTGGCGGCGAACGTGAGCCATCTGGATTCGATGTTGTTTCCGCAACACGATCTGAAGCTGAACTGTCAGTCGCAGCTCACCTTGCTCGAAGCCTGCCGCAATTTCAATCCGCATGTAAAGATCATCTACACCAGTACCCGACAGGTTTACGGCAAACCGCTTTACTTGCCGCTTGACGAGGAGCACCGTTGCGCTCCGGTTGATATTAACGGCGTTCACAAGCTGGCGGCCGAACATTACCACCTGCTTTACCATCGCGTATACGGAGTGCGTTCCACGTGTCTGCGCTTGACCAACACCTATGGCCCGCGCCACCTGATGCGTCATAACCGGCAGAGTGTAATTGCCTGGTTCATACGGCAGGCGATGGATGGAGGTATGATCGATCTGTTTGGTGAAGGGCGCCAGAAGCGCGATTTCAATTACGTTGACGACGTGGTCGAAGCGCTCCTGATGATTGGCGCCAGCGAGAAGGCTGAGGGCGACGTCTTCAATCTCGGCAGTCACGAGCCAGTGAGTTTATCGCACCTGGCGGAAGAGTTAATCTGGCTTACCGGTCACGGCACGGTGCGCTACGTGCCTTTTCCACCCGAGCGACAGTTGATAGACATCGGGAATTGTTACTCGAGCTATCGGAAGATCGAAGCGCTGGTTGGATGGGAACCTCGCACGACTTTGCGCGAGGGTCTGGCGAGCACGATCGAATTCTATAACAATCACCGCTCGCACTACTGGGATTCAAAAATCGAATCGACTCCGCGAATTCTCACCACGGCTTAAAGCAGCGCTTTTCTCGTCACGGTGATGTCGCGGGCGGTCGAGTTATATCCGCCGTTTTCAACCACGTTGCCATCTTTGTCGATCAATTCAAGCTTGACGGTGTGCGGGCCGCCGGTCCATCCCGTCAACCAAATCGGTTCCCACTTGTCCAGGAATCCGGACTGTCCATCAATCGTGTAACGCACGCGATATTCGCCGCCTTGATCGCGCAGTTTGGCGTTCAAGAGCCAAAAATCGAGCATGATCGTATCGGCGTCTTCATTGGCGTAATCGCCTTTCGGACGGCTGTAAGTCAACAATGGCTTCGCGGGATCCACGGGCGCCATGTTGGTCCTGGCAATCGCGGAAAAATCTTTGCCTTCGCGGGCCGGAGTCGGGCTAGCGCCGGCAGTCTCGGACTTGGCTGGACTCTTCGTCGGGCTGGCCATTATCTGACCGCTATTCGTGGTCGTTGGTTTCGAGGCCTCGCCGCCGCCCTTTACGATGAACGTAACCATCTGAAAAGCCCCATCGTTTTTGAAGCTTTCATGCCATGGCCGCGACGGAAAAACTCTGAGCGTGTGATCGCCTTCACTTACGTTGAGCAGTTGGAACGGCTGGTCTAACTCATAATAGGCTTCGTAAGGCTGATTATCGAGAATCACGTGAATGTGGTTGCCCTTGCCTGTCGCCGGATCTTTGTGTGGTTTATAACCCTTTAGATCGCCAGTGAGTTCCAGCTTGACTTCTACGGTTGAGCCATTAATCGTGGCGTTCTTTGCCGGTGAAATAATCCTCAGGATAGGCTTCGCCTGATCCTGTTCGCCGCGATCTTTCATCATCTGTTCGATCTTCTCCGGCCGCGATACAACCGTAAGGTTTTGCGTGGCCGGCGGCGTGACTGAACTCGTCGCGGTTGCATTTTGATTTTCACTGGTTTGCTGACAGCCTGCACAGATAAGAACGGCGATCACACAGAGACCAAAGACTGCCAGAGAGATGTTCGGGATTCTCATAGCTCCTCCAATGCATTGATGATTTGTTTGGACGTCATCCGATAACACAAAAGCGGGCACGTTAACAAGTCTATGGATTACGTGTCAGAACCGCGAGCGGTAGCGACCGGCCCATTCGTGCTTTCTAAGCTGCCTCCATGATCCGGTCGCTACCGCTCGCGGTTCTGACACGCGCACTCCAAATGATCTACGCCGCCATGGGCTGGGCCACTAATCGATGCAAGCGCCGCTCGACCGCGCCCCAATCGATGTTCGAGAAGAACGCTTCGATGTACTTGGGCCGATCCGCCGGTTTGTAATCAAGTATGAACGCGTGCTCCCAAACGTCCATTACCAGCACCGGATTGAAACCGGCGACGTTGCCCGTCTCGTGCAAGCTGATCCAATGATTCGACAACTGTCCGTTGGCCGGGTTCTCGTAACAGATGGCCCAACCAACCCCGCGCATCTTGCCGATGCCGACAAAATCCGCCTTCCAAATATCGTAGCTGCCGAACGATTCTTCAGCGGCTTTGCGAAAGCCGGTCCTTCCCGTGGGATCGCCGGTGCCGCCGCCGTTCTTCAGATTGTCAAAATAATATTCGTGCAGCACCATGCCGTTGTACTCGAAACCCAGACGCCGCTTCAGTTCCGAATAATCGGCAAACTCGTCCTGATCGACTTTGGCGTCTTTGATGAACTCGGCGATTTTTTCGTTGAGCTTGTTCGTCTCTTTGACATAGCCCTCGTAGAGTTTGAAATGCATGTCCAACGTTTCGTCAGAGATACCTTTCAAGTTGCTGAGGTTGAAGTCCCTCGGTTTGTAAGTCATCATTCCCATGCTTGTAGCCTCCTTGAATAATGTAGAACAGGCTGCCAGCCTGTTCGGGTTTTGGTTGTTTTACCGCACGGAACAGGCTAGCAGCCCGTTCTACATGATTGCCTCCTTGAATTATTTCTGTCTGTAGTCATAGCTCGACAGATACTCGTTAGGTTAAGCGAAATATGGAATGAAAATGTGGCGAGGGGATGGAGAGGATAAGCCAATAGTGTTGCGACTCACTTAGCACGCTAGTTGAAAAGTCCCTCTCCCTTTGGAGAGGGCCTGCGTGCAAGAGTAAATCAAGAACCCGCTGAAGGACTTCGCCTCAGTCCCTCACCCCAGACACTCCCAAGGAGGGAGGGAGTTTCTGGCAAGCCTGTGGCTAAGCGCCGGTGCGATAGCTCAACCCCAGCGTGATGATCTTTTGTAGCAACGACTCGTAGTCTAAACCTGAATGTTTGGCTGAGTCGGCAAAGTCTTCGTCGCGGGCGATCTGTGAATTGGGATTGGCCTCCAACAAATAAATCCGGCCGTCGTCGGTCACGCGATAGTCCAGACGCGCATAGCCGCTCAAAAACAGCGTGCGATAGATTCGCTTCGACAGTCGCTTCAGCTTTTCGCGCATTTCTTTGTCGAGATCGGCGGCCTTCGTAACTACTCCGACCTTCTCCTGATAAGCCGGATCCCATTTCAGTTTCGAGGTCGCGATGTTGGGCGCGCCCTCGGGAAGTTTCTCGATCACCAGTTCCCACGGCGTATAGGTTTGCAAACGCTGATT
>WNFT01006609.1_pt1 | contig 11058 bp, 13 predicted proteins | sample 5400191 | NCBI WGS metagenome assembly WNFT01 (sample SAMN13153359, study PRJNA577476) | soil metagenome | isolation source: 80 cm saprolite under Madrone tree | place: USA:California | collected 2016-06-14
TTTGATTATAGAGTTCTTCGTTCGCAACCTTGTTCTTGGCTGCGTTGTAGGAGTTGATCCTCGCAGGGATCGCCAGGCGATCAGTCTTCGGAAGGGCGTCGATTGCTGCTGCGACCTTAGGATCGGCGCGTAGCTGTTGCTCATCCTTTACCCCCGCACCTATAGCCCCAGCGATCGTCTGCTTGTTGTCATAATCCTCTTGCTTTTTAGCATAGTTGGCTTGATTCCAAATACCCCGAACAGCAGCAACAGCATGTTGTTCAAGAATAGGATCGTCAGGGTCGAAGGCCTTGGCCTTAGCCCTAGCTTCGGCTTCCATAACACTAAGGGCCTTAGGAGCCTCAGTCTCTGAACCCTTTCCAGCTTCATAGACTGAGTTGGCGATGTTGACTGAGCCTACTGCACGACCTTGAGCACGGACGGTGTTATCTGTTGCAAGAAAATCTTCCTGAGTTAGCTCAGTCTTGTTCTCATCGAGTTCCTTGGCTGCTCCAAAAGGGTCTATCCTAGAGTTACCAATGATCCTCTGCCGCCACAGGCGAGATCGGGCCTTTTGAAGTAAAGCTTGCTCTTGTGGTCCCCCAGTATCAAAGCCATGAGCGGCGGAGACGGTAACCGCATTCTGTTCAGTTCGCCTAAGCTTCTCTTCGAATAGCCTTGGGTCCTTAGGGTCGTCTTCGACAGACTTGGCATCTAGGTCCATCTTGGACGTAGCAGTGCCGACTACATATTGGCGCTGAGCCGTAGCAGCTGCACCTGCTCCGTTGAAGATCGATCGGCCCATGGTGGAAAGGGATTGGCGATCATAGGATTTCTGGGCCATAGGGGAGGATAGACTTCCTCTAATCTTCTGCCTAGCCTCTTGGAGGTCTTGTTGATATTTAGGAAACGCTTGAACTCGCTCGTTGCCCTCTTTAGCGTTGAAGTCTGCGTGTATCCTCCCTGCCTCAATCATATACTTCGCGTCGGCTTCCGACGCTTCGGTTTCGTTATTGAGGTTCTGTAAGGCGATCGCTCGATTGAAGATTTCATCGCCAGCCCCAGCAATGGTTTTGCCTAGGCCCTGAACTGCCTGAGCACTTGGGCCAATTAGGTCTCCATAGCCAAGGCATTCTTGCCAAACGAGGATGAAGCTTGGAGCCATTTAGAGGAGACAGAGCCTGCGGTGCCGAGGATAGAAGCGACGGCGCCGATATCGCCAGCCTTCTTTGCTTCCCGCCCAGCGATTACGTCTGCACCTGCTTCGGCGCCCTTGGTTGCCGCCTCGACTTCGAAGCCATAAGCCTTCTTGGCGAAGTTGGTTCGGATTAGGTTTTGATCGTAGATGCCAAGGTCAGTGGTGGACTTCCTAACCCCTGCTGCTGAACCTCCAGCCACATCAAACCCAGACGCTGATTGGTCTACCAACTGCTGACCTCGAGTGGCCGCAGTCTTAAGCCCAGACTGGTAAGCTGCCGAGCCTCCAGCTTCTTGAGCATAGCTTGCGTTTTGCAAGGCGATCTTTTGATTAAGCTGGGCGACTCCAGATTGGTAGTTATACATCGCCTGATCGGCTGCACCCTTTTGCAGTGAGCCATAGGCAGATACTCCACCACCAATAAGCGATGCTCCAGCCCCAATCGCAGCCCAGGTGAATGGATCGGCCATTAGCCCTTCCTTATATCGAATGGACGGAACCAAGCCTCTTTGCCCTTAATCGGCTCGCCAAACTTGGCTCCAAGCCATTTGAGCCAGCGGATGCTGCGGGTTGAGTTGACTTCGCAATAGCCAGTGATGATCGGCCATTCCTCAAGTATCTCAGCGATGGCCTTCTGTGAATAGCGAACGAAGAGGAACTTGTATTTCTCCACAACATCAGTCGAGAATAGCCAGAGGTAGGCCTTATCCGACATCAAACTTGGTGGGACCACTCCCCAAGCACAGCACATCGTTCCATCCACTGATCCGATGTAGAGCTTCGCGGAGAAGGTAAGGTATTGCTCTAGAACTCTCGTCTCCTCATCAGTTAGTATTCCCTCCTTGGCTTCAAAAATCAACTGTCTTGTCTTGGCCTTATCGGCGAGTTCTATAAGTGCTGTCATTTAGCTGTATCCCCAGGTGTTACTTGTGGAATGACTCCTAAGATGGAGGCAGGAAAAGGGAATGGTTGTTCGATACAGTACTGGCCAGGGACGGTCCAGCTTGGGTCCAGGCGAGTCATGGCGTCGCCGGTAACGAGGTCGGTGACGCGAGTGTTGGTGGCTGAGCCAACATTGCCTCGGACTAGGTCTTTCATTGGAAGAAGGGTGTCGAAGGTCTTGCCGATTGATAGACCCAGGGTTTGATGAACCCGAACCGTTACTGCCGGGATGGATTTCATCTTCCCTTGGATGGTAGGTTCGCCTGTATCGAGTTGAAGGGTCTGGAGTCGAGGGGTATAGGCGAGGCCGATGGTAACGCGAGTATAGCCGGTGGCTGGCGAAGCTGGGGCTGGGAGATTAAAGCTCCCGCTGACAGGCATGGCGAACGGGGTAATAACGGTGACGTTGCCAAGGTTATCCGTGGCAAGACCAGTGACGGTAGCTGCGGCTAGATGTTGTGCTCCCATGAAGGCCAAGGTCGGGACGCCGCTATATTGCAACCCAGCATCTACCGCCCAAGCATCAGTAAGGCCTGTAGGGTAGAATAGTTCGGCTACCCGCTCGACGTATTGAACGATATGGTTATTGATGGTGCGTTGAACGACGGTATAGACTGCATCAACTTTGCCAGCAGCAACCGTCTCAGTGATCGACGCTACGGACTTAAATGCTCCTTGAGTGTCCCTATGGGACCAAGCGATTAGGTCTTGTTCTTTCAAGAAGGTCAAAGTAAGCATCGTTCCGTCATTACGGACTGCCCAAACGAGCTTGTATGGCTCCTCGGCCCAAGCCCAATCGGTGACGGAGAAGCCGTAGAAGAGATGAGATGATAGGACAGAGATGTCGGTTCCAGTGTAGACTTGGGTATAGAAGTTGAAGACGAGATCACGAACGATGGAGCCTTTGGATTGGACATAGAGAACGTTATCATTGGCGACGATCGGTGGCGGGAAGCTAGCGCCATTGTAGGCTTGGGAATTGGCGACGATCTGGGTAGCAGATATCGGCGCCCCAGGCGATCCGCCATTGATTAACCAAGCTTGCTTATCAGAGAAGACAATCAGCCCTTGAGGCTGTGTGATCATGGATTGAATTGTGTTTAACTGTCCAGAGGTCAAGGTGCCAGAGATAGCGTTGTCTGGTTCAACTGGAGAACTAGTGTTGAAGTTATAGTAGGCCCCTGGCTGTGAGAAGTTAAACTGTTGTGGGGAGCCCACCGGTCCAGCAAGGACTAGCCTTTGTTGGAATATCCCAGGGACTGTTGGGTTGCCTGCGGTTCCAGCACCAAGGGTAGCAGCAGCTGACCCCCCACCTACACCTGAGATAGTTACAGTTGGTGGAGTTGAATATCCACTGCCTGGGTTGACTATATTTATCCGGCTGATTCCCCAAGTGAGGGTGAAGGTAGCACCTGTACCAGCGCCACTGCTCGAGACTTGAGCTACTGGATTGGCTGGTGTTGCACCAGCAGAGATAGAACCAGGATTGATAACGACTATAGCGGTGACAGTACCTCCACCACCAGTGACGGTTGCTTGAAGTATGACTCCATTGGAGAGTGTTATCGTATCGCCTACGACATAGCCAGTACCTGCTGCGTTGATGGCAGTAACATTAGCTTGGAGTAAGGCTACAGCTGTGGCAGTGACACCAGGCGAGGCTGAAAGGGTAATAATAGGGACGGCTGTGTAAACTCCAGGCGATGTCAAGGTAATTGTAGCAACCGTACCACCACCGGTGAAGGGGTTCTGTACAACAGGCGGGCCAGAAGCGAAGTCAGGGCCGATGTTGGAATCGGCTAATATAGCCCCAGTAACATTGCCAACGAAGCCAAACACCGACCCATCAGGAACTGGGCTGTTGTAATTTGGATTGGCTCGATAGACGTTGTAACTAACTGCCCCAGCAACTGGTAACCAACGGACGAAATTCGTCCCAGCGGTCAGGCGAATGTCCTTAATGGCCCCGATAGTTGCATAAGCCGAAGGCGCGCTTTCTTGCCCACTGGCATCGACGGAGGTCACAACGTAGGCGTAGTAGACTACATCAGCAGCTAAGGTTGATTGGACTAGTAGTCCTGTTGGAGTGGCAATAGTTGTGCCAAAGGTAATTGGAGTTAAGGTCCAATTGGTTGCGGTGATTAAGATTAATTGCTGCGGAGCGTGGTTTGGATGGCACAGAATCATCGTGTCGACGTTCTGTACATATTTGATCAGAGATAATTCACCTGCTGCATAAGGAGAGGCGATAGTGTAGACACGCGCTGTGGTACCACCAGCAGTGTAGGGCGAAAGCGAGGCGAAGGTAATTACATTCCCAACGAGATCGGTCAGCCTAATATTAGCTGGATCGGCCGCAGAGATAATGTAATAATTGCCATTTAATTGTGTAGCCCCACCAACCCCAGATATGAGTATCCAATCACCAGGTGCGTAGGCATTAGCAACTACGATATTAGCTTGACCACCTACATTGGTTATATTAGTTAACGCCAATCCTGCTTCAAGAACTGGCGCGCCGTTGTTATAGAAGCGGATATAGCCATCACCGAACTCAAGAATATAGGATACGGTCAAGGAGGCTTGAAAGGGAATAAGTCTAGTAGCTGAGGTAAGCCTAGTCTGGAGAATATACTTCGTGCCAGGACTGGCTGTGGCCCCTCCTCGATAGTCGACGAAAAAGTTACGGAGGAGGGCAGCGCCAGAGTGGTACTTGGCGATGTCGACTCGGGCATTCAGGGCTGGTGCCCATTCGCCAGAGTTAAAGGAGAACTGCATTACTGGCTGGGACACTAGCGATCCTTAGAAGAAAGTCGGGAGTAGGCCTCCCCAGTCGAATGCGTTGTAAGGTCCAGACTGGAATCCATCGGTCCACCAGATACCACGAGCGCGTATCCAATCAGGAGTAGCGTCGTTGACGGTTAGGCCCTCATTGCCATCGACCTTACGGGCCTCGGTCAGGGACATATTCGCCATTTGGATACAAGCATTGGCGAGCGCCTTATCACCAGTCAGGCCCATAACGATATCGGCACCGAGCTTACCTGCCATTGCATCTTGGAACATCGGGTCCCAGACATTAGGGTCGGTGATCTGACGAATGTAGGTAAGGGTGGCGAATTCTTGATTACAGAGGATGACTCGTTGGTTGCCTTTGGCCCCGAAGGTTAGGTTGAAGGTGGCCCCAGAACCTAAACCATCAGTTGAACCTTGAGCAACTGGGTTGGTTTGGGCTGCGAAGTAAGACCCGCCGAAGGGTGGGTTGGCGTCAACGATTTGAGAAATCACCGAAACAGAAGTAATAACACCAGCAGCCACACTGCCAACGAGAAGCTGAACAGGAGCACCCAAAGGAGGAGAATCTGTCGGCCCTGAAGCAAGTGTAATAATATCACCAACAGCATAGCCTACTCCGCCGGAGACTACCGCTGCGGCGGTGACTGGAACGAACTTATCACTCTGAACCCTGAACCTAATCGGCGATCCAAGCCAAGTTGATGGGGCTCCACCTGTGATAGCTGTAGTGATTGGGACATTGCCTGCAAAGCCCGTTTGGGTTGATGGTATGATCCACAAGGCTCGTAGGCAATCAGCAGGGTATTGATATTCATAAGCCCAAGGCGGGGGAGGCTGACCGGGCTGCCAGAGATTGGTAGCAGGAGAAGTATTCTCTGGAGTGCCGGGAGTAGCAGAAATTAGGGACATGTTCAAGGTCGCAGTGGCGAAGTCCCATGGGGCCATACGAAGCAGGCTATCCCGAGTGTTTTCATAGGTCAGGTTAGCCTGTATCGCTTCGTTGGTACCATTTGCCAAGAGTTCCGCATCAGTCACGGTGGTTCGCGAGCCAAAGGCTTGCAGAGCAAGGTTGACGATGTCGGTTTTGGTGGTCATCAGTGCTTACCTTGTGTACCACAACAGCCGTGGTTGGTTCCACCTAGTCCTGGCCCTTGGCGCATCTGGCCTGTTGGACCTTGAGGTGGGGAGTACGGAATCGGCTTCGGTTCACAGTGACCACCGTTGGTGGCTCTAGGAGCCTGGCCAGCACCAGAGTCTTGGCCATATTCGGATAGGATGTCAGACATTAGATTTTCCTCCCTACATCACCAGCGGGTACTAGATTGGATTCTTCATCTTTGCCCTTAGCCTCATCAGCCTTTGCCTTCTCAGCCTCGACCTTCGCCTTTGCAGCAGCTTCAGTGGCAGCTTTCTTATCTGCCTCGACCTTGGCCTTGGCAATCTCCTTCGCAGCTTCATCATCCATGGCCTTAAGCTCTGCCACAGCTATGCCCATTAAGTTATTATACCCTGGCCCAGCCGCAGCAGCAGCATGAACCACGTCAAGAAGGAGTTTTGTGCGTCCTAGATCAATGCTCATTTGTGGTTTCCTTGTGATCCGCAGTGATGGATGGTGGTGGCGACTGGCTGTGGAGCGGTGAAGCCCCGGCCAGCTTCTAACGGCGTTGGATTATTAACCACAGCTACGCCAAGCTGTGCAGCGCCACCGGGATCGATGGCATGGGGAATGGGCTCTCGCTTTTGTGCCGAGTCGGAAGAGTGTCCTGATCCTTGTTTCATTCGCTAGTCTCCTTTGGTTTGGCTAGTTGACGGGTATGATCCCAACGGTTTAGTGGGTCTTTAGCCATCTCACGACGGACCTTTTCAAATGTCCCACCGTCTTTATGCATCTCGTCAAGGATTTGTCGATAACGATCATCGCAGCGCTCCATTTCTCTAAGGACGTGTTGGGGCGGAGGGTGACCGTTTTCGTGGTAGAGATTGATGATGTCATGTACATCATGCATGTACATGATAAACCTACGCATCTTCTCTGGGATTTCGGACTCGGCATCTCGAATAGCATTAACCATGAAAGAGGTTAATTCCCGAATATCCTTAAGTTCTCGAGCGATGCGTTCAAAGATGTCTCGGTCGGTAGGCTCAGGCATTACTTGCCCTTCTTGGGCTTGATCGTGCCCTTGCCGGTGTCGGCTCGATTGAATTCCTTGGCGACCTTGGTTGGAATTCCAACCTTCTTGGCAAATGCAGGATTATGCGCTGCGGCAGCCATTGTGCGAGCTTGTTTTGCGGATTTAGAGGGCATTGGACTTTCCTTTCAATCTGTTGGAAATGGAACTAAAGGAACAGGACAACCGGCGTCGTTAGCACAACGAGCGATGCCTTTAGTTATACGAACCACGAGTCGGCCGTCTAAGAAGGAATTATTCCCAGAGGCGGCTCCTATTCCAAAGTTAATAAGTGCAGGTGAGAACATTACACTATTAGCTGGAGTAGCACTTCCTACCATAGCTGTATTTCTATATAGGCGAATCTTACCAGTAGCGTCTTTATCGACAGCCAGATAATACCAAATTCCGGTAGTAATCCCGGCGCCGCTACTAGTTATATTAGTAACCGAACTTCCATCAGGTGAAAAGAAAAAAGTAAACTCGCCACCCATAGATGGAAAATACATATTCCAACTAAAAGAACCAATTGTATCGGAAAAACCAAAAATGACTTGATTTTGACCTGTTCCAAAAGCGGTGATGTTAACAAAGGCTTCGATAGTATATTGATCAGAGTTCGCGGCAGATAATGAAAAATCAGCACTATTTGGGTACGTAAGTGAATCGCCAAGACCATTAAGAAGTAACGCTCCAGTTCCGTTAGGCGGGGCAGTTACGGTGCTTACCTGTGCACCCGATACGACTGTAGCATTGCCACGATGTTTGAAGCTGGTATCAGTGAAGACTGTAGAGCCATTGGCTCCGGTCATGTTCAAGATCAGGATAGTAAACCCAAAGAATGGATCAGAGCTTCCCGCCTCGCCTAGCCATTGATATGTACCTTGCAGATTGGCCCACACTGGACCACATATAGCCAGTGTGGTTGCAATAACTAATGCTGCAATTCGCTTAAACATCAACGCACGTCTTTCATTAATGAGGCAGCACAGAAGGTAGTAGTACGACAGGAATAGTTTAGGACATCAATCGCTGAGGCAGTGGTGGATAGAGTTGGTGTGATTCCACCAGCAAATTTGAAGATTGAATTCCAAACAGTGGTTCGAGAGCCTGTTCCATCTTGAATAAAGGTAATCATTCCAGCCTTACCTTCCATGACATTGGTTAAGGTTTGAGTGGTAATGTTTCCAGTAAGTGTGACTTTAGTGTTAATGAAAGTAGAGAAGTCGAAAGTGGTAGTGGTTCCGTAGGTGGTTGTGGTTTCGGCTTGATAAATGACCCCAGCTTGGACAATCTTGCCTGACGTTCCAGCGAGATATTGAGCAGCAGTGGCGAGAGCGTATTCGCCAAGGACGCCAGCATTGTTGTAGAGGATATTGGTAGTAGAACCGTTGTTAATAACGGTTGATCCAACTGTGATACCACCACCAACTTGGATATCATCAGCCAGGACTTTTATGATATAGTCGACGGTTACGGATGGTTGAATTGTAGTAAACGGGGCATTACCGCCACCAAGTGGGGTGTTCGCAGTGATGCCCGATTGATTTGTTGTAGTAGACCCAAGGGTTACTCCAGAACCAGCTGTACCTATCTGCGATATGAATTGACCTAATGCACCAGCGTTACCTGCATTGGATACACTGCCAGTTATTGTATGCGCATGGCCACCGTCAAAGATATTAGTGGATAGAGTTATAGCAGGCAAATTGGCCTGTTGTAATGTTATCCCCTGTCCACCACCATATGCGCTAATTGCATCTGGATTAGCTCCATAATATTGTAATGTTATTGTGCCTGAATTACCACCACTCATATTATCTCGGCCGAGCGGAGCACGACCTTGGAGATTGGGGAGGTTGAAGGTAGTGGAGCCGTCACCACCACCCCAAGGTAAGATTCGCGCGGTGGTAGTGGTGCTGGCGATTGCATTACCGCTTAGGGTCAAGGACCCAGACGCTTTTGATATCACCGTCTTACCGGCAGTGAAGCAGGCTGAGGCCTCTACTGCGGCGCCGATCGGGACTCGATCGCTTGTGGCTGTTGCTACAGTGAAGGTAGGCGATCCGCTGGTGCAGGTGATGCTTGGCTGAAATGTTATGACCGTTAGTAAGTCTGGATAGGTCGCTCGACTGACTGCTTGACCATAGGCTAAGAGATACTTCGGTGGGACTGTTGCCCCAGCCCAGGGGATTATGGTACCTACGATGGTCGAACCGCTACCGGGTGGGGCCCAAGTGCCATCGGCTCGGAGGAAGTTGAAGATTCCACCGCCGGAAGCAGGGGCAGCGCCAGAGAGGACGGAAGTAAAGGCTATGATCTTGGCGGTTAGCTGAGCGTCGGTTAGGCCACCAAAGGCACCAACATTGTTGTATTGAACTTGGAGGTTGAGGCCTCCAGGTGTTCCGCCACCCCCTCCACCGTTGTTATGGACGAAGCGGGTGTTGGCACAAGCGTTAGAAATATCACCGTTAGGGCGGTCTGAACAAGTGGTGTTCTGCGCCTCAGATGGACCAAGGGCAAGGGTAGAGAGAAGGGCTAAGGCTAGGAGGGCGCGTTTCATCAGACGTTGGACTCCATCACCGTTAATGGATTGGTGGCTCCCGCAGCGCTTACAGCAAAGGCCTGCCATGCACCTTGACATTCACCTTCAATAGCAAGGACCCCACCATTGCCATAGACACGCCAGCAGCCGCCAAGGGCTGCATTGGATGGAGCCAAGGCGACATTGGAGGGTGTGGCTGTGGCGGCACCGAGGACGTTTTGGACAAAGCTTGGAGCGATGAAGATGTCATTAGGACCAGGGTTATGGAAGGTGATCTTCTGGCGAGAAGGATTCGCTTGAGCTATAACTATAGCTGCGAATTCAGACACATTATTGTATCCATAGACTTTACCTCCACTGGCCGAGGAGAAGGCAAGAGGAGAGCCAGGACCAGTGGAGATAATGCCCATAGGTTAAGTCCTTCGTTCAATAGGCGACGAGGGCTTGGAAGTAGCAAGTTGAGCCTTTAGGTCTTCGACGAGGGACTTAAGTTCGTTGTACTGTTCGATCGAGACCGAAGCGTTGGCCGCTGGCTTCGCTTGACCCATGGCTTCCATAAGCTTCGCCATGAATGCAGATTCGCCATCGGACATTGTGGAAGGGAGAGATTCAATTGGATGTTCCCAAGATTGGCGAAGATTGGCTGAGATGGCTTCGGCTTCTTCATCTAATGGCTCCATCTCTGGGGTCGGATCACCAATGAAGATAATATCTCGGCGTTCGCCTGAGCCTTCATGACAGACGATAATCTCACCTGGGTAATTATGATCAGCAGGATCGTTCGGGTCCATAAGCATAGGAACATGGAAGATTTTTCTAGCCTGCTTGCCAGTGGTGCGATCGACTTCTTTATACTCCCACTCGGCAGGCTCGCCATCGAGAAGGACATTGAGGTAGTGACCGTTGATTAATCTCCATCGTGCCATAGGGTTCTCCTTTTCTTAACCATCTTGTTCTCTAGTTTGTTGGGAACGGCAGTACTGGGACAGTATATCCACCGTCAGAAGCATAACGGGCAATGCCCTTAGTGATACGAATTTCATCAATGAAACCATTAAATGGAAACGGATTGACGACGGAAGCATTAGCTCCGATGAATAGAGGAGAGACCGAAGCAAATAACGTACGGGGCGTGCTAAACGAACTAACCATAGTCCCGTTGAGATACAACCGATATTTTGAACCATTAAAATCGACGCAAATTGCGTGCCATGTATTTGCTACAAGTGTCCCACCAGTGAGATCGGTAAAGGCATTTCCGCCTGTAGTACTGACTTCCCAACCAAGGGTAGCGTTATTTTGAAATAAATGCCAACCGAAACTGCCGCTATCACCCCACAGCGTCACAATCATTCCTACGCTGGAAATATTTGCCGGGCGGATGAAGGCTTCTATAGTAAAAGAACCACTTCCGAGTTGCCAATCTGCAC